>Ga0102934_1000932_pt1 | contig 20145 bp, 23 predicted proteins | sample SalPonR2_A_D1_MG_FD_78175 | JGI IMG/M metagenome (GOLD analysis project Ga0102934, IMG submission 78175) | Salt pond soil microbial communities from South San Francisco under conditions of wetland restoration - Salt Pond MetaG R2_A_D1_MG | ecosystem: Environmental > Aquatic > Marine > Intertidal... | reverse complement strand
TTAAGATTTATAAGACCGGCAAGCAGGAATGTATTATCCCGAAATTGGAAGGATGAAGTTATTGAATCAATTTTTTGTGCACTTTAGATTCCGGAATAATTTATATTATTGAATTCTAAATTTTGATAAACTAATTCTGGAATTTCAAATTGATGTTTTATTCGCAAATCAGATATTGATTGAGCAATGTTGCCTTTTAGTGTTAGTTTTCCCGAAATGGGTTCAAAAAATTTGTTTAGTTGAATGGGATTTGAGTGGAAATCGGCATCAATATATGGTGAATAAGAGACCACATCTTTGATTTTTCCCGATAGTGTTAAGGAAATATTATCCCAGTTTAATTTTGAGTTTTCCAGAAAGTATCCTGTATTTTTATTGATCTGCAGACGGATACTATCAGAATGGATATTGTTATTTTCCAGTAGTAAATCCAGGTTATTCAGAGAAAATTCTCCATCAATCTTCTTCTCGGATCTGATTTTAATGTCTGATTCAACTTTTCCATCTTTTATTTCCAGAGTAGGAGTTTTTACATTGGGTAAATGGAAATTTTGGAGACTTAGTTCTGATAGATTTTCCTTGTCTTCATAATAATCTCTTGTTATTTTTATAAAGCCCTTGTTATCAGGTTTGTAAGCAGTAAATTCGAGATTATATTTATTTTTGTCGGAGGTAAAAGTAATATTAATATTTTCTAGTTTTTCCTTGAATCTGAGGTGATTATTTTTACTCTCAAGTTCAAACTCACCATTTATTATTGAAAGCTGAGAAAACCGTTGCAACTGAGTTTCAATATTTTGCAGATCAAGAGAGGTACCTTCTTCTGAAGGACTTAATTTGAGCTCAACAACAGGAGAAAAACACCTAATTTTTTTTATAGAACTTTGAAAATTGAAACCGGTAAATATTAACTTCCAGAAGTTAAATCTAATATAAAACTGCTCCGCGGAGATAGAAAAATTATTTTCTTTTTCAATTAACTTTGGATTAGAGAATTGTATAAACTTAGACGTTACATTGATTTTATCAAAGAAAAGTTCGGCATCGAGGTATTTATTAACTTCGCTTTTTAATCTATCTTCAACAATTTGGTTGACGTTGAAAATTTTTGGTATAAAGATCAACAGGGCGTTAATCAGAAGTATAATTAATATGACAATTAGGAGCCACTTCTTCTTTCTCATGTTGCCTGTTTATTTTAGCCTTTCCAGCTTTCCGTCTTTTAGATTATAGGTTTTATCGGCTCTTTTAGCAATTTCAAGATTGTGGGTGACAATAAGTACAGAAGTGGAAAAACCTTTGTTTAGATCAAAAAGTAGCTGTAATAATTCTTCTGAATGCTTAATATCGATGTTGCCGGTAGGTTCGTCTGCCAGAATAAGTTCCGGATTGTTAATAAGTGCTCGCGCAACTGCCACTCTTTGTTTTTCTCCCCCGCTCAATTGATTTGGGAAGTGGTCCTTTCTTGCCTCCATATCTAATTTGGAAAGTATATCATAAGCTTGTTTTTTGGCTTTGGCAAAAGATTTACCCGCAATTAATTTAGGCATTATTACATTTTCAAGTGCAGTTAGTTCCGGCATTAGATGATGAAATTGAAAAATAAAGCCCAAGTTTTTGTTCCTGAATTCTGCCCTTTCTGTATCATTCAGTTCGTTTATCATTCTATCTTTGAAATATATCTCTCCGAAATCAGGACGATCCAAACTTCCCAGAATATGTAGTAAAGTGCTTTTGCCGCTACCTGAAAGACCTGATATAGCAGCGATTGTTCCACTCTCCATTTCAAAGTTCAATCTGTCCAGTACTACTAATTCCTTACTGGCGTCACCGGTAAAATACGTCTTTGTTATATTTTTTCCATTTAATAGCATATTTCTCATTTCTTTGCTCTTCTTATTATTTCTACAGCATCAAATTTGTCAATTTGCTTGAGTGGTATATAGGAAGACAAAAATATAATAATCCCTGAAACAAAAATGATAAATAGAAAATCGATAGGATTATTTTTGATCACTATCTCTTTTATCATATATACATCTGCTTCAATTGTGATAATATTGGAAATTGTGATGATTTTTGCGATTATTAAAGCAAGTATTATGCCCAATGCAACTCCAATAATACCCAGAGACAAATTTCTGTGCAAAAACATTTTACGTATTTCCTTATTTTTTGTTCCCATTGCTTTTAGAATACCAATTTCTGATTGGTTATCATAGATATTTCGGATCAAAACACTGGTCATACCAAAACCGGATACGAGTATGATTAATGCAATGATAATCGAAATTACCCATTTTTCCAGTTCCAACAAACTAAAAAGATTTTTATTTAATGATATCCAGTCAGTAGTAAAGAAGGGATATTCGAGTTTTTTTTGCAATAAATCCGAATGAAATGCAGCTTTTTCTGCTTTTGCGGTTTGCAAATTGACAGAAATGCCATGATAAACTTCTCCTAAATCCAGAAAATTTCGAACTGTCTTGTAATTCATAAAAGCAAGGGAGTTGTCAAATTCATACATTCCGGAAGAAAAAATACCTGTTACTTCTGATTGCATTGTTTTTGGTATCATACCTGCCATAGTAAATTCTGAATTTAGAGGAGAAATAAGCTTAACTGTATCGCCGAGGGAGCAATTTAACCTTTCTGCCAAATTTTTTCCGAGCACAATACCGCCACTTTCAACTGGAAATTTACCTTGGGAAATATATTGTTTTATATTTGAAACTCGGGATTCCTGTTCATAATTTAAACCGCGTAAGATAATACCAGCTGTACTATTTTCGAAAGAGCACATACATTCTGTATTAAGATATGGTGAATAATTCACATAAGTATTGTTCGAATCCAGTATTGCTGTAACCTCATTGTATTCTTTTTCAGTGATTGTACGGTTTTCATATTTTGAAATATAGATATGAGAATTTACACCGATAATTATATCCTGCAGAACATCTTTGTATCCACTAAATATTCCCAGAGAAATAGTTAAAGCAATTATTCCAATAACAATGCTGCTTATAAGCAATATGGAATTTGTGGAAAGAAAATTATTTCTGCCCTTAAGTGTAAAAAATTTCTTAAGAAAGTATTTCTGAAAGTTCATCAGCGAATCAAATTAATATTTTTCCAGGTATCTTTCTAGCTCCCAGTTAGTAACTTGCATACGGAAGTGGTCCCATTCTTGTTCTTTCACTGCCAAATATTTATAGTAAGTATGCTTGCCCAGAGCCTTTTGTATCAAACTGTCCTCTTTTAGTTTGTCCAGAGCAATTTTGAGTGAACCTGGAAGAGTTTTTATTTTTTCTTTTTGCAGTCTGATTTTATCGTAATTATAAACATCATCTTCTACCGGTGCAGGTGGTTTTAGGTCTTTACGAATTCCATCTAAGCCGGCTTCCAGCATTACGGCAAAAGCAAGATAGATGTTGCAGCTAGGATCAGGACTCCTCAATTCGATGCGGGTGGATTTGGATTTGCCTTTGAAATGTTTGGGAACACGAATCAATGATGACCGATTTTTATGTCCCCAGCTTAAATATACAGGGGCTTCGTAGCCGGGAATTAATCTTTTATAGGAATTAATAATTGGATTCAAAATAGAAGACATAGCCATTACGTGTTCAAGCTGACCTGCAATAAAATTGTAGGCTAAGTCAGAGAGTGAGTATTTATTATCTTTGGAGTAGAAACTGTTTTTATTTGTTTTAATATCAAAAAGACTTTGATGAACGTGCATACCGTTTCCGTTTAGTTCGGAGATAGGTTTGGGCATAAAAGTAGCGCAGAGGTCGTATTTTTGAGCAACAGCTTTTAAAACAAATCTTATTGTAGTAGCTGCATCAGCCGTAATAAGGGCGTTGTCATATTTAAAGTCAATCTCATGCTGACCGCTGCTTACTTCGTGGTGTGTTGTTTCTACATCAATACCAAATTTTTGTAAAGCAACCGTCATATCTCTGCGGATTTCATAAGCTTTGTCGGCAGTCATATCAAAGTAGCCGCCTTCGTCTTGGGGGAAAGCTATTTCGTCTTGTTTCTTGCTAAATAGGAAGAATTCCATCTCAGTCCCGGTTTTGTATTCATAACCCATCTTTCGGGCACGCTTTAAGGCTTTTTGCAAAATATAACGAGGATCGCCCTCAAAATGGCTACCATCCGGATTGTACACATCACAAATGAAACGAGCGGTATTGCCGTCCTCGGATGTTAACCAGGGAATAATGGCATAAGTAGAAAGGTCGGGTTTTAGATACATATCGCTTTCTGCTATTCTGGCAAATCCCTCAATCGAGGAGCCATCGAACCAGATACCGTATTGCAGTGCCTCTTCCAGTATTTTAAATGGAATTGTCAAACTCTTTACTAAACCAAATAGATCGGTGAACTGAAGCTGAAAAAATTTTACGTTATCCTCTTTAGATTTTTTTATAATATCTTTAGCAGTCATATTTTTCCTTTCTTTTCCTGCCTTATTTCACTGGAAATTAACTATTGATACGAAATTCTTAAAAGTTAATTTGATTAGTCAATTATTTCTTTTCTGTAAATATTATAAAATATCTTGATAAAGTTTAATGGCTAGTAAAAAATCATATATAAATAAATATCTTAAAGGAGTTTTGATGATGAAAAAAATAATAATATCTGCACTTCTGATTTTACTGTTTCTTTTAGGCAGCTGTACTCACCTGGCTTCCGTTAAAAAGGGAAATTTTATTACAGATAATAATCGTTTTGCCTTAAAGTTTTATGCTGCAATCGAATCTCAGAAAGAAAATACCTTTATTTCTCCTTATAGCATATCTACGGCTCTGGCAATGACTTATGCCGGTGCAGAAGGTAAAACAAAAAAGGAGATGGCAGAAGTTTTGGAATTTAATCAATCAGAAGATGAATTATTAGCTAACTTTGACATATTAGAAGCCAATCTTGGCAAGATTTGTAAAGAGCAGGATGTGGATTTATTTACTGCAAATGCTCTCTGGATTCATAAAAATTATGAAATTTTAAAAAGTTATCGAGAAACAATGGAAAAATATTTTTCTTCTTCCTTATACAAAGTGGATTTTGTGGACTCCACTGCAAAAGCTGCCGCAAGAATAAACAATTGGGTAGCCGCACAAACCAGAGATAAGATACAGGATTTAATTCATCGCAATGATATTGATGCCTTTACTCGATTAGTCCTAACCAATGCTATATATTTCAAAGGGGATTGGAAGTATCAGTTTGCAGAAAGGTCAACCAAAAAAATGGATTTTTGGCTACAGAAAGATATCTCTACCGAGGTGGATATGATGTATCAGAGGCACAAGCTTCCCTATGCAGAGAGCAAGCGTTTTCAGATTTTGGAATTACCATACAAAGATTCTGGAATTTCTATGCTTATTTTCCTGCCCAGGAAACAGGAAGATATTAAGATGTTGGAAAAATATATAGCTGAAGACAGTTTGCTTTATAAGCAGAGAAAGATGGAAAACGTAGAAGTTTATTTGCCAAAATTTAAAATTGAGAAACGTTATGCTAAACTCAAAAAAACTTTCCGGAAATTGGGCATGGAAAGAGCTTTTTCTGCAGCTGAAGCAAATTTCTCCGGTATATCACCTGCTGATGACCTCTTTATCGGAAAAATAATTCACCAAGCTTATATTGACGTAAATGAGCAGGGAACCGAAGCAGCAGCAGCCACTGCCGTAAGTATGAGACTCAAATCTGTTGCACCTCCCCCAAATCCTGTAGTTTTTAAAGCAGATCATCCATTCTTCTTTGTAATTCAAGAGAATACCAGCGATACCATTTTATTTTTGGGCAGAGTTAACCAACCATAATGTGTGAATAAAAAAGTAACAAAATTTTATACTAAAATTTACAAATATTTAAGAATAGTAATTAATTTGATTAAAAATTTGTGAGGTATTTATTATGAAAAAGATTCTAATTTTTTGGGCAATTTTGCTAGTATTTTCAACTTCATTAGTGGCAAATTCATTTAATGATTTTTCTGTAGCAACTACAGACGATTTTTTATCAACTTTAGTAAATCCAGCAGCCATGGGGTTTGGTAATGCAGGTGGAATAGGATACGTTCAGCATTTCTTTGATGACAAATTTGAACAAGAGGCTTATGATTTTATAATTAATTTTAATAATCTGGGTTATAGCTATTCCAAACGACCACATGACTATTGGCATAGAATTGCTCTGGGCAGCCGTCTGGGGAAATCAAATTTTTACGTTGGCTCTGATTATGAATGGAATAAGAACGAAGCTGCCTTTAATTCGTCATTTCTTTATAGACCCTGGGATTTTTTATCTGTTGGTTCAAACTGGAAGAAAACTTTCAAATCCGACAATTCTGTAAGATTAGGTTTTGCCTTGAGACCTTTAGGTTATATATCTGATTTCTGGACGGGTTTAACTCTGGCGTATGACAGAACTTATGCGGATGAGGAGTGGAATAAAGGAGTGCTTTCGGTGGAACTTGAGCCTGCAGCAGGGTTTAAATTCAATTTTTCCAACGATTTTGAAAAGGAAAAATATTCAACAGGTGTCAGCATTAGCTTTTCTCATTTTAGGTTAGGAGGAAACTATAGCAAAAAAGATGTTTCACAGGGCTTAACTTATGCTAATATTTCTGCCAGAAAATTCAAAAATTCACTGCAAACAGTTGAACAAAATAAATTTTATAATTACAAATTAAAAGGCAAGGTAGTAGACCAGAAGACGTCTAAAAAGATAGGTCCTATTAGAATTGTCTCCGCTGATGAAAAAACATTAAGTGAAGCTCTAGAAACTATTAAAGAATTAAAAGAAGATAAAAGAATTATGGGTCTAGTCTTCAAGTCTGGCAATATATCTGCTAGTAGAGCTAATTTTCAGGAGATTGGGGATGCACTAATCGATTTTAAAAAGGAGGGAAAGAAAGTAGTTTATTATTTTGAGAACACGACAAATGTTAACTATTCTCTAGCTGCATCCGTTGCTGATAAAATTTATCTAAACCCGGGTGGCTCTTTGCTTTTGAATGGGATAAGCATTACTTCTCCTTATATAAAAAATTTACTGGATACCCTAGGTGTAGAAGTGTTAAACTTTCGCAGCCATGCTTACAAAACAGCAGGTAATATGTTTACTGAAGAGCATATGACAGAAGAAGAGCGGCAGGTGTATCAAAAAATGCTTTCTGATTTGTATGAGGATATGGTAGAAAGAATCAGCATTGGTAGGGGGATGCCAATAAAAGAAGTGAGGAGTATAATCGATGCAGGTCCATATTTTATCGCAAGTAAAGCAAAAGAAAAGAATCTGGTAGATGATTTGATTTATGAGGATGAAATTGAGCAGAAGTTGAAGCAGGAATTCGGTGAAAATGAAATTATTGATAAATACAAGCAGAATCATGTCAGAAAAGACTGGAGTGATGAGAAAAAAGATAAAATTGCCATTATTTATGCAAGTGGTACTATTCACAGCGGAGAAGGTGTTCCCGGAAAAACAATAGGCTCCAAGACTTTAACAAAATATTTAAAGGAAGCGCGAGAGGATGACAGTATAAAAGGAATAATCTTGCGAGTAAATAGTGGAGGTGGTTCAGCTCTGGCTTCGGAAATTATTGCTCATCAAGTTCAGAAATGTAAAAAAGGAGAGGATGCCAAACCGATAATTGCTTCTATGTCTGGAGCGGCAGCTTCAGGTGGGTACTTTATTTCCTCTCCTGCAGATAAGATAATTGCTCAATCAGAAACAATTACCGGTTCCATAGGAGTTATTGCTCTGGTTCCCAATTTTACCGAGTTGTATAAAAAAATTCATATTAACTGGGATACGGTGAAAAAAGGAGAGAATGCAGATATATTTGCTACAGATCGTCCCTTAACGGATAGTGCAAAAGAAAAAATACGAGGGAGTGTTGAGCACAGTTATTGGGCTTTTGTAGATGCTGTTGCACAGGGAAGAGATATGAGTAGAGAGCAGGTACATAAAATTGCTCAGGGCAAGGTTTGGACTGGGAAAAGCGCTAAAGAATTAGGACTGGTAGATGAATTGGGTGGGATTGATTATTCCATTAAGGTTTTGAGGGAAATGTGTAATATTCCACTTAAAGAAGAGATCGAAGTTGTGCAGTATCCCAGAGCAGAAGCAGGAATTATGACGATAGATCTGTCTTCAGGTATGTCCCTTTTGAAGAATGAAGTAGAGTTGCCGGCTCAGTTAAAAAATTTTACCAAAATGATTGAAAAGTGGCAGAAATTTAATGATGAGAGAATTTTGTATCTTTATCCTTATGAATTTTGGCAAGATACGGAGTAGGACTTAATAATTTTTTTGCAGAAAGTCGTAGAATTTTCTCATAGCAATTCCACGATGGCTGATTTTATTCTTCTCCTGCGAAGACAGTTCTGAGAAGGATCTATTGGATCCTAGGGGGTGGAAAACAGGATCATAGCCAAAGCCGTGATCACCTGTTGCCTTTTCGGAAATAAAACCTTTACATACACCGCTAAAATTGTGTGCTTTACCGTTTTCATCAAAAAATACTACCACGGTTCTGAATTCAGCATCGCGTTCGACAGGTGGTGTATTCTTCATTTCTTTTAATAATTTTTTCCTATTCTCTTCGTAAGTTGGGTCTTCTCCGGCAAAACGAGAGCTTTTTACACCGGGTTTTCCATCCAGTGCCTTTACAAACAAACCTGTATCATCAGCCACACAGGGAATATTAAATTTTTCCCAAACATTTCTGGCTTTTTTCTCTGCATTACCGGTCAGAGTATCTTTATCTTCCACCGTTATAGGAAAATCATTCAGCTCTTTATAGGTAAGAATAGAAATATCAAGGTTTGATAGTAATTCTCTTATTTCCTTGATTTTATCTTGATTTTTTGTAGCGAGAATTAATTTCATTTAGCGATAATTAGTTAACACGCTCAATGTATTCACCGGTTCTTGTATCAACTTTAACCACGTCACCTTTGTTAATAAACATCGGTAATTGGATTTTTAATCCGGTTTCCAGAGTTGCCTCTTTTGTCACGTTTGTAACTGTATCTCCTCTAACACCTGGTTCACATTCAGATACAACTAGATTTACCGTAGTTGGCAAAAGGATCTTTATTATCTGTTCTTTTGTTTTTACTAGAGTTATATCTATATTTTCTGTTAGAAAATATTTTTTATCACCTACGATACCTTCGTCCAATTCCACCTGTTGATAAGTATCAGGATCCATAACAACAAAAATGGAGCTATCATTATAGAGGTATTCCATTTTTTGTTTTTCAACTCTAACTTCTTCTACTTTTGCACCTGAACGAAAGGTGTTATCCAGTACAGAGCCATTTCTAATATTTTTTAGCTTGGTTCTTACAAAAGCAGCGCCTTTGCCGGGTTTTACATGCTGGAAATCAACAATTTCATAGAGCCCATTTTTATATCTGATTATCATTCCGTTTCTAAAATCTGAAGTGGATGCCATAGTTACTCCATTTACATTTTTTTTCTATTGTTAAAAGCACTTTCAAGGGTTTTGGAAGTTGTGAATTCAATATCACCGCCCACGGGTAGTCCTGTTGCCAATCTGGAGATTTGACCAACATCATTTTTTAGTTCTTTTGTGATAAATGACATGGTAGCTTCTCCTTCGTTACTGGGATTAAGTGCTAGAATTAATTCTTTAATATTTTTTGATTTAACTAGTTTTTTTAGCTTGGAAAAATTAATGTGTTTGGGACCTATCCCATCCAGAGGGGAGAGGAGATTTCCTAAAACAAAAAATTTTCCATTGTAATCTTTTATTTTATCGATGAGATGTACGTCCTGCGACTTTTCCACTACGCATAAATACGATTCATTTCGCTCTTTGTCGCTACAATATTTGCAAGGAGAAGTTTGAGAAAGCATACCGCAGATCTTACATTTCTGGATAGAATTTACAGTATCTCTAATAAGATTAGCAAGATCAAGGGCAGTTTGCTTGTTGCCACTTATCATAAAAAAGGCAAGTCTTTCTGCGGTTTTTGCACCAATACCTGGTAACTGTTTTAAGCCTTTTTGCAGGTCATCTAATTTATCGCTATTCATTATGAATTTATACCGGGTATATTCATACCGCCTGTTAAGCCGGACATCTCTGATTCAACCATTTCTTTAACTTTTTTCTTGGCTTCTTCAATAGCTGCGATTATCAAGTCTTCCAGCATTTCCACATCATCGGGATCCACCACTTCTTTTTCAATATTTAAAGATAAAAGGTCTTGATTACCGTTCATTACTACTTTTACCATACCGCCACCAGAAGTAGCTTCTATTGTTTTATTAGCAAGTTCTTTTTGGCTTTTGCTTATCTTTTTTTGCATATCCTGGGCTTGTTTGAGCAAGTCCTGAATTCCTTTGCCACCTTTGAACATTTTTCCTCCGAATTGAATTATTTAGTATAAAACTTAAATGTTGAATTTTTATGTCAAATTGTTTAAGCAATAAAGCAATTTTATTCTTCTGATGAAAGATTTGATTTAACTTCTTTTCTAATTCTCTCTTTCTCTGCTTTATCAATATTCAATTTTTTTGCTATCTCATCAATTGCCTGCTTTTCACCGGAAGTTAATTTTTTGTCTGCGTAACCCACTGTATAGCAGAGCCTGATAAGATAATAGCGTTTTTGAGGGATATTCTCATAAATCATATCAATTATTCTAATTGTTTCATCAAGATTGCATTTGGCTTCTGCTAGTTCGGTTTTTAATTGATCAAAAAGTTTTTCTACAATTTCTTTTTCGTCAGGTCCGAATTCTTCTGAATATAATTTATAGTCAGCATAATTATTGTGTATCTGAAACTGCAATTCATCAATAATTGTGTTTTTCTCTTCTTCATCAATTTTGCCGTCAGCTCGAGCAATGTGCACAAGCAAAGCCATAGCACTACTTACAAATGAAAAATCCTGAAATTCTTCTTTTTCTTTTTCTGTCTTGGGCTGAAAAGCTTGTTGCTCAAAAAAGCTCTTCATAAAATGCTGCTCAGTCTCTTGTTGAGTCTTATAAATACTACCTTCCATAGTTGACCATCTGGACATAATATCTCCTTTTAGTTTAGTTTATTTAGTTTCATATTTTATGTTAAATTATTTCAAATTCTTTTAAACTTTTTGCTGAAACCTGTATAATTGTTTTGATTAGAAAAACTACTGGTACAGCGAAAATTAATCCCACTACACCAAAGGCATATCCACCCGAAATTACAGTCAGCAAAACCCACAGAGGATGCATACCAATTTTTTTACCAATGAGAGAGGGAAACAGATAATTGCTGTCGAATTGTTGTATGATCAAGATTAGGATTGCTGTGTAAAGTAAGTATATGTTTGGAGTTGGTCCCAGTAGTACAACTAAAAATATAGGAATAACACCCAAAAATGGACCGAAAAATTTAATGGGATTTGTTAAACCTACAATTAAACTGAGTGTAAGGGCATATGGAATATTTAAAATCATCAAGCCAATAAAAGCCAGAATAAATATGATAAAAGTCTCTAGCAATAATGCCCGGAAGAATCTACCGAAACTTTCTTCGATTTTTTCAAAAAGGTATAGAGAAAATTCAAAGTATCTATTGGGGATTACAGAGAAGAAGGCGCGCATCAATTTCCTTTCGTCATTTAGCAGAAAAAAGCTGATGAACGGTATAACAATAATAAAGGCTAAAAGATTGATAATGCTGCTTATTGAATTTAGTAAAAATTGCGGTATTTCGGCTAAGAGATTAATAAATTTATCAAGCATTTGATTTAGATGCCTATCCAGGTCTATAAATTTAAATCTTGAGTTCATATCTTTTATAACATCGGCAAATTCTTCTATACCGATGGTCTTAAGTGCAGTAGAAATATCCATACTGCCTTCTTTTTGTTCATTTAACCGGGTTTGAGCTTTTTTTACAACCTTTGCGCCTTCCTCAGCTTGTTGCCTTATTTGGGGCACAATTACATTGATTGCCAGAATGATCAAGAATATGATCACTGCATAGGTGATAAGTATGGAAATAGGTCGTGGTATTTGCAATCTGTCCCCGAATTTTATAATGGGGAAAAGTAAATAAGCGAATATTGAAGAAACAATAATGTAAAGCAGGATATAATGATAGAACCAGACACCCGCAATAATAATAAAAAAAGTAATTATCCAGATAATCCAGCGAAAGAATTTTGATCTATCCATTATCCTCCTCGGATTTAATATCTTCTACTTTTTCTTTTAAATTTATGTTTTCTTCTTCTAATTCCACGATTTGCTCGTTTGCATCAACAATGTCATTACTCAAAATCTTACCGATTTTGTATAATATCTTTGCTCCTGCTTTGGGATATTCAGCAATAAAATTCTTTATATCTCTTTTTGAGATGGCAAGCAATACCGAGGGCTTAGTAGCAATTACCGTAGAAGTACGCTTTTCATCTATAAAAAGACCGATAACTCCAAAGAAATGTCCTGCTTCTATTTCCACACCCTCTTCTTTGGCTTTATCATAATCCAGATAGCGCAGTAGTTTACCCTCTTTTACAATATACATTACAATATTAGGATAACCTTTTTTGAAAATTTTTTCGTCTTGCTTATATTCTCTTTTATGAATATAGTTCTGAAGATTTCTGATATCAGTGTTTGATAGATTTTTAAATAGATAAACATTTGACAAAAAATCTGTTAGTTCTTTTTCTGTATCAACTTTTGTTTTGGGCTTCTGTTTAAAAATTTTTTTATATAAAGACATCTTATTATCCCTCCAATTTTGTTCTTGATTTCCTTTTATCAATATTTTTCTTTGCCCAGACTGCAAGCAGAATAAGTAGAGCCAATCCGGCAATAATAGCTCCGAAAATTCCCATTAGACTTAGGGTTGTTACTACTATACCTGCAAAGGTAATACCGATAGCAATACATATCAAGGAATTTATAAATTTTATATCAAACAAATAAGCAGCCACACTACCTGTCCAGGCACCGGTAATAGGTAACGGGATCATAACAAAAAGTATTAGCCCCAAAGATTCATATTTTTTTACTACCTGACTTTTTCTTCTGGTTCGTTGAAAAAGCCAATCAAAAAATTTGGCAAAGAGCGGCACTTTGGACAGATAACCGAGACCGTAGCGTAAAATTAGAATAATAAATGGGATGGGCAAAAAATTACCAATAAGTGATAGAATAAAAGCTCTGTACCATTCCATGTTATAATGATGAATTGCCCAGGGAAGAGAAAGCCGCAATTCAAAAATTGGCAGCATAGCCATTAAAACTACCACCGTATCTTCTGATAGATTATTGTTTTTTAGATATTGAGCAACTTTTTCCCTTCTGCTAAGCTCATTTTCCTCTTTTGCAAAAAGGTATGAGAAGGAAGAGAACAGTATTATAAGAATTATAAAAATTTTTAATGATTTTACCATGAATGTTTACCAATTAGTGGAACAAAAACACAACCACCGAAATTTTCTTTTTCAAATCCGTCTTTCTTTTTTGTAAGACGAATAAGATTTTGTGAAAATCTTGAACCAACGGGGATCACCAGCCTTCCTCCCATAGCCAATTGTTCTTTGAATGTTTTAGGAATCTGATTAGCAGCTGCGGATACAATTATAGCATCAAATTTCATGTTTTTATTTTCAGGCCAACCCAGAGTGCCATCCGCTACTTTAATTTCATAGTTAGACAGCTTGGTTCTTTCCAGATTTTTTCTAGCGCTTTTTGCAAGTGATTCATAGCGTTCTATAGAATATACTTTTTTTGCAAGTTTACAAAGTATAGCAGTTTGATAACCGGAGCCTGTGCCTATCTCAAGCACATTATCAGATTCTCCAAGGTTAAGTAAGGACACCATAAGCGCCACTATATAGGGTTGTGATATTGTTTGTCCGCTGCCGATAGCCAAGGGACGATCTGCATAAGCCTGGAGTCTTTTGGATTCAGGTACAAAAAGATGTCGTTTTACATTTTCAAAGGCTTTAAGCACTTTTTTATCTGTAATACCTCTAGCTTTTATCTGGGTGCGAACCATATTTTTTCTTTGTTTTTTAAAATTCATAATTATTTTTCGTTAGTTAGAGAATTTATCCTCAAGCCATTTTTTTATAACAGGGAAATAATTATAATCTGACATATCAATGGTAATGGGAGTAATTGATACATAACCATGCTGAATTGCATAAACATCAGTTTTTTCATCACCCTGCCATTGAGGTGCTTCACCGCCAATCCAGAAATAAGATTTACCTCGAGGATCCACTCTTTCTTGAATAAAGTCATTATAAACTCTGTGTCCCAGTTTGGTTACTTTTATTCCTTTTATTTCATTCGGAGGTAGAGGTGGAATGTTAATATTGAATATAGTTTTTTCTGTAATAATTGAGAAAATATCGTTTTCTAGAATAGAGTGTATGATTTTAGCACAATCCAAAAAGCTGGAAGTAGGATCCGTGAGAGAAACAGCTATTGCCGGGTAGCCCAGATTCATAGCTTCTATAGCGGCGGCTACAGTACCGGAATACAATACATCTTCACCCATATTTTGCCCTCGATTGATACCGGAAATAACAAGATCAATTCCGTTATTATCGACAATATTCGTGGCTAAATTAACACAGTCAGTAGGGGTTCCATCTACGGAAAACACATTGTTTTCGATTTCTTTGAGCCGGAGAGGACTATGAAGAGTAAGAGCTTGAGAAGAAGCACTACGTTCTCTGTCCGGAGCAACAATAATTACATCATAAGTTTTTTTAAGAACTTCTGCTAATTTTCTTATACCATCAGCGGAAACTCCGTCGTCGTTAGTAAGTAAAATTTTTTTCATAATTTAAAAGATTATTTTTTAGTGGATTTGTTGTCAATTTTTTTACAGCTTCAAATAATATAGCTGGTTTAGAGCATACCTATCCACTCGTTAACAAGTTTTGGCAATTCTTCAGCTGCTTTTCCCGAATAAAAATGATCAATAAAGGATACATTGGATGGCTTTTCCAGATTGAGGCCTAAAGTTGTAACTCTAAAATTTTTGGCAAGCCGCAAAAAATCAGCTGCCGGATAAATCACACCGCTTGTTCCGATAATAATAAAATAATCTGAATTTTTAATTGCCTCCTTAATTTCCTCAAGATGATAGGGGAACTCACCAAACCAAACCACATTAGGTCTTAAATTGTCACCGCATTTGGGGCACTGTGGCACCCTGGCAGCAAGATATATATTTTTTAGAGTATTTTTATAATTGCAGCTCATACAAAAACACTCCCGCAGGTTTCCGTGCATTTCGTAGAGATGTTTATTTCCTGCTATCGAATGAAGACCATCTACGTTTTGCGTAATTAAGGTAAAATTTTCTTTTAAATAATCTTCCATTAGTTTGAGAGCCAGATGAGCTTTATTGGGCTGTACGTTTTGTAGCTTCTTGTAGCGCTCTTTATAAAAATCCCAAACCAATGCCGGATCTTTCTGAAACGCCTTCGGGCTGGCTACTTCTTCTACGCGATGATTTCTCCAGAGACCATCTGTACCCCTAAAAGTCTTTAATCCGGATTCAGCACTGATACCGGCTCCGGTGAGAATGCTTATTTTCTGGTCTCTTCTGAAGCGCATCTATGAGCTACATTTCTTTTGGAGCCGAGATGCCGAGTAATCTTAAACCATTAGCAAGTACGATCTGAGTTGCTTTACAAAGATAAAGTCTTGCCAGGGACAGTTCTTTGTATCTTTTATTTACTACTCTTCTTTTTTGATAAAAAGTATGGTAAGTAGAGGCTAGCCCTATTAAATAAGAAGTAAGAAGATGAACTGATTGGGTAGCTGAAATATGAACTAGCAGCTCGGGAAATTTCATGAGTTTGCGGATAAGATTCCATTCTTCTTCATAACGCAATCTTTTTAAATATTCAGGCTTAAAATTCTTAAATTTTATACCTTCTTTGCTTACCTTTTTTTCAAGGCTGTTTATACGGGCATGGGCATATTGCACATAATATACAGGGTTTTCGCTGGATTGCTTCTTGGCTAGCTCAATATCAAAGTCAAGCGGGGAGTTAGACTTTCTCATCAAAAAGAAAAAACGTGAGGCATCTGTTCCTACTTCATCAATCAGCTGGTCCAGCGTAAATATATTTCCTTCACGTTTAGACATTTTAACTTTTTTATCACCGATTATAAAATTTACCTGTTGTAGTATAATAAAATTTAATATATCTATATCGTAGCCTAAGATTTTCATGCCAGCTTGTAATTTTTTGGTATGCCCATGATGATCGGGTCCCAGGATATCGATAAGTTGATTAAAACCACGTTTATACTTACTGATATGGTATGCAAGATCGGGAATAAGGTAGGTCGTTGTTCCGTCACCTTTCATGATTACCCTGTCCTTGTCATCACCAAATTTGCTTGTAGAAACCCACATTGCATCATCTTTTTCATAAATATAATCTGTTTCTGCAAGATAGCTTAATACATCCTCTACGCTGCCTTTATCTCTTAGGGCTTGCTCGGAAATCCAATTATCAAAGAATACATTAAAATCCAAAAGGGACTCTTTTTGACGTTTTAAAATTCCATCCAAAGCATATTTTCTGATCTTTTTTTCTTTATTCGCCTCGGAAGTGCGGAATATGGATTGATGTTCTTCCTCCAGTATTTCATCGGCAACTTCTCTTATGTATTGATTTTTATAACCGCCTTCCACTTCCTTTACGGGCATCTCAGCCAGTCGGTTAAGTTCTACCTCAACCGATTCAATCAGAATATCTATCTGGTTTCCCGCATCATTTATATAATATTCTGTTTGTACTTCATGCCCCAGAAAATTCATAATTTTTGCTAAAGAATCACCAAAAGCAGCAGCTCTGGCATTAACTACATTTAACGGGCCTGTAGGATTGGCGCTAACAAATTCTAATAAAACTTTTTGGCTATTCTCGGATTGAGTATTTCTTCCGAAATCTTCTCCCGTTTCATGAATCGTTAATAAAATATCTCTCAATTCCTTCTTTGATATATAGATATTAATAAAACCGGGTTTGATTGCTTCAACTTTTGCAAAAAAATTATCTTTATCTAGGGTACTTGCAATATCTTTAGCCAGTTTCAGTGGTTTGGTTTTATAGCTTTTTGCCTTTTTTAGTGCGATATTGCAAGAATAATCACCGTATTCTTTGTGCTTGGGATGTTCAATTTCAATCTCATCCATCAGAGGAGCTTCAAGGTCTAATTCCTTAAAAGAATTGTAGAACTTTTGTTTTATGGTTTCGATAATCATTTTACTTTTTTACCTCTTCTGAAGTTTTTTGATCACGATTAATAAGGTCTTTCCACAATTTTTCTAATTTATAATATTCTCTGGTCTTTTTGTCGAATATATGAATTACAATATCAGAAAAATCAAGCAGAACCCACTTGCCATTTTCCAGTCCCTCTTTATGATGTAATGTGATTCCCAGTTTTTTGGTTTGTTCTATGATATATTTACCTATTGTGCGAGTATGTATATCACCTTCTGCGGAACAAATTATAAGTATATCAGTCAGATCATTTACTTCTCTAACGTCCAGATTTATCAAATCCATGGCTTTTTTTTCTTTAGCCAGGTTTGATATCAATTTCAATTTATTCTCTTTATTTATATTTTCCATCTTAACCTATCTTAAAATATTTTTTGTAATCCTTTCCGATTATTATTATAAAATCGTATTCAGAATTTTTATTTATCTGTTTATAGACATTTTTTATGTTTAATTTAGAAGTTAAATATTCCAATTTTTGATAATCCATTTTTTTAACGATAATTACACTTTTAAGATAACAAAATTTTTTAGCATTGTCAAAGGATATTACATTTATGCCCATCTTAATTAAATAATTACGTATTTCTCGAGCAAGATATGGTTTTCCAGCTCCATTTAAAACCTGTATATCATAATCAAGTGAATTTTCTTTTTGTCTTCTGCCGAAATCGAGTTTTTCATTTGTATGATTAGCCACATGCACTGTTATGTATAGATAAATAAGAAAGAAGAGAAAAAAAAACTGAGTGAAAGAATAATTTTGCGACGGGTACTGCTATTTTTCTTCATCAAAAACTTTTTTTAATTTTTTATAAGCGATTTTCATATCTTCAGGTATTACTCTTGTACCGTTTATTGTAGTGAAAAAATTAGTATCTCCCTTCCAGCGTGGTACGATATGTACATGAAGATGTTCGGCAATGCCAGCACCGGCAGCTTCACCTATATTCATGCCAATATTAAAACCATCCGGTTTATAAACTTTGGTTAATACCTTTTCTGATAACTTTACCAGTTGCAGCATTTCAATTAATTCTTCGTCGGGTAATTCCTGTAAAGTAGAAACATGCTTATAAGGAACAACCAGAAGGTGAGCGCTATTATAAGGATATAGGTTCATGATGACGTATGAATATTCACCACGCCTCAAAATAAAATGCTTGGCATCATTTGTGTCTTCCTGCTTTACGCAAAAAACACATTTTTTACCTTTGTTTTCCAGTATATATTTCATTCTCCAGGGGGAATATAAATGTTTCATATTACTCTTTTATTTCCTTTTCAAGTGCTGTTAACTGTTCTTTTGAATTTACACCTGTAACTTCTGTTCTATTTTCTGTTTTCATAGCAGCAATTTTTTTATTTTGCTTTCTTAAAATTTCCAGAGCATCTGTAAGATATATCTCGTTTTGGGCATTATCGCTGGATATAAGAGGCAGAGATGTAAAAAGCGCATCAGAATCAAAACAAAAAATACCTGTGTTAATTTCTTGCACTTGTTTTTCTTTTTCAGTAGCATCCTTTTGTTCTACAATTTTGGTAACATAGTCGTTTTCGTCACGAATAATTCTACCATAACCATGGGCATCATCCATAACTGTTGTCAAAACAGTGGCGGCAGCCTTTTTTTCTTGGTGTAAGCTGACTAAATCTTTTAGAGTATTACTGGTAAGAAGGGGTACATCACCGGGAGTAACAATTATATAACCGCTAAAGTCTTTTAATTCATATTTCGTCATTTGCACTGCGTGTCCGGTACCTTTTTGCTTCTTTTGTTCTACAAAGATTACATTATCACTCTTATGGATAGCAGCCATAACAATATCTTTTTTGTAACCAACCACGGCGATGATTTTTTCCGGATGTAGTTTTCTTACATTGGTGATAATTCTTTGGATCATGGGGATACCATTTAATTTATGAACAACTTTGGGTAGAGATGATTTCATGCGAACACCTTTACCGGCTGCCAATACAACGACTGCTAATTTATAATTCATGTACCTCATTTCAAGAGCATTTTTTTTATGTTAGTGCATAATTTGTCAAATTGTTTGGTTGTTTTTGTAAAATCAACCTTGTTAGTATCCACCTTAAGCACGGGGAATTCATCAAAATTATAAAAAAAATTATCATATTCATTACTTAATCTTTTTAGATAATCAACTTCAATATTCCTCTCAAAAGAGCGATCGCGTTTTTGAATACGCTTCACAATTACATCCAAATCTGCATATAGATAAACTACGAGATCCGGTTGTAAAATTTTTTCCTTAAGAAGCGGGAATATAGCATTATACATCTTTATTTCATCTGAATTAAGGGTCATGTTAGCAAAAATTGCATCTTTCATAAAGATGTAGTCACTAACGATATTAGACCGGAACATCTCGGTCTGAAAAAATTTTTTCATCTGCTTGTAGCGACTTAATAAAAAAAAGATTTGTGTCTGAAATGATTTGCCTTCAATGTCATCATAAAATTCTTTGAGAAAGGGATTTTCTTCTACAACCTCAAGTACAAGCTTAGCCTGGAATTGTTTTGCCAGCAAGCGAGCCAGGGTTGTTTTGCCGACTCCTATAACACCTTCTACAGCGATGAATTTATTCTGTATAGTTTTCATATAGAAGTTGCATGTTTTTTTTTATTATGGGATGAACAAAATCAGGAGCAATTTCAGTTAAAGATTGCAGGACAAATTTTCTATTTAATAATTCTTTATTCGTAATGGTTAATCTTTTTGTATGTATGACTTTTTTGTTATAAAATAAAATATCAAGGTCGATTATTCTTGGTCCCCATTTTATATTTTTTTTTCG
>Ga0102934_1000931_pt1 | contig 20145 bp, 13 predicted proteins | sample SalPonR2_A_D1_MG_FD_78175 | JGI IMG/M metagenome (GOLD analysis project Ga0102934, IMG submission 78175) | Salt pond soil microbial communities from South San Francisco under conditions of wetland restoration - Salt Pond MetaG R2_A_D1_MG | ecosystem: Environmental > Aquatic > Marine > Intertidal... | reverse complement strand
TTTTTTTTGGATTTTATGATCCAGAACGCAGATGGGGAAACAAAGACCGGACACGCTTACTTTCATGTGTGCATTTTGATAACTCCAACAAATGCCTCTATTTCACCATTGCCGACGATACTACCGATATTAATTCGATTCTATTCATTTTTTGATTGAACAATAGACAAGGGCGTGTTATACAGAATCAGGGTCTCCAAATATAACACACAAGGAGGTTAAGAGATGATCAATCGGCGATCATTATTACTGTTATTCGCGGCATTACTCCTCCCGGTAATATTACTTATTTCCGGAGCTGTTTTTGCTCAGCAGAAGCCTGTGAAAACCCGCAAGGGAAAAGCATATCCGGTGCGCCATTCTGAAAAGTTCTTCTTTTCGGTTGAAGATTTTAACATGGAGAACGAGACAGTTAAGATTACCATCAGCGAGGGATATGTATTGCTAGGCTCTACGGTTAAAGGTTTTACAGAAGCGATCATAATACCGTTGGACTCAAGGATAGATGGCGATATAAATGAAATGGAGGCAAGTTGCCCTCTTAACCATCTATACCTCCGTTTTAACCCTGAATGGTATGCCCGTAATCTGGAGCAAAATCTGCAGAGATCACCTGCAATAGACAGCATCTACAGCCGGGCGATGGATATCCATAAACAGAAATTCCGTAATTACTTCCATGCCGGCTGGAATGCATTGATACCTCCAGCCGAGGTCCTGATCTGCGATTTTGAGATGCGACAACCGGTAGTAAGGATAGGTTCCCTCTTTTATGCTGATAAGTATTATATACTTTCTGATCCGGCTGATAATTTCGATAAATACACCCATGACAGGTTTACCCTGTATTATCCCGGTAACAGTGTAATAGGGGATACACTTCAGCAATGGCTGAATGTCAGGGAACGGGCCTATGCCAATATCTGTGATTTCCTGGATGTTGACCAGAACCGGATAGAAAATGTCACCTTTTACGTTTTTAACGATAAGAAACAGGGATTAAAATACGGAAAGAAACTCGGCTTTGCCGTTCCCGGAGAATCTGAAATATACACCCTATACAATCAGACCCCCGGACATGAGCTTGCTCACGTAGTTTCTTACTGGATAAATACTAAACGGATAGATTCAGCATTGATCAATGAGGGGCTGGCTGTACTGCTGGATCAGTCGGGCAGGAATTACAACAGGATAACCAGGCATCTGCTGTCCACGGAGGTAATATCCCCCGGAGAGCTTACAAGCCTGCTGGGAGATCATTTCAGGGAGGTAAAGTGGGGATATCCGGTAGGGGCTTCTTTCGTTGATTTTCTGATAAAAACGCGGGGTATAGATAAATTCAAGGATTTTTTCGCCCAAAAAGATTACAACGAATCAGATTCATTCGTTCAATATTACGGCAAAACCGGCCCGGAGCTTATGGAGGAATGGAAAGAACAAATAGTCAATAAGGATTATGGTGAATTGTCCGCTAAGGATAAGGATTACCTTTCCCTTTATAAACAGTGGGCCGGTAAATCGGTGGAACGCCGATAAGAGACCGGAACAGAAGAAAATTTATTCACCGTTATTCTGGCCAGTCTAAGAAGTAGGGATTATATTGTAATTCCCGATTTCTCCGCTGCCGGAGTATTGATCATAATTCTTATATTACGGTCAGTTCTGACCAGCTCTATGATTCCGCCCTTCTCAGCGAAATAGTAGACCGAGTTGCCCGATCATTTACATATTCTTGTGCCTTGACAGTACACTGCGACTGTTTCGTGAAGATGCTACCTGCGGTATTCTGCTTTTCTGACATCTTTGCAGAAGCTGGTGACCGGGCAATCCATTGCCATTCTCACTACCAGAGATCTTCCGGATACTTTACTTCCTATTATTTCAACCCAGTATTTAAGCAGGTAGAATTATAAGAAATTCGTTTTTTTCCGTCGACGAGGGAAGAGCGCACAAGAGGTTTTACAGCCCCATTTATACTGTACTTCACTGTGCTTCGTCACTTTTATTCTGACTATTTGGGCTTTACAGGCATTTATGAATCTCATTCTTTCCTGATATATTTCCGCATGAAATCTTTTCCATAGGCGCGTTCAGCCTCCAGCCTGTTATGCCTCTCGCAGAGAAGCCTCAGGTTGCAGGGTGAGTTGTCGCCTCCTCTGGCAAACGGGACTATGTGATCGATCTGGAGATTCCAGGTTGAACCGCACCTCCTTCCGTTTCTGCCAACGAAGCTGCAGCGCCCTTTATCTCTCCTGTAGACTTCATCACGGACGGCGGCCGGTATATCTCGGGTTCTATGCCCGCTGTTTTCCTTCCTCCTCTTTCTGTTATCTTTTGAAACATACTTTGTTTTTCTCTTTTGAGAGCTCTCACGTTTTTCTCTTCTCTCTATTCTTCTCTCAGGGCTTCGGCGCTCCAAGTATTCATCCATGAGGATATCGAACACCTGTTCGAGGTTTATCCCGTTCGGATATTTTGTTGAAAGAAGAGATTTTATTTTCTTAAGCTTTTTTAAGAATTCGGGATCCACAGCGAACCGGAGCTTGTATTTCTGCTTGAGGAAAAAGCGCTTTGAATATTCAGCACTGTTTTTGCTCTCTTTATCTTCGCGGGGGAGATCTGAAGAGGTGTTTCCTGCTGATGAAAAATCTCTCTTTCTACTACCGGCGCCGGCGGTAAATATCTTGCCACTTTCTCTATTTCCCATCTCCGGGCTTTTCCCCTCTGAACTAGCTGTCCTAAGGAATATCGGTTTGATTGTATCGAAATAGTTTTCCCCGGGGGAGTGCCTGGCCACAATTCTTTCCACACTTCTTGTGGACACATTTTTTACTTCTTTTAAGAGTTCTTTATAATTCTCACTGGTTATAATCCCGGCTAACCTGGAGATGTTCGGCGATCCTTCTGGTTTGACCGACACAATGTGGGATCTGATTGTTTATAATCTGGGAGCCTTGATAATCGCGGTGCTTGGGCATGGGTACCTCAAAACCTCCAGAAACGAATCATTTCTTGAAAGGTGGATTCACGATTTCATTAAGAGCAATCCGCGGTTTTTCAATCGACACTGATAGATTTTCCGAAACGGATGAAATCAATGTTGCAAGCTAACACTTATGAGACCTCTCCTTGTCAAGACAAAAAGATTTCCCTAGGGTTGTTTCTAAGGAACAGGGTGGCAGTTTCTTTGAAAGACCACTAAAGGTGCAATTTTCCTATCTTTCTTCCCGACGTTCTGTTGAGAACACCAGTACCAATTCTCACTTGCCGGACACCGAAATCTGCCGGATCTTTAGAGGAGGGGTTTATACCATGGATGGAACCTCTATAAATGTTATGAAGCTTTTCGTTTTGCCTATTTCCATTATTCCCTGAACACCGACGGCCAAGGTGAATGACTGCTTGTTTTAATGCGGCCGTAAATGATATTATCGCTTAAAAACAGGGAGGTTATTAAATGCCGGTAATTCACGCGCATGTCTGGAAAGGTTTCGGAGAAGAAAAGACAGAAAAGGTGATTAAGGGTATAACCAGAGTATTCGCGGATCTTGAAGTTCCCGAAGAGGCCGTTGATGTGTTGGTGCATGAAGTGCCGATGACGAACTGGGGGATTGGCGGAGTACCTGCCTCGAAAAAGTTCAGTGACAGATATGAATCGGATGGCTGATTTATGGATAATAAAGATGTCACTATTTACTGACTATCTCATCCGGTATGATGAAAATGCCTGTTAATAAATGGATTGTGAAGTTGCGGTCAGCTGTGAAATATTTATTTATCGCGGGTGGCGGCATGATTCTGCTGATAGCGGCTCTGCTGATATTCGCTACTTTTCCTCCCGGAGAGGATATCCTGAAAAGGGTAATGCAGGGCCGGGTTTCAGCTATTACCCACCAGGAAACGCTGATTGGAGATCTGGAAACAGATATCATTTCCAGGTTAATCATCAGGGATATAAATATCCCGGCACCGGATTCGATAGGCGGAGGAGTTAATATAGGGGCGGTAGAATTTAACTACCGTCTGAAGCCGCTGCTGAACCGGAAAGTAATAATCGATTCAATAATAATTAGCAAGCTCCGGTTGAATGTCGTCAGGGATTCTACCGGAGGATATAACCTCCCCCTTCTGAATTCCCTGTTTCCGCCCCCGGAGGATAGTTTGAAGGAAACAGCCGCGCAGGGAGAAAGATGGAATATAGAGGCGGGGGCAGTCAGGGTAACAGGCGCGGATATAAGTTACATCGACAGGGTGATCCCGGTACATTTCCGGCTTGGTCAAATCTTATTTCTGGCCGGGAGCCCGGGTTCTGGACATGCTGGCAGGAGCGCGAGGATAAAAATCGGTACAGGAATGATGAAGTACCAGGCCCTGCCTGAAATCACATTTTCATTCTTTTATAGCGGCGAAATCAGAGAAGGCCTGATTATTTCCGATTCCACCCGGCTTGCCGTGGGTGGGGTTATCTTGTCGGTAACCGGATCGGTGGAAACAGACGGGGAATACCTCTCGGATCTGCGGCTTGGGCTGCAGGGTGAGCCGCTGCCGGTGATTAGCCAAATAATGGAAAGTTTGGAATTTCCCGTGGATAAGATCGGGGGTCGCCTCTCGGCTGATGTGAATCTGAAGGGCCCTCTGTCCTTTCCCCGGGGCGGTGCCAGGGTAGTGGTGCCGCAAATTCATTACCGCGGGCTGGCGTTTGAAGACTGTTTTCTTAAAGTCCGGGGAGGCCCCGATACCCTGGCAGTAGATACCCTGAGGGCCGCCGCGGCAGAGGGTGTCATCCTTGCAGACGGTTTTCTCTCTTACTCGGATGGAATGAAAGGGAGAGCGGATCTGGCATTCAGTTCGGTTAGAACAGAGAATATCTGGGCCATATTCCGTGACCCCCCTTCTCCTTTAATAAGTGGGTTGGAAGGACATGTCAGTCTGGACTTGAATGGACCACGCTGGCAGGAATGGGGTGTTAAGGCAGAGGTCCAGTCCCGCAATACCCGCTATCTATCAAGGCCTTTTGAGAATACGGAGCTGTCTCTGCGTCTCAGGGACAGACATTTAAACCTCGATTTCAGCCAGGAATACTGCCGGGTGACGGGTAACGTCATCCTTGGCGATTCCACCCTGGAAGGCTCGGTGGACGCCGGTATTGACCGGCTGGAACTTCTTGCGGAATTATCAGGTGTCGGGCAACTGAGCGGGATGATGACGGCGAAGATCGATATAGAGGGAACTTACGGCAGTCCGGACCTGAAAACCGAAATAAAGGCGGATAACCTGCAGGTCCGGGGGGTCTTTCTGGATGCCCTTTACTGCATGGGCCGGATGGAAGGAACAGAGGTTTTCCTGGATTCATTTTCCTGCGGGAGAGACTCGCTGCTGGTGAGGGCGGCAGGGTACTTCGACCGGATATCCGCTTCCGGAAGACTGTCCGCCAGCCTCTACGATTCCGGAAGGGTCGGAGTTGCAGGTTCGGCAGATTGGCCTGAATCGACCGATATAGGCAAATCGGCCGGATGTCTTGACCTGGATTTCAGCTACCCGCAAACCGGATTATTTTACCTCAAAGGATCCGGGAGAGGGATGGATATAGACGCCCTGGCGTCCGCTGTCAGTGATACTATACCGGCCGGGGGGGTAGCGGAGTTTGAAGTGACTGCCCGCGGCCCGGTCGATTCTTTGAGTGCGGGCCTTCGCCTGCAGGTGGAAAGACCGACCTACCACGGTGTCCGTATGGATTCCCTTCGCTTTAACGGTTCGTTTGAGAATGGAATACTGAGTGTGGAAGAAGTATACCTAAAACGCGCAGCGCAATCATTACGGGGCCGGTTATATATGGAATTGGCTGAAGATGATGCCGGCGGCTGGACTGTAAGTCGCGGGAGCGCAACCAGCGGCCGTATTGACGTTGAACAATTTAATCTTGAGGAGTTTGGCAGTTTTCTTCCGGAAGGATGGTCTATAAAGGGTCTGGCCTGGATCGATCTGGACTGGGACGGAGTCATATGCGACCCGAAGCCGGAGGGCTCATTGGGGGTAGAATCAGCTGCCTGGGGCAGGGCTGGAGAGGAAATGCGGGCAGTAAACGGGATTAATATCTCCGGCACCTTCGCTGATTCTGTATTTATACTGGATACAGCAGAGGCAAATGTTAACGGCACGCCGGTTTCATTGAATGGTTCCGCAGCTCTGATTCCGGAGAACCGGTTGAAGATAGATCTGCGGGGGGGGATGGAAACCGTTCAGGTATTTAGGGCAAGGGGTATCCTTTCCCGTGAGGAACAGGACCTGAATATAGAGATGGACAGTCTGAATGTCTGTATCTTTGAACCGTTCGTTCCGGGTGTTAAGCTGACGAAAGGGCAATTATTCGCATCGGTTCATCTGAACAGTACAACTGAAAAAACTGATATTACAGGAAATATTCGGGGGAAAGGCCTTGAGATCCAGCCGCAGGCTCTGGATCGGCCCGTAACAAAAGGCCGGTTTTTTGCTGAGCTCGACGGCGGCACTATCCGGATGGAAGCCCTTTCCGCCGGGCTGGGTGGGGGTGTGATCAAAGGCAGCGGGTATGCCGATTTTGACACCACCGGCATTTCAGATATATCGATGTTACTTCATGGCCGCCGCGTGGGGTTTGTTATTAACCATGACCTGGAAGTTAACATCGATTCCCTTGATCTGTTCTGGAAAAGGGATGGGACATACTATAAGCTGGGCGGTAATATCGATCCGGGGAAAATACGCTACACCCGCAATTTTCATCTTGCATCAATCATCCCCTGGACCAGGAGGACAAAGAAGGTAAAAACAGAATTGCCTTCGCTGCTGGCCAGAACCAGGATGGAAATAAAGATCGCCGGAGCCGATGAGGTATGGATCGATAATAACCTGGCTCATCTCAGATCGGCGTCTGATTTAAGCATATCCGGATTTCTTGCCGATCCCGGCATCAGTGGGCGCCTGGTGCTGGAAGAAGGTTATATACTCTATCTGGACCGGAAATTTCAGGTCGGGGAAGGGGTGGGCTTTTTCTCTGATCCCGCGGAGATCAATCCTGATATTATTTTTCGAGCGTTCACGAATGTTACTACATACCAGCAGACAAAGAGTACCGAATACAGGATTACACTGGAAATTACCGGGAATGCCAAGGATCCGATTATCAAACTCATCTCAGATCCGCCTCTGCAGCGAACCGACATTGTATCGCTGCTTACTCTGGGAGCTACCAGGAGCCACCTGACCGGGGATACGGGCAATGTGCTCAAGGACCGGGGAAAGATCCTGGCCAGCCAGCAGATAACGGGTTACGCTGGCCGTAAGCTGGAGAAGGCCCTCGGGCTCGACAACGTAACGGTCACCGGAAAGATCTTGAATCCTGAACTGATAATGGCAAAGAAGGTGTCCGAAGGAGTAACTGTTACATACCAGACTACCGTGGGGCATCTGAATGAACAACGTATAAATCTCAACTGGGAATTGAGCAGGCGCTGGGTGGTCGAGGGTTCTACCAGCAGAAGAGGCGATTCCTCACTGAGTCTGACCTATTCATTGAGGTTCCGATGAGAAAGATTGTGATTATTAAGATAGTAATTCTGGTTATTGCCGCGCTGAGCGTTTTCGCAGAGGGGCGGGCAGAGGAAAACCAGCCGGAATGGACTGTGGAAAGTGTAAGTATTGAGGGAAACCGGGTATTCAAAGATGACGAGCTGCTTAAACTTATGGTTAACCGCCCATCCGGCTGGTTCCGGTCAAGGAGGTACCACCATTCAGTATTTCAGGATGACCTGTCCGCACTTGATGAGTTCTACAGGCAGAACGGATATTTCAACGTCGAGATTACCGATACCACAGTGTCAAGAGACAGGGGTGAAAACCATGTCAGAATATTCATATCGATAGATGAAGGGCCGGTTACCTCGGTAGAGGGTATAAGCATTTTAGGTAACCGGGCATTCCCGGATTCAACCCTGATGGCTATGTTAAAATTTGAGACCGGAACTCCATTCAAGAGAAAAAAGCTTCAGAACGGCATGATTGCTATAGCAACCTTCTATGCGGACAAAGGATATCTGGACGCGTCGGTGACACCGGAAACCAGAATTAACGAACAGGAACACCGGGTGTTAATAGATCTGATAATAGATGAGGGAATGCAGATGTCCATTTCTGATATCGAGATCAGGGGACTGGATAAGACGAGAGATTTCGTGGTGCGTCGTGAGCTGAACTTCGAAAAGGGAGAAATTATATCTCACAGAAAGATCATGAAATCCCAGAGGAATCTTTATCTCACCGGCCTGTTTAATAGTGTCAGCATCAACCCGGCAAAGCGTCCAGGGGATTCCGAAGAACAGAGATCACTTGTGGTTGAATTAAGGGAAAAGGATTCCAGCAGGTTCAGCGTTTCGGCAGGGTACGGTTCGATAGAGAAGGCGATGGGAAGGGTTGAGATCTCTTTTGACAATTTATTCGGTACCGCCCGGAAAGCAGGTGTGAGGATGAAGGCGAATTTCATCGAGCGGAGGGTGGAAGGCTCTTTCTCTGAACCGAGGACCATGGGCAGCCGTTTTACCACCGATCTGAATCTCTTTTACAGCTATCAGAATCAACCCGGCTTTGAAGTCAGCCGTCACGGCGGTCTTCTCACATTCGGCCGCAAAATTAGTAATAGCGGTCATTTAACTCTGCGTTTCCGTCACGAGAATCAGCGTCTCCGTAATGTGGAGATCCTCGAGTTGCCTGAAAAGATCAAGCCAAGGTTGCGCAGTATAACCCTGGGTTTTACCAACGATACCCGGGACGATCTTTTCAACTCCACAAGGGGCTGGTTCCTGGATTTTTCATACGAACTGGCTGGGACCTTTCTTGGCGGCACCGAAGCATTCAATCGCACAGTATTGAATCTCCGCTGTTTCAGATCTGTGGGATTGGGTAATGTTCTCGCGGCGTCATTGGAAACCGGATGGATTGATGTTTACGGGGCTTCCGGCGGGGTTCCAATAAATGAACTGTTTTATACCGGCGGGCCCAATTCAATTCGGGGTTTCAAATACAGGAAAGTGGGCCCGCTGGATTCCGGGGGTAATCCCGTTGGCGGCCAGTTCGAACTGGTATTGAACGGAGAGATCAGGAAGGCGGTATGGCGTTGGGTCGGAGTCGCTGTTTTTCTCGACGTCGGAAATGTATGGAGGAGGATACGAAACTGCCGGTTCGATAGTATTCGTTACGCCGCCGGCCCCGGGGTCCGAATAAACACCCCGATCGGTATCGTCCGTTTTGATGCCGGCTTCAATCCCGATCCCAGGGAAGGTGAGGAGAAGGTCCGGTATTACATCGTTATGGGAAACGCCTTCTAGGATTTATCAGGAGCCTGGCCGGGTTACCTGTACCGGGATAGTTAGAGGAAATGTTGCCTTCGCTGCATATTTCGGCATTTTATTCAAATGCCGCTGTTAACGGTTTTTCGGAAAATATCATGGGGCAGTTCTCTGTTGCCGTCAACTTTACGCAAACCGCATCCCCTCGTTGCTGCCCTGATCTTCATCTATTCACCGGAAAGACCGCGCAGCGGGTGATACGCCTGTTCGAAGATGGAAGTGAATACCCCAACGGCTATGTTGCTTTTTGTTATACATATTTTCCCAGGGGAGGGCAGGGGATAAAGATTTCGCTGGAAGGATTATAGGATTATACTGTAAGGCATTTCCAGTATAAATAAATAGTTGCAATTTTCAGAATTGATTTGGTAGTTTATTTTTATGGGAATCAAATGAGATAAATCAAGTGGATTTATTCGATTTATACAGTGGGATTATAATGCTGATATTTAGTTATGCAGGGTTGCATATTATATGTTAGCCTTAATATTCCGATTTTGTATCATTTTAATGTAAATGTAAAAAAGGAAAGGAGAGTTAAGCTATGTCACCCAAAATAAAGCTAATTCGTTCAGTAGAATATTTACACAGCTCCCCAGAAGGTGAAATTGACATGGAGAAAAGTAAGCAATTTCTCGCTGAATTAGCGAAAGCGAAAAGGCCACCGGCAGATTATGATATTATTCTTGATTTGCGACGTGCCCAAGTAAAATTATCAACTACGGACATATGGTATCTTGCCGCAGAATTAATGAAATATAAAAATACATTTCGAGATAAACTAGCCTTGCTAGTATTACCTGGTCTGGATTTTGACAGAGCTGAATTTTTTGAGTTATGCTCAAAAAATCGTGGATATAATGTTGATGTGTTTACAAATTATGAAAATGCAATACAATGGTTCTATGAGAACGAAAATTCAAATTAATAGACTAAAATCGATGAAAAATGATAATAGTCCTTTTTGTCTTCTGGTTTATTTTTATAGCATACATCTAAACAAAATTATATATAATTCTAGAAATATAGAATCATAAATTGCAACTTTTTGAATTATAAGAAATTCGTTTTTTTCCATCGACGGGTGAAGTGCGGACAAGAGGGTTTAGAGTCCCATCTATTCTGTGCTTCGCCGTGTTTATTCTGATTATCAGGGTTTTTTCTGTTTCACCTCTGCATTTTCAGCCCTTTTGCCAGTCTCTGCCTCACCGGCAGAATCAGTCTCAACGTCGGGAGTGATTTTCGCGCCCTGCTTATCGGAATCTGTCTCAACGCTGAGACTTTTCCTGTAATTATTAACACCGGGATCACTCCCGGCGCCGGGGGTATTTTTCTTCCCCAGTAAATGCGGTATGAATAAAATATTAAGTTTTTATATATGGGCAAAATAGCTAAAGGGTAGTTTATGTGGAAGCGGGAGATATATAGATGGGGCGGATGCTTCGCGAGTTAAAGTATTAGATGAATTGTATGAATAAAGAATGTCTGAATAAGGTTTTAAGGGGTGGAGACGCTGTGAGATCCTTGCCGTCAAGCGGCTTAGCTTATCCGGTCAGGGGATATACAGCAGTCTACCGCAGTTCTCGCAGGTTAGAAGCATGTCTGCTGAAGCAGAGGAAAAAAAGGATGTAGGCAGTTTGACGAAACAACCGAGGCATTTGTTTCCCATAATAGGCAGTATCGCCACTTTATAACGTTTGGCAAGTTTCTCATAGCGGTTGAGTATTGATGGAGAAACCTGTTCAGCCAGATCGGAACGTGCTTTCTCCAATTCTTCGAGACCTGATATTTCAAATCCCATATCTTCAAGTTCCCTGGCATTTGATTTGTCTTTCATTTCACTGATCATTATGTCAAGGTCCTGCAGCGCGATCAGGAGTCTGGAGTTATTTCTCAAGTTTCATTACCTCCAAGGAAATTTATCAGGCTTTCAAAGTCTTCAACTTCATGCAGCTTTTTCAATTTATCCGGCTGCTTTATGAGCTTTAAAAGTTCGCTCAGCAATTCAAGATATGTTTCAGCGTCTCTGTTGGAAGGGGCAAGTATGAGAAAAAATATCCGTGTAGGTTTACCGTCCAGGGAATCGAAATCCACGCCGGCGTTCGATTTTCCGAAAAGAATAGTAAGTTCCTTGATTGCCAGAGATTTACCGTGCGGAAAAGCAACTCCTTTGCCAAGGCCGGTGCTGCCCAGGCTTTCTCGGTTTTTGAGCATTTTCATTATAATTTCTTTGTCTGAAATTTTCCCGGTTTTCTCGAGGTGTTCGGTCATCTCTTCGAGTATGGAATTCTTTTTTCTGGAACGCAGGTGAAAAAGGCAGAGGTCTTCTTCGAATAATGATATGAGTTTCTCAGATTTCATATTTTCCTTAACTTTAGAATTCATTTCTTCTAATTGTATAACAGGAAATAATATTTTTCACAAATGTTTTTTGTATTTTTTAGAAATATTATAATATAATCGGGTGGGAAAATGATAATATTTTAAAATATAACAGATCAGGGATAGATATGAATGAAATAGAAGAGGGATTTGTAATAAGAAAAAAGGGAGCTAATTATTATGTTGTAAGCGGGGACAGGGAGGTGAAATGTTTCCTTCGGGGGAAGTTCAGGATCAGCGGGGATCGTGACAGCGTAATTCCTGTTGTTGGGGATAATGTGAAATTCAGAAAGATTGAGGATTCAGGTTCTGATGATGACGTGGGTCTTATATTATCGGTTGGCAGCCGTAAATCTGTTTTCGAGAGAAGCAGCCGGTTCGGCGGGGGGAAAAGAAAAATACTCGGTTCCAATCTCGATTATATTTTTCTCGTACATTCCGTGACTGAACCTGACTTGAATCTGAGGCTTATTGACAGGATGATTGTTGCCGCCGAGCATGGTGGAATTGAGCCGGTGTTATGTATTAATAAGATCGATCTATCAGATGATCCGGAGGCGTTGAAAAAAGAAATAAGCCCTTATATAAATATGGGATACAAGGTTTTATACTGCAGTGTCGTGGAGGGCAGGGGGATAGAAGAGTTTCGTGAAACTCTTGAGGGTAAGAGATCTTTGATGGCGGGTCCTTCGGGTGCTGGTAAAACCTCCATTATAGCCAGGCTTCAGCCTGAGCTGGAATTGAAGGTCGGAACTGTAAGTTCAAAAACCGGTAAGGGGAAGCACACTACGAGTCATTTCGAGCTGCACCCTTTGAATTCCGGAGGTTATCTCGGTGACACGCCGGGAATAAGGGAATTTGGTATTAATCATATTGAAAAAAATCAGCTGCAGCTTTATTTCAGGGATTTTAGTGATTTTCGGTCAAGCTGTCGGTTCTCTACCTGTATCCATGACCATGAACCGGACTGCGGGGTTAAGAGAGCTTTAGAGGAAGGGCTGATTTCGGAAAAAAGGTATGACAGTTATATTAGAATGCTGAAGAGTCTATCTGAGAATCAGCGAGATTTTTAACCGCAGGGTTTTGCCGGTTTGCACTTGAACCATGTTTTCCCAGTTCATGTACCCTTTCTTAACGAGTTTGACTTTATGCTCACCGGATTCGACGGCCAGAGGAGAACTTAGAGGTGTTGTTCCCATATATTTGCCCGCAATAAATATTTTAACCCCCTCTTGAGTGGAAAATTCAATTTTACCCTTTAATCTTTTCAGAGTAATCCTTCTTTTAGAGAGTTCGTCTTCTTTTACGGTTATAGTCTCATAGTAGTCCTCATAATCTGCTCTCCTGATCAAAATAGTGTGTCTTCTGGCACTGATCGATTTAGGGCCGAGCTGACTTCCGAAGATTTCCTGCTTCCCGTCGATAAAGATAGCAGCTTCAGGTCTTGTGTGAATATCAATATATCCTGTGGGGATTACCGGGGCGGCGGGGGGCGCTTCTTTTGTTTCAGCTATCTTCTCCGGAGTTTTTTTCCGTTCTATTTTTACAGCATCTGTGTTAGCGGAAGGATCAGTTTTAACCGCTTTTGTTTCAACTGATGTTGAAAGCGTTTCCGGTTTTGTGCTGTCCGTGCTGTCCGTTTTCGCTTTTTTATTATCTTTGATAGCGTCAAATATCTTGATCTGCGTGCCGGCGTCTATATTAGAGGCGCCTGAGATTTTCTCTCCCCCGGGAAGAGTTGGATTCTTAGAAACCGCTCTTTTTACGGTTGTGTTTATTTTTGTTGCTATTCCGGGGTTAAATCCGATAAGAACGAGTCCCGCAATAGCAGCGGCGAGGGTAAGAGGCAGGGCTTTATTCCTCTTTTTCTTCTTTGGTCCGGATTCAGTGTTTTCGCGCACGGCGGCACCTCTTTCTTTGAACGCGTATTCCTTTAAAATAACTTTGCTGGAGAGAACGGTCTTATCGCTCAGAAGGGATTCGATCTTTTCAGCCATTTCTCCTGCGGATTTGAATCTATTTCCCGGATCACAGCTTAAGGCTTTCATTACTATTGAGTCTGTGCCCCTGCTGATATCTGAAGATTTCTTTGACGGTTTAAGCGGTTTGGAAGCGGGAATATTCTCTGAGGCAGAGGTATAGTTATTTCCGGAAAATGGCTTTTCCCCGGTGAGCATTTCATAACAAACGGTTCCCAGGGATAAGATATCATTTCTATGATCAGGTTTTTCATTTATTGCGGGTTCGGGAGATATACGGGAAATTTCAAGCTTTGTCTTTGATCTGGTCCGGTCTATCCCGGCCTTTCTAAATTCAGCCAACCCGAAATCTGTTATTTTGATGTTGCCGTCTCTTGTGACCATTATGTTTGAGGGTTTTATATTTCTGTGAATGATTCCATTCCGGTGGGCGTATTCGAGGCCCTTGCATACTCGATGGGCGATGAGGAGAGATATTGTTTCATCGACACTGCCCTTTCTCAGCATGAGTTCTCTGAGGCTCAAGCCGTCTACATATTCGGTTATTATAAAATATGTTCCTTTAACTTTTCCGGAATCTATAATTTTCACTATATTGTCGTGTTTGAGACCGGCCGCTGCTTTTAGGTCCGGATCAAGCCCGCGGGCAACTTCCGGGCTGGATGTCAGATTCGGATTCAGTTTTTTTACCGCGACCTTTCTGTCGAGGGAGATTTGAACAGCTTTGTACAGCACTGAGGTCCCGTTTTTAGCTATTGTGCCGAGCACTCTGTAATTATGCCTGTCCATTATATTCATTCTCCCGTTTCGAGTCTGCTTGCCAGAATCCCGGGGAGTCCGGCGGCAAGTATCTTCCCCTGAGTTGGAGTGAAATCGTATTTTACCCGTCTCTGATTTATTATCCCTCTGACAGTATCAAGTACGGTAAAACTCCCGGCGCTCATTCCGTCACGGGATTGTCCGACACTTCCCGTGTTTATTAAATAACGTTTCTTCGGATTGATATGGGTAAGTGTGTTTCTGATAATTTTTGCTCCCCCTTTTTCTTCATAACTTATAATTCCCGGGATATGGGTGTGTCCGATGAAGATAAATTTTTCACCGAAATGTTTGAATATTTTTGTCGCCTGAGAGATATCGACAATATATTCCCATTTAAGGGGAGAGAGGGGGGAGGCGTGCGAGAACAAGCAATCTCCGTAATGGTGGGTGGGTTCGTATTTTTTTAAAGCCTCTATCTGATTTTTGTTCAGAATATCAGATGTCCATCTTATACATTCCCGCGCGGTGTCATTAAAATCGGCGGTGGATATCAATCCCGCGGCTGCCAGGTCGTGATTCCCGCAGATTTTGATCTGAGCGTATTTTTCAACAAGCTCTATACATTTTCCCGGGTCCGCGCCGTAACCGACAACATCTCCAAGTGAGATTATCATATCGGGATGTATTGTTTCCGCCTCTTCCAGGATTTCTTCAAAGGATTCAAGGTTCCCGTGTATATCGGAGAAAACAAGATACTTCATACAACCTCCCGTCTCACATTAAAACGAATTTTTATCTGTCGGTACAGTTTGAATCCTTCTTTATCAGCATTTTGTCATAAATTCATTTTGATTTACCGTAACACCTGACTATTCATGATCAAAACTCTATTTTCCCGATGATGAAAAAACGCAAGAAAAGTGCCAATACAACAGGTTATGGTTTAAAGGAGGGTTCGCGGACCGTTTATTAATATCGGGAAGGCTGCCTGCCGTTTTGGGCAATTTCAGTTCCGGGATATACACGGGCTTACAAGATGGGGGGAAATACTTATTCTTATTTTAATCTTGAAAGATAAAGGTGTCTTTTGATACAATAACTATTGTTAAATGATTATGTTTAACGGGATAATATTTAGTTATATCTTAAGGAGGTTCTAAATAGCGATGCAGGGGAAGGTCAAGTGGTTTAATGAGAACAGAGGATACGGATTTATAAGACAGGAAGATGGAAAAAATATCTATGTACATTATTCTGATATTGTTGGAGAAGGGTTTAGAACTTTGAGTGAGAATGAAAATGTCGAGTATGAACTGGAAGAAAAGTTCAAAGGGATTCAGGCAGTCAGGGTAAAAAAGATAAATCAGGTTAAGTAGAATAGAACTATCAGCGGATATTCCCCCGAATAATCCTTCCTTACACAAATAACACTAAATTACAGTCTGAGAGCGTTACCCTAAAGAGGGTTCATTTTCTTCTTCAGTATAGAAACGTTTCAGGTTCCGGCGTGCTTTTTCATTGGCCGGATCGATTTCAACAGCCTTTTCCCACGCTTCGATGGCCTCCTCGATTCTGTCCAGTTTGTAATAGGCGTTTCCAAGGTTTGTGTACGCGGAGCTGTTGTCTTTGCTTTTGTTTATTGCTTCGTTGTACATTTCAATAGCCTCGGAATAGGATTCAAGTCTGTAGAAGGCGTATCCAAGATTGTTATACGTTGTTGCTAGTTCGGGGTTCAGTTCTATCGCTTTCTTAAATGCTTCTGTAGCTTTTGTCTCTTCACCGGTCTCAGTATGTGTAAGGCCAAGATTATTATACGCCTCTGTAAATTCGCCGTTGAGTTCTATGGCCCGGTTAAATAGCTCTTCAGCTTTTTCGTACTGACCGTTATGATAAGCCATAACCCCGGCGTTATTGATCCGTTTCGCTTCTGAAATATTGTTTTTCGTTTTCTGTTCAGCCAGAGTCTGTTCCTGATTCTCGACCATTTTCATAATTCCTGAGTAATTGGTAGAGAGCTCTTCGGTCAGTTCCATATTCTTCCCTAGGCCTGATTCAAGCGTTTCGATATTCTTGTGAAGTGTTTCTTTCCACTCGGAGAGATCATTTCTGAACGATTCAATGTTGTTGTCTCTTTCTTTAATGCTTTCTTCAAGGTCCTCTGTTTTTTCGGCAACTATGTCGGAGATTGATTCAATAATTACCTTATTTTCCTCAATCGCTGAGGAGAATAATCCTTTTATCTCCTTGACCTCTTCTTTGAAAGATTCAATCAAACCGGTTTTTATTTCTGAATTACTCTCTTGCATTTTCTCCAGCGATTCGGCAATGCTTTTCTTGTTTTCCTGCTGGATCTCCCTGTATTCATCGAGAGCTTCAGCTATTTTACCCGTTTCCTTCATCTCTTCATTTCTTAAGGAGATACCGCGAATTAATTCCTCGAAGCGGCAGACCTCTTTTTCATCGTCATAAAATCTGCAGCTTTCTCCAAGGCAATTAATCTGTCCTTTAAAGGATTTCGCTATGTAATGGACCTTCTGTTCCTGTGTGCCGGTCTCATCTGCCTTTTGTTCCATTTTCCTTTCTTCGGGTACTTCCGGATTAATAAAGGGATTGCTGTCAGTAGATTCTTCATCATTCTTTCCATTTTCATCTTTCGTAATTTCGTTTTCTTCAGCTTCCAGGACCAGCGATTCTTTTTCATAGTCTTCAATTATGCTGGTTTGCGTTATAAGGGGACAGATCTTCATGATTTTTCCTTTCATTAATTTGTATTTAATAAACTTCCCGTTTTTTCAATAACCAATGTTTTACGATAATTTTCTGAATCTATAAACCTTATGTAGTTTTCTTCAGCCCTTTTCCCGGCGTCCAGATATTCACCGTGAATTTCAATTATTTTCATAAACGACGATGCCGCGCGTCCGTAGTCGTGTAATATTTCGCTGGCTTTGCCCAGAAGGTAAAGAGCTTGAGCTTTTTTAACAGAAGGAAGTGAGTTCTCCTTTGTGAGAGAAGATAGAAGTGCCACGGTCATAACCGGTCTTTCAGCGGCAAGATAAATTTTTCCGGTTAGATACAGCCTTGCATCCCGTGATATATTGCTCTTTTTCAACACTTTCAGGGCGTCCGCGGGTCTTTCCAGGTCGAGAGCGGTGTTAACCACTCTTACAGCTTCATCTTCTCCTATTGCCCCGCTTCCAGCTCTGGAGATTCCTTTTGAAAGCTCTTCGTCCGTAATCGACATGACAGTTTTTTCAATTTGCTTTAATATATTCTTTCTGTCCTCACATTCTTTTACTACTTCCGAAAAAAGACTCAGAGAACGTTTCTTGAAATTCCCTATAGCGGCAAGTCCGGCGAGTTCTATCTTGAGCTTTATTATTTCTTCGCTGCTGAGTGCTTCAGCTTTGCTTTTGATAAGATCACAAGCCTCGTCAAAGCTTTGTTTTTCAGCGTATAATTTCAGTGCCAGGGAGAAGTACTCCGGCTTCGGCTCTTTCTCGATCAGAGTGTTAATTCTTGAGATTATTCCGTCAGATTTTATATCTTTCAGACCTGCCAGATTCTGTAAGGATTCAAATGCTTTTTTATAATCACCCTTTGATAAGAGGCAATCAGTCTTCAATTTTTCCATTTTCTCAGCCAGTGTTTCAGGCCATCTATGGTTGCTGAGCTCTCTTAGGATTTCCCCGCAGCTGTCTTTGTCAATTCCGAGTGTGTCGCGGTATAGATCAAGGGCCGAATTTTCTTTGCCTGTCAGAGCTTTGATATGGGCGTATCCGATAAGAAATTCGATCTTTCCCTTATGGGTTTCGAAGAACCTTTCAGCGCTTTCTTCTATCTCTGCCGGTTCAGCTCCATCTGAGGAAAGCATATTGACAGCAGAAGTTAATGATTTGGCTGATTCTCCCTTATTTAAGAAAAGTTCAGTCAGAAGCCTGTTCGCGTCGAACTGCAGCGGGTCTTCTTCGGTGATCCGGCTGAGAAAATAGATCGCCTCGGAAACAGAGCTTTTCTTTTCTGAAAGCAGTTTTTCAATTTCCTTAGCAGATTCAGAAAACCTCTTTTCCAAGCGCAGGTTTTCAGCGTAGAGTTTTCTCAGCTTTGAATTACCGTCAGCCTCGGAGAGCAACTCTTCAAGCTCTTCTCCCAGTGCTTTTACAGATTCTTCAGTACCTTTCTGCGCTTTTGACAGTAACGCGAGAGCTTCCTCCCGTTCATCTTGTTTCCAGGCGATCAAACCGAGCAGTTTATTCAGCAGCCATGGTTTCGAGCTTACAGGAATGGAGTCCTCAACTCTCTTAGAGATTATGCCGCAGTGCTTGGGAGAAAGTTCGATGCATTTCTGAAAATCAGCCGCGGCTTTATTCTCATCTCCAAGCTGCAGGTGCGTTTCACCCTTAAGATATATCGCCTCGGGGTTATCGGGTTTGATTTTTGTGATTTCCCTTAGTTCTTTCTCGATTGATATCAGATCGGGTTTCTCTGAAGTAAGAGCCATAGACAGGCATTTTAGAGATTCATCGAGATCGTTGTTTTTACGGGATATAATTGCTCCGTAAGTATGAAGCTTAGAGGCTTCATCCCTGTCAAGCGATGACAAGGCTCTTCTGAGTATTTCCTGAGCGAGCCCTGTGTGATTTATAGCAAGAGAGCTGCGGAGGAGTTCTTCCCACACTGCTGTGTTGGATCGTTCATCTTCCAGTATCTTATCGAAGCTGGACATCACGTCTTTGATTTGAGACGGATCGGATTCAAGCGCTTTACCAAGGAAATGTGCAGCCTGGAGGAGCCGTCCTTCATCCAGGTGCAGTTGATAAAGAGCTAGAAGAAGAGTGGTGTTGCAGCTATTATCGTTCAATACTTTTTCGTATTCATCTATGACATCAAGCTTTATATCCTCGTCAGATATCATAAGTTGATCGTAGGAAAATACAGCCTTTTCTATTTCTCCCGAATGAAGCTGTGAGTGAGCTTGTAAAAGCTGAAACGGTTTTGAAAGATCGTTTTTTCCCCCTACGGCACCTATTAATTCCGAAACAAAAGACCAATTTTCTTTTCTGTCCCCGGCAAGATTCTTTAGCCTTGAAGCTAATTCGGAGTGCTTTTCAGGATTTGTTTCGTAGAATTCAATAAGATACGGGATGGAACCGGAGATGTCATTGTCAGTCATGCATATTTTGATCGATGAAAGGAGATTGTCTATTGTAGCTCCGCAGTTTTTTATTATTTTGGTAGTTATTTCAAAAATTTCCGTCTCATCAACAGAATCTATTCCCTTTAATTTTTGCAGGAATTCATTAGCTTTTTCAGAATTTTTGCTCTTCGCGTAAAGTTCAGAGAGAATCATAAGGGGCAGTTTGTTTTCCCCTTTTTGTTCAATATGGGTTTGCGCGTAATCGATAAGTTCAGGAATCAGTGTTGGGTCCATCTCACATGCCATCTTATAGGCGCTTTGCGCTTTTCTATAATTTTCAGTGTCTGTATAGAGAATTGCCAGGAGTCTTTGCGCGGGCCCAGTTTTAAAAAGGTCCTCATTCTTTTCTATCAGCGAAATAATTTCAGAATTTTTATTTTTTGTCGCCTCAGCCAGTTTTTCCAGCCTGCCTACCGCTTCTCTGTAATTTTCAATATCGGAAAGT
>Ga0102934_1000927_pt1 | contig 20203 bp, 10 predicted proteins | sample SalPonR2_A_D1_MG_FD_78175 | JGI IMG/M metagenome (GOLD analysis project Ga0102934, IMG submission 78175) | Salt pond soil microbial communities from South San Francisco under conditions of wetland restoration - Salt Pond MetaG R2_A_D1_MG | ecosystem: Environmental > Aquatic > Marine > Intertidal... | reverse complement strand
TTCCAGCCCATGTTTCACACTTCTAAGCTCCACTAATGCGAACCTCACATAAACGCTTCAGTAGCCACCGCGGCCATGACGAATAAGTCTTGCACGTGCACTGCAAGGTGAAGAAGATACAAGGATGAAAAGTTCCTGAAGCTCCTCTTCATCGCTCGGCATTTCTGCTGTCTACTTCTGTACTCGACGCCATATGATACAAATTCAAACTTACGAACACTGATAATATGGGCTCCGCGGCCGTCTATGTCTCGAGACATCCTGCCCTCTCGCACTACAGAATCTTGTGTTTTAAAAAAGGAAAGGAAAGGAAAACATTTCCTGCCCCCAATCCTCACACGGACACACGACATGGGGAGTGTAAACCCTTTTGGAGCAGGGTGCGAACCTCTACAGGCGGCTCCTGAAAGACGCAGCCCCGCCAGCCTCAAGGCTGTTGCATGGAGGGGAGGGGAAGAGGGGGGACGCCCCCTGCCAAATTCCTCAAAAATCCATTCCTAGCACCAAGCCCAAGCACCACTACATGCAGACGGGGGGTTCTCGAACCTCCTGTAAAACACAAGACTAAAGCAACCGCTGCCGTGTCCCAGTTTCAGAGCCTACATAAGAAGAAAAGAAGAACAAAGGCCAGTGCCACTCCCTCTCCGACCACTTACGCTCAAACTGCCCCCAGTCAGACAATTCTGGTTGATAAGCTGCGAAGCGCAGGGGGGGAAACTTGCAAGGACTTCTGCATGGAGTGGGGAAGAAAAAGTTTCCGAGCCTGGCCACATTCCCTCTCTTGATAAAAGCTTTTTCAAAGTCTACGGTCATGGCAGATAGGAAGGATTGCAATACCCTCGATTCAAACCTCAACGAGCTGAGGGAGCGAGGAAAAGCCGTCCATTGGCATGAACTTGGCAACAAAAGCCCTACGGGACGATGAGAATAGTAGGAGGAAGGTGTCCACGGCACAAACGAGTAGGGGCTTTCGCAAAGTGTCACTCTTCGGTTCAAAAGTCGTATGAGGGAAGCCATGAATAGGGATGGGACGGAGGGACGGCAGGAGGGTGACGGAAAGCGGGGCAAAAGGTGTTACCGCGAAAGATGGATACGTGAACACAGAGCGTTGACGCTAACCAGCTTCACAATGAAAGCACGCCATCTGTAAAAAAACAGGATGTGCGAAGGGGAGGGAGGAAGATGCGTGCATACCATATTTCGCCGCGGTGTGGTGAAGCAAAAAGTGAAAGTGGAGGAGTTATGCTTGGCTAAAAAAGAGGCGAGGATCAGGACGTATCAAATGCAGGTATGCAGACAGGTTGGAGGGATGATGGCGGTGACGATGATGGTGATGATTGAGATGACACTTGTGAAGGTATGTTGTGAATACGCAAGCGAGGGGACCATGTGCATAGGAGGTTTGAAGAGGTATGAAGTGGGTCGTGAAGCAGTGGCAGGGAACGAATTGCAGGCTAGATGACACAGACAAAAAAGTGGCGTGCCGTCCCAAAAGAGATGAAGCCTCCCAATGAAGCGATCGAATATAGCAATATGAGAATCTTGGACATGTCACCTCCTAGATAGTGGGGGTGGTTCAGTAGAAAGGCCTGGCAACCATTGCTAAGATGAGGTACACCGCACAAGCAAATCGATGTCATTTGTGAGATCTCAGGTCACAAAGAAGTGGAGTGCGGTACACTGGCGCTTGAGGGATCAAGGATGCACCGAAGTTGATCGACACTGTGGGCTCAGGGCGGAAGGTGAATACGTTTGGCCCTTTGCTTTTGTGAAAGCTTTGACTGCTTCTGCAGGTAAGCGGTTGTAGATTGCATGGCCGCTATACATTGAGTATAAGATATTTGATGGGCGGAAAGTATGAAGTGATAAGCAAGGAGCAAGCTGGTAATGCTTTGTACAATAGACTCTGGAGTCACCCGTGGTTAAAGGCGTCAAAGCTTGAAAACAAGAAGTTGCGCGTACCGTTAGGCACGACTCTAGGACACACCACAGACGTCAACAGGTGTGGTACACAGTAGAGCAAGCGTAAACAATCGGGAAAGAGGTGATTTTGAAGGAGTGTGGTCGCGTCGACAGGCGGAAGGGTTGAGGAGGAGGGAAGCGCATCCTCCCCGTCCTTCCCCCTCCTCTCCGTGCAGAGGGCTCGCAACGGAAAACGGTTACGATAACCTCCTTGCTGGGGGAGCGGAATATTAACGAGATGGTGTTGGCGCGTGTGTGGTGTTGTAAACGTAATTATGCACTGATAAGGAGTCACTTTAGAAAGCTTGATCGTCAATTTCCTAAGCGAAAGAACGTATTTACAGGCATTTACTCTCAAAAAACGAATATGTCGAACAAGGCGTTCATTCGTGGGAATGCGTCCAAGAATAAAGAAGCACCTGGATATATTTTTCAGAATGCTTATTTTCTAACGATCTACCGTCCCAACAGTTCTGACATCGATTACTCTATTAAAGAAGTTTTTCAATGTTATCTTTCCTGTACTGCACCCTTTTCCCTCAACAGGCCCTTTCGTCTTGTGTTTGAAGTCCAATGGCACTTAACAGGGATAGAAAACAAAAACAAATCATCAACAAAAGTTGTGAGCAGCACACTCCGTGATGCTATATGTTTCCTTTTCTAGTACTCCTCCCCCTCCCCCCGGCAAACCGGCGCCCAAAGGCTCCACGCATACAACAGCATTGTGATCCACTGACTGACAATCTTCAACCACATACTCTCACGACCCACTGTCGAATCTCCATCTCCGACTCCGTCTGGAATTCCATTTGCGTTTCCCCAGTTCGTTATGGCCATAGCCATGTAAGCGCCTCCCAAGGCTAACAACAGATGGAATATCCATATTAAGGACGCCTCTGCTTGATCTGCCGCAGTCAACGTCGGTACTGCCGCGCCCCCTTTCTCCTCATCCCCCTCTTCTGTCACAATTACTGGCGTCGCAGTGGTGGTAGTATCGCCTTCTCCTGTCAAAATCTTCGTAAGGTTTTCCCCCCCCGCCCCCGCTCCGCTCCCTCCTGCGGCTGCAGCAGCCACCTGCTCGGGTTGCAGTTCCGTCCCCACTATCGACCTGTACGTACTCCATCCCGTATACGTCAAGGAAACGGCCAGGAAAACCAAGGCCACGGCCGTGTTCCAAGATTTGGCTTTGGAGGATGCTAGGCTTGCGGTTTTATTGCAGGCGGGATCCGGGTTGGAGAGGATGGCGGACCAGCATTGGTAATCAAAGTAGAGGAAGAGAACGGAGGGCGTGAGCAGGCCCATGCCGATCCGATCCAGCAAGGAGGAGAAAAGGCAGGCGAGGCTGACCAGCAAGGTCAGGGTGATCCAGAACTGGGAGAGGCGGCAGTGCGCGTAGAACGCGTAGAGCAACCCAATACCCGTCAGCCCCCCTGCCAAGCAGAACAAGGAAAGGCACAGGTAGATGACTTTGTAAAGTTTAGCACCGTTCGTCTCCCCACTACTTTCCGCCGCTTCCACCTTGCCCATCAATGTCGTGTGCATGTTGTAGGAGAAATTGATCAATGTCACAACTTGCGCGACCAAGTACACTAAGGAGGCAACGCGGGCCAAATGCACGTAGCCGGCGAAGACCTTGTTGTCCACGAAGAACATGCCGATGAGGAAGCCCAAAAAAACTAGATATTTCAGGCCCCAGGCATGAGTATGGACACCCACGACAAACTTACTTCCCAAGGCCAACGCTAGAAAAAAGAAAAAATCGACGAAAGACAGCCGGTATACGGCCTGAAAACCGTAGCACCGGTCCTTGAACTCCCCCGTGCAACGCACAGTAAAATAGTCAGCATTTATGGCTGGCTCTGTGGTGCGCAGAATCAATGCGGCCACAACAGACGCGAAAAAGAGGAGCAGGGCGTATACTTTCGCTGCACTGTACCCACTCGGTAGGCATTGCTTTAAGCCTGCGCAGACGCAAGAAGCCGCACTTCCGACGCAGCATGAGGCCAAGGCACTGGCAGCTGATGTACCCATGGAGAAAACAATTCCCATTATCCCTTCTTTTCCGATTGATCTCCTCTCTAAGTGTGTTGGAAGTATTTTATGAGCTTAAGTGTGTTGGAAGTATTTTATGAGCCCACGTCCCGGAAGTTCTTCTGGCAGCGATTAAAGGGAACATCGCATGCCCACAATAAGGCTCTCGCTAGAATTTGACCCCGTCACACCAAAGTGAATGGAATGAGAAAGAGGTGGCCAAGCAAGCCTTTCGCAGCTGTGGGCACGGGCACGACAGGGAGGCGGCACATCTTTTGGACCCCGAGGCCTGACGATGGGCCTCACTTGCTTCAAGCTGCGCTCCCTCTTGCCCCCGGGCCTCTCCCTGGCCGTCGGCTTGGAAACATGGATGCATCTGAAAGTCGCAACAATGCGAAGGCTAGGGGATTCAAAATACGTTATCCTTTGCTCGTCACTGAAGGATCTCATCTTGGAAATGCTTTCTACCCAAAAATAACAAAACCGACAAACAGCAAGGACGTACCATGAGCCTCGGATCGTAGCCCGCTGCACTCAGAGGATGTTGAAAAGGAGGGCGATTTCCTTGCCATCTACATTTTTGAATAAAATTATCTCAATAGATCTATGCGGATAGCTACTATCCCTTCCTTGCACCGGCATTGGTGGCCTGTCACTTCAACGGTAGCATTCATTGCGAGATGTTCGTCTTCGTCTATTCCAGCCCCTGCCGCGACTCCTCCGGGGCCACTTTCCACTTTCACAGAGCCATCCCACCCTCAACACAACACGGAGGATGAATTCCAATGCCAGTCATCGCGGTGGGGGGAAGAAAGGCGTTCATTTATGGTTGAAATTCCGGGCAGCAAATGTAGGGATACAGAGGCAAACTCCTCCAATTATCTTATACCCTCAAAACGTGAATGGCAGAAAATCCGGGAATCATGTTCTCAATCAGATTTTGAACAGGCTTTTGAACTTCTGCAGCGCTCAAAAGCTGGAGCCCGCGAGTATAACTATGTAATTTACGCTTGCCTGGCGGCGAGGCAACTTGACTTCTTGGAGGACGTAGCCTTGGAAGGGGTACGGCAGGCACGGACGCGTCGACAAGGAAGCCGGAATGACCAAAACTCTCTGGAAGACGATACAGGGTGTCGAACAGAGAGATCCTTGCCGATGGGCGTGCGTCTTGACGGTTTGGTCCACCGACTGTTGCTCGCACATATACGAAACGGGTGTTTCGAACGGGCTTGGCGACTCTATCGTCGGCTGGCAGCTCCTGTATCCAACACATTATCGACAGAGCCCTGGGCCCGCGACAATGCTGCAAACACCGCGCTCAGTCAGCGGTCTCAGCCCAATGGTCTGCCCCTGGCTGGCGCGAGTAGCATCTCTCCTGCGCCCCCCCCCGGCTCGCTATCTGCTCTGCTTCCGCCCACCCTTAAGACCTTTTCCATCCTCCTTCGAGCCTGTACGCGCTGGAGAAAAGGTGTGGAGGCCAAATCCCTCGTGAGCGACGCCGACGAGTACCGCGTCGACTTGACGAGAGCCGATTTTGAGCAAGCGATCTCGGCCTGTGGCAGCGCAGGGGACTCCCGCAATGTGGAATGGATCATGAAGAAAATGACGGAGAGGGGCATGCCGGTATCCCGGGAGGCCCAGCAATCCCTCCTGAACGCCCACTTCATCCGGGGCGAGAGTCGGGCGGGCGAGGCCCTCTTGGAAAGCATGACCAAGGCCGCAGGACAAGCCAGTCTCCGAACTCAGGACTACGTCAGCGCCGGGCTCTTCAACAAGGCCTTCACAGCTTTTGACGCGGTGTCTGTCCCAGTTCGGAAGCAAGAAGACTACGTGGCTATGCTCACGGCGGTGAGTGCCCTCAAAGACGCGCCGCGGATGGTGAACGTGCTGGAGGAGTTGGAAAGAGGCCTGCGAGAGGGACGGGCAGGCCTGACCGTGGGACCGACTGAAATTGGACTGGCGTGCCGCATATTCCGAAAAGCAGAGGGCCAGGAGCTGCTTGAGGAGACACGGCAAGAGAAAGGGCGCGTAGGCGCGAGGAGGAGGAGGATGGGTGCAGAGGAGATGCGCTGCCTGGACGTCTTGGCCCGGCTTGGGGATCGATCTGGCATCCCGTTTTTGAACAAGACATACGTTGAAGCATTGATAGAGACTGGACGAGAAGAGGAAGCACGGAAGCGGTTGGACCGGTGGCTGGCAAAGCGGATGGAGCGAAGAGGGCGACATGTGGTTTCGTATGCCTCCCAAATCGGGGCTCTGGGGGCCTTGGGTCTGTGGCCGGTGGCCCATTACTTGTACGATGAGATGCGTTTCTTGGCTCCCCACGGGAGTTGGGAGAGAGAAATCCAATCATTCCGATCCCTTTTGGGGGTGTATGAAACGGAGGAAAAACGGGCGGCTCGGTGTCCGGGAGCGGCCCGCGGAAAGATCGTGGACGCCCTCCACGGCTTGGCACTTGCCACTTACAAGGAAGGGATTCGCCGAGGCCATTTGAACCATTGGCACCCGTCTCGCGAAAAGGTCATGGACCTGCACCGTTACTCCCTCTACCTCGCCGTCCTGGCGGTGGAGGTAGTATTAATGGACATGGCGAGCGAAAGCTCGCACGCTGAGAACAAGATGGGGCCGCGGAATTCGCATGAACTGGCTGCCCACGCGCTTTCTATTCCTGCACAAGACTTGTGGGTCATCACAGGTAGGGGGAAACATAACTCGTCGCGCCTGATAAACGCCACTTCGTCTCGTCCAAATGCCCATGGTCCGTCGTACACGGCGGGCCCGATGCACGTCGATGAGACGGACGAGCGACAAAGGAATATGGAAACTCTAAGTCACATGAGATTGCGCGACAAGCTAGCGCGAGCTTTGGCGATGCAGCACGGGCTCCTGACTGAGATTGACCTCAGACGGTTGCGTTCCGACAACAATTGTGGACGCCTATGCATTCGTAAGGAAGCAATTCAGACTTGGATTAAAGCCCACAACAAATAGGAAAATGTAATTTCAGAAAATATTGTGGGAATGTCGAATTTAATTTTCTAATGCCTTTAAATTGGAAACAAAACAGTGAACGTACGCATATATTGTCATAGTTGACTACTGGAGGCTCACGCGCTTGAATTACGTTGGAAATAGTTTTCAGATAGCCAACAGCCATACACGCTTAAGACCAAGACTGATGGAATGCGTTCGGAAAATAGTGATTTGTAGCTTGGTGCAAACCCCTTGTCAAGCCTGAGGAGCAGAAGTCGTCATAATTGTCGTCAGATCAACGGCCCATGCTCATTCTCTTGACGCTCGCTTGTTCCTGCCGTCATTTACCTCGATGTCCGGAAGAAGCCGCTGTCTTCGGACCAAGTTCCCCCGGCAACAGTGCCTCGTGCCCTGGACGTCGTGAGATGGACGGCGCGCGGCTCTCTTGCATGTGTCATACTCTTGAGTTACAACGGGACCCTGGGCCGTGGACCGAGACCCTGGCATACAGCACGTAGACGAGCGAGCCAAAAAATTCGAGAGAAGAGAACCTCATCATAGCCCACGGTCCCCCGCCCTCCATCCCCCTCCCCCCTTTCACGCATCGACCCGCGCATGTGCACGCCCACAGGACATACGTCGTTGTTGGGATAACACTTCAGTCGAAAGAGGAGGGATCCCACCCCTTTTCTGGACCTTCTTTGTTGTCCTACGTGCAAAAAGAGCGCAGAGGTACGTCCGACCGTTGGCTGGAAGGGGTTTCGACGGAATCGCTGCATGCCTCCCTTCCTCGAGCTTGTCCTGTAATGCGCATGTGCTTTCAGAAGACCGAAAGCCACCGATCAGCGTGTCTCTGGTGAGCGATGTGACTAGCGCGGAGTGATCGCTTCGCATGATAGACGGGGTTGTCTCGTTTCATGTCTACAGCGATCGCTGGACCTGTTTCAGTCGTCTTGACCGTCTAGGGCAAACTCAACATCCATTCTGACACAAGACACTTATGCCTTGAGCTCCCGCTTTTATTTTCAAAACCTTGACATGGGATGTTTGTACTTGGCTCAAAACTTCAATTCTTGCACTTAACCAGGTTTCCGTCTTAAAAGCCCGGTCGACGGCCTCTGAAGTCGTCACGAGCGAGGACCAGCGTTGTTTCCCTCGACGATTCTTAAAAGTATAAAATTGACCAAAAGTAATCAGTACTCTCCTGTTGCAGCTTGAAGAGCTTGGCCTAGAAACAGCTTTGGCAGGCATCCATGTCGACACTCCCGAGCAATGGCAACGGGTCGACGGCGCCTGCCGAAGGCCGGTGGACCAAAGGACGAGGCTGGGACGGCATTGGTCCCTGGTGCGACGACGCCACTGCGGAGGAGATTTGCCGTGCGGCGGACAAACTCTCGGCGGAAGACAAAACGTTGACTGTCGCCAAGGCCATTCGTTTTCTGTTGCCCTTCTGCGGGGACAAGCGTGCCTTGACCTACTTGGACGGGAAGGGGGCGGAGATCGAGGTACAGACCTTCTCGGACGTGATGGACTGTGCCATGCGCATCGCCGCCTATCTCCAACGGGAAATGGGCCTCAAACCAGGAGATCGCGCCGTCCTCTTGTATCCCCCTGGGCAAGAGTTCATCTTGGCCTTCTTGGGCTGCATCGTGGCGGGCGTGGTAGCCGTCCCGGTCTATCCCCCCCACCCGTACCGCATGGAAACCGACCTCCCCCGCCTGAACCTGATCGTCAAAAACTCGGGTTGCAAGGTTGCATTGACCGACTCCCAATACATGCTGGTCATCCGGGGAATTGCCGTGAAGAACATGCTCTCGCGGGTGGGCCTTGCCAAGGGCGCAACTTGGCCCAGCCTCCGCAACGTGCAAACAGACAAGATTCGCCGCTCCTACGCCCACACGGAACTGCTCATTGAGCCCGACCCGCAACCCGACGACCTTGCCTTTCTACAGTACACCTCCGGCTCCACCTCTCTTCCGAAAGGCGTGATGGTCACTCACTCCAACCTGATAGCTCAGATCCGCTTGATCTCCCTCCGCTCCGTCGAAATCTTTGGCTACACCAACCAGCTGAACGTCGTCTCTTGGCTACCCCAGTACCACGACATGGGCCTGATCGGCATCTTCTTGACCTGCCTGAGCACAGGCACGCACCTCATCTACATGACACCCATCTCCTTCCTGCAGGACCCGACCATGTGGCTCTACACGCTGCACCGATACCGCGCAGCCATCACGTGTGCCCCCAATTTTGCTTTCGCCCTGGCCCAGCGCAAGACATCTGAGGCCCTACGTGACAGCATGGATCTCTCCTGTATCCAATGCGTTATTTGCGGCGCGGAGCCCATCCGTGTGGAGGTCATGACGTCCTTTTTTGCCTTCTTTGCCAAGAGCGGCTTCAACCCCTACGCACTCATGCCGGCCTACGGCCTGGCGGAATTCACCCTCTGCGCCACCTCGCAACCCTCAGGAAAGCCCTTGAACGTGCTCTACGTCAACCAGCAGGTGCTGGGCGCGACGGGTAAGATCGAATTGGTCCCGACGGAAACGCCCGGGGCCGCCTGCTACGTGGGCGTTGGCGGGCCCTACTCGAAAGACGGAACCCAGTGCCGAATCGTGAACCCAGATACGGGGGAATGCCAGGGCCAGGGCCGAATCGGGGAGATCTGGCTGGATGGCCCGTCCAAGACCCGCGGCTACTTCGACGACGAGGAGAAGACGAAGGCAGCTTTCCGGGGCATGATCAAGGGGGAGGAGCACCTGGGCCACGTCTACCTGCAAACGGGCGACCAGGGCTTCTTGTGGAAGGACGAACTCTTTATCACGGGTCGTATCAAGGACCTGATCATTGTCCGCGGCCGCAACCTGTACCCGCAGGACATCGAGTACGCGGTGGAGGCAGCCTTGGAAAGCACCCTACGGCCGGGGTGTTCGGGTTCCTTCTCGTTGGATTGCAACGGTGAAGAGACAGTAGCCTACGTGGCAGAGCTGCGGAGCCATACCACGGATCACGAGCTTTTGCAGAGCACCGTCGACCAGATCCGGCGACACATTGCGGAAGAGTTTCAAGTCGCTGTCTCTGTGGTTGTGCTGGTGGAACCTCGGTCCATCCCCAAGACGACTTCGGGCAAAATTCAGCGGCACAAATGCAAGATGGGCTACCGGGAAGGAACACTCAAAGCGTGTTTCATCTGGGAGGCCTCAGATGGGGCGAACGGGCTGGCCGTGCCTCCTCCCCCGAAGCTCGGAGTGCTCGCCTTGAGCTTGAACGACGACGACGACATGTCCGATGATTCGTTCGTCTCGGCTACCTTGGGCGGTGCTGAATTGGGGGACGATTTTTCCTCGCCGGAGACAAATTACCAACGAAGTCCTTTCAAACGAAAGGTGTCGGCCAGTTTCAATTCACCCTACAGTTCCCTCTCCGGCATGGCGCCAATCAAGCTACCGCCAGTGGGCGAGGTTCCGGCCGCGACGGGGAGCCCCGCCGAAGATCACGGGAAAGTCACAAGAAATGGACAGGACGAGACCGTCCAAGTGGTGGGCGGAGAAAGCTGGGAAGTGCCATCGCCAGTAGCAGTACCGCCGGGGAGCTATGTAGGAAACGGGGAAGCCGAGGAAGAAGGCGGAATCTCCAAGGAGCATCAAGCCTTCATCGATAAGATGATCGATTACGTGTCAAAGGCGCGGGAAATGCAGAGAGAGAGCATTGATATTGATCAACCCATGTCTCTGTTGGGCTTCGACTCGGCGGGCTTCGTCGCGATGGGCCGAGTCATGGGCGACTGGGTGGGAAAGGAAATTTCCCCGGCAATTGTTTACAAGTACACCACCATCCGCGAGATCGCAGGCTTTCTCTCGCGCGGTGCAGATGACTCAGAGCTGAGCAGCGGGGATCTTGACGAGGCCATTGAGGCGGACTTGGATGCTGCCATTGCTATAGTGGGCATTGGGCTCAAAGCTCCCGGGGGTCCGACGGGTAATTTGGTGGGGAAGGAGGCGTTTTGGAAATTTATGATGGCGGGTGCGGATGCTGTACGCGAGGATATGCCGATAGAACGGAAAACGGAGGAAGGTCTGATGTTGCCAGGGGGTTATATGGACAATGTTGATGCTTTCGACGCCAATTTCTTTGGCATGAGTCCTGCTGAGGCCGCTCACCTGGATTACCACCAGGGCCACGCCTTGGAGGTCACCTGGCATGCGCTAGAGGATGCGGGTATTGAACCTAGCTCTTTGAGCGGGCGTACGGTCGGGGTTTATATCGGAGCCATCTCACACGAGTTCGCGGTCTTGGAGTCGCTGAGGGGGGAAAGCAGCACTTGGGCGGCGACGGGCATCAGCAACTCTCTTGTCGCAAATAGGGTTTCATATTTGTTGAACGTCCGTGGACCTTCCCTGACTCTGGACACGGCTTGCTCCTCCTCCCTTGTTACGGTCAATGACGCTGTCCGGGACTTGCGCATGGGTGTGGTCGGCATTGCGTTAGCTGGCGGGGTGAATTTGATCCTTTCTTCTTCCGCCTCCACCGCCTTGAAAAAGGCAGGATTCCTGTCCACAGCCTGCCGAACATTCGACGCAACGGGAGACGGGTACTGCCGTGGCGAAGGTTGTGGCATGGTGGTGTTGAAACGCCTGAGTCGGGCGATCGCGGATGGTGACCGGGTCTATTCCGTCATCCGCGGTGTGGCCGTCAACCACGATGGAAAGACGACCTCCCTCACAGCACCTAATCCGCTCGCACAGGAAGCAGTCCTGCGTGCCGCCTACCGTGATGCGCACATCAGGCCAAGCCAAGTCCGATACATTGAAGCGCACGGAACGGGAACAAAGCTCGGAGACTCTATCGAAATGGCGGCCTTGGGCGCCGTCATGCAGTCGGACCGAGACCGGGAAGACGGGAGCAAATTCCGCTGCATTGTCGCATCTGGCAAGTCTAACATTGGGCACTTGGAGGCTGCCGCCGGGATCATGGGGCTGATTCGATGTGCGCTGGTCTTGTACAACGGCCAAGTGCCCAAGGCTGTGCATTTCGAGCAACCCAACCCTCTCATCCCATGGGAGCGCCTGCCATTCATCATTCCTCGGGCCAACATGCCGCTTCAAGAGGAAGGGGTCGCTGATGATCCAGGTGCGACCGTCGTCGCCGGTGTGAGTGGGTTTGGCTTCGGAGGAACCAACGCTCACGCGGTGTTGGAGAGCGTTCCCAAGAATTTCGATTTTGACGACAGCTTCGACACGGCCGTCACCGCGTCTTCTACCGCGAAGCAGCCTTTGCCCTTGCTTTTACCGGTCTCTGCCCGTTCCAAGGAGGCTCTTACAAAGCTTGTGGGCCAATACATCGATTTGTTGATGGGTTCTGGCAAGAATGGAAGCGGTAAGGTCATGTCATATGACCGTGCTGTGCAGGTGTGTTTGGAAGCCAGCACGCGTCGCACGCACCACCATGGTTTTAGGGTTGGAGCAACGGGACGTTCTGCAGAGGAGCTCGTGGCCTCTTTGAAGGATTCCCTGGATGAAGGGGACATTGTCCCTGTCAGCCAGACCGCTCAGTCTCCGGAGGTGGTCTTCCTGTTCACGGGACAGGGAGCAGGGTACAAAGGGATGGGTCGACAGCTTTATGAACGGAACGCGGTCTTCCGCGCGAGCATGGACGAAGTGGATGCCCTGCTGACTCCTCACTTGGAATTTTCCGTGCTCAAGACGGTGATTCTGACCAAGGACGACTACGCGGTGGGTGGCTTGACGACACTACAGTCCCAGCCCACGCTCTTCGCGATCGAATACTCTATGGCACGGGTCTGGGCGATGCTGGGCGTCCAACCCAACGTCGTCATGGGCCATTCTGTGGGAGAAATTGTCGCGTCTGTTTTTGCGGGCATCATCTCTTTGCCAGACGCGGCCAAACTCATTTGCGTGCGCGCCAAAGCCATGCACAGTGTCCCCGCGGGCCGGGGAGGAATGTCGGTGGTGTTTGTGGGGGAGGACGCGGCTCAAGAATTGTGCGAGTCCTACAAATTGGAAATCGCGGCTGTGAACGGAGATACATGCGTCACAATCGCCGGTGCTTTCAGCGGCCTGGACGCGATGCAGGAGCACCTGAAATCCAAGGACATCCGCTTCAAACGTCTGGATGTGGGGCGAGCTTTCCACACATCCCATATGGAATCGGCACTTCCGGCCATGCTTCGAATCGCCGAGGAGATCCAGGTCAGGGCGCCCAAGGCCGCGCCGAAGTTGATTTCCCTCCTGTCGGGCGCTGCTATGATAGAAGCACCTGGTGCGGACCATTGGGCGAACCACGTCCGTAAACCCGTCTTGTTCCTGCAGGGCATGCGCAGCCTGATCCAGGACGGGCGACCTCGAGTGTTCATCGAAGTGGGTCCCGACGCGGCACTGACCGCCATGACCAAGCGGATTATCTCCACCCGCGACAAAAACGTGGCTCTCATTCCATCCATGACGCAAGCTCGGCGAGAGGATGAAAACCTCCGGCTGGCGGAGGCTTTCGGGCGGGCTTACGTGTCGGGCGTGGCTTTGAACTTCAAGGCGCTGAAGGTCGGCCCTCCTGTCCCTTGCTCGGTTGAGCTCCCGTTGTATCCATTCGACGAGACCGTTCATGTTGCCTTGGGACAACTCACCTCCAAAGCGATGGCGACCATAGGGGACAAACCCACTATGGCCATGCAACAGGTTCTGAGCGCCACCGAAGCTCAGCGGATGGACCACGGAAAGACGAATCTCTTCGAGGAGTCTTGGCTTCTGCGCAAAGAGCATCGGGGATTGCGGGGGCGCAATTTGCCGCCGGCCCACACGGTTTACATATGCTCGGAGCCCACGGATGCTGCTGCGTTGGCCTCTGTCAAAACTTTGCGCGAACGCAGTCATACCGTGTTGGTTCCCCAAGACGCGGAATCTGCCGCCAAAGCAGCTCTGGGAGAGGACCACTTTAATAAGGCGAACGTAGCAGGAGTGGATCTGCTGGCGGGGGGTGACGAGTTGAAAGCGTGTCTTTCCGGTCCCAATGAGGCAGACTCTGTGGCCGTTGTCTACATTGCTGGAGGAGAGAGCGGGGGCCAGGCTCCGGGACTGGAGGATCTGGGTCGCCTTACCGATACGGCCTTTGGAGAGACCGCTCAGGTATTGTGTGTCCTGCGAAGCATTGCTGACCTAGGACAGGGCACCCGCATCAAGCTGTGGATCGTGACAGTACGTGCTAAAGCTGTCGCACCTGGCGACCGAATACAGTCCATGAGTGCAACACTTTGGGCGCTCGGTAAATCGGCCATGCAGGAATCCTTCCCGTCCCTGTGGGCGTGTATGATCGATCTCCCCGGTCCTGGGAAGGACCAACTTGCTCTGTTGCCTTCCTCCACCGGCAATTCGGCCGCGGACTTCAAGGTGGCCGTGCCTGCTGCCGCACGTCTGTTGCAGATTCTAGACATAGAGACTTCCAGCTACAGTCGCACGGATCCCCCCGAACAGTTAGCCTTCCGTCGCGGACAGTGGCTGACAATGAAGCTTCGAGAGGCAGAACTGCAACATGATATCGATCCGGCTGTCCTCAAAAAGGTGGAGGAGGCTACACGGGCTAATGTCTTCCCTCCTCCCGGAGTGGAGGTGCAGACCCGAAAGACGCTTACGCCGGACGCCTGGTACTTGATTACGGGCGGGTTAGGAGGCCTCGGTCTCAATGCAGCAAACGCTTTGGTGCGACATGGGGCCACTAAACTCATCCTGACAAGCCGTGGGGGAAAGGCCACGGCACAGTACAAGCCAGACCTGGATGCGCTCTCAGCGATCCCCGGCATCACCGTGCGACCTTACGCCTGCGACACGGGCGACCGCGCCGCCGTCTTTAAGATGTTCCAAGAGTTTGAGGCGGACGGGGGGATCCGAGGAGTGGTCCATTGTGCGGGAATCCTGGCCGACGGAAATATCCGAAACCAGGACGTGGATAAGTTGGGGGCGGTCTGGGGTGGCAAGGTGGATGGAGCTGTGAATTTGCACATGGCATCTATCCGCATGTCCCGGCCCCTCGACCTGTGGCTGACTTACTCTTCCTCCTCCGCTTTGATGGGGTCGCCCGGCCAATCCAACTACTCAGCCGCAAACACGGCCTTGGATTGTATCGCAAAGTTGCGTCGACAGGTTGGCTTGGTTGGAACAAGCTTTCAATGGGGTGTATGGGTGGGTGTGGGTTTTGCCGAGCCCTCATTCTTGGAACAGCTCGATTCGGTCGGGTTTCCTTCCATCACGAAAAGCTTGGGAAGCCTCGTGCTCTCGACCCTCCTGAACAGAAACGCCCTGGCCATGCCCAAAGTAGTCTGTTGCCACCCTGTGAAATGGTCCGTGTTTGTCCAGCGGGGTCCGGAGTACATGATGTCAGGGGACTTGGAGTGCTTCGAGGCCGTCCAGAACCGCATCCCGCCGAAGAAGGAACCGGTTCCCTTGACCGACGATATGAAGGCCTATGGCGCTTTAGAGACGGCATCAGAGAGGACGGAAATGGTCGAAAACGTGCTGATAAGCAGCTTGAAAAAGGCTACAGGAAAGGAGATCACGAAGACTCAGAACCTGGGCGAGTGCGGTATTGCATCGTTGGAAGCCGTGGAGCTCATTGAGACCCTCGTTCGCCGTTTTCCAGTCAACATCGCACTCGGAAAGCTTCTTGAATATCCGACTGTGGAGACTCTGTCAAGATACGTGGGCGGGCAGCTCGATCGCATTGTCGATTCCAAGCGCTCCATGCCTCTCTCCCGTGGTCAGGAGATCCTCCTCGCCCAAGGCCTGAGCCGCTCGTACATTTATCAAGAAATGACTTTCCATGGACCGCTGGCTCCCCATGCTCTCCTTGAGGCTTGGAAGCAACTGTTAGGGCGTCACCCTGTGCTTCGAACAATCTTGGATCTGAAACCTGAGGAAGGGATCGGTCGACAGCAGACATTGCCATTGGAAGATACCCCTTTCCAGGAAATGTACGGATTGGTCGTGACGGCGAGCAAGGCGAAGGACACCAACAGTCTGGAGAGTATGCTTGGCCTCGCTGCAGACACCATGAACAACATCCCCGGGGCTCGTCTCTTGTCCGTCAAGTTTGCGACCAAAATTAGCTCCAATTCTACGGATTCCACCGTTATTCTTGCAGTGCCTCGCATGCTTCTCGACAACTGGTCGTTGCGCCTACTTGGCAGCGAGCTCACGGGGTTGTATGTGATGTCACAAGCCGTGTCCTCGGCTGCACCTGGTGCCGCAGGCCCTACACTCTCGCCGCCTCTGACGTCATATCAGGAGGCGATGAAACTAGCCGCACAGAAGGAGTCGATGACCCCGGGTACTGTTTCGCCGGGTGTCCGCTCTTTGGTTCGCTCGGGCTCTTCTATTGCCAGCGAGAAGGCTCGTATTCTTGTGCCCATGACGATCACAGGGCTGTCCGAATCCAACAAGCCGAAGGATGATTCTCAGTCCGTAAGGTTTACCCTCACCCCCGCTTTGGCCGCAGAACTCAGCGCACACACGATAAAGAGCCGCATTCCTCCGTCCACAATTTTCCTTTCTGCTTATCTGATCTCGTTGTGGGAGCGTTCGGAAAACACAGACGCGTCGGTGCTCGTGGACTTGGATCAGCGGGTGGCTCGCGGCGATGTGGTTGGCCCCGTGCTGGTGCCTTTCAATGTCACGTTGCAGAGAGCCCACGCCTCCCGAGGCCCCGGAGAACTGGCCTACCACGTCCGAGAGTCTGTGGACGAGGCATTGCAACTGCTCCAAGCCCCGTCCACCCGCACCACGGAGGGTGCGCTTCGGGCTATCCCGGAGGGTGTCCCCGGCTTCGCTTTCCACGAAATCCCTCTGGGAGGGGGAGAAGTGGGGATGATTGGGGATAAGAAAATCCAGGGCCTGCAACTCTCTGTCGTCTCTAGCCTCGCTAATGACAGGAAGAACACAGAATACGCCCTCAATGTAGCAACGGGCCCTGGATACACCATGACGGACCTTGGGGGGTTCATGGACCGATTAGCTTTCAACATTCGAGAGGTTCTTCTTCCCATGGCATCCCGGAAGAAAAAGGACACACCCTACACGATTCCCGTCGCCCAAGCTGGCGCGGTTGGTGCTGCCGGGGCACTGACTGCGAAGCACGTGTCCTTGTCTATCGACCAGGGAAGCGCGGCTGCAGCTTCGGGCGATGAAGCACACGTGCACGGCACGCCCTTGCCCGTGCTGCTGATAGCATTGTTGCAAATTGTTGGTATTGCCATAATGGGGACGGTGCTAGCCGTGCCGATATTGCTTGTGTGGCCTCTGGTTGCAATGGCACTAAGTGATTTAGGACAGGCGGCAACGCTTGCATTGGTCCCGCTTTTCTACCACTTGATCGGGCTCATCATCGCTGCTGAGGTACTGGTGCTGCGTGAGTTGTTGACGAGGGGGCGACTAACCGCCGGTAGCTACACCGTCAACTCCTTGCCTTTCCTTCGGTGGTGGTTCATGTCCCGCCTCCTGAGTTTGACCAGCCCGGTCTATGTAGATCACATGAAGAATACCATCATGTATATCTGGTGGCTGCGCGCCCTGGGTGCAAATGTGGGCGAAAAGGTCCGCTTCCATGCAGGTGTGGTCCTCACGGACCCAGACTTGATCACCTTGGGCGATGACGTTGTACTGGGTAAGGGAGCGCGACTTGTTGGCTCGATCGTCCGGGATGGCGTCTTGATCCGGGGGGATGTCCGTGTCGGCAACCGGGGACATGTTAGCACCCAAGCGGTGATGATGCCCGGCTCTCGCCTGGGCCAGGACTCGCTCTTGGATCGGCTCTCTGTCGCCGTCGAGGGGCAGCAGCTGGCTGAGAACAGTGTGTATGAATCATCTCCCTCCCGATTCCGTCGCCCGCGGGACGATGTGGACACTGCCGCGCATCAGCTGGACTCCCCAGTCACCATCTCCTTGGATGCATTCTCCTTCATCCTTCAGGCTCTTTTGGCCCCTATCCTGGCTACGCTTGCAGCGGCGATCGCCTACCAGCCTACAGCGGCGTTGGCAGTGACCCTGAAGCTCTTCCCTTTCTTTGACTGGTCAAACTGGCCGGAAGGGCCGGTTATTTTTGCCTTGTTCTCGACAGTCGGCGTGGTGCCCATGACAGCATTCCCAACCCTTTTTGCCTCCATGGCATCCCTGAGGGCGACGGCTGCCTTGTTGCCGGACAGCGTGCTTTTGTATACAGCCCGACAGGCAGGTTTCCCCGGCGCAACAGCCGAGGGCATTCGCAATCTTTTCAAGACACAGGAGGGTGTCGATACCATCAAAGGAGGGTTGCCAGCAGGCATGACGTTGGAAGGTACTCCGGGAACGGATTCTTTGGTCTTTGTAACGTCGGGTAAAGTGGCTGTGAAGCAGGTGATGCTGGACGCGTTTGGAGTACCGGCGGCGACCCTTTACGGGATATTCGGAATCGTATGGATCTTTGCCCTGGGCTTCTTGATCCAGGGATTCGTTCTCACCCTGCTGACTAACCTGGTGTACTACATACTGCTGGCACCACCGGTCAGCAGCAATGCCTACCGGGTGCGAGGCTTCAAAGCCCACCTCCGGCAGGTGAAAATCTCCGTGCTCCGATGGACCTACGATCGTTTCATGCGCCTATTCGTGGGCACGGATTTCCTTCCCACCTGGTACTGGACCCTGGGCGCGCAAATTGGGCGAAACGTAGTGATCGCGAACACGGATGTCTTTGAGGACCCCCATCTTATCTCGCTTGGTACTCAAAGCACGGTGACTGACTATGCCGCCCTTGAGACCACGAATGAGCCTGGGAACGGTTATGTAGTCTGTGGAAGGGTCAAAATTGGGAGGGATTGCGTCGTGGCCGTGCGGGCAGTCGTGGCGCCAGGGACAGAGCTGGCTGATGGAGCCATCGTCATGCCGCAGTCGGTCGTGTCGGGCGGAAAGGTCGCTGCGGACGCGGTCATGATGGGTGTACCTGCAATCAAAATCCTGGACCGATCGTCCTTGCCAGGCAATGCGCCAGCCGACGATTCGCAGGGCCCGGTGACCCTCGGAGGGTGTTTGAAGTGGGGCCTGGGCTCTTGCGTATATGAGTGGCTGGTTATGAGGAGTATCCAAGGCCTTGTTGTGCCTCTGGTGTCCTGTGTGATGAATCTGCTGCTGGTACTTGCCTCTGCGTACCCGCCTCTCCTCTTCTATCTGTGGGCCATGGCCGAAACGGGGGCGAAGGGCGCTGGCTGGTCTGTGCGTCTCGCACAGGTGGCGACACCGATCGCTTTCCTGTCTTTCTGGATCTGTATTTTGGTGGTTGTAGTCTTGCATAAGTGGGTCCTACGGGGGCGACAGACGGAGGGAACCATCGTTCCTCTCCGTGGTCCTTCCTATCACGCACGTCTGCAGACGTTGGTTTTGCAAAATTACGCAGGAGTTGCGGCGCTGGAAACGTTGCGAGGGTCGGTTTTTGCTCCATGGTATCTACGTCTGTTAGGTTCGCGCACGGACGGATCTGCATACATCAATACGCTCACAATCACCGAGCCGGACTTGCTGACGGTGGGAAAGCAGACAGTGCTGGATCAGGACGCCGTTATCATGCCCAATGCATTGGAAGGCCGAGCTCTGGTCCTGGGCCCTGTGCAGGTCGAGGATCATGCACGTTTGGGCGCGGCGTCACTTATTTTAAGAAACTGTTCTGTAAAGCGAGGAGCAGAATTGGCCGAGACCGCTGTTTTGCCGCCAACTTTATCGATACGAGTGAAGGGTGTCAGATATGGGGCCTTTGTACTGGAGGATGCGACAGATGAGGAGTCGGCGTAAATAGTCTTGAAAATGGAGGAGAATAGAGCGATTTGGGACAGTGAAGAACGTGGAATATGGACCACGTTTGAAAAGTAGACAGCGAGTATGTCGGAGGTAAAATAGATGCGGTATTTGGAGGAAAGAGGGCAGAAGGAAAGCAACAGGCCTCTTCATTCGATTGAGCTAGCATACTAATCTGATAAAACCTGGAAAATACGCGTATTTAGGACTGACTGTCCGCGACAAGCAGCGGGACAAATATTGAGGCCCGTATTGCAATGAGAGATCGTTGTGGCGTAGGAAGGAAGTCGACAAGATTGATGGCGGGTGTATGCATTACTGCAATGCAGTGGGATGGCATAAAGGTAATTGCAGCTTCGTTCAAGTCTTGATCATTTTCGACCGAGTGTGACTTTTGGCGAGTGGATGTAGTCAGT
>Ga0102934_1000925_pt1 | contig 20210 bp, 14 predicted proteins | sample SalPonR2_A_D1_MG_FD_78175 | JGI IMG/M metagenome (GOLD analysis project Ga0102934, IMG submission 78175) | Salt pond soil microbial communities from South San Francisco under conditions of wetland restoration - Salt Pond MetaG R2_A_D1_MG | ecosystem: Environmental > Aquatic > Marine > Intertidal... | reverse complement strand
TACTTGACTTCCTCGACGCCGCACCAGCTCATCACGACCGCCTCGGGAGCAGCTGCGCGGGCCTCTTCGGTCGAGATTTCCAGGCTTTCGACGTCGCGATCGGCAAACGGATTGACGGCGCCGGCCAGGGCCAGCATTTCGTTGACCCAGCTTTTCCGGCCCGGAACGATCACGGGCTTGGGCCACCACTCCACGAGGATCGGGACGGGTTCGTCCGGCGCCGGCATCGCCATCGCGGCTTCGAAGCGCGCGACGATCCGGCGAGCGGCGGCGTCGGCGTCCAGCGCCTCGCCGATGCGCCGGATGTCGTCGGCCACGTCGGCGAGGCTGTGCGGTTGCGTGACCAGGCAGGGCAGGCCAGCGGCCTGCAGCCGTTGGAGGCAGCGCTCGTGGCCCGGGACGGTCAGCGACGTGATGACCAGGTCCGGCTCCAGCGCGGCGACGCGCTGCACGTCGAGGTCCAGGTCCGGACCCAGTTTCGGCAGCGGGTCGACGACCTCGGGCGGGTGGTCGGAGTGGTCGTCGACTCCGATCAACCAATCGGCCCTGCCCAGCGCGCAGACGATCTCGGTGTTCGAGCAGGTGTGGGCGACGATGCGCATGCGGCGAGTCTACGCTGTGGGCGGGCTCAGATCAGCGGGTCGTCGCGGTGCGCTTCGAAGTACTCGCGCTGCTCCGCCACGCCCCGTTCGAGCCGCTCGATCATGGCCTTGAAGCGAGGACGCTGGAACAGCGGTTCGAATTCCGGAAGGTCGTCGATCACCCACCAGTAGTAGCGCCAGCCGCTGCCGACGAGCGCCTCGAGTTCGGTCAGCGCCGCATCGTATTCGCCCTTCATCGCCAGCACTGCGGCGCGCTCGTAGCCGACGACCAGCCAGGGCCCCTGCTCGACGCGCATGCGCTCCACGGCCTCGGCGACGGGCTGCACCAGTTCGGCTGCGCGAAGGGTTTCACCCGACCGGTTCAGGCAGTTCCAGGCCGTCATCGCCGGCATGAACAGGAACGGCGTCATTTCCGGCTCGGGCTCGAACAGCGCCGGGAAGGATTCTTCGAGCACGTCCATCGCGGCCGGGCAGTCGTCGACGGCCAGCGCCTGGGCATACAGCATCTTGGTCAGCGGATCCCGGTTGCCGAGCGCATAGATGGCTTCCAGCTCCTGCAGCCGGGTGTCCCGGTCGCCTTCGAAGAACGCGATGGCCTGACGCAGGTAGCGCATGCGAAGCGGCAGGTCGTGCACGGCATCGAGCTCGTCCGCGCATCGACGCGCATCGTCCGAGGCGCCGAGCTGGAGGTAGAACTCGCAGACGCGGAACCAGCGGAACGCCGAGTCCGGATCGAGCGTACGCTGGTGGTGGATATGCCGCATGGCTTCGCCACTGTCGCCGGTCTGCACCAGGTAGGTGGCCAGGCGGTCGTGCGCCTGCGGAAAGGTCGGCCGGTCGCGAATGATCCGCCGCAGCCGGAACATCGCTTCTTCGGCGCGTCCGATCGACCAGAGGGCATCGGCCAGCCAGACGTTGGCCACGCCGGAGAACGGGTCGAGCCGAACCGCCCGCTCGAGCGGTTCGATGGCCTCCTCGAAGCGCGCTGTGCGGAACAGGATTCGCCCGAGGTGCCGGTAGGCGACCGGATCGTTGGGATTCAGTTCGATCGCCTGGCGTAGCGACGCGATCGCTTCCTCGTTTCGGCCATAGCGGAAATGCCAGTCGCCGACCGCGCGGATCACCAGCGGGTGCTCGGGATGGATTTCGCGCGCCCGCTGGAGATAGGGTTCGGATCCGTGCGGTTCATCGTCCCCGCTCCGCATCGGTCCCTGGCTGCGCTGCATCCCGATGGCATCCCCGATCAGGACCAGCGCCTCGATGTTGTCCGGGTCGATCGCCAGCGCCTGTTCGAAGAGCTCACGTGCGCGCGTCGCCGATTCCAGCGTGAACTGGTCCATCGCGAACTTGCCGCGGGTGATCAGGTCGTGCACTTCGAGGTTGTCGGGGTGCGTGGTCACGGCGTCCGCGAGCAGCGTATCGGTCAGCGTGCGGCTGACGAGATTGGCGATGTCGTCCTGGACGTCGAACAGGTCGCCAAGCGGTCGGTCGAACGTCCGCGACCACAGGTGCGCCTCGTTTTCGGTGTCGATCAGCTGCGCCAGTACGCGCACGGTGTCGTCCGAGCGCTGCACGCTGCCTTCCAGTACCGCGTCGACCGTCAGGCGCTCCGCGACTTCGCCGATGGTCGCGTCGCTGCCGCGGAACGCGAAGGCCGAGGTTCGTGCGACCACCTCGAGTTCCGGCGACTGCGCCAGCATGTGAGTGATCCGATCGACCAGGCCGTCGGCGAAGAACTGGTGATCGCCGCCGGCACTCATGTCCAGGAACGGCAGGACGACGACGGAAGGCCGGCCGGACTCGTCCGGACTGACCGTCGGCAGGGACGCGGCGTCCGCGAGCGGCGGAGTCCCGCTGCGGTCGGACGTCGAGTCGCGGAAGGCACCGGACGTCAGCCAGGCCAGCGCGATCGCCGCCACCGCGACGAGCGCGACCGGCGCCCAGCGAAAGCCGCCGCGTGATGCCGACTCGACGGATGCGGTGCGGGCCGGCGCATCCACGGATCGCACCGATTCCGGCACCAGCCGGTAGCCGCGGCGGGGGACGGCCGTCAGTACGGCGTGCGGTCGGCGGGTATCGCCGAGTTCGCGCCGCAGGCTCGACACCGCGACGTTGACCGAGTCGTCGGTTGCCGCGTCCAGGTGCCCCCAGACCGATTCGACGATCTGGTCGCGGCCGAGCACGTCGCCACGATGCTCGACGAAATACTTCAGCAGCGCCAGCAGCCGGGGGGCGAGGTAATGCTCCTGGTCGTCGTGCACGACCCGGCCGTTCCGGAGGTCGATCGTCCGGCCCCTGATCTCGATGAAATCCACGTGCTGTTCCCCTGTGCCCGAGCTGTTCGATGGTCTCGTCTTGTGACGAGTGTCGCACTCTGGCGCCCGGCGATCAAGCGTTCCGAGCGGTGAGAGCCTGGTTTATGTCGCTGATTAGAAACATCTTTAGAAGTTTTCAGCGTTTGGACAGGACTTCCAGGAGGATCGGCGCGACGGTGAAGCCCGACGACCGGTATCCGATCGGTCGGAGCCGCCGGCAACCCCGGCGGAACCGGAGCCCGCGCGGCTCCTATGGCAAAGGAGAGTCCGGCTCGCGCCGGAACAGGAGATCCGAAATGAAATGCACTCGATCCACAACCAGAACACCGATGATGACGGCGACCGCGCTCGCCATCGGCCTGGCCTTCGCAGGCCCAGCCGCCGCCGAAGAGGTCAGCATCCAGTTCTCGCAGACCTACCCGAACGGTGGCACGGTCACCGGCCTGATCGTCGGCGAGGACCTCGACGGTGACGGCCAGCTGTACACGGTCGCACCAGGCCTGGCCGGTTTTCTCGGGCTGCCCGAAGGCGAGGCCGAGGTGACCTACGCAAGTGTCCGCATCGAGGGCGTGCTGGGCCAGACCATCACCAATGTCTTCGATGCATCGGAGGCGCCGATCACCGATGATGCGAACTTCTTCTGGGGCTTCGCCTACAACCTCGACGGTGGTCCGCTGGGGGACGATCCCGACGAGGGTGTGTCGTTCGGGCCGCTGGCGCCGAGCACGTCCTACGTCGCCGGTGCGCTGTTTGCGTCCGCATGGAGCCCGGATCCGGTCGCCGAGCCGATCGGCGCATGCGGGAACGAAAACGGCGACGCCTGCTCGGCCATCGTGACGCTCGATCCGGTCGATCCGTTCCCGAACTTCGAACTGCTGTTCACCGCGACGTCGGCGGCACCGGTCGAGACCCACGAACTGCTTCGCTACACCTTCGAGCAGGACGGCTTTGACGGCGGTGCTTCGATCTCGGGCACGATCAGCGGACGGGATCTCGACGGCGATGGCCGGATCTATTCCGTCGGCCAGGCGTATCGCGATTTCCTGGGGTTCCCGGCCGGCGACGAGGTCTCGTTTGCCACAGTGACCATCGTCGGGGTCGAACCGCTGCCGATCGTCAACCTGGTCGACCTGGTGGCCACGGACGTGCTGGACCCGCCGAACTTCTTCTTCGGCGCCGACATCAATGTCGCGGGCGACCAAGCCGGTGACGAAGGCACGGAAGGCTTCGCGATCGCGCCGTTCTCGCCGAGCACGTCGTATGTCGTCGGCGAAGCCTGGTCGGCGGGCTTCTCGCCGAGCGTCATCGAACAGGGCGTGGCGAACTGTGGGAACGAGGACGGCGAGCCCTGCGCCGCGCTGGTCACGCTGACGCCGAACGCGGATTCGCCGACCGGCGTCGATCTGCAGGCCGTGCAGTACAGCGCCGAGCCCATCTCGCTGACGCCGGCGCCGTTCCTGGTCGACGCGAACTTCGGCGGGCACTGGTCCAACAACGTCCCGTCGGGCGAGGGCCTGGTGATCCAGAAGATCCGCGATGGCCGCATGCTGGCCTACTGGATGACCTACGACGATGCGGGTGCGCAGCGCTGGATCATCGCGATCGGCGAGCGGCAGGGACTGCGGATCGTGGCCGACGAAGTGTTCGTCACCGACAACGGAACCTTCGCCGCGCTCGACCCCGTCGAGCCCGAACTGATCGATGTCGGCGAGCTGGTCATCGAGTTCAGCGACTGTGATAGCGGAGAAGTCCGATACACGGTCGACGGCGAGTCGGGAACGATGGAGATCGGTCGTCTGACCGGGCTCGGATCGGACGAGTGCACTCGGTAAGTCACCGAGCTCCACTCTCTCGACAGGACGCGCCGGCCTCGTTGCCGGCGCGTTTTTTTGCACAAGAAACGCCGGGCAGAGGCCCGGCGTCTGGAGCAGCCGATCCGGCGGGGTGGCCGGGTCAGTACATGCTGGTCGATGCCGGTGCGGCCGGCCGGGCCGGACGTTCCGGGCGCGGCGGACGCGGGAGATCCATACCGACTTTGGGAACAAACCGTGTGCGAGAAAACGCTGACGGAACGGTGCCTTCGACCTGGTTCAGCGTGCCGTTGCGCATGACTTCCAGCAGCACGGTGTCGCCCGGTTCGCGCTCGAGCATGGCGCGGCCCAGATCGGTCGGGCGGCTGACCGCGATGCCGTCGATTGACAGGATCACGTCGCCGTCGGCCAGCTGCAGCGGATTATCGTCGCCGATCCGCAGCACGATCACGCCGTCGCCGGTGCCGAAGTAGGGCGCCAGGCCTTCGTGGTTGCTGAGCAGGTCGGAATCGCCGCCGAGCACGAACAGGCCGGGCAGGCGGGGCGCGATCGGCGGAACCGGTGCGTCGGGCGGGATCAGCCCCTGGTCGCGCAGCACGACGATCTGGCGCTCCGCGGCTTCCAGGCCTTCATGCAGGGCATCCATGTCGATGTCGAAGTCGAAGTCCGCGCCGGATCCGAAGCGCTGGGCGAAGATCCTGACGTCCCGCTCGGGGGCGGACGTCTCGACCTCGAAGCGCAGCTGCTCGCCGTCGCGCTGGACCACCACGGGCACCACGGCACCGGCTTCGACGCCGTCCAGCGCCCGACCGATCGTGGTTCCTTCCCCCAGTGCCCGACCGTTGACCTCCACGACCCGGTCGCCGCGCTGCAGGCCGGCGGCTTCCGCGCCGCCGCCCGGTGTGAGGCCGAGGACTTCGTTGTCGTCGCCGGTGCCGCCGACCAGGATGCCGAGCTTCGGTCGAGTCCCGTAGAAGAACATGTTTCCGTCGGGATCGGCCACGACCTGGTCGCTTTCGATGATGATTTCGATGTTCTCGTCGCCGCCCTCGGCAAGCGTTTTCCATCGACGCTGGACTTCGCCTTCTTCGACCAACTGTCGCTGGACCTGGGCCATCTTGCGTGCGGCTTCGGCGAGCTCGGCGCGGGCGGCCTGCAGCTCGGCGCGCAGGGTCTCGCGGTCGGCGGCCTCGTCCTGGGCCAGCGCGAACGGGCTCGACAGCAGGGCACCGGACAGAAGGAAAGGCTTGATCAGGGGGCGTAGGCTTTTCATGGTGGTTCTCCGTTGGAACGTCGGGCAGCGCCCGGTTTGGGGTTCGGGGGTCAGTAACTCGCGAGCATCAGTTCGGTGCGCCAGTCGGCGCGCAGGTAGCGCTGGTTCATTTCGCCGAGCAGCGCGATCCGCTCGGCCCACAGCGCCGGGTCGTCCGGCGATTCGCTGAGCTCGGCGTCCAGCCAGGCCAGCTCCTGCTCCATGCGGGCGATCACATCGACCGTCGTTGCGCTGACCACGCCGTCGCGGTAGGCGTCGAGCTGGGACTCCAGCGCGGCCGAAACCGCCTGCAGCCGGACCAGCTGGTTCGATGCGCCGCCAGTGGGGTCGGGCAGACCGTGCGGGCGCAGCAGCGAAATGCTCAGCGCCAGCACCGCGACCGTGGCGGCCATGGCCAGCGGCACCCAGCCGCGGCGAGGCGCTGCGGCCGGCGCGCGTCGATCGAGATCGTCGGAAATCGCCGGCCACAGCCCCTCGGGCGGATCGAGTTCGGGCAGCGATTTCATACCAAGCGGATCGGGATTGATGCGTTCATTGGCCATGGGGTACGGCCCTCCGGGTCGGTTCGAAGTCGGGGTGAAGCAGGTCGCGCGCCTTCGCGCGAGCTCGGCTGAGCCGGGTCTTGGACCACGGCACGCTCTGCTCGAGCACCTCGGCGATCTCGGCATGGGTCAGGCCCTCGGCGTCGTGCAGCCAGATCACCGCGCGGTCCACCGGGTCGAGCTTGTCGAGAGCACGAAGCAGGTCGACCGCGCCGTCGTGGTCCGGGGCGCTCTCGCCCGGATCGAAGTGTTCCGGCAGCGGGTCCAGGGCGCGCCGGCCGGTGTCCATCACCTGGTTGACGACGATGCGCCGCAGCCAGGGGCCAAAGCGGTCGGCCCGCTCGAGTTGGGCGATCTTCTCGAAGGCTTTGACGAAGCCGCCCTGGACCGCGTCCCAGGCCGTGGCCTCGTTGCCCGACAGCCGCACGGCCAGCGTCCAGACCGGCCGCGAATAGGCCCGGTAGACCCGCTCTTGCGTGCGCCGGCAATCGCGCTTCAGTGCAGCCAGCGTCAGGTCGTCGATGGGCGTCGAGAAGTCCATTTCACAGCTAAGACGCTGTCCCGGGAAAAAAGGTCGCAGAAAGTTTCCGTCAGCGGCATCCCCGAGGAATGCACGGAAGCACTGCAGATGAGCGCAGTTTTTTGCTGTCCGGCGTCTCTGGCTGCTCGAACGGGGCCGCCGGCGTCCGGGCGTTTGCTGCAGGGAGGCACGCGCCAGGCGGGGCGGTCTTGTCGGTTTCGGGCGGCTCGGCGTGCGTGGTCGTTGCTCCGGATTCGCTCGTCGAAGAGGGCGATTCCATTCCAGTCGCGCAGGTTGGCCGGCCGGGCTCCGTCCCGTCCAGAGGCTCTCATCTGCGTTCACCCGCATTCATCTGCGGTATCCGAACGAAAGAAGGGCGCCCGTGGGGCGCCCCGCGATTCATCCAGTCGAGTCCGTTCGCTTACGGCGCGGACTCGAAGCCGTCGACGAAGATCCGGTCCGGATCGAGCATCAGCACGAAGCCGTCGTGGTCGGAGTTCCGGGCCAGGGTCATGACGTCGGACTCGAACGGCGTCCAGTAGTCGGCGTTGCCGCGTGAGTACTCGAAGCCGGCCAGCAGCGGCCGAGCCGCCTGCGTGACCAGCGCGTGGTCGAGCGCCTGGCTGACCTTCTCGAAGATGAACGAGTAGCGCTCGTCCGTCGGCAGCCCGTCCAGCGGCAGCGACAGCGGCGGGTTCGGGATGTTGCTGTCGTCGAAGCCCGGCGTCGATGCGTTCTCGATGGAGACCAGGTTCTCGGACGGAACCGCAGAGCCGAGCAGGTGACCGATCGGGTCGGCGTAGCCGTCGGAGAACTGGAACGCGTTGTAGTCGCCGACCAGCACCACGGCCAGGTCCGGCTCGGTGCTCTGAAGCGCCTGGACCAGGGTCGCGATGGACTGGGCCTGCTCGTGGCGCTTCAGGCGGGTCCGGCCGTCCGGATCGTCGATGCCGCCGAGCGAACGCAAGTGGTTGTTGTAGACCGCGAACGGCAGCGCCTGGCCGCCGCCGGAGAACGTGCCGCGCAGGACCAGCGGCGGGCGGTCGTGCAGCGGCGAGCCGTCGGAGCTCAGGCACTCGGCAGCGGCCTGCAGCTCGACCGTGTCGACGCTGACCCGGGCCTCGTTGATCAGGAAACCGTTGTTGATGTTGCCGCGGTCGTTGCCGCCCTCGAGGTAGCTGGTGTAGCTCACGCCCGACAGCAGCTGGATCTCGGCAGCCAGGTCGTCGAGCACGGCGGCGCTCTCGACTTCCTGCATCGCGAGCACGTCCGGCGTGTTCAGCCCCTGGACGATATAGGCGGCCAGCTTGTTCAGCTTGGTCGCGTATTCGCCGGCGGTCAGCACGTCCCGGTCGATGGCGTCGTCGGTGCTGCCGCAGACGGTGATCGGGCGCGGCGCGCCGAGCGCGTCGTCGAACAGGTTCAGCGCGTTCAGCGATCCGATCGTCAGCATTTCCGGCGCGGCCGAGGCGACCGGGTCCGGCAGTGGCGGGGCAGCCTGCAGGTTCAGCGTGGTCGGCCACAGCGCGAAATCGCCGAACGAGAACCCGAGCACGCCCTCGGCCGAGAAGCGCTGGCCGCCGGCCAGCGGATCGGTCACGGCCAGGAATCGGTCCGGATCGATTTCCAGCAGCTCCGGCGCGCCGGACCAGACCGGGCAGGTCGCGCAGCCGGGAATGCCCGGGAATTCCGCGCCCTTGCCGCGCAGGATGCGCTCGCCGTCGGTGCTGATCACGGCCTCGGCCACCGGGTCGCTGCCGAAGCTCTGGCTCGGGGCCGTGACGACGCCGTCGGCCACGGCAATGCGCATGCCCTCGAAGCACTCGTACTGGGTCGTGCCGCAGGTCAGTGCCGCCGGATCCGGCGACGGGACCTGGTCGTCGAACGCGACCGCGGCCGGCAGGGCGTTGCCCGACGACACCACCTCGACGCTGGACGGCTGGGCGATCTGGGTGAAGTCGAAGAACTCGGCGACCGCGCCATTGATGTTGACTGCATCACCGACCGCGACCGTCGGCGCCGAGCCGGTGAACACGAACAGGCCACGCGAGGCCGGATCGAGGCCGCCGCGCGGTGGTGCATCCGGTGACTGGACGAAGAAGCCGTTGCCGGCCACGGCAGTCACGATGGCGCCTTCGACGCGTACCACCTGGCCCGGATCGTTGCCGCTGGCCGGCGCGAACGGGCTGCGCAGGCCGGTGCCCTGGATCTCCTCGATGGTGACGACGTCGGGCTGGAAGTCGAAGTCGGAGTCGTTGCGCGGCTGCAGCTTGTAGTTGCTGAACGAAAACCAGCCGATGCCGCGCAGGAACGAATAGGCGTCGTTCAGCGCCGGCGTGATGTTGATCTGAGCGATATCGTCGCCGCGCGCGTCTCCGGAACCGTCGGAGAACAACCATTCATCGAAGTCCAGGGTGTCGTCGGTGACGGTGACGTTGTTGAATTCGAGCAGCACGCCTTCCCACTGTTCGGAGTCCGCGGCGCCGGCCTGCGGGAAATCCGCGGTCGACAGGACCTGCGGCGCCGGCACCGGGCCGGTCCCGGTCACCTCGACGGACTCGGCAGTCAGCCGGGTCAGGTCGAAGAACTCGTCGATCGTCCCGAGCACTCGGACGGACTGACCCCTTGCATTGACCAGACCGGCGGTGTCGCCATTGATCACCAGGCCGGTCCACGGACCGGAGCCGTCCTGGATGATCCAGACATCGGGGCTGTCGAACTCACCGGGGGCGGCCGTCACGACGCCATCGACGAACACCGTGCGGCCGACCAGCGGCGAGGCGTCAGCGGCGACCGGATCGGCCACCTGCTGGATGTCCGGAATCGTGACCAGCTCACGGAACACCGTGTCGACGGTGGCCTGTTCGGCGACCGGCGAGCCGCCCTGGGTGGCGGTCAGGTCCACCGTGTTGGTCTGGATGCTGTCGGGCGGAATGGCGGCGCCGGTCGAGACGACCAGGTCGAACGAGACGCTGGCGCCGGCGGCGAGCGTGCCGAACGACCAGGTCACGGTGCCGGCGCCGATCGAAGCCGTCGGCGTGGCGGTATCGGAGACATACGCGAAGTCGGCCGGCAGTGTGTCGACGAGCTCGACGCTGTCGAGCGCCTCGGTGGTCGACGGATTGCTGAATTCGATCGTGTAGGTCAGGTTCTCGCCGGCCAGGCCGATCGCCGGACCGGTCTTGGTCAGCACCACGGCCGGCGCCGCGGCCTCGCTCAGCGTCACGTTGTCGATGGCCAGTTCGTCGCGCGAACCGCCGCCGGTGGCGTCATCGCTGTTCCAGCGCAGGAACAGGTTGTCTCCGGACGGCACGCTGAGACCGATCAGCGTTGTCGAGCGGGCCACCGTGGCCCAGCTGGCCGGACTGTCGCCGGCCTCGGTCGAGGTGAAATCGAGCGCCGGGACCGGGGTGAAGGTGCTGCCGTCGGTCGACCACGCAAAATTCAGCGTGTTGCCCCGGTCCTGGTCGTTGAAGACCTTGATGTCGTAGGCGATGTCGATGGCCTGGAGCGTGCTGCCGGTCGTGTTCTCGACCCTCAGCTCGAACGCCCCCGGCGAGAAGTCGCCGCCGGTCGGCTGGACGCCGAGGGCGCGATCACCGCCGCCCGTATCGAAGCCGTAGACGCCGCCGCTGGACGTCCCGCCGGCGCTCGCGCCGCGGGCGAAATCGCCGGTGTCGAACGTGCCGCCGAAGGCGCCGTCGCCGTCCGACAGGCCGGTGGCCCGCCAAAGGTCGGAATCGAGCTGGCCGGCCGCCGGGGTCGGCGCGAATCCGCCGCCGGTGAAGCCGGCGAAGTCTTCGGTGAAGAACGGGCCACCGCGGCTGTCGGCCGCCGCGTTCAGGGATAGGGTCAGGGCGAGCAGCGCGCCGGCGGCTCGGGCAAGCATTGAATGTCGCATGACGTCTCGCGGGGTGTGGTCGAATAGAGGCCTCGGAACGGTAGCCGCGTTTCGTTACAAATCGATGATTCGAGCCATGAAATCGATTGAAAAATGCAATCGAACCCGCCGGAAGGCTGCCTGATGGGCCGCTGGCGTCCGCCTCCGCCGCAGTCCAGTCCGTACGTCACGCCGGACGGGTTGAAGCGACTGAAGACCGAGCTGAAGGAGCTGTGGCGCGTTCAGCGGCCCGAAGTCGTCAAGGCCCTGGCCGCCGCCGCCGCCGAGGGCGATCGGTCCGAGAACGCGGAATACACCTATCGGAAGAAGCAGCTCGGCGGCATCGACCGGCGAATCCGTTACCTGTCCAGGCGGATCGATATCCTGAAGCCGGTGGCGGGCACGCCGGCGGACCCGGACAAGGTGTTCTTCGGCGCGATCGTGACCGTGGAGGACGCCGACGGCAGCGAGACGACCTACCGGATCGTCGGCCCCGACGAGATCGACGCGAAGAGGAACTGGATCTCGATCGACTCGCCGCTGGCCCGCGGTCTGCTGGGATCGCGGCTGGACGACGAGGTCCGCGTCGAGACCCCGGGCGGCGGGCGAAGGCTCGTGGTCGTCGAGATCGACTACTCCGCCGGCGACTGACTTCCAGCGGCTGCGGGTTCGACGTTCAGTCGGGCGCGGGCAGCCGACGCCGAGGCGACGATCGCGCGCCGCAGCGCAGCCTGCCGGGGCGAAGGAGCCAGGCCGATCTCGCGTCCATCGAAGTCGATGCCCAGCTGCGCGAACGCGCGATCGATCGCCGGTTCGGCGGGCGCGTCGATGACGCGCTGGTACTCCTGGCGCCAGATCGCCGGCACCGACAGTGCGCCGAGCTGCCGGATCAGCGTGGCTGCCTCCCAGTCCGACCGCCGGTCCATGCAGCAACGGTGGAATGCGGCCAGCGTGGAATCCAGCGAGAGCCGGCCGTTCGTCTCGGTGCGCAGGCGTACGTCGACGTTCAGGAAGAATGCCGCACCGGTCCAGTAGACCCGCCGGAACGCGCTCAACCGCCACATTTGCGGGCTCAGGCTGCGCAGCGTCCGGTCGGCGCCGGCCGGATCGTCGAACCCGCGCTGGAATCCCCGGGCCAGCTCGGTCCAGGCCTGTTCCTCGCTGATCACGCCGGCGCGGGCCTGCAGCAGGTACTGGTAGTACGAGGCCAGCCCCTCGGTGAACCAGATGTCGCGATTGCCGGGGAACGGGATCAGCAGGTGGGCGGCTTCGTGGTAACTGCGCCAGTCGGCGTTCAGGGCATCCAGCCGGGCCCGCGGGTCGACGTAGAACTCCAGCGCCGGCACCGCGCTGCGGCGGACCCGACCGAACGCCACGGCGCGGCCGCTGGTGTCGGCCGCATTCAGGCGCACGATCAACCGGTCGACGGGGTAGTCCGGGCTGACGGTTCGGACGGCGCCCAGCGCGGTCTCGAGCCAGCTCGCCCAGGGCTCCGACTCGTTCGTGCCGGCCGGCGGATGCAGCTCGACGCTGATCGGTGCAGGGCTCGCGGCCAACGGAGCGGCGAGCAGGGCGGCGGCCAGGGCGAATGCGTTACCAAGCATTGCTCCAGCTTGCCCGAGCCCGGTGAATGCGGGCTGAACCGACCGGAGGATCAGCCGGCGTTGTAGATGCGGCTGCCGCGTTTCGCGTAATCGTGCAGCACAGCGGCGCCCTCGCGCTGCAGGAGCCCGGTGACGACCTCGATGCCGCGGCGGTTCAGCATTCCGATCCAGTCGTCCATCCGTTCGCCTTCGTCGAAACCGGTGATTTCGGCATCGTGCTTGGTCGCGCCGCACAGTACGCGCTTGACGCCGGACCACGGAATCGCGCCGAGGCACATCGCGCACGGCTCGCACGAGGTGGCCAGTTCCAGCGCCCCGTGCTCGGCCAGGTTCCAGGTCTTCAGTTTCGCCTGGGCCAGGCTCAGCGCCACGATCTCGCCGTGGGCACTGCTGCAGGTGTCTGGCTCTACGCGGTTGACGCCAGCCGCGACCAGGCCGCCGTTCTCGTCGGTGACCAGCGCGCCGAACGGCCCGCCGGTGCCTTGCTCGACGTTGGTCCGGGCAAGCTCGATCGCCGCCCGCATCCGGTCCTCGGACGTCGGATAGCGCTCGGGCTGCCGGGCCTGCCAGTCGTCGAACCAGGCCGGCAGGGTGATCGCGAGCCCGGTCGGCTGCGTCATGTCCGGCCCCGCTGGCGGACGGCCTCGAACAGCGCGATGCCGGTTGCGACCGAGACGTTGAGGCTTTCCATCGTGCCCGGCATCGGGATGCGGGCCAGTTCGTCGCAGCGCTCGGCGGTGAGCCGGCGCAGGCCGCGCTCCTCGCTGCCCAGCACGACGATGCGCGGGCCCTTCAGATCGGTGTCGTAGAGCGAGACCCGGGCTTCGCCGGCCAGCCCCACGGCCCAGACGCCGGCCTGCTTGATGTGTTCGAGTGCGCGGGCGAGATTGGCGACTTCGACCAGCGGGACGACCTCGGCGGCGCCTGCCGCCGCCCGCCGCGCGGCCGGGCTCAGCGGAGCGCTTCGATCACGCGGGACCAGCACTGCGTCGACGCTTGCCGCGGCAGCCGAACGCAGGCAGGCACCGAGGTTGTGCGGATCCTGGACCTGGTCCAGTGCCAGCAACAGCAGTTCGGGCCCGCGCGACTCGACCAGGGCATCCAGCTCGGCTTCGGTCATTGGCTCGACCGGGCGGAATTCCGCGACCACGCCCTGGTGCGTCTCGCCGCCGGCCAGCTTGTCGAGCGAGTTCGGCCGGGCGGCCTGGACCGGAATGCCGGCGGCTTTCGCGCGCTCGATCAGGGCCTGGACGCGCGGATTCCCGCTGCTTGCCCATAGCTGCAGAACACGTTCGGGGCTGCGCGCGATCAGCGCTTCGACGGCGTTGATCCCGCCGGTGTGTTCGCGCTTCATCGGCGGCCGCCGCCCTTCTTGCCGCCACCCTTGCCCGAGCCGCGTCGGCCGCGCTTGCGCGCCTTGCCTTTCGACGGGCCTCCGGCGGGGGGCTTGCGCCCGCCGGCGCGCCCGCCCGGGTCGTCGGCATTCTCGTCGCCGGCGATCCGGAAGTCGATCTTGCGATCGTCGACGCTGACCGACAGCACCTCGATGCGGACCGGGTCGGCCAGCCGGAAGCGCAGGCCGCGGCGTTCGCCGCTCAGCACCCGGCCGGTCGGATCGAAGTGGTAGTAGTCGTTGGGCAGCGAAGTGATGTGGACCAGCCCGCTGACGCCCATTTCCGGCAGCTCGACAAAGCAGCCGAAGCCGGTCACTCCGGTGATCACGCCGTCGAACTCATCGCCGACATGACGCTGCATGAACTGGCACTTCAAGCGCTCGTCGACCTCCCGGCTGGCCTCCTCGGCGCGTCGGTCGAGGTAGGAGCACTCGCGGCCCAGCTCGGCCATCTGCTTTTTCGAGTACGGGTATTTCTTCACCGGCTCCCTGCGCAGCCAGGCCTTCAGCGCCCGGTGAAGCAGCAGGTCGGGGTAGCGCCGGATCGGCGAAGTGAAATGGGAATACGCCTCCAGGGCGAGGCCGAAGTGGCCCTTGTTCTCCGGCTGGTAGACGGCCAGCGCCAGGCTGCGCAGCAGCACGGCGTCGACCAGCGGCGCGATCGGCGTGTCCTTGGCTTTTTTCTGGATGCGGGTCAGATCGGCCGGTTCCGGATCGTCCTTCCAGTTGACCTCCAGCCCGTGGGCGGACAGGAAGCTCTCCAGCTCGGCCAGCTTGTCCGGCGGAGGGACGTCGTGCACCCGGTACAGCACCGGGCGCTCGATGGTCTCGGCGGTCTTTGCGGCCTGGACGTTGGCGACGATCATGCATTCTTCGATCAGCTTGTGCGCGTCGTGCCGGGTTCGGCGACGCAGCTGCTCGACGCGGCCGTCGGGCGCGAACACGAAGTTGACCTCGCTGGAATCGAAATCGATCGCGCCGCGCCGATCGCGCTTCTTCGCCAGCAGCCGATAGACCGCGTAGAGGTCGTCCAGGTGGGGCCGCACGTGGCCGAAACGCTCGTTGAGCTGCGGGTCGCCGTGCTCGACCATCTGGCGGACCTGGTCGTAGGTCAGCCGCGCCTTCGAACGCATCACGCCTTCGGCGAAACGGCTGTTCGTGACCTTGCCCTTCGCATCCAGCGTCATGTCGCAGACCATCACCAGCCGGTCGACGTCCGGGTTGATCGAGCACAGCCCGTTCGACAGGGCCTCGGGCAGCATCGGCACGACCCGGTCGGGGAAGTAGGTCGAGGTGCCGCGCTTCTGCGCCTCGTCGTCGAGCGCCGATCCGGGCGTGACGTACTCGGCGACGTCGGCGATGGCCACGATCAGCCGCCACCCGTCGCCGCTCGGCGCGGCGTACACCGCGTCGTCGAAGTCGCGGGCATCGGCGCCGTCGATGGTCACCAGCGGCAGGTCGCGCAGGTCCAGCCGGCCCTCTGCGCGTTCCGGATCGATCGTCTCGCCGAACGCTACGGCCTCACGCTCGACCTCGTCGGGAAACTCCGACGGCAGCTGGTGGTTGAAGATCGCAATCTGCGTGGCCATCCCCGGCTCGTCGTGCTCGCCGAGGACGCTGACGATCTCGCCGACCGGGCTGCGCTTGAAACTCGGCGGCCGGGTGATCCGGGCGACGACGATCTTGCCCGGCGCCAGGCCGGCGGCCTCGGCGTTCGGAATCAGCACCTCGTGGGTAAGCTTCGGATCGTCGGGCACGACCATCGCTACGCCGCTCTCGATCACGTAGCGTCCGACGACCTGGGCATGCGCGCGCTCGAGGACCTCGACGACCTGGCCTTCCTTGCGGCCGCGATGGTCGACGTTGACCACCGAGGCCAGCACCCGGTCGCCGTTGAAGACCTGCTGCATCTGGTGGGGCGGCAGGAACAGGTCGTCGCCGTCGGTATCGTCCTTGTCATCGGGCACTACGAAACCGAAGCCGTCGGCGTGCGCGCTGACCCGCCCGCGGACGAGGTCCATGTTCTCGGTCAGGCCATAGGCGGCGCGCCGGTTGCGCACCACCTTGCCCTGGCCGATCAGCTCGAGGAGCAGCGGCTTGATCCGCTGGTCGGATTCGGCGTGGGTGAGTCCGAGATTTTCGGACAGTTCGCGGCGGGTGACCGGCCGGCCGGCCTCGCGCAGCATGTCGAGCAGGGTGTCTGGAGTGATCTTCAAGCGGCATCCGTGGTTGTATTCGATACCTGTATTGTACGGGTGTGAGGCCCTTCGCTTGACCTGGCCGGCGGGATCGCCATACTGTCGGATGGTTTGTCCGATCGATGATCCACCGGATCACGAAGAAACTGCATGCATCCGAATTTCAGGAATTTCCTCGTTCTCTGCGGCGCGCTGGCCATGACCGGCTGTGCGGTCGAGACCCGCGAAGCCGTCGAGCCGGCCCCGGCGCTGGCCGGCCCATCGATCGAACCGTCGCCGTCGGACCCATTCCAGGCCGTCGACGAAGCCTTCGAGCGCATCTCGCTGGACGAACCGGTCGTCGAGCCCGGCGAGACCGGACCGCAATCGATCTGGCCGCGCCTGGTCGATCGGTTCCGGATCGCCGAGTGTCCGACCGACAGCCGGGCCGAGGCCTGGGCGCGCTGGTACGCCGACAACGACGAATACCTGGTCCGGGTGTTCAACCGGGCACGGCCGTGGCTGCACGAGATCGCCAACGAGATCGAGGCCCGCGACCTGCCCGGCGAACTGGCGCTGCTGCCGGTCGTGGAAAGCGCGTTCGATCCTTTCGCCTACTCTCATGCCCGCGCGGCCGGCCCCTGGCAGTTCCTTTCCGGCACGGCGCGTGATCACGGCATCGAGATCAACGACTGGTACGACGGCCGCCGCGACTTTGTCGCCGCCACCGAGGCCGCGCTGGACTACCTCGAATATCTCAACGGCCTGTTCGACGGCGACTGGGCGCTGGCGCTGGCTGCCTACAACGCCGGTCAGGGCCGGGTGATGCGTGCGGTTCGCCGCAATGCCGCCCGCGGCCGCGGGACCGAGTGGGACGAGCTGCCGCTGCCGCGTGAAACCCGCGGCTACGTGCCCAAGCTCAAGGGCCTGGGCTGTCTGTTTCGCGACCCGGCGGCCTATGGCTACCAGCTGCCTGAATTGTTCGACCAGCCTCGGGTGGCGAAGATCGACCTGCCGGGCTGGATCGACCTGGTCGAACTTGCGCTGCGCGTCGAGCTCGACCTGACCGAGCTGATCACGCTCAACGCCGGCCTGAACAAACACCGCACGCCGCCGTCCGGACCGCATCACCTGGTGGTGCCGCTGGAAGCTGCCGAGCGGACCCGGGCCGCGTTGGCCGGCCTGCCGGCCGAGCCGACGGTCGTCTGGCAGTCGATCGAGGTGCAGTCCGGTGATTCGCTGTCGGTGCTGGCGCGCCGCCACGACACCACCGTGGCCGCGCTGAAGCAGGCCAACGGACTGAACGGCGACCGCCTGATCGCCGGCCAGGCGCTTCGCCTGCCCGGCGCGATCGACCTGGACAGCGAGGTGTTGGGTGAGGCCTATCGCCTGGCCTACCGGGAGCTGACCGACCTGCAGCAGCAGTTGCTTCCGGCCGACCGCTTCATTCACCGCGTGCGGTCCGGCGAAAGCCTCTGGGTCATCGCCCGGCGCTACGGCCTCAGCGTGCGCGAACTGCAGCGGATGAACAGCATGGGTTCCAACGATCTGATTCGCCCGGGGCAGCGCCTGGTCATCGAGACCGGCCGCCAGCCGCCGCCGGCCGCGCAGCCGACCCGCCATGTGGTCCGCCGTGGCGACTCGCTGTGGGAGATTTCCCGCGAGCACCGGGTCGGGCTCGACGAGCTGATGCGCTGGAACGATCTCGACGCCGACAGCATTCTGCGGCCGGGTCAGCAGCTGATCATCCGGGCCGCTAGCGATGCGTGAGCCGCATCGATGCCGGCTGCTGCTGGCCGCCCTCGCCCTGCTGGTCGCCGCGGCCGGCGCGCTGGCCGCACCGCTTTCCTTGAACGGCGAACCGGTGCAGGGCGCGCTGCTGATCGGCCACGCGCCCCCGGATCACGCCGTGATGCTGGACGGCGAGGTCCTGCTCCGGGCCCCCGACGGCAGCTTCCTGATCGGCTTCGCTCGCGACGACACCGAGCCGCGCATGCTGGTCGTCACCGCGCCGAACGGTGAACGCACCGAGCGCGTGCTGAGGCCGGCCGATCGCGAGTTCGACATCCAGCGGATCGACGGCCTGCCGCCGTCGAAGGTCACACCCGATCCCGGGGCGATGGAACGAATTCGTGCCGAAGCCGCGATGACCCGCGCGGCCCGCGAACGGCGCGACGACCGGGCCGATTTTCTCGACGGCTTCATATGGCCGATGACCGGACCGATCACCGGCGTCTACGGATCGCAGCGAATCCTCAACGGCGAGCCGCGCAATCCCCATTGGGGCATCGACATCGCGGCCCCCACCGGCACCCCGGTGGTCGCACCGGCCGGCGGCATCGTCACGCTGGTCCACGACGACATGTACTTTTCCGGCGGCACGCTGCTGGTCGACCACGGTCTGGGCCTGAGCTCGGCATTCCTGCACCTGCACCGGATCCTGGTCGAGGAAGGCCAGCGGGTCGAGCAGGGCGACGTCATCGCCGAGGTCGGCGCGACCGGGCGGGTCACCGGTCCGCACCTGGATTGGCGGATGAACCTCGGTGCGACCCGCGTCGATCCGGGCCTGCTGCTGCCCGGGTTCCCGAATCCGCCAGCCGACGATGCCGCGTCGGACTGAACGCCTGGCGGCGCTGCTGTCGGCGGCAATGCTGCTGGCCGGCTGCGCGACCGCGCCGGAACCCCCGCCGGTCGCACGCCCCGGCACCGATGCGCTGGTCGATGCCCTGGCCGAGCGCCTGGCCGGGACCTATGCCGGCCGCGCACCCGGCGCATCGATGGCGACGATCCGGCTCCAGGTCCGGCCGCAGAGCGCGCCAGGGACCCGGCCGGCACAGATCGAACTGCTGCAGCGCACCGGTGGCGGCGATCCGCGGCGATTCCTGCTGGCCCTGGTGGCCTCGCCGACCGTCCCGGGCCAGTTGGCCGGTGCGTTTTCTCCGCTGGATGCCGCCGGGCAGCCGCAGGGCCAGTGTCCGTTGACGGGCTCGGCGCGCGACGGTGGCGTGGTCCTGACCACCTCCGCGGCGACCTGCCGCTTCGGTTCGGGCGAGCGCGAGGTCGCGCTGGTCAAGGAAATCGCCTACGACGGCGAGCGGCTGGTCATCGGCGATCGGGTGCTCGGCGCCGACGGCCGGGCGGCGACCGCCGACACCCTGATGGAATTCCTGCCCGTCCATCGTTATACCGGCTGGGCCGGCCGGCGAGACGCCGGCGACACCGTGTGGCGGCGGGCCGAGGGCCTGACGCTGGCCTCCGACGGTCGCAGCACGGCGCTGTACGACGCCGGCGGCATGCCGCTGGGCCTCGAGCTCGAGCTCGCGCCGTACTGGCCCGAGGCAGATGCCGCCGTCCTGCTGCGTCTGCGGGTCTTCGACGCCGCCAGCGGCGAGCTTCTGGGCCAGGCCTGGGCAGATCCCGGCGCCACCCGCGTGGGCCTGGCCGTCGACAATGTCCAGGTCGGGTTGGAGCGCGCCGCCGACTGATCCAGGTGTTGCCGTGTGTGTTGCCCGGAAACGCCTCTGCCTGCTATAATTGCCGGCTGCGCAAACGAGCGCAGACCTTGCTCCACGGCGAGGGGCCGTCTTCGGACGCGTCCTTCGATCGGGGGCTTTACCGACCCGGCGGACCGTCGATGACGGACTCAACCGGGGGGTTCAACCAAAAGGAGAGTCCATTGAGACACTATGAGATCGTGTTCCTGGTCCACCCCGACCAGAGCGAGCAGGTGCCCGGCATGCTGGAACGCTACCGGCAGCTGGTCGAATCCAAGGGCGGCGCTGTCCACCGCTCGGAAGACTGGGGTCGCCTGCAGCTGGCCTACACCATCGACAAGCTGCACAAGGCGCACTACCTGCTGCTGAACCTCGAGTGCGACGCCGAGACGCTGGAAGAGCTGGAAAGCATCTTCCGGTTCAACGACGCCATCCTGCGCCACCTGACCGTCAAGCGCTCCGAGGCGATCACCGAGCCGTCGATCATGCTCAAGCGCAAGGAAGAGAAGGACGAGCGCGAGGCACGTCGTCGCCATAGCGACCATCAGGGACGTGATGATCGCAGCGACAGTGGCAGCGGCGACGATGACGACGCTGAT
>Ga0102934_1000924_pt1 | contig 20235 bp, 14 predicted proteins | sample SalPonR2_A_D1_MG_FD_78175 | JGI IMG/M metagenome (GOLD analysis project Ga0102934, IMG submission 78175) | Salt pond soil microbial communities from South San Francisco under conditions of wetland restoration - Salt Pond MetaG R2_A_D1_MG | ecosystem: Environmental > Aquatic > Marine > Intertidal... | reverse complement strand
GGGGGCGGGCGCGTTGAGATTGAGATGGATGAGGGTCCTGTCTCCTCCCCGGGTGCCCACTTCCGTGTGTGTCGTCACTTTTATTCCCTCTTGGTCCCCCTTCCCGTTCCACAGGTTATGTGGAAGAGTCAAGTGAAGCTCCTATACAAGGACAAGCGCAAGTACCAGCAATTCATGGGTAACTACTCGACCATGATGGGGGCTACCACCTTCATCGTCATTTTTTTCGGGTCACAGATCGTGAAACGCTTTGGCATGAAGGTGGGGGCCCTGACCACGCCCGCCATGCTGGGTCTCCTGGCGGCGCCCTTCTTTGGGTACATCGTCTTCGGGGGAATATCCAGTACAGGGGCTTCTTCACCCAAGGCCTTGCAGACGGCTGTGTGGGTGGGTCTAGTGCAAAACATTCTCTCCAAATCGATCAAATATGCCCTGTTTGACCCGACGAAGGAAATGGCGTACATTCCTCTCGGTCAAGAGGAGAAAACCAAGGGCAAGGCGGCCATTGACGTATTGGCAGCCCGCATCGGAAAGAGCGGAGGGGCTCTCTTGCAGCAGGCCATTGTGCTCTTCTTTGGTAATATCATCGATGGGGCTCCAGTGGTGGTGGGTCTCTTCTATATTGTCATCTTTGCCTGGCTGTTTGCGGCAAACAGCCTCGGAAATCAGTTCGAGGAAGTATCGAAGAACAAGTGAGCTTTCAAGTTCGCTTGGGTACGTTGGAGGTGTGGGAATTCGCGTGGGATAGAGAGACAATGGGAGCTGATGTATCAGAAATTTTATCGTGGAGGCAATAAACACAAAAACCTTTTTGAAAGGAAAGATGTATGCACGAAACGCAGCATCTCAAATTCGTAGGCAAGCGGAAAAGCCTTCGCCACGCGCCGATATACAGAGCTAGGCCTAAAAAATAGTCTGAGTCATACATTGGACTGGCACTAGGAGGTAAAAAGAAAATAATGAATGATTTTTGCGCAATCACTGTCTTCCTTTTTTCCAAAAATGGATTATGTTGTGTCTCTTGCATTTGGGTCCCATGAAGGATCATAGCACATTAACCAACTATGTGCACAACATTTAAATGTGGGTATGAGTGGAAGAAACTGAGCCAAAGTGACATAAACAGATCAGACCTTACCATCCAAGGCTGACATAGGCATGTAAAGTAACCCCTTTGTGCGTAATGATAAATTGTATTGCGGGCTCGTAGATGCCTCATCAATGATACGAGCGATCTTAAGGCTTGACGTTGAGACGAGAAACGATGCACATGCCGACGAATAAGGAAAACATCGAGGTACATTTGCCTCTACCATGCCCAGATTTAACCTCCCACCCGGCGGCCCTACTGTTGCTTCGTTACCAGCTTCACTCTGTAGTAGTAGAATTTAAAAATCCATTGCAATCTACTACGTCTTCCAGTGAAGTGTGACAACGAGTTGATATCGTTATGATTTATCATATCCGACACATGAAACGTCGATTTCATGACAGATATTAGCATGTAAGCGAGATGGGCCTGTTGACGCAATTTAATTACTAGCAGGACTTTTTGATACTTTAAAGTGCAACATAATTACTTTGCCCTAAAAAGAGGTTGTTGATCCTGTTTGTTAAATTATGATATGTAGCATGTGTCACTCTGATGCAGCAGGAGCACTTGAAATGGATTTTAATCACAAGTGCTTCACCTGTCCCACAGCAGTCTGGAACGAGTAAGGGTACATACACACCAGCCACAAACTTTTTAAAATAAGATATCGGGTAAAGTTTTGCAGTCTATGGAATGCACTGGTACTTGTGACGTGCTTAGTCTCGTTATATGTTTAACAACGTACCAGCACACTCGCGCGTCAGCACCCCTTTTTGAGAAAACCGATGCGTTTCATAATTTTTATTGCTGAATTTGAATGCCAAGAATAAAAATCTATAGATCAGGAAAATGGAAGAGTTCCGTCTTCCTGCCACACCAACAGCTCGAGATTACTGTTCACTCGAGACACAGGGGCACCTTAAGGAGCTTGGTTTACACAACGCCCGATGGTCCTTTCGCACCGACCATTATCAGAGCCATGGATCAAAAACTGGTTCATCACAGCAGCACTATTAATCGCCTTCTTGTATTGTGCTGAGGCTTACGTCCCTGTGGGTCCTCCTGCTATGCCGAAACCATCCAGCCCTCATTTTAGCTCTGGTCCTACCAAAAAGCGTCCGGGCTACGACCTTGCGAAACTTCCCATCTATACTCTGGGTCGTTCACACCGCTCTAGTGAATGCCTGGGACGTATACAACGCGCGTTGGAGCTGACGAGGGACATTTTGGGTATCCCTGGAGAATTTCGACTGGCGTTGTTGCCTGGGGGGGGGGACACAGGGGCTTTCGAAGCCGCGCTGTGGTCTTTGGTGGGCACGAAGGGAGTCCCCGTCCAAGCTTTGGTCTGGGAAGCATTCGGTCAAGGTTGGTACGACGACTTGACGACTCAATTAAAAGTGGAGGAGGTGGAGCTGGTCTCGGCGCCCTATGGAGAGCTCCCGGACTTGTCCCAAGTGAGCGCCGGAGAGAACGACGTCTGTTTTGTTTACAACGGGACCACCAGTGGCGTCTGTCTTCCTGACGATGGAGCACCCTGGATCCCTCCTTCTGGTGCAGGAAAGGGTCGTGGCCTAACTTTGTGCGATGCTACGTCGGCGTGTTTTTGCATGCCGTTGCCCTGGGAAAAATTGGACGTAACCACTTTCTCGTGGCAGAAGGCTTTAGGGGGGGAAGGAGCGCACGGAATACTGGTGCTCTCTCCGCGGGCTCTGGCACGTTTGGAGGAAAACGGTCGTTCTGGGCTTCTGGCCGCAAGAGGGATCCCGAAGCTTCTCCGCCTTGCCCCCGATCCCTCCACCGGCACCGTGCCCGAAGGTCTGTGGACCGGCTCCACGATCAACACGCCTTCCATGCTTTGCGTGGAGGATTACTTGGATGCCCTGCAATGGGCGCAGGAAAAAGGCGGCCTGCCGGCTTTGATTGCCCGGACTCGGGCGAATCTCGAGGCGGTGGAGGCATTCGTGGCGAAGAAGCCCTGGCTCTCTTTCTTGGCCTCGAATCCCCGCATCCGATCATCCACGAGCATATGCTTGAGGATAGAGGGATTGGAGGAGGCAGGAAGCACTGCAAGGGGAGGAGGCTCACAGGTAAGACACAGACTGAAGGAGATGGCTGCGTTGATGGAGAGGGAGGGCGTCGCGTACGACATCGCCTCCTACCGTGAAGCACCCCCCGGGCTGCGGATATGGGGGGGACCCACCGTCGAGACGGAAGATATCCGAAGATTGTTGCCTTGGATCGAATGGGCATACGACCGTGTAAAAACAACTAGCGGCTGAGCCGTATCAAAAGAGAGCAGGGCGGTTTGGATGGGGAGAGCACCGCTTCAAGAAACTATGGATGGTCAAGCGACCAAAACATACTTCTCGATGATATTTTTATGTCGCCCGTTATTTTTTCCTTAATTTTTTTCATTAACTCTTACGCGACGCTAAGTGTGTCAAACCTCCCGGTCGACTTTAAATCGAGACAGCCATTACGCGCGAAATTGGACCCCGAGGGTCGCTTCCTATGCAATTTAAAATTTGTTACGGCCTCACATACCACACCAACAAAATATTACACTCTCCGCCTCCTTCTACCTACCACGACTGCCTTTCACATTGCGCAAAAGGATAGGAGGACAGAGTGGTCCCTGGCTGGTTCTCACGACCTACACCTGTCGGTATCAGCTCCTTCAAGAAAGAGGCTTACCGGAGGTTTCATGCTATCTACATATGTCTACGCTCTTGCCGCCCTGAAGAATACCATCAGACTATACAAACATGCGACCAGGCTATCCTTACGCCCCACACACAGTGGACGAGAAGATCCCGATGCATCCCCCCTCCCCCTCTTACACGAACTCATCCTCTCTGTGCACACACACTGCCCTCTGTGGCTCCTGCTCGGGGTGGTGTTCTGCATGGTCTCGTAGTTGGCCGTCTTCAGTTCCCGGGTCAGAGACGTTCGACGCGAGCGGCATGAAAATCACAGGCTCCATGTCGTCACCCGCGGCACGGGCACTCGGCGCCTGCATCGTCTCACTGTCCACCACGGCCAACGTCTTGGAGGAGGCTTCCTCTACCGCCACGTCTCCTATCGCCTCCGCTTTCTCCGCGTCCGCGTTGGCCGCCTCCCGCGACAAAATCGTCACCCACAAGATCTCCACCAGGTCTACCCACAGCAACCGGTTCTCCACCGGAATGACGCCGTAGGTGACCACATGCGCCAACGGCCAGAGCTTCAGACCGGAGGTGATGAGCGAGAAGGAGGTAGATTTGACCGTGTTCACGATCTCGCCCAGCGCCTCCCGTTTCATGGCCCCCAGGAGGAAGATGTAGCACCCGTTCCAGATCGGGGACCACACGAGCTGGTCCACGGTGATTTTCGGGAAGGTCGTCCACCATCCTTCCCAGCCCAGCCACCCGAAAAAATCCTCCGACACTCCGTACCACCAGTGGGAGAGGGGCCCGTGCCCGACGAAGCCCGCGATACCGGAACGAGCCACGCGGCCGCGGTCGATTTCCCCCAACGTCTTACCCTCGTAGAGCTGGGCGACCCCATCCCCAAGGGTGTAGACGGAGCCGCTGGTCACGGCCTTGACGAAGACAGGATGCAGGCTCAGCACGTTCATGTACCCGTCCCAGTTGTCTAGGGGAATGCGTGTGAAGATTTCGGCGGGAGTCCAGCCGCGCCACACGTCGAGATCCACGGTGACCACCTTCGCCAACACGAGCGCCGCGACAGCGGATATCAGGCCCACGTTCAGCAAAAAATTCAGCTGGCGAGAATCCACTCCGTTCGTGGCTGCGAACAAACGCACCCGCTCCTGTAGCGAACGGGGTGTGTCGGCCGCGTCATGCTCAGAGAGGGTCTCCAAAGAGGTGACAGGCGCAAAGGAACGGTGCTCTTTCGCGTTTGCAATCTCCTCGTCCTTGGCCTGCGTCTTCACCCACCGGCGAGATACACATGATGTACGGGCAGGTGGAACGCAGGAAGGTAAAGGAAGACAAGTGCTGGGTCCTATGCTGCTGCCCCGGCTGAGATGGTGAAGTCCGGGCGTCACAGGGACAACAAATGCCCGCACAGCCCCTAGGCACAAACAAAACACCGCCAACACTCCCACGTCCAGGCCTCGTCCTCGCATGCTTTAAACCTGTGAATGCCGTGAAAGTGTGGTCGTTTCGACATGATTAGATGTGACTTCAAACACCTCCAAAGAAATGACCATGCCACCCCAGCCTCGCTGACTTGGCGGGGATCAAGATCGGGGCTCCACCATGTGCCCACGGGCGGGCAACAAACCAAAAACGTGCTGTGCCCCTGAGCAGGTTGTGTCCTCGGATGCAGGCACGACCCGCGGTGGGGACACCATGTCAAAACGTGGGCATCTTTCCACGGCGGCAATAAAAATCATGCCTGTCCTGGTACGCGACGCGAACAGCCCGACGGTCTGTCTCGTAATTTCCTCCCGAAAAAGAACATATCGCTACGCGTTCTAGTCGAAAAACGCGGCAAGCTGCCCATGGCCCTGTGCCCTTGACGAACCGAGGTGCGCCTTGTTGTTGGAATGGACGAATGTTTGTTACGAGATCTTTTTCTAATTTGAGTCCATATTCACGCACAACACGGTACCAGGCTCTGCCGCATCAATTTTACCTCCCCGTACCGTCAGGAGCCACTTCCTCAGGCTCCATGGGGTGCAAAATGATGGCGCAAGCTTTCATCGTCTGCCTTCTCACCTTGGCAACGTCCCATTTGCTACCATGCACTGCATTTATGCGCCCTTTTCCACAGCCGTCGCATGCTGCACGGGGTTTGGGTGGGGGCCGGCCACGTCAAGGCAGTATGGTCATGCAAGAAAGCTCGTCCTCCAAAAAAGGATGGGTAAGTGGGGTGTACATGCGTTCTTACGACGGCGTATCACGTGCGTGTCCTTCAAGCATACCATACAGGCGTGTATGGACTTGTGTAGCGTTTACACCGGACGATATGTTGTCCCAGAGCGTGCCACCAGGCCCGTCGCATTGGTACGCCCCTCACTGTAAACCCCCACGCCTTGCATCTTCGCACCACAGCCAGTGGGCCGTGCCCTCCGGACATTTCTCTCCTTCAACGGCCCACGTTTCCTGAGCGGGCGACGGAAGAAGAAGACGAGCGGGGGAGTTGGACTTGCCACGGCTACGACGGTCACCCCGCAATTAGGCGCTGATTTGCCCGTAGGGCACGGGATCGTTCTGGTCACGGGAGCCACGGGTGGGGTCGGCCGCCGCGTGGTCAGCCTTCTGTTGGAAAAGGGGATACGTGTCCGGGCCCTGGCCCGGAATGAACAGAAGGCCTTGGCCATGTTGAATGGAGGGCAAAAGCCAGAGCCGGGGGCTTTGTTAGAAATTGTCAATGCCGACATCCGCGACCCCGCAGCCCTGACGCCCGAGTTAATGGAGGGCGTGACCGCCGTAATCGGATGCACGGCGGCAATCGTGCAACCCAAGTCCGGCGACTCGGAGGACCGGGCGAAGTACTACCAAGGCATTGTCTTCTACGAACCGGAGACGTTGGACTCGCCCGAGGAGACCGATTTTGTCGGCGTGAAGAATGTCTTGGCCGCCGCCAGCAAGTACGCGGATGTGAAGGGTTGCAAGAAATTGTACAATTGTGCGCCGGCATTCATAGACCGCTGGCAAGACTTCGCGTCCCTCGACGACGTGGTGATGGGGGGCACCTCGGATTCGAAATTCACTTTGGTACCGGGGGCGGGAGAGGCCGGGAACGAGGACAGCCCGAGCCGAATCGCCGGGGTGTTTGAAGGGATGGTGACTACTGAGAGGGGCTTTGCCAGCGGGGGGTTCACGTCCGTGCGGACCCGGAATTTGGAGCCGCCCTTGGATTTGACGGGCTATGAGGGCCTGCGCCTGCGAGTCTTGGGGGACGGGAATACCTATAAGATCATTCTGCGCGACTCAGACCAGTGGGACGGACCTTCCTGGAGCACCATGGTGCCCACTCAGGCGGGGGAATGGGCAGATTTGGACGTGCCGTTCACGTCCTTGATACCTGTGGCCCGGACACGGAGCATCCCGGCGGACCAACGTCAAGCCTTTCGCTTGGATCAAATCTTTGCCATCCAGATCATGCTGAGTAAGTTTGCCTACGACGGAGAGGTGAACCCGACGTACAAGGACGGACCTTTCAAGCTCGTCATCCAGTCGATCGAGGCCTACATGGGCCCCAGTGCCCCTCGGACTCCTCGATTCGTCCACATCTCCTCGGCGGGGGTGGAGCGACCCGGGCGGCCGGGGGTCGTCCTGGAGGAGGAGCCGCCCGCCGTGCGCATGAATGACATGCTGGGTGGGATCCTCACCTACAAGCTCAAGGGGGAAGAGGCGATTCGCGCCAGTGGTCTGCCGTACACGATCATTCGGCCTTGCGCCCTGACCGAAGAGCCGGCCAACATGCCCTTGGAGGTGGACGTAGGGGATACCATCAAAGGGAAGGTGAGCCGTGATGACGTGGCACGTCTGGCGGTGTACGCCTTGGCGTGTCCGGAGGCGACCGATTTGACGTTCGAGGTGAAGAGTTCCCTGGCTTTTTCGCAGCAGTGGACGGCGGAAGATGCGGCCCGGGCCCCTGTGACGGACATGACTCAAGTGTTTGCTCAAGTCAAAAGCCTGAGCCAAAAATAGCTTGGGGAGGCACGTTTGGTTCGGCATACACACACAGGACGGTTTTTAATTTTTTGATCGATTAGCACTGGGCGTATTTCGTTTGACCGTCCCCGAAGATGTTTGACTAAGGCGCGGCGACAAAACTGTCATATATGCGTTCGGGCAAAAGCCCGCCTCAGTACGGTTTTTCCCACCTATCTTTTTCTTTACAGTTCGCTTTTAATGACTTATACACATGTGTACTGGTACCATTTTGGCGCGACAAGACAGTGTCTCATGACTTGGAGCTTCCGCAAGTTTGCTTTTACTCGCTTTCATTCGTCTCCCTGTTCCTCATTGCGTAGAAAAGTTGACGTATTCGTGCACAGCTGTTCCCTTGATATTCCGGAACCTACGGCCCCCTTCTGTCCCTCCTCCGATTATCTTACGTGTCGGAGCTTGAGACACGTAAGATGAGCGAAATTATCAAAACACGGGCCAGATCGGCGCCAAACACCGCTCATTAAGCTGATTGTGGCGGCCTTCTTGGACAGATCGGAACGGGCAAGCGATGCACATTGATATTGTGGGCACTAAGGAAGGAAGGAATAAGCCCTATATTTGGTGCGTATTGGATCCAATTCGACAAAATTTTCTGACGCAAATTCGGATGTGAAATTGATTGAAAGAAAGTCTTGTAAAGTTTTTTAACTCGAAGAAGGGCAAGGCCGAGCCAACAACGTACTGCAACGTACAACATGCTCTACGCTTTGTTGTATGTCTATATCCCCTTTGTGGCTTTTCAAGCGCTTAGATAACTATCGTTTGACGAGGAAAATGATTTTTGATAACACTTGAAACTTCTTACTTCTCTGATGGGGCTCATTCGATTTTTTAAAAAAAACTTGACAGGCCGTGCACAAGTGAAGCCGTCGACCTCACATCTCCCGCGTCCCGCCTACAACTATTTGCAATTACTTCAGGCAGAGAAGATATGGGCAAGAAGAGTAAGTAGGAAGTTTGAAGGGATGGTGTCCTCCAATTAGTGACAACTTTCTTATTTTGCGAATCTGCAGGTGCGCGTGCACTGGCGGCGGCCCAAAGACGTGCCGGCAGGGGAGGTGGACTGACGAGCGATGATGAAAGGGAAAGCGTGGCTTCAGACATGTCTTTCCTTTCACAAGAAACCTTCGAGGCTTCCACACCAGCTGGTGTCGAAGAAACAACGGCGCCAGGAGCTGGTGCAGCTGCGTCAAGTAGGAACAACGGTGATTTTGCTGACTTGCTTGAAAAGCTGAATGAGAAGAGGACGACGGTTCGAGAGGATTGTTTGCGGGAGCTTATAGCGGGTCTTCGATCGTACACATTCGTGGACCAGGCCATTGCCAACCGTGAGTCGGTATTCTCGAGCCTAGTGGGACTGCTCCGGCGTTCCCGAGAAACGGAGGGGGTGTTGTGTGCAGAGGCCTTGGGCATGATGATGCTGTTAATAGGGCCCGAGGAGGACGAAATATTCAATCTTGTCCGAGCTCCTTTGGAATTTGTGATAACCCGCGGTCAGTCGGAAAGGATGCGGATCGAAGCCACCCGCGCCCTGGCCCTGGGGTCGTTCATATGCAACACGGAGGAGGAGAGGACACTGGCGCACTTGGCCTTCTTTGAAGCCCTCTTCACCGGGGAGAGCGAGGGAGGGCGGGCGTCGGAGGAGCTAAAAGCGGCGGGTGTAGATGCCTGGTCCTTGCTTTTTACGGTGGCTCCGAGAGGCTACAATACCCACGAATCTAGAGCCCTCCTACTGGAAAACTTCCTCCCTCTCTTGGATGCGTCCTCGGCGGACCTGCGGGTTGCCGCGGGCGAGGCGATTGCCTTGCTTCGCGAACATTGGCGGCAGGAAGGGCTGGCCGTGCACGACGTCTCGGCGGACGAAGAGGAGGTGGTGGACAGCATTGTGGACCGGCTCCAGGACATGGCGCGGGAAGGGAGCAAGCGCATGAGTCGGAAGGACAAAAAGGCCCAACGTGCCTCTTTTCGCGAGATCTGCTCGGCAGTGGTCGACGGCCAACGTCCCGAGGAAGTGATTAGCTACCGCACTCGGAGTTTTCGTTTGACTTCGTGGGTGAAGATGAAGCAAGTGGAGGCCCTCCGGGACTGCCTGCAGGGGGGCTTCTTAACGGCCTTGGCCCAAAATACCGTCATCCACGACATTTTTGACCTCGACCCCACAGCCTTCGACGTGCCCGTGGAACGGAGCGTGGTGGCTAAGAACAGCGAGCTGGGTCGGTGGCGGACCACCACACGGTCCAGAAATCGTCGGTCCCGGGAGAAGGCCAAGCACCACTTTACCGAGGAAGGGGAGGACGCGTGAGACTGGCTTGACACGAGCGGGTGGCCAGCGGAAGATCCTGATAGGTCAACATCCCCTGCGTATGTGACGATGTAAACGGGACATGAACCTATCAGAAGCCACGGTATCTTGGATCGGAGTGCCTGTGACGGTTCTGGGCGTGGTCAGGGGCCGGTGTGTGGGACAGAGAAGATGGGGCCGCGAGGGCAGGCATCGAAGCAAAATCATAATCCAAATGGCGGTGGGCTACGGGAAACAAGGGGGGGGTTTAGATGATGGTAATGGTAGGAGGCCAGTTGTCAAAGAAATAACTGGTCTTGCTCCGGTCCTGCGCAAGTCTTTTTTCCTGGGGTACGATACAGATCAAAGGCGTGCCGGTCATATTGAGAACAGTCGGGCGAGCGCTCTGGACAAGGAGTCGATAGGGATCATCATCAGGTCCGAGATGTGCTGGCTGGCCTCATCTCGCCTCTTTCTCCCGCTCTTTCCTCTCCCCAACCCATTCTGGTCTTGCCAGTACGTCGTGATGTTCGACCCTCCCCCCCCTTGATACATGGAACCATCGTCCGAAAAATAGTCAAGTCGATGCTCCATCAAAGCCGTCACACCCAGGAGTCCCTCTCGATCCGCGCACCGGTACAGTTGCCGTGCCTCTTGATAGCTGCTCGGCCTTTGTAGCGCGGCCTCCGCGATCAACGGCTGTAAGTCGAGCTTGAGCCGTTGCAAATGGAGGGCAGGGACTGTCAGGGTAAAAACAAGGGATCCAAGGGGGTGAAGACCTCGCAGACAATGACAATACTATACTACTACATCTTTCCAAAACCTTCACAGACACCCGAACAGTTTTTCAATAGGCTAACATGCACGCGAGACATGCCACGAATTACCTTGCAGATTGTATGTCAGGATCTCGCTGTTGATCACCGCACAGTCCTCGGCAATAGAGCGTACACCATGGACTCGTGCCGAAAAGGCCTCGTACGTCGGGGTACGGACGAAGGGAACATCTCTCGCGGCTGATTCCAGCTCTGGGTTCGCGTCCATGCAGGCGCGGGCATACTCCACGTGAAGCCGACGCTGGAGCAATCGGGTCATGCTCTGCACCCGCTTCTGACGTTGGATCCACTCGGGCAACACCCCGTTCCGCTTCAGCACGTCCATGAATATGTCTGTCGTACGATCAAGGCCTGGGGTGCGCTCCCGTTCCAATTTCCCCCTGCGTTTCAGGTTGGCAAATTCTCCACGAATCATGCTTAATTGGATTCGCTCCTCGACCAGGGAAGCTACCCCGGTCCTTCGACCCCGTTCGATGCGATTTTGGGCGTCCTCCCCTTGCTCTTCAAGCACGTCATCAGCAGAGCCTAGACGCTTGGCCAAATGTTTTTGTACTCCTTCCTTTGTCTCCATCATCCGCTTCTTCATCGCCATCTCCTCCCTGGCAAACATTGTCCCGGCTGGCACTCCTGGGTGCGTCAGAAATTGTCGCCCAGACACGCCAGATGCATGAGTCTGTCTCGACCTTTTCCTTCGAGAAGAGTTTTGGTCGCCGTTGCGTCCTTTCTTCTCCTGCGTAGAGGGTAGGGCGGCTGGCTGATGTGTTGCTGCATCCGTGAGGTGGCGGGCAGTTATATACCTCGCCACGAGGTTTTGTTCACCCAGTGGGGAAATGCGTATCCGCATCGCTGTGACATAAAGTTGTACCCAACATGAATAACAGTTGAGGCATTGACTTGGCACGGAGAGCGGGATTTTCATGGACCTCTTTTTTTCTACTTTTGTCTCACAAAGCCCCCGGGATCCTCGCACGACGGGTCGCCTCGGTTCAACTTGCCGCCAGTGGGGGTTACAATGGGAGGTATACGTACTGCCTACGATACAAACGATTTCGCTTAAATTTGCGCGTTTTTGTATGTGAATATGATGCTTGTACCTGAATCTTTAAAAATACTTACATAAGGCCCCTGGACGACAAATCAACTCATTAAGGCAGGCCCCGAGATCCACGTGCAAGCAGGATAGAATTGAAAGGTGCTTGTAGCGTCCTTACCGACTAATACGGTTCGTTCTCACCATTTCTGATATAATACATTTTTGTAGATCTGTTCGGGTAATGCCAATCTGTGGCTGTAATCCCTTACCAGAAAAGCATCCCGATACAGCTTGTCAGCTCTGGCATGTGTATAGGATTTGATCCAAACCAGCGCACACGACATCTTCGCGCGTCCCCAAGTGGAAATTCTATGGTAAATCGAACTCTTGTACCACTTATATCCCAATCAAATCTGACCACAATCTTTCACTTGGACGCTGTCGTAAAGGAACCTCACTGCTAGAACAAATGCGTGAACAAACGATTAGTTCCTTACTTAAGCACATAATTCGGTCCCAAACATTACACACCAGTATCGTGGACATTCACGCAAGATACCTCCCTAGATAGTATGCATCCCACTGATCAACCACACTATTCGCCCCCGAATACTTGTCTATTGTGCCCTCGAACCATCTTCTCCAGCATTTCAGTGGAGAGACATTGAATGCAAGTATTGTAGACATCACCGCAAGATATCTCTGGTCTCCGGACGCATTTCATGTCTGGCAACAAGTCATTGATCTTCACACATTCCTGTCAACATTCTTGCACGGCATCTCCCCACCGCGGTCACCACGCTTTTCATTTCGCCTCACTTGCAGATAAATACTTAATCAAGGAAGTCAATAATAAAAATTTCTACAAAAGACACGGCAAGCAGCACATGGACATGGCATCCCCACGAGGATGAATACCCTCCGCTAACCCTTCCAATTCTTGGTTCCGTATGCCACCGCTACCTTCGTAAGGCAATAAGTGGACGCGTCATGTCATAATGCCGTCACTCGCCTGCCCGCTGTACGTCCACAATGATCCAAGCCAGTTTAATAATAAATACAATAGTTGTGTCCGGAACCCTCATGAGATATCAATCGGGTCCCTCTGCTGTGGTTTTACTACCCACCCTGTGTCGCTTGACATAGCGCCAGCTCGTCCTCGTGCCTCATACTCTGCTCCTTATGTTTACAGAATACATCTTCTCTTTGTCCTTGTCTTATCTTTGCCACTACTGTATCAGCACCCAGCCTGAATCCGCATTCAAGGCCCGGACATCGGATACTTCTATGTGACCGTACGAGCTTGGAGGTCTGTGCCTCGCCTTTCTACCGTCCATCATCATTTTTTAAGCTACTGACGATACCATCGCCAGCAGGTTGCCAACCCCCGCTCTTCCACTTTATGTTTTCGGGTATATATATATCTGCCTTAAGCTTTCTCACTCTGACTCCGAGTGTTCCTTTTCACTCTTTCTGTTCATTTTTTTGGTCTCTTTCTCTCGTGCGGACTTAGATCACTCATCCGCCTGCACAATGGTAATAACATAAACGGTGGTTTTCATTAACGACTTGCCGACATATCTACAAAATGTGGCAGCGGCAAGCTTTGTCACCCCAAAACACAGGGCTTCGACGGCCATATCTGTCCTTGCAGTCAACAATCATAACATTTGCGCGTGCTGTGCTCGTCTGTCCCTCCTTTAATTTTCGTCCTCGCTTTCCTCTTCGTCAGTGACAACATGCATGGCATCCGCGAGCTCAAGCTCCCCAATCTCGTCCACACCCGACGGTGTCACCACAAGCGGTGCCGCCCCGAGTTTAAACTTGTCCTCGCGGCCCGTATCAGACCCTGGTGTATTCAAATCCCCCTCCATAGAAGCCGGGACCGAAATAGGAGACAAGGTGGTCGCTTTCCGAGACTGCGGCGGCTGCAGTTGCGGTTGTCCGGATGTATGCTCTCCAGTCTTGTACGTCCCGTCCGTTGGCTTCTGCGAGGGGTCATGACGTTCCTGTTCCAGCGTCAACACCACATCCAGGGCCCCATTGTGCCGCCAGATCCACTCCAGGCAGTCCGTGACCACCTCGATCTGTTGATGCAACTCGCGAGGGCTGGGAGCATCTAAAAACTTGACCGATTTGGCACGGGCACCTTGGAGATGACCCGCGGCGATCTGCACCGCTGTGCGCTCTTCCATGGAGTCCCCAAAGGACAACAGGTTCTTCAGTGGATGTCCCTGAGAATTCTGAAGCTGCGTGAGTTCGTGGGCGAAAGCTGCGGATTTCCAACACAACGGATCGCCAGGAAAGTACCGTTCGTAGTTGGACCGGGCTGAGACGACGCGGACAGAATTTCCTAGCACAGCCATAAGACCAGGCATAAATTTTGACACACACAGCTCCACCCACCCAGTCTGCGCATTCGTGATGATCAATACAGTGCCATATTTTGTCGCCGCTGTAATCAAGCCTGCGGCGGCTTTTTCCAGTTCCGCAAACCCCCGCTGTAGCTCCGAAGGCAACTCGTCCAGCCCTCGGCGATGGATGAGTTTTTTCCTGTCCACGAAGGAGGAAGGAAATAGCGTATCGTCCCAGTCGAGTATGACACAGGTTTCTTGGACGGCATACGGGCCCAAAACCACGTCTGCCGCAGGATTCTCGGCCGCTGCAGAGCAGCACTTTGATTGAATCAGCCCAGGTGCGGCAATGTGCGATGGAGATGAGGAAGTAAAAAGCGTCGGTGTCCCAGGGCCGCCGAGGCCATCGCCACCGGCTTCTTCGAGTTCCCGCAGGAGGGCGTCTGAAGCTGCATGGGGGGAAATATCCGCGTCAATGTGTTGAACACACTCTGCCATAGATCAAACGTCGTGCGTGTTGTCTGAGATGTTAATAATTGAGCCGCCTGTCTGTGGTGCCCCTCGAAAAATACTGATGCTGCTTCTCGAAAGATCTCAATTTTGTGACTTGACACGCTGAGATTTTAGACCGATTTGACAGACTTGTCTGTGGCGTTGCAATGTCACTACGGCCACTACCCTACGGTTGGAGAGATGTATGGGAGTAGGGGTGAGTCATGAGGGTGCAAGTTTTCAGTTTTGATGGTCTATGTTACAAGTTCTTCAAATCCTTGGGGGCCAGACTCAGGCAACAGCTTTCTGCCTTTCAAAATATAGCGCGATGAACCACTGCCCCTCAGCGTCTCACGGCCGCAGTACACATTTAATTTGGAAAAATACGACAGATATATGCAAGTCTTAAAGGGTCCGACGCGCGAAAACGAAGGTTCATGAGGAAACAAAGGAGAGCCAAGAGAAAGGCAAGAGGACACGGGCACCCTGTATCTTTCGCCGCGACGTGGCTGCGCACTCCAAGAAAACACATACGACAAGTCAGCTCAAGATGCAAGGCAGGCAAGGTTCCAGCAATGGTTGCTCGCGACGTGCATGGACTGTCCACTTTGAAGGTGTCAAGTGCAAAGGTTAGGGCGCAAGCTCAATTCTGTCCCCCTCGCCCACAGCTTTCCGGACAGACCAGATGGCACACTGGGGACTCCTGGGCGATGCCAGCCGCGACTAAAAAGACGGGCAGATTCTTGGCAAAACACACGAGCCAAGCGGACATAACACATGTTACTATGCGTCAAACACCCGACCCTGCGTATCGCGACCAATCAAAGTGTTTGTCCCATGTGTCAACAGCAAGCTGACGAAGTGCTAGCGCGTGCGTCTTCTATACCTGTCCTACGAGTTCTGTGCTCGCCAACCGGCAGTCCTGAACCGGGCGTGAGGCGCCCATGAGTACCCCACTTGACAGGCACTTTTTCACGCGGGCCGCTTAATTCCGTGTCGTGATACCGCAAGGAGCTTATTGTGATGAGTTGCGTGACACGTCCGACCTATGCAGGTCCGGGATGCCGATCCTTTTGTTAGATATTCTCTCGCGTCTCTCTCTCGAGGCCGTCAGGAGCCCGTAATTCTCATTTTATCCCCGCTCAGCCCGATTCCTCGAATCTTCGGTCCGCCCTGCATTCTCCGAGAGCAAAGGGGGTATTTTGGAGAAAGGTGTCAAACCTGAGTGGGGCCCTTGCACGCTTTTTGAAATCCCTCATCACTTTCTGGGGCGCAGCATGATGTCTGATGATGTGTTGATGAAAAATGCTTGAGGCATGAAATGAAAGGTGGCAAGCCATTTTGAGCCACCGGAACACAAATTCCCCTTTCTTTTTCTTCTTTGAAGTCAAGTTGTTACTATTTCATGTGAAGAGATCTGTATTTTTTTTTCGATTCCTCTACCTAGTGAATTAAAAAACACCCATGTGACCTTGTGTGTCGCAATGCTTCGGACGAATGTGTCTCCACCTCCTGGTGAGAAGACGACTTGCTGCAAAAGGACAAGCGGCATCGTCAACTTGGGTATGAGCCAGTATATATCATGTCTAGAATAGGCCCGTGGCAGCACCATCGGGCACTTTTATTCTTGTCGGCAATGTCTCCAGGAGTTTCCGCTGTCTTGAAACAGGCGGGATGGAAGGAAAATAAGTCCTTTACAAAAAGAACGTGAGGTTTGCTGGAAGGATTTTCGGTCCTAAAAGAGCTCGATGAACAGAGAAGTATGATCATACACCATGTATAACTGTGTCATCGTAAAGGATTGCTTAAGTGTCTTATTTGGTTCTGTAGAAAGCATTTTCTCTCAATGCTTTCAAGTCAAATTTTGCTGCGTTCGAGGAAGAGCTTGTTTTGCAAGCTGTGCGAGCAACCGCGAAAGCTAATTCCAAAGTCGCGGTTTTGACTCAGGCTAGTCTCTCACTATTCAGAATTGTGAGTATGATGACAGGGAGTGAAGCCTTCACTGCCACTGTCAAGGCCTGTATTAAAGCCGGAGAGCCATAATTAGAATATCCAGCGTCCTGACCGATCCGATCCGTCCGCTGCTTGCGTTGAGGACTGCGGTGATACCATCCATCTCTATTTCTGTTTGTATACAAATCCCAAGTTTCCAGGCTCGGTCAACATTTGAGCAGATACCCAGTTTTTTTGTTATTTAACGCCTGTCGTAGCTTCCAAAATCATAGCCGCCTGATCACTACACCAGCGATTCGAGGGAAGGTCCAAGCGAGGAGGAGGACCTTCTAGCTCCCTTAACTAAGCTGTCTCGTTCACATACCAACAGGAGATTGCATTTGTTTCTACCATCTGTACTTCCTGTACTATTGATAACCATGACCGCAACGGTGACTGGCGGAAAGACTCGGGAGGAGAACGAGCAAGGTCAAGGGCAGGAGGAGCTGAAGCTACAACAGGGGGGAAGGAAACTACGGGAGCATGAAGGCCGGGCGTTGACACCGGAGCAAGAAAAAGACATCTGTTTTTCTTTAACCAAGCATCCGCGTGTAAAGGCCTTTCCTGTTTCCAACGCCCCCGAAGATGTTCCTGCCGGCATGCAAATCAAGACTGTTTATTTTGTTCGACACGCCGAAGGTAAGCACCCACTTGAACCCGTGCAGTGTCTGAACAAAGGACGCCTTCCTTTCCTTGTGCATCTCCCTGATAAATCCGTTCAGCTGTGTGTACTTCGCACGAGCAAACATGCATCTTTAATTTGACTTACATACTTTCTTTCAAGCAAATGCTTTTCATAAATCGGTTCGGGCTCATTGCTTGTCTGTCTTTGCTTTCCTCGCAAACTGCACAGCATTGCACAACGAGGCATTTAAAATACGTGGCCGGGCAGCCTATGCAGATCCAAGCTTTCTCGACCCTAAATTGACGAAATTAGGAGTATCGCAGTGCCTGGCACTCAAGCCATCCGTGGAAGCCATACAATCTTCCATCGACTTGGTGGTTATCTCCCCGCTGCGCCGTGCTCTCATGACAGCCACTCTGGCGTTCGATCACAGAAGAGAGGTCTCATGGATCGCGCTTGAAACCGTGCGGGAGCGGATTGGGAAGAATACCTGCGATAAACGGCGAAGACGAGGAGTGCTTGAAGCCGAATACCCGGATGTAGATTTTGAGAACATAGGAGAGGAAGACACACGGTGGACTGAGCATCACAGAGAGACGCCTGCAGAGATGGCAGAACGGGGATTGGAGTTCTTGGCGTGGCTTCGAGGGCGTCCGGAAGATCGGATCGGGGTCGTCACTCATTCCGCCTTCCTTTCCACCCTGTTCGCCGAGGTCTTCGAGTGCGCGGACCCAGCCATGTCCCGCTGGTTCGAAAATGCTGAGCTGCGTGCCGTTTACTTGATTTTGTGATTTTAATAAAGAGAAAGGCCAGGGGTGGGACGAATCGGGGAGAGCGGTTTTGGAGGACAGAACAGGAGTCTGCGTATATTTCCTTGACCAAATGGTGTGAAAATCGAAGACATAGTAAATACCACATGATACGGCTCTTCTTGTTCCCCATTTGTAAGCATGTCAGGGACGGTACTATTTATTCTTTGATTTTAAATGTGGGAAGTCGATCCATCACAAAGGGAGACAAAGGACCTGCCGCAAACTTACATGTCCTCAGAGCCCCACGTCAGTCCCTCTCTCGTATGACGGCCCATGCTGTCAGGGTGCTGATGATTTCGGCAACAGTCACTGCCGCCGTCGCTAATGTTTGAAACGCTATGGTAACTGTGCCTGCGCGATGTTCCTAACTTGCTGCCGCTATACACAGCAACGTCCTTCCCCCCCGCTTGCTCCTATCTCCCCCACGATCCCTCCTTTCATCCCCAGCAGTGACTTGCCCACTCTGTGCTCCAACGTGCCAAACGTGATACCAGGTCCTCGTCTACTTTCTCTTTCGCTTCCTTCGCCGGATCCCCTGCCATCCGTAGGGAGAACGTATCCCTTCCCTGCTGCCCACCTTTCGACGGTTTAAGCTTGGTGACAGTTGGCACGCCTTCGGCCAATGCGAGTCATTTGGCACCCCCGCCCGGACTATTGCTTGCGCTGGTACTTCCGCTCCCCCCCCCGCCCACGGGGCGGGGCAAGGTCTCAAAGCCCCCCCCCCCGACGACTGCCGAGGCCGTGGGCGGCTCCCAGGGCGCAGGCAAACCTTGACCGGCTTCCACTTTGGTGAAAGACCCGTCCGGATTCACACGCACCATCTCCAACTTGCTCAGCACCTCTTCGGTTGTCAACTGCCGAGGGCGTCCCTGCGGGTCGAGGGGCTGGTCTCCTGGAGGGTGTATGAAAGGAAGCATCACATCCGCATCGCCGGGCAGGGGAGGTAGGCCTTGCCGACGCCGGGCCGCCGCTTGATTGGCACGCACACGGTCGTAGAGGGCCTCGATTTCATGCGCCCAAGGTGGGGGCGATTGGTCCGCCCGCGGTGGTAAAGGCTGGATGGTGTTGAATGGACTTGGCGAGGCGTCGGGCGAGGCCGCAGGGGGTGCGATTGTCTGAGGTCGGGGGAACGCGTTGCCAACAGATGTGGAGGGGGCCGCGAGCGATTGAAAGATGGACTCGGTGGAAGAAGACGTAGGGTCATCGACGGGGCGCGACTCAACCTCGCCCTGCGATTTAGCCACCCGAGGGTCCGCATACTCGTACCCCAGGCGAGCCATGAACTCCTCGATGCCCATTTCCTCCTCCGCCTCCAGGGTGCTCCCGCTGCCTTTTTGAGAGGAAGCTCCACCCCCAATGTCTTGATAGCGGCCCAGATCCTGGATCCCTTGCTCCGCCGCCGCCTCAAACGCCGACCATTCCTGGCCCATGCCCGCACTCGGCACGTTGAACTTACTCGCCGTCTCCCTCCCCACCGCGTCCTCCCCCAGGCCGTACCCCACCAGACCCTCCCGGTTCACCCGCCGCGCCTCCCGAATGATCGCCTCCGTGTCCTCCACGTTGCCCGCCGCCTTCAACTGAGCATAGTCCGCGTACGGGTCGTCGCGGTGGGTACCCTGTGCTTTCCCGAGACCGTGCTCGCATCGCTTCTCTTCCTCCTTCTCCATCTGCCGCACCACCTCCCATCCCACCTGTTCCCGCTCCTCGGAGCTGTAGTATTCCTCGTACGCGTCCCCTTCTGTCTCCCTTTTCCCTTTCCCACCGAGTGCTTCTGATGTTGGGGGGGGAGGGACCATGCCCATTTGAGTCATCTGGCGTCGCATCTCTTTCTCTCTCGCTCTCGCTTCCCGCGGATTTTCATATTCGTAGCCATGACGCGCCATGAACGTCTCGATGCTCTCCTCCCCTTCCTCCGCCTCCATCCCCTGCCCGGCATCCTTCCGGGTATCATGGTGCACTACATCTGGCCCTATGGACAGGGCCTCCCGATTCAAGTGAGAGTCGTCTTTCAAGTAGTCCACGTCAAAG
>Ga0102934_1000922_pt1 | contig 20255 bp, 14 predicted proteins | sample SalPonR2_A_D1_MG_FD_78175 | JGI IMG/M metagenome (GOLD analysis project Ga0102934, IMG submission 78175) | Salt pond soil microbial communities from South San Francisco under conditions of wetland restoration - Salt Pond MetaG R2_A_D1_MG | ecosystem: Environmental > Aquatic > Marine > Intertidal... | reverse complement strand
GGGGTTTGCCCCGTGGCAGCTGATCACCTACGGGTTCCTGCACGGCGGACTGGCGCATCTGTTTCTCAACATGTTTGCGCTTTACATGTTTGGGCCCTTGATCGAGCGCGCCTGGGGTACCCGACGATTTCTGATCTACTATTTTGTCTGCCTGGTCGGGGCCGGCCTGGTGCAACTGGCCGTGACTGCCCTGATGGGTGCACCGCGCCCGACAATCGGGGCTTCGGGCGCCATGTTCGGACTGTTGCTGGCCTTCGGTATGATGTACCCGAATGAACGAATCCTGTTGATATTTCCGCCGATTCCGATGAAGGCCAAGTGGTTCGTTCTCGCTTACGGCGCCCTGACCCTGTTCTTCGGTATGACCGGGACCATGGCCGGAGTCGCCCATTTCGCTCATCTGGGCGGCATGCTGTTCGGACTGGTATTGATTCTGTTCTGGGGCCGAAGTGATTTCCATCGCCGTCGTCGCTAGCGCCTCATTCCGGCGCAGCCTGGTCATGCTCGGGCTCGCAGGTCTTGTCCTCGGCCTGGGCTTGAGCGCTTCGGTGTTCGCCCTCAATCCGAATCGCCTGCCTACCCAGTACGTGCACGACCACTACACGCGGGCCGACGGCCTGCCGGCCGGAGCGGTGTGGAGCGTCACCCAGGATTCCGACGGCTATCTCTGGATGGGCAGTCAGAACGGTCTGGCTCGCTTCGACGGCGTGCGCTTCGAGGTGTTCGATTCATCGAATACGCCCGGGCTCGCCAGTCAGGATATTCGCGACATCGTCTTCGATCACGAGGGTCGGATGTGGCTTGGCAGCTATGGCGGAGGCATCTTCCGCTTCCATCCCGATTCATCCCGCCTCGACGCGATCACCACGGGCGAGGGCCTGCCGAACAACGTGGTCTATGATCTGCTGGTCGACCGGGAGGGCGCACTCTGGGCGGCCACGGCCGGTGGCCTGGCCCGTCGCGACTCCGAGGGTCGGATCGAGGTCTGGACCGAAGCGAACGGCCTCTCGATCAACCGCGTCTTCGCTCTTCATCAGGATCGCGACGGAATGCTCTGGCTGGCGACATTCGGCGGTGGATTATCCCGCTTCGACGGTCAGGCCTTCACGCACTACAACGAGGCCGACGGCCTGGCCTCCAATCAGGTGCACTCGATCTATCAGGATCGAAGTGGCCGGCTTCTGATCGGCAGTTATGAGGGCGGATTCCAGCAGTACGCGGCCGGTCGATTCGAGGATGTCGACCTGCCGGAAGGTCTCGCTGGCCTGGCCATCCAGTCGATCCTCGAAGACGGCAACAACAACCTCTGGCTGAGTGCCTACGGCAACGGACTGATCCGATATCGCAATGGCGAGATCGCTCATCTGAATTTCGACGGGCTCGAACGCACGGTGATCTCGGACATGGTCGAAGACTCCGAGGGCAGCCTCTGGCTGGCGACTCGGGAGGGTCTGCAGCGCTTGCGCGACGGCAAGGTCACGATATACGGGCGGCCGGAGGGCCTGGCTGACACGACTTTCGTCGTTGCCGGCAAGCCCGGCGACTCGGACGTCTGGGTAGGAACCGAGGGGGCGGGCCTGTTTCAGCTCCAGGATGTCCCGCTCAGCCAGCTCACACGTGCGGGCAACGGACTGGCCAGCGATAACATTTCGGCTCTGGAGTGGGCGCCCGGTGGTGAGCTCTGGGCCGCCAGCTTCGGCGCGGGAATCAACCGTATACAGGATGGCGTGGTCGAGTGGTTCGGTGAAGCGCAGGGCTTGCCCAGCGGTCATGTCTTTGCGCTGCAGATCGACCGGCAGGAGCGTCTCTGGGCCGCCACAGCCGTTGGCATCAGCCGCCTGGAGGGCGACCGTTTCGTCAACTACAGCGTTCAGGAGGGGCTGCCGGCATCGACCGTGCGTCAGTTATTCCAGGACAAGTCCGGACGGATCTGGATCGGAACCAACGGGCAGGGCATCGCACACTGGACCGACGGAGTGATCAGCGTTCCCGCGTTCAACGATGACCTGCCGGGCTTGATCGTACATGCTTTTCATCAGGATCAGGCAGGGCGGATGTGGGTCGGTTTTCGCGACGGCGGCCTGGCCCTGCTGCGCGATGGTCTGCCGGTGGTCGCGTTCGGTGCCGACCAGGGCATCCCGTTTCGGTCGGTCAATTCCATTCTCGAGGATTTCCAGGACAATCTCTGGCTGGCGACCAGTTCCGGCCTGCTGCGGGTCCCGATCCAGGCGCTGATCGAAGTGGCGGAGGGCCGAAGTGAGCGCGTCGAACCGATGGTTCTCACTGAATCGGACGGTCTCCGATCGGTGCAGTTCATTGGTGGTTATCAGCCCACATCATGGCGCGACGCTGACGGACAGCTCTGGTTCGCCTCGGCTGCTGGCCTGGTCAGGGTCGATCCCGAACAGCTTGCACTCAACGATCGCCCGCCGCCGGTACGGATCGAGCGCCTCCGGGCCGATGGGGTCTCCTATGCCTCGGATCAGCAGATCGCGCTGGCGCCTGATGCGGTCAATATCGAGATCGATTACACCGGATTGAGCCTGGTCTCGCCCGATCAGGTTCATTTCAGGTATCGGCTGCTGGGCTATGACCGCGACTGGCAGGACGTGGGTGGGCGTCGAACGGCCTACTACACCGGTTTGCCAAACGGCCAGTATGTCTTCCAGGTTCTGGCTCGCAATAACGACGGGGTCTGGAGCCCGGAGCCTGCGCAGCTGACGATTGTCCAGCTCGCCAGGCTCTATGAGCAGCGCTGGTTCCTTGCCTTGTGCGTTCTGCTGGCTGCTTTCGCGGCCTTTGCCATGTTCCGTTTCTGGATGTCGCAATCGCGTCTGCGCGAGCAGCGACTGTCCGAGCAGGTGCGCGAGCGAACGCTGCAGCTCGAACAGGCCCTCAATGAGGTCGAACGCGCTTCGCGTATCGACGGGCTGACCGGCGTTGCCAATCGAGGCTACTTCGAAGAGCGCTTGAACAGAGCCTGGAAGGTGGCGCTGACCGAGCACCACCCGCTTGGCCTGATCATGATCGATATCGACCGCTTCAAACACCTCAATGACTCGCACGGGCATCAGGCCGGTGACGACGCTCTGCGCCGGGTGGCTCAGGCCCTCACCGACTCCGTGCATCGCTCAGGTGATCTGGTGGCCCGTTATGGTGGCGAGGAGTTCGTGGTGCTGCTGCCGGGCGCTGATCTGGAGGCGGTCAGGATGATGGCTGAGGCGATGCGCAAGACCATCACCGAGCTGTCGTGCAGTGAGACCACTGACTCCAGGCTACCTGAGATGACGATTTCAGCGGGCGGTGCCGCGATGGAGCCTGTGGTCGAAACAAGCCCGCGGGACCTGATCGGTGCCGCCGACGATGCCCTCTATCGGGCCAAGCGCAACGGCCGCAATCGGATCGAGCTTGCCGAATGAGGGGCCCGATCGAGCAGATCGTGACCGCCTGTGCTGTCGGTCATTCATTCGGCTGAGGCGTCGCTGATTCGACCGTGTTCCCAGAGCAGGATCGCTCGTTTGCGCCAGACCCCGCCGGAGTACTGCCCGAAGGCGCCGTTGCGACGCAGCACCCGATGACAGGGGATGAGCAGGGGGACGGGGTTGGCCCCGACCGCGGTGCCGACGGCACGCGCTGCACCCGGCATGTCCAGGGCGCGGGCCAGTTCGCCGTAGTTGATCATGCGCCCCGGAGGAATGCGCAGGAGGGCGTCCCAGACCCGCAACTGAAAATTGCTGCCCTGAATATCCAGGCCGGGGCTTTCGCCTGGGGCTTGCAGGCCGGACAGGATACGCGCCAGCGTTGCGGTCGCACGCTGGGGGTTCGGCTGCAGCTCTGCCTGCGGCCAGCGCTCGGCCAGCCTGGCCGCCGCGCCGGCCTCCGACCCCTGGTCGAGGAAGTCCAGCGCACAGACGCCGCGCTCGGTCAGGCCGATCAGGCAGGGCCCGAAGGGTCCATCGGCAATGCCGAAATCGATTCGCATGCCGTGGCCTGCGCGCTGGATCTGACCGGGAGTGGCGCCCTCGACGGTCACCATCAGGTCGTGCAGCCGCCCCGGCCCCGACAGCCCACTGCTAAGGGCAGCATCCAGCACGCTGGTCGAAGCCATCAGACATCGACGGGCTTCATTGGCGGTCAGGAATTCGATCAGCCGTTTTGGTGTGATGCCGGCAAAGCGTCGGAACAGGCGGTGGAAGTGTGACGGCGACAGACCTGCCACCGCTGCCAGCCTGTCGACCGATGGCTGCTCCCGCCAGTGCGCGTCGATCCAGGCCAGGACACGTTCGATGCGCTGGTAGTTGAGCTGTTCTATGTTCGGGTCGGTCGTCATGCCGACAGACTAGGCCGGTTCGAGTCCGGCAACAACCCGAATCCTGCCTTCACGTTCAGTCATTAGTCTGCGTCCGTGAATCATCGTCGAACAATCATTGCTCTTGCCACGCTGATCGTGCTGTCGAGTCCGCTGCGCGCTGACCCGGAACGGGTCATCGAGCAGGCCCTCGCCACGGATCGACTCCACAGCGTTCTGGTGCTCAAAGCCGGCGGGCCGGTTCTGGAGCATGTCCAGGGTGGTCCAGGCCTGGATCAGCCGGCCAATCTCAAATCGGTGTCGAAAACGGTCCTGGCCCTGCTGATCGGCCTTGCCGTCGATCGAGAATTGATAGCGGGGGCCGACCAGGCTCTGGTCGAACTGCTGGGCGATCGCCTTCCCGATGAGGCAACGATCGGCAGTGAGCGCATCACCGTGGGCCACGCCCTGTCTCTGCGAGCCGGATTGCAGAGTACGTCGGGTCGCAATTACGGCCGCTGGGTGCAGAGTGACAACTGGGTCCATCCCGCCCTGACCCGGCCGATGGTCGACCGGCCCGGCGGGCGCATGATCTATTCGACCGGTCCCAGCCACCTGCTGTCGGCAGCGCTCATGGAAGCTGGCGGCGAGCCCAGTCGGCGTATCGCTCGGCGCTGGCTTGCCGAGCTGGGCATTTCCCTCGGCTTCTGGCCGAATGACCCGCAGGGGGTCGGATTCGGCGGCAACGACATGCATATCAGTCCGCGCGATCTGGCACGCATCGGTGAACTGTATCGGCAGGGCGGAGTGCTCGATGGGGTTCGCCGCCTGTCCAGGGACTGGGTAGAAGCTTCCTGGACGAGCTATGGCACCTCACCCTGGTCGGGTGATGACTACGGTTTCGGCTGGTTCATCACCGAGATCGCCGGCCAGCGCGCCTATTATGGTCGCGGTTACGGCGGGCAGGCCCTGTTCGTGCTGCCGGCCTCGGAGCTGACGATCGTCATGACCTCGGACCCGAATCCACCCTCGGCGGGCGGGCGCCACTTTCGACGCTTGCGTCAGCTGGTCGAAACCATCGTTGCGGTTCACGCCCCGGATTGAGGCGGCGATCGACTCAGTCGATCCAGTCGCGCGGTTTGAGATAGCCGGCAAGTTCGGCTTCGCGGCTCCCGGCCTCGGGTTGCCAGTCATATCGCCAGTGCGCAACGGCGGGGAGCGACATCAGGATCGACTCGGTCCGACCGCCGGACTGCAGGCCGAACAGGGTGCCGCGGTCGAAGACCAGATTGAATTCGACATAGCGTCCGCGCCGATAGCGCTGGAACTCGACTTCACGCTCGCCGAAGGACGTGTCCTTGCGGCGATCGACGATCGGCGGGTAGGCGGCGAGATAGCCGTCGCCGACGGCGCGCAGATAGCCGAAGCAGTCATCGAAACCCCACGCATTGAGGTCGTCGAAAAACAGGCCGCCGACCCCCCGTGTCTCGTCGCGATGCTTGAGATAGAAGTACTCGTCACACCAGCGCTTGTGCTCATCGTAGACCGTCGTACCGAAGGGAGCGCAGAGCTCTGCGGCGCGCTGATGCCATTCGCGACAGTCCTCCTCGAAAGGGTAGACGGGGGTCAGATCAAAGCCGCCTCCGAACCACCAGACATCCGCTTCGCCGGGCTTCCGGGCGACAAAGTAGCGGACATTGGCGTGGCTGGTCGGGCAGTAGGGATTGACCGGATGCATGACGACGGAAACCCCCAGGGCCTGAAAGCTCCTGCCGGCGAGCTCCGGGCGACGTGCGCTGGCTGCCGGCGGCAGGGAGTGACCATGAACGTGGGAGAAATTGACCCCGCCTTTTTCGAAGACCCGGCCGTTTTCCAGCACCCGGGTCCGGCCGCCGCCGCCTTCGGGCCGCTGCCAGGCGTCCTCACGGAACCGGGCCTGGCCGTCACAGCGCTCGAAGGCTGCGCACAATCGGTCCTGGAGGTCGGTCAGGTAGGCGTGAACCGACCCCAGTCTGGATTTACTCAAGGTCAATGGACTCCTCGGCTCTTGGGGGCCAGATCATGGGGGCCGGGCTCTGGTTGATCAGGGCGACCTGGTGCCTGCTTTCTTCTTGCTCGTTTTCTTCTTTGCGGACTTCTTTTTCGTCGATTTCTTGCCGGCCTTTTTCTTCGACGCTTTTTTCTTGCTGCTTTTCTTCTTGCCGGCTTTCTTGCCGCCGCCCTTCTTCTTTCCGAAGCGCCCGCGCTTGCCCTTCGGCGGGGCTTCATCGAGCATCTTTTTGCATTGCTCCAGATCCAGGGAATCGGGCTCGACATCCTTCGGTACGCTGGCATTGCGCTTGCCGTCGGTCACGAAGGGGCCATAGCGCCCCTTGAGGATTTCGATGCCTTCGGATTCAAAGGTCTTGATGATCCGATCCTTGAGCATCTGTTTGTGCTGAGCGACCAGTTCGAGCGCCTGATCGAGCGTGACATCATGCGGATCGACATCCTTGAGCGACACGAAGTTGCGGGCACCGTAGCGAATATACGGGCCAAAGCGACCGATATTGGCCTGGACCGGCTCGCCCTCGGGCGTCTCACCGAGATCGCGCGGTAGCTTGAACAGCTCCAGCGCCTCCTCCAGAGTGATCGTCTCCATCTTCTGACCGGGGCGGAGTCCGGCAAACTCGGGCTTTTCCTCGTCTTCAGCCTGGCCGATCTGGGCAAACGGCCCGTAGCGGCCGAGGCGAACGATGACCGGTTTGCCTGATTTTGGATCGGTGCCCAGCTCCCGCGCCTGCTGTGCTTCCTGGCGCGAAACGGTCTCTTCCTTCTCTTGCACCCGGTCGATGAACGGCTGCCAGAACTCTCGCAGCAGGGGCACCCAGTCCTGTTCGCCGCGCGAAATGGCGTCCAGCTCGTCTTCGAGGCGTGCGGTGAAATCGTAGTCGACGTACTGTTCGAAATGCTTCAGCAGGAACGATGCCACGACCCGGCCGGTCGCGGTCGGGGTGAAGCGCCGGTTTTCCAGATCGACGTACTCGCGGTCTTTCAGAGTCTGGATGATCGAGGCATAGGTCGACGGTCGCCCGATGCCGTGCTCTTCCAGCGCCTTGACCAGGCTCGCCTCCGAGTAGCGCGGCGGCGGCTCGGTGAAGTGCTGTTCACCACGCACTTTAATAAGGGGAATCTCGTCGCCCTCGTTGAGTTCGGGCAGGCGGTTGTCCTTTTCGGTCTGAGCGTCCTGGTAGACCTTCAGGAAGCCGGGCTCGATCAGGGTCGATCCTGAGGCACGGAAGGTGGCGTTGCCGACGTCGAATTCCGCACTGACGGTATCGTAGACGGCTGGAATCATCTGGCTGGCGACGGCACGGTTCCAGATCAGCTGGTAGAGCCGGTACTGATCCTCGGAAAGATGATTCTTCAGCTTGATCGGAATCAGTTTGGCCGATGTGGGTCGTATCGACTCGTGGGCTTCCTGCGCATTCTTCGACTTCGACTGATAGAAGTTCGGCTTTTCCGGCACGACCTGGGCGCCGAATTCACTCGCGATCACCGACCGGATATCGCTCAAGGCATCGGCCGACAGGGCCACCGAGTCGGTTCGCATGTAGGTGATCAGGCCCTGGTTGCCTCCGCCGATGTCGATGCCTTCGTAGAGCTGCTGGGCAATTCGCATCGTGCGCTGGGTCGTGAACCGAAGCCTGCGAGCGGCTTCCTGCTGCAGGGTAGAGGTGATGAACGGCGGCTGGGCGCGTCGACGTCGCTGGCGCTTGGTGATCCGCGCGACTTCGAATCGTCCGCCGGCCGCATCGTCGATCGCCCTGCGGATTTCGCTGGCCTGCGTTTCGTTGGCGATGTCGAACTGTTCAACCTTGTTCCCGTCGAGCTTGACCAGATTGGCCGCGAACTGTTGATCCTCGGCATTGCCCAGGTCGGCCTCGATGGTCCAGTATTCGCGCGGTTCGAAGGCCTCGATCTCCTGCTCGCGGACGACGATCATGCACAGGGCCGGCGACTGGACCCGTCCAGCCGACAGACCGCGACGAACCTTCTTCCACAGCAGCGGCGAGAGATTGAAGCCGACCAGATAATCGAGCGCCCGGCGCGCCTGCTGCGCGTCTACCAGCGAGCCGGCAAGGCTGCGCGGCTGGCTCATCGCCTTGTCGATCGCGCTCTTGGTGATTTCGGAGAAGACCACGCGCTGGACGGGCACTTTTTCCTTGATGCCCCGCTCTTTCAGGATCTCGGCAATGTGCCAGGAAATGGCCTCGCCTTCGCGGTCGAGGTCGGTCGCCAGATAAATGGCATCGGACTTTCTGGCCGCGGAGACGATCTTGTCGACGTGCTTCTTGTTGCGGTCGATGATGTCGTAGTGCATGGCGAAATCATGCTCGGTGTCGACCGCACCTTCCTTGGGGATCAGGTCACGAACATGGCCGTAGGAGGCAAGAACCTCGAAGTCCTTGCCCAGATATTTGTTGATCGTGGTCGCTTTGGCCGGCGACTCGACAATAAGTAGATTCTTGGCCATGGTTGTATGACTCCGAGGCTTCCCTCGCGCTGGTTCGGAATATGGATCGAGCGGGACAACGGCACCAACCCCTGGCACAGGCCGGGTCGATGCTCAGTGCCTGAGTTCGCCCTCGTCGTCGAACATCATGTCTTCCATCCAGGCATAGTTCGCTTCCTGCCCGGGCTGGTTGAACAGCACCATCAGGACGACCCACTTCACGTCCTCGATGTCGATGTCCTCGCTGTCGAGCGCCGAGAGACGGTCCAGGACCTGCTCGCGGCGAATCGAATCGAGGACACCAGCGTTCTCGAGATAGAGGATAAACCCGCGCGCATCGACATCCAGGCGCTGAGTTTCCTCAATGCTGAAGACGCGCACCGGATTGTCGCTGTGATGACCCAGTTCGGGCAGTTTGCGTTGCTCTGCCAGACCGTCGAGCCAGGCAAAGGCCCGGTCGATTTCTGCGTTGGTGAATCCAGCTTCTTCCAGACTGCCGGTCAGTGATTCTCGGTCCGGCGTGCTTTCCGGCTCCTCGTAAATGTAGTTTTCGAACAGGTACATCAACAGATCAAGCACGTTTTCTTTCATTCACTCCTCGTCCTTCTCAAGCGGGCCTTGCGCGGTGCGGCTGTAGCGCGCTCCCGGGTGCGCCGCAACGTGCCCTTCCAGCTCCATCATCAGCAGCATGGAGGATACCGCGGCAGCCGTCAACTCTGAGCGCTGAATTATCGTATCGATGGGGGTCGGATCGAAACCGACCGCGTCAAGCAGCTTCAGATACTCCTCATCTTCCATCAAATGGGTCTCGACCACCCGGTTGTCAAGCTCAAGGCGTTGGTCGCTGCCCAGCAGCGACTTCAGGCTGCGGGCCAGATCACCGGCCAGCGGCGCCAGTTCATCGATCACCTCGTCGGCTGTTTCGACCAGACGGGCACCATCGCGGATCAGGCGATGACAGCCGCGGGCCTGCGGATTGTGGACAGAGCCGGGAATCGCGAAGACCTCGCGTCCCTGCTCGGTGGCCAGCCGCGCGGTGATCAGCGAGCCGCTGCGCAGGCCAGCTTCAACAACCAGCGTGCCCAGGCTCATACCGCTGATGATGCGGTTGCGGGCCGGAAAATTCCCCGGCAGCGGCGGGGTTCCCGGTGGAAAAGGGGTGATCATGGCACCGCGTTCGATGATTCTGTGGGCCAGGGCCTTGTTGCGCGCCGGATAGATCTGGTCCGGTCCGGTTCCCGTCACCGCGATGGTCAGGCCGCCTGCATCGAGGCAGCCCTCGTGGGCGGACGCGTCGACGCCGGCCGCCAGCCCGCTGGTGATTCCGAATCCGGCGCGCGCAATGGTGCCGGCGAAATCGCGCGCGTGCTCGAGACCTCCGGGGGTGGCGTTGCGGCTGCCGACGATCGCAAGCTGCGGATAAACAAGGAGCTCGGGGCGCCCGGCGACAAACAGGGCCAGCGGTGGATCAGGAATCTGCTTGAGCAGCGGCGGATAGAGGGTATCGTCGAGGGTGATCAGACAATGGTCCGGGCCGTGCAGCCAATCGAGGGCACGCTGCAGCGCATCGCCATCAGGCCTCTGGAGGGCATCGATCTGAGGCCGGGTCAGGCCGCAGCTACGGAGTTGTTCGTTCGAGAGCCGGGGCCAGTCCGACAGGGAGGGCAGCCGCTCGGCCAGACCAAGGACCCGCTGCGGTCCCAGACCCGGCGCCAGGATCAGGGCCAGCCAGGCCCGGGTGCGATCCGATTGCGGCACGAACCCGCGCCGCTGCTCAGAACTCGCTGAGACCGCGCACCTGGCCGGCATTATTCATGAGTCGCCGCGATGATTGCGCAGGGAATTGTTCGCACAGAGGACTTTCCGGCCGAGCGGAATACCATGCAGTATTTCCGAGGGCTGAAAAGCCGCTGTGCGGACAAGAAGCAAGCAAGGACGCTAGTGAGTTCATGAATAGTACGGGCTAGAGCCTGCGGTCCGGATGAGCCAGATGATCGTCGGCAACAATCTCCCGCCCACCATCGAGGACGATCGCATAGCTGACTCTGTCGAAGGTTCTGAAGACCATCACCTGACCGGCATACTCGTCGGGCAGGGTGACGAAGCGGCGGTCGGAATCGCGGAAGGCCGCACGGCTCATCAAGGGGTATTTCTGCTCATCGCGAATCCGCTCGCCCGGACTGAACACGGAGAAGGTGTGACCCGGCTCCACGCCGTCCTGGCTCCCGAGTGAAATGGCAATGATCTGGTAGTGACCGATGCCATAACCCGCCTCACTGACGGTCAGAACCCGACCGTGTTCCGGCACCTCGTCCATTGCCCGGGGGTGGAAGGCAGCCTCGTTGACGTGATAGTCCACGGGCAGAATCAGATTGCCCTCCTTGACCTCACGTCGCCCCGAGGTGATCTCGATGATCGCCGGATCACCAGCCTGGATCACCCGCCCGCGGGCTGCTTCCCAGAGTTCATAGCCGATCACGGGAAAATTGAAGCGCTCGAACTGGCCGAAGGTGTTCCGCCACAGATTGCTGGAGGGTCGCTCGTCGCTCGGCACCATGGAGTGTCCGAAGGACATGCGATTGCTGCGCAGCTGCTGGTGATCTTCCGATTTGCTGCGATCTTCGAACTGATAGGTCAGGTGCGCAATCGTCACTTCCTGACCGACCCGGGCCTCGTCGAGACCGCGAACATAGGTCAGATCGCCCGGTCCGGCGTAGCTTCGCTGGTCGTAGTTCGCAACGACATAGGGCAGGTTGTCCAGCTCTTCGGGGCTGACCACCCTTGGATGCTGCAGGAAGGGAGCGATAGCGTCGAAGGGAATGGTCGAAATCGGTCCGGTGCTGTCGTCGCGCCGAATCCTCGGTCCGAGGCGGCGGATCGAGTCATCGCGTGTCGTGGTCAGCCGCGGCTGACCGCCGATGAACTCCAGCGAGATCACGTCTCCCGGATAGATGAGGTGCGGGTCGGGAATCTGTTCGTTGGCCTGCCAGATGGCCGGCCACTGCCACGGCCTGGCCAGGAAGCGGCTGGCAATGTCCCACAGCGTATCCCCTTCCTGAACCACGTATTCGCGCGGATGGTCTTCTCGCAGCTCGACATCCTGAGCCTGTACACTCCCCCATACAAGGCCGAGAATTGCCATGGCGATCAATAGTCGTTTCACGGAGCGATCCCTCCAACGGTGCCGATCGGGCTTGGTTTTTGAGAGGCTATCATAAACATTATCATTGTAAAACGCACGTTTAAGCGATTTTTTTCATCTTATGTCAAGACTTACGATTCTCGAATTTCCCGATCCACGCCTGCGGCGGGTGGCCAAACCGGTCGATGAAGTGACCGAATCCGAGCGCCAGCTGGCCGCCGATATGCTCGAAACGATGTACGAATCGCGCGGCATCGGACTGGCTGCAACGCAGGTCAACAAGGGCATCCGGGTCGTCGTGATGGACCTCAGCGAAGACCGCAGCGAAGCCAGGGTCTTCATCAACCCCGAGATCATCTCACGCGAGGGCAGCCAGAAGTGCGAGGAGGGTTGCCTGTCGGTGCCGGGCGTCTACGCTGAAGTCAAGCGGGCAGAGCGAGTCAGGGTACGCGCCCTGGATGGCGAGGGTCAGCCCTTCGAGCTGGATGCCGAGGGTCTGCTCGCCGTGTGTATCCAGCATGAAATCGATCATCTCGATGGCAAGGTCTTCGTGGATTATCTATCGCCACTGAAGCGGCGTATGGTCGAGAAACGTCTCAGGAAACAGCAGCGCCTGGATCAGCCCCAGCCGGATAAAGTCAACGCGTGAGCGCCCTTCGGACGGTGTTTGCCGGCACCCCGCAGTTTGCCGTGCCGGCGCTGCAGGCGCTGATCGCCTCCGATCATCGGCCCTTGGCGGTGCTGTGCCAGCCGGATCGTCCCGCAGGTCGCGGGCGTCGGATGCGGATCGGGCCGGTCAAGGCCTGTGCCCTGGATGCCGGCATCGAAATTCTGCAGCCGCGCTCACTCAAGGACGAGGGGGCCAGAGCGCCGCTGGTCGAGCTTCGGCCCGACCTGATCGTGACCGCCGCCTACGGTCTGCTGCTGCCGCGGTCCGTGCTCGAGCTGCCCGCATATGGCTGCTGGAATCTGCACGCGTCACTGCTGCCGCGATGGCGCGGGGCCAGTCCGATCAACCAGGCCATCCTGGCCGGTGACGCGGAAACCGGCATGACCCTGATGCAGATGGATCCCGGCCTCGACACCGGCCCCGTCCTGATGACAATGCCGACCGCGATCGCACCCGACGAAACAGCCGGTGAGCTGCACGATCGCTTGTCCGTGATGGCGGCCGATCTTCTGCGTGAGGCGCTGGATGCACTGTCATCCGGTCGTCTCCCCGCCCTGCAGCCGCAGGACGACGCGCAGGCCACGCATGCGCCGCTGATCCAGCGCGAGGACGCGCGACTCGACTGGACCCGCCCGGCCGATGAGCTGGCCCGGCAGGTCAGAGCCTACAACCCCTGGCCGGTCGCCCACGGGCCCGTCAATGGTCTCGAGCTGCGCGTCTTCGAAGCGCGCGTGCTGAACCATCTGGCGGGTGAGCCCGGCACCCTGCTGCGCGGCCATGGTGAAAAAGAAGTCGTCGTTGTTGCCTGCGGCGAGGGCGCACTCGGTCTGGGTCAGGTGCAGGCGCCCGGCCGGAAGCGTATCTCGGCGCGCGACTGGCTCAACGGCCACCCCGACTGGGTATGAACACAGCGGCTTCCGGGGCCGGGCAGCTCGGTGGGCGAGCTGCCGCGGCGCGCAGTATCAAGCAGGTCCTGGACCACGGCCAATCCCTCGATCAGGCGCTTACCCGGGCCCTCGAGGGTGTCGCCGACGGACCCGACCGCGCCCTGGCGCGGCGCCTGGCCAATACCGTCCTGCGCGATTGGCCGGCCGTTCAGGGTCTGATTGCCGGGCTGATCCCGCGGCCGCCTGCGCGCCGCGACCGTCTGGTGCTGTTCATCGTTGCGGTCGGACTGGCCGAACTCAGGGAAGCGCGTGAGCCGGCACGCGCCGTCGTTCATTCGGCGGTCGAAGCGACCCGCGCAGTCGGGCTATCGCGTCTGTCCGGTCTGGTCAACGCAGTCCTTCGCCGCTATCAGCGAGAATCCGCCGAACTCGAGGCAGCCCTGGGCGACTCCGAGGTCATCCATACCGGGCATCCGGGGTGGTTGATCCGGGCCATCCAGGACGATTGGCCGGAGCAGGCTGCCGATATTCTGGCCAGTAATAACCTGCCACCCCCGCTCTGGCTGCGGGTCAACCGGCGCTACTGGACGCGTGCCGATGCATTCGACGCGCTCGTCGAGGCCGGATTCAATCCGGAGCTGCCCGGGGTGGCGCTGCCTGATGCGATCAGACTTCCGCAGCGGGCCAGGGTGAGCGCCCTGCCGGGATTCGGTCAGGGCGGTCTGTCGGTCCAGGACGGCGCGGCCCAGCTGACGGCAGACTATCTCGATCTGCGCGACGGGCAGCGCATCCTCGATGCCTGCAGCGCACCGGGCGGAAAAGCGGCCCATGCCCTGGAACGTGTCGATGCCGAACTGGTGGCCATTGATGTCGACGGCCAGCGTCTGGCCACGGTCCGCGATACCCTCGATCGCCTGCAGCTCGAAGCGCGGTTGATCGAGGCTGACGCCAGCCAGCCCGATCTGTGGTGGGACGGTACGCACTTCGACCGCATCCTGATCGATGCCCCCTGCTCGGCGACCGGCGTCATCCGGCGCCATCCCGACATTCGCTGGTTGCGCAAGGCGACGGACATCGAGCGCCTGGTCGAAACCCAGCGCCGCCTCCTCGATGCCCTGTGGCCGTTGCTGGCACCGGGCGGTATCCTTGTCTATTCGACCTGTTCGGTGCTGTCGGTCGAGAATCTGCGCCAGGCGCAAGCCTTCATCGAGTCCCGGAATGACTGTGAACCCATCGACCATCCCGATTTGCCAGGACGAGCACAGGCCCTCGGCCGCCAGATCCTGCCCGGTGATCACGATCTTGATGGCTTTTATCACCTTGCTGTGCGTCGGCTGCCAGGCTGAATCCGAGCAGGCCCGGGTTGTCGCTTTCGACCTGGTCGAACCCCGGCCGATCTGGATCGGCGGTGAGCTGCATATCAACACGGCTCTGGACTGGCGTCCCGACGATGCGGTCATCGAGGCACTGCATCACGGGGTGGTGGTGCCGCTGGAGCTGTCGGTGCGAATCAGCCGCCACCATGGCCTCATTGCCAGCGAGGATCGCACCCATCACCATCGATTCGAGATTCGCTATCTGCCGCTGTTGCGCGACTATGAGATGTGGGATGTCCGAGCAGACGAGCGCATGCTGTTCCCGCGCCTTGGCATTCTGACCCAGGCGCTGGCGCGTCGCCGGCAGTTCAGCACCGGCCTCAGCCAGAAAGAAGTGGATGATCGCCGCTGGCAGGTCCAGCTGCGCGCCCATCTCGACCGCAGTCGACTGCCCTCGCCGATGCGCTTACCGGTCTGGTTCGACTGGCGCTGGCGCGCAGAGGGTCCATGGCATACCTGGGTCTTTCCGAGCGAGGAGACCGGATGAGCCGGCGATCCGGATGGCGTCGGATTATTCGCGCCTTACCGTTGCTGGCGGTCCTGGCGGTCGTCCTCAGCGCGCTCTATCTGGTCTCGAGTGTCGAGCAGGAGTCGACCCAGCTCGGGCGCATGGCCTTGTGGGTATTCGTCCTGACCGCCGTGGCGCTGGCGGCGCTCATCGTCGTGATCCTGGGCCGACTGATTCGATTGATTCGGCGCCTGCGCCGCGCCGAGCCGGGCGCCAGACTGACCGCACGATTGGTCGCTGTGTTCATCGGTCTGGCCCTGCCGCCGGTGGTCATTCTGTATCTGTTCGCCCTCGAATTCCTCAATGAAACGATCGAGGGCTGGATGGATGTCCAGGTCGAATCGGCGCTGTCGGACTCGATCGAGCTCGGCCAGCTCTTCATCGATCTGCGCACCCGCGAGGTCAGCGATCAGCTACGTTCGCTTGCCCTGAGGATCGACCCGGAGGATGAGGATGGCGCCTTCGATCGCTTCCTGGCGCAGGTCAGCGCGGCCGGGCCGGTCGAGCTGAGCATCGTCGATGCCTCCGGCCGAGCGACGGTCTTTGTCCACATCGACCCGAGCCAGCTGATCGCCGATCGTCCGAGCAGTTTTGCCCTCGGCCAGGCGCTGGAGGAGGGCCAGTATGCGTCCGCCGAGCGTCGCGATGAACGCTTTGCGATTCGCGCACTCGTGCAGCTGGAGGGCAGCAGTTTTGGTGCCTCACGTTATCTGCTGCAGGGCATCTATCCCCTGCCGGAAGACTTTGGCGCCCTGGCCGACGGCATCGAGCAGGCCTATTACCGCTATCTGAATGTATCCTTCCTGCGCGAGCGACTGCAGCAGAGTCTGGTCCTGATCCTGACCCTGGTTCTGTTGCTGACCGCACTGCTGGCCATGCTGGTCGCCTTCAATGCCGCGCGTCGACTGTCCCAGCCGATCCTCGATCTGGCGCTGGCGACCAGCGAAGTGGCAGCCGGTCGGTTCCCGGAAGAACTCACCGTCAGCAGCCGCGATGAACTGGGATTCCTGGTCGGCTCGTTCAACGTGATGACCCGCGAGCTGTCGGCCAGCCGGCAGGCCCTCGAGGCCCAGCGTCGTTATCTCGAGATCGTTCTCGGTCGCCTGTCGGCTGGTGTACTGGCCGTCGACGGTGCCGGTCGCATCAGCGCGCTCAATGCCTCGGCCGAGCGTATTCTCGATCTGGCCGGTCGGCAGGACCAGTCGCTCGAACGGGTCCGAGCCGAGCGCCCCGATCTGGCCGGCCTGCTGGACATCCTCATTGATCGCGGTCGGGCGCCGAGCGGCGACTGGCGTCAGGAAATCCAGCTCGGACTTCCGGACCGGCCGCTGGTGCTGGTCTGCCGGGGCTCCGATCTGCCGCAGGAGATCGGCGGGCAGGTGGTCGTATTCGATGATGTGACGATCCTCGATCAGGCCCAGCGCGAGGCGGCCTGGGCCGAGGTCGCCCGACGCCTGGCGCATGAAGTCAAGAATCCGCTGACGCCGATCCAGCTCGCTGCCGAGCGCCTTCAGTACAAGCTGGATCCCGTCCTGGAGGATTCCGAACGCGCGCTGCTGGAACGTGCGACGACCACCATTCGGGCCCAGGTCGAGACGCTCAAGCGCCTGGTTGACGCCTTCGGCGACTACGCACGACCGGTGCGGCTCAAGCTGGAACCGGTCGACCTGGCCGCCCTGGTGCAGGAAGTGGCCGACCTCTACACCAGCGGAGATCAGTCGATCGAATTCAGTTTGAAGGTGGACCGAGACACGCCGCTGGTGGAGGCCGATCAGGCCAGTCTGCGCCGCGTTCTGCTGAATCTCGTTCGCAATGCTCAGGAAGCCCATCCAGAGGGCTGTCCGGTGATTTCGATATCTCTGGCCCCCGATCAGAGCGATCCCGCTGCCGGCGTGCTGTGGCGGGTGGCCGACAACGGCCCGGGCTTCGCGCCGGATGTCATCGACCGGATCTTCGAGCCCTACGTGACCACCAAGGAGCGGGGTACCGGCCTCGGGCTGGCCATCGTGCGGCGCATCATTGAAGAACATGGTGGGACGATCGAGCTCGGCAATATCGAAGGAGGGGCGGAGGTTCGAATCCGGCTTTCGGCCGTCGCGGCTCGACCGCCTGTCGATCCCGCGTCCCCGGTACAATAGCGCGATGGCCAATGCGCGCATATTGATCGTCGACGACGAACCCGACATCCGTGAACTCGTCGGCGAGATTCTGGCCGATGAAGGCCACGAGATACTGAAAGCCGGCGACGCTGCCCAGGCGCGCGAGCTGCGCGGGCACACGCCGCCCGATCTGGTGCTGCTCGATGTCTGGATGCCCGGTACCGACGGGATCAGCCTGCTGCGCGAGTGGCGCGAGTCCGATACCCTCGACTGTCCTGTGGTGATGATCTCCGGGCACGGATCGGTCGAGGCGGCGGTGGAAGCCACCCGCCTGGGCGCCTTCGATTTCATCGAAAAGCCCGTCTCCATGGCCAAATTGATCGTCACGGTCAACAACGCGCTGGAGGCCGGGCGCCTGAAGCGCGAGAATGCCGGCCTGCGGAATCAGCAGGCCCCCGCCGTCATGGAGCCGATCGGCCGTTCATTGGCCGTCCAGCAGCTCAAGCGGCGTCTCGAGCGAATCGCGGCGCACGACACGCCCGTTCTGATCCAGGGCGAGGCGGGGGTCGGCAAATCGATGGCGGCACGCTGGATTCATGCCCATTCACGGCGCTCGACCCAGCCCTTCATTGTCGTGCCGGCGCGCAGCGATGGTGAGGACTGGTGTGCCCTGCTGCTCGGCCGTGACGGCCAGGCCGGCCTGATCGAGCAGGCGCGCGGCGGCATCCTGTTCGTCGAGGACGTGGGTCGACTGGACAGCAAGGCCCAGGCCGTGCTGCTGGGTGAAATCGAGCGCGGTGGACTGGAGACCGACGAGTCCCGTGGCATGGATGTCCGTCTCATCGCCGGAACGCACACCGGACTTGAGCAGCTGGTGCAGTCCTCGAGATTCGATGAGCAGCTCTATTTCAGGCTCAATGTGGTGCCGCTCGACATCCCGCCGCTGCGCGAACGCCAGGAGGATGTGCCCGATCTGATTCGCTTCTACGCTGAGTACTTCCCCAGCCGGGATGGCGTGCCCTACCGGCATTTTTCGGTCGCCGCGCAGAATCGCCTGCGCCAGCACCACTGGCCCGGCAATCTGCTCGAGCTGAAGAACGTGGTGCAGCGCCTGCTGATCCTCGGCGGGGGCGACGAGGTCAGCGTGGCCGAGGTCGAGGAAGCCCTGGCCAAATCGGTGACGCCGTCGGCCATACGCGGGGAGGGCCAGCTGCCGGGCCTGTTCCATCTGCCGCTGCGCGAAGCGCGAGAGGAATTCGAGCGCGAATATCTGACTTTCAAGCTCAGGTCGGTCGAGGGCAGCGTCGGCAAGCTGGCCGAAGTGGTCGAAATGGAGCGTACGCATCTGTATCGAAAACTGCGTCAGCTCGGCATCGACCCGAAGCAGGTCTGATGACTCCGGCCTGATCACTACTGAGGCATCACAGCGAAGGAAGGCAAACGGATGCAGATCATCATTCTCGGCGCAGGACAGGTCGGAACCGGGATGGCCTACAGCCTGTCGCGCGAAGAAAACGACATCACGGTGGTCGACACCAATCCGGTCCGTCTGCGCGAATTACAGGAAAAGCTCGACATCCGTACCGTGCTGGGTCATGCAGCCCATCCCCAGACCCTCATCCGGGCCGGCATCGAGGATGCGGAGCTGCTCATCGCCCTGACCAATTCCGATGAAACCAACATGGTGGCCTGTCAGGTCGCCTATTCGCTGTTCAGTACGCCGACCAAGGTCGCGCGTGTCCGCGCGGCCGATTATCTGGACCATCCAGAGCTGTTCACTCGTGAGCACGCGCCGATCGATGTGCTGATCAGTCCCGAAAAGCTGGTCACCGATCACCTCCAGCGATTGATCGAATACCCCGGCGCGCTGCAGGTCCTCGATTTTGCCGACGGCCGCGCCCAGCTGGTGGCCGCCCGGGCCTATCACGACGGACCTATCGTGGGACGTCAGTTGATGGCGCTCAAGGAGCTGCTGCCCGAAGGCGTCGAGACCCGGGTCGCGGCCATCTTTCGCGGCGACGAGGCGATCATTCCCAGGGGCGATACGCGGGTCGAGGTCGACGATATCGTCTTCTTCCTTGCGGCCACGCGCAATATCCCGGCGGTCATGGCGGAGCTGCGCAAGTTGAGCGAACCGGTCAACCGGATCCTGCTCTCCGGCGGCGGCAATATCGGCGCCAGCCTGGCCAAGCGCCTGGAGCGCAATCATCACCTCAAGATCGTCGAGCGCGATCCGGCGCGTGCCGAGCAGATTGCCGAAGAGCTCGATACGGCCATCGTGCTGGTCGGCGACTGCGCCGACGAGGACCTGCTGCACGAAGAGGGCATCAGCGAGACCGACGTCTACTGCGCCCTGACCAACGACGACGAAGCCAATATCCTCTCTTCCATGCTGGCCAAGCGGATGGGGGCGGACAAGGTGATTACCCTGATCAACCGCCCGGCGTATGTCGACCTGGTCCAGTCCGACCGGATCGATGTGGCGGTCAGCCCGCAGCAGGTCACCATCGGTGCGCTGCTCACCCATATCCGCAAGGGCCATATGGTTCGAGTGCATTCCCTGCGCCGCGGTGCGGCCGAGGCTATCGAGGCCGTGGCCCACGGCGTGCCCGGCCAGTCCCGCGTCGTCGGCAAGCGCATCGACGAGATCGATCTGCCCGAACACACCAGCATCGGTGGCGTGGTCCGCGGCGAAGAAGTGCTGATTGCCCACGACGACGTGGTGATCGAAAACGACGATCACGTGATCCTGTTCGTGGCCGATCAGAAGCAGATCCAGCGCGTCGAGCG
>Ga0102934_1000920_pt1 | contig 20272 bp, 13 predicted proteins | sample SalPonR2_A_D1_MG_FD_78175 | JGI IMG/M metagenome (GOLD analysis project Ga0102934, IMG submission 78175) | Salt pond soil microbial communities from South San Francisco under conditions of wetland restoration - Salt Pond MetaG R2_A_D1_MG | ecosystem: Environmental > Aquatic > Marine > Intertidal... | reverse complement strand
GCCTTGGTGGTGCTTGCAGGAGCAGGCTCGGACGTGGCGCCCGCTTTCCGGATGGCGCAAGCAGAAAATGAAAGTCGTTTTCGCAGTCGCCAACAAATGCAGCATGTTATGGCCTTGGGCGGCAGCCGTATGAGTCCGGACCTTCTCCCATACATGTATCGGCCTCCTGCTGGTTCCCTTTTCATGTTTGAGAACCTAATGGCTGCTTGTATGGTACCGAAAACAGAGCTGAATCGTTTAAGCGAGCATGCGATATCTCCACACCGCAACGCCCGATCTTTGTCGCCACCTATGGCACGCGGCAGTACGGCTGATAAGAAATTTGAAAGTCTTTCATCTTCTCTTTTCGCACCTCCTGTGGGTGATTTACGAACGTCCACTCGCTCAGTCTCGGAGTCGTTCATACACGCTGGGGAGCCTCTGGGCTTACCGCTTCAAGACGCGCAAAGGCTTGATATAGACCCTTGTCACGGGGCGGGTGTCAGCGACATTGGTTTTGGTTTGTGTCTGAGCAACAGTAGCAGCAGCGGGAGCGGCAGCGGTGGCGGAAGTGTTGGTGGGAACATTGGTATCAGCCTAAGCGGCAGCGGAAGTGGAAGCGGGACGGTGGCAGGAAACAGTTTCCCAGGAGAAGTAAACAGCACTCGACCTCGAAGGTGGTGTAATTTTGGCCATCGTTGTAAGTATTTTGAGGATGTAGAGGCCAACGCCGTTCACTTTCATCGCTTCGCGCACGTCTGCCCAGACGACTTGCTTTGCCCGTTCATTCAGAACTACGCTGTCCACCGACTGTCGGAGGAAGGCAAAGCTCACTTTGCAATGTGGAAACACTCGTGTCCACACGGACTCGAGTGTCAGTACTTTGCTCAACCAGACAAAAATCGTCGGCACATAGAATTCTTCACCCACAAGGCCAAAGTCCTCAACGCAGCGGCAGCAGCCGTTGCGCACCAGCAGGAACACTTTTCTCCAGGTCATGTTGCCTATCAGCAAGTAGGAAAAGAACAAATGGTGCGGCAACAACCCTATGGGAGCCAGCAGTGTCATGACACGCATCATCGTCTTGTACCTAAAATTCCTATTACGTCAATCGTCCCCATGGACGCCTCCGTCACGTCTGGTCAATCCCTCCTGAGTCAAGCCCAAGTGTACAAAACAGCATTTGAAAGGGAGAGCATACTCAGTAATTTTATCGGAGATTGCGATCCGGTAATGGTCAATCAAATGATACAACATCAACAGCAACAGCACACAGAGCAGCAACTAGCTTCTATTCCCTCATCATTTTTGCAGCAGCGATACTCGCCTCCGACAAGGCCCTCTTGGTCTAGCCCTTCACAGCTCGCGCTTGATGAAAAGAGTGACGTGGATAGCGAAGAAGCCATTTTCGGTTGTAATTGGTCACCTCGTGGATCCCAAAGTCATTAGATGAACGCGTCATATTGAACAATTTCACACAAAATTATAGCGGGGTTTCTTATTGCTCATCTTACGACGCATCAGTTGTAGCGAATATACATGTGTGTTATCAAGGGTACATGAAAAACATCACATGAGTTGTTAGAGTTCAGGATATGAAAGTCAGGGTGACTTTCGCGCCATATGGGGAAAGAGATCATGTAGCACACGAATTTATATGATTGTGCACTTCCAGTAGCGTGCTTCTTCAAGCACTGAGTATGATGAGTAGGACTAGCCACCACGAGATGAATGAGCAAAAACAAAACAACATTGGTCTTTTTAAAATATTGAAAATTGTCGGCAGCATGAAAAGTACATGAGTATGATTAAGTAAAAAATAATTAGGCCTGACATAAACAAGGCTACGTTAGGTAGGGCAGAAACATTGAGCGCACCTGGCGCCCGGATTCATTACAAATTACAAGATGAAGCACTTCATTAGTATGCTATTTTAAAACTTGGAGGCGATCACTTCTGAGAAATAGTTTCGGGTACTAAATTTAAAGTATCGATTTGCACGAACACTAGATTTTCTTAGGGGAAAGAATAATTGAGCATTTGATCGACGGTGCCGCACGAGGCCTTTTGGAGCTCGTCAGATAACGCTTATTTACTTTTCTCACTTCATTTAGACAAAATTATCCTTGTGAATTTGCACTTTTCAAACGCCTGTCAACCATGACGGTTGGGTCGACCCGAAGCCTCCGCTCTGGACCTTACCGACCGCAGTGTAAGGGAGCTGTGCACTTTGTGGATTCCAAGCCTCGGCAGGCGACCGAATGGATAGTGAAGTGGATACTTTGGCGCCCATTTTCAATGGATTTACGCCCCCAGACCCGTCGACAAGGAAAGCTTTGTTCCTGGCGTTGATGATGGCTTGCTTGTTGTGTTGATCGTCTACAAGCTGTATCTCAACCTCTTCCGTTTCATCGCTGTCCTGATACCGTGAAAGGCGCCAAAGCGTCAAAAAAAGAAAGAAAGACAACACCGTAGAGCTCAAGTTTCCAATCCATGCATAATACACTCCGACTGCTTTTATGCCCTCCGCATCCTCCTTGACGCAGCCAGCATTTGTACAGAACACATAGAATGCCGAAGTTGGAATACATTTCCAAGCCACCGAAGCTAATCCTGTGAAAGTTAACAATGGGATGGCAGCATATGCGGAATATCGCATATATTTATTGGTCCCTTCGGCAGTCCTTGCGCATTTGGCCCTGATATGAGCTAGGCACACCCCTGTCCCTGCTACGGTGGCAATGGCCATAAAGAACTGCACAAGAAGTATAAGGATGTACGGGAGTTGGTCATCCTCCAAAGCTATAGTCCAGCTCGCGTACGGTACTACTACATGGCTGGTCGTAAGATCAAAAGCTATATTCCTCAGACCGTAATTGGCAATATAGGCTCGATGATATTTCTGCCCGTCGACTTCTCGAGTACCTTCATACTTAGCTCGCTGCCAGCCATGCGATGTTAAACTCAGCCACAATAAAGCAAATGAAAGAGTCCACAATATGCGAGCTGTGTGCTGTAGGTTTACTTCTTGGGGTGTCAGCTTAGGAGCTTTGGGCGGAGAAGGGGGCCTGGGACGTGTCTTGGCCGTAACATATCTAGGCAGGCCGCTTAACGTAGCGGCACCTGAGGTAAAGGCGTTTTGTACCAAGGACACAGCGCCTGCCGCTGATGCACTGCCTTGCGTAGCTGGCATCTAGGCTTGAAAACGAAAGATCTTTGAGTGAAATATGGAACACAAATTTATACTCCCATTTTCACGTATGAGTCTCCCATCATATGAGACTATGCAGGCATTTAGTCCATACAAGCGCAAAACATATTCCTGTGCTCTACTATTAATGAAGCAACACATGTTCGCGCGGACCCTTCATTTTCTAACTCTCTTCACAGCTAACAAGCACACGATGGAAAGAAACGGCTGAGCAACAGTCGGTAACGGTTCCAGACAAACCTCCCACAGCCCCAAGCACATAAAGATAAACCGCTCCGCACGTGTAAGGTTCTTCTATATTCCCCAAGGATGCATTATTTAACACTGGACGACAAGCTTTCGCTTCATTCATGGGCTTCCAACAAACAAAACCTAACTATTCGCTATGTGGAAATTGAAAAGTATTTCGGGTCACGCTTTTCCCACAAATAGTAAAGCTTCGAGCGACGCACACGCTTCTTCCCCTTATGGATGTAGGCCGGCTGGAGCACCTGATTTCAGAAGAGCCAAGGAAGAATTCACAGATGAGTGAAGAATTCTCGCCAAGAGCGCAGGATGTTACTTTTTCGAGGAGAGAAATATTTATATATATATATACCACCTGAAAAGCTGCTTCTACAAGCATACACCTACGTTTCTATCGATCATGTTCGTTATATGCCCCATTTTAAAAGTAGCTCGAAATCATTCAGCATACCTTTAAACTCTTGATGAAGGGGCTATACAGCGGAATATTGTTCAAGATCGGTGTGCCTAGGAAGACCTGTCAAAAGTCGACAATTTGAGGTTGGTACCACGAGATGAGTGTAGGAATTGCGTTATCAAAAAAAGGTAGATTTGTCGAGCTGGTAAATATCAAGCGTACATGCATAACCTTGCAGCCGTCATCCAGAGATATGTCAAGCGGTTTTTATCTAACACTCAGTACATGACGCACATCCTTTCACCTATTTGAAGTCCATGGTCCGAGCCATGTGTATATCGGTATCCGATCTTACGTGCGAGAATGCGCTACTCCCGTCTCTCAAAAGTACAGTTCCCTCCGTATAGTGCGGTGTCGCTCACTCAACCGCAGGATCCCCTTCACGAACAACATAAAGCAGACACAACTACTACTACTCACATCAGCAAGTAAAAAGCGCGAATCAGCACCGTTCCGACGCATGCCGAGGACAACTCCACGATAGGTGTCTATCTCGGTAGAGGAGAGATGTGTCACCATCTTCACTTCGATCGAGTCACCGGCCCGAAAAGTGGGGAAGTTTTTGGCGGCATTGGCAGAAATGCTCTTGCTGTGCTCTATGCGCCTCAGTTCGGCAAGCACTGACGAGGCCCTACAGTATAAATGAAGGAGGAGATGTAATGAAAGTGCAACATCTGTAGGCAACAGGACTTAAGGGAAAGTGTTTAACAAATGGACTTAATCCTCTCACGTCTCCCATCTCCAATGCAATGAGTGCACATTCAAAACTTGAAATCTTGTCTCAACTGAACAGAGCATGTCCTTCTCACATATCAAGAAATATTCTTCACAAAGAGTAATCCTGCGTACCTCTTGCGTGGAGTCTTGTGTTTCGAATATTTAGTAGTTTCAGAAGGGCCTGATGCAGGTGTGTCGGCGGATAGACCATTAGAAGAAGATGCTTGTCGTGAAGGAGTCAAGGCTGCAAGGCATCCGCTACTCTTCCTGCTTGCACCAGCACCTAGCAATGGCTTTGGGAGAAGAGCTGAGGACGTAAATCGCATCCACGGCCATTTCAAAGCTCTTATAGCCATCTGTGTACATGTGATCGAGAGCGTAAGGCCTTTGATTTGTCGAAAAGCGTGAGACAATGCCAAGCCACGGGACATGAGGGGGGGGAGGGTGAAAGGGATGGAAGAGAAACTTCCCATCCCAGACGACACGTCCTTGACAGTTTCCGATCTGCAAGGCAGCAAAGCCACAGAAACAACACTACCTCTGTCACATTGCCCGCTTTCTTTCTTTTAGCTGCAGGCTTCCCGTGAATGTCTCCGTATTTTCCCTTGTCCAGGGCGTGCCGTGGCCCTGCCTACTCGATGTGATGGAAGACGACCTCTCGGTGGCTAGGGGGGCTCTCCTTTCGGGCTGTGCTCCTCTTTTGGCCTTCACGACCCGGTCTCATGGTATGTGGAGTGAACGCCAAGCTAAAACGCTTGAAAAGGCTTAACGAGGGGGCGCTGTCCAGTCGTTATGCTCGATAGATTATTTTACACAGGAGAGAGAAGGAAAAAGAACAAGCGGGGTTGCTTCAGTGGAAAAGAATGGACATTATAGCACAACTGAAGGTCAAGGCCCTGTGCTTACTCTTGACCCTCAAATTTTCTAAATAGGCAAGGGCATGGCCCAACAAGACCAAAATGAAGACGTGAGTGCCGGTTCAAAGAATGAGCCAGTCCCTCGTGCAGATGAGGCAGGCCCGCCTGCTACGTCCGGCATCGGAATCGGCGCGGGAACTTTTAGTGAGGAGGACAAGGGAAAACAGATGAATGGGACTGATCCTAGCATCGCGGAGTCCATGGAATCTCCAGCAGTGGGGACCGTCATGGTACGGGTATACGCGTCTCGAACGAGAAAAAGAAGACTGCCTACTAAAGTTTTTGTCAACGTCCTTTCTTCCTATCTGTTCTTTCATTTATATGAACAGGATACGGTGCAGCAGCCAGTAAACGGTCACGTCCAAGGGAAAAATTGCATTGTCTCGAATCCCGAAGAGCCCAGTAGTGTCCGGGACCCTCAAGCTAAGCTCTCTGCAATGCTCCCCGGTCGGGAAGCACCACCGGCAATGGCCGAGACAGGAGCTGGGATGGACGTCGCGAGACCCCAAGCATCTGGAGACATTACCTTTTGCTTGGTGGAAAACAATGGTACGCCGGAAAACTCTGAGCGTTTGGTGGCTCTGAAGAACATCTTTGCCAAGGTAAATCGCGAGCTGCTGGCCTGAGGGAGGGTGGCTTTTTGGCTGCACGGCGTATTGCCGGTACTTTACGATATGTATACGGGAGTAGTAGTAGTTGCACGCACAAGGTTGGAAGTCTTGTAAGGCTCGCGTGTCTTGTATCGTGATTCATTCGGACCCCGCTAGTCGGACTCAACCCTCTGGTTCCCTCGGTCCACACCCAGCAACTCCCCAAGATGCCGAAAGAGTACATCGTTCGCCTCGTCTTCGACCGTCGACACCGCGCGGTGGCTCTTTGTCGGGGAAACCTGGTCATTGGCGGCATCTGTTACAGGCCGTACCCCTCGCAGCGGTTTGCAGAGATCGCGTTCTGCGCCATCATGGCGACCGAGGTGCGAGAACGCGGCGGTCGGGAGGGAGAAAGGGTAGGCGAGTGCGAGATGTCCCTGTTATTTCAGGCACTCTTAAAGTGGTGTTTATGTTCCCCACTGACGCTTGCAAGGTCACCCTCGTCCTGCCTTCTCTTTCCCTTCCAGCAAGTGAAGGGCTACGGGACGCGGTTGATGAATCATTTGAAGGAGCAGGCCAAGAGGGAGGGGCTTCGGTACTTTCTAACGTACGCAGACAATTATGCCATCGGTTACTTTAGGAAGCAAGGCTTTTCCAAGACGCTGGGCATGCCCCGCGCGCAGGTAAAGAAGGAGAGGGGGAGGGCGGGAGGGCGGGAGGGAGGGAAGGACCCAATGCTTCCTTGACCCACTTTGTGCATTCAAATCGTCCATTGTAACACTCGCTTGTCTTTTCAACTTTTCCTTTCCTTTTCCTCCCAGTGGATGGGCTACATCAAGGACTATGACGGGGCCCACCTGATGGAGTGCTACGTGCACCCAACCATCAACTACCTGGACGTTCCTGACATGATTGCCCGGCAGCGCGCCTACATCCACTCGAGACTGAAAGTTAAGTCCAAGTCCCACGTCATCTACCCTGGACTTGCCTGCTTCAAGGCACTGAAGGAGGGCGGGAAGGAGGGCGGGCGTGTCCGGGACGTGATGGAGGTGCCCGGGATTAAAGAGGCGGGCTGGAACCTGAGGGAGTCGGGGCCCGTCTCACAGAGAGACACAGACCGCGAGCGAGCAGCGCTTCAATTGTTTTTGAACGGAATCTTGCGGGAGGTCTATAACCACCGGGCGGCATGGCCCTTCGTGGAGCCGGTGGACACGAGCGAGGTGCCCGACTACCTGGACGTGGTGTCGGATCCGATCGATCTCTCCTTGATAGAGCGGCGGATAAAGGAGGGGCAGTCCGAGGCAGGGAGTGGAGGGGGATACTACCGGAACAAGGAAATGTTGCTGGCCGATCTGATGAGGATGTGTCGAAATTGTAAAAAATATAACGATCCCAGCACCGACTACTATGCGGCGGGACAGGAAATGGAGGGATTCGTGCGTCAATTGTTCAAGAAGGCCTTGGCGAAGGGAGAAGGAACGGGGGGGGAGGAGATTGTGGGCAAGAAAGGCGTTGGAGAGGGGTAGTCGGATGGGCGAGAACAGGGCACGCTTGGGGATGGGGTGTCTGCAAGGTAAATTAAGCTTTGGTCATGGGGGGGGAAACGAAGCACAAATGCGGCGAAACTGTATGATTGTCCAGATCGGAACATTAGGGGAGGGCTTGAAGGAAAGTCGAGACCATGGGAAGAGAAACACGCACGCAGGCGTGGCTTTCCGCAGTCGTCCTCCTTTTTCTTTTGCTGAAGGTACTGAACAGGCGGATTCTGAAGGTCTTACAGCCCTTTGTATGCCCCCTCGGACGCGTAGTAGAGGCATTGGGTGTCGATTCTACACTACTTTCTTTATTCTGTTACCCGCCAAGTCATATTCACGTAAAGCATTCGAAAATGTTCCATCACAGCCCGGGAGGCGCCTTCTCCTCACTTGTTCTTCAGTGAGCCTCACAGGCGACACACCTTTTGCTCGCGCCCCGTCTTCAGTAGTCTGCTTGCTTCGTGTTGGGCAATCTGGTTGCCACGTATTGGGCAATCTGGTTGCCACGTGTTCTGCAATCGTGTCCTTACGCCCTCTCGTCCTCAGGCCCCCTTCAAGACCGCCGTTCCCACACCCCTCGTCCCCACACATCGGCCGCGGCCTTTCTCATCCACAAAATGGATCCTTCAGACTTTGTGTCAAGCTCTGCAGGCCGGGGGGTGCTCAGCGCCGGGTGATCAGCACCCCCTCTGTTCGAGACTGATCCATGTATTGACCGTCCCACGGCGAACACGTGCCTACACCGGTGATTAATGCCCACAATCGATGCACAACACACGCTCGAAGGCTCCCCCGTAGTCTACCGTCGAGCAGATGGAGCAGAAAGGTTCCTGACATGCCTCGCAGTGCCGCAGACAGGTCTTGCACACGCCCCGTTCGCAGTGCCGGCACTGAGCGACAGACGCCCAACAGCCAGCTGTGGAGGTGGCGGCCTCCTTTACTGACTGCACGCGCCCCGGCGAGACAAGCATCGGCTCCTGTTGTCTACGTTCGAGCCGGTCCTCGGCAAGAAGCTCGCTTTCCTGCTTCTGCCAGGACAACAGGGGGGGGGGCTGTCCTAGTCGCGGATGAAGTCCTCCCGCCCATTGGGCAATAGCTGCCATTTCTTGTGGATGCCGGCTTTGCCTCAAGGAGTAGTTGAAACATCTTTGAGGGTCGTCTGGTCTTGGCGGTGGCAGGCACACGTCGCATCTCTGCGAATCCGACGCAAGCCTCGGAGCATCCCCCCAACGATTTTCGTTATTTTGGCGCTGCTGTTGCTGTACACTCATCCCTTCGGGGCTCGTAAGGGAGGGGTGAGATAAGACATCATCTTTCCTGTATGCTGCGGTCTGACGCCGAGACTGTCCCGCCAAAGTAGGGGGGGTAACGTGACTGGCTGCATGGTGCAGGTTGGATGGTATGCAACATTCTTCTCTGTCATCTCCCCCATCCTCTTCCATCCCACATGGATTGAGTGGTTCGTGTATAACCGTATCGCTCATGATGCGGTTAGACGTATACTGAGTGCAGGGCTGCAAGCAAGGTTGTTTCCATGGCCGGGCGGACACAAACTCGGTATGTTTGTTTCCTTCCTGTTCCGAGTGCCCGGATACCGCAGGGGATGACAATGCCCCTAGCACTTGTCGTTTCCTACCGACGCTGACCCCTTCGTTTGCAAAAGTGGTCGGGTATTTCCTGCGAGGGCCTTTTGTCTTGTCTTCAAACTTGCAAGACACGTTTGTTGAGGCTGCGAACGAGGGAGGAGGTGGTGCTGCGTTCTCATCCCGACGGGACCATCCCCAGGTGGAAGGGGGCTGAAACATTGAACCGATCCAACGTGATTTCCACCGCCTGAATAATGTAACATACACAATGAATGCTATCATCAGAATGCGCATGAATTCAGGAGATGGGTTGCCGCCAACATATATATATATATATATATATACATATACATATAGGCATATGCCTTCACTTTCCCTCCCTCCGGAATTTTCTCATCCATTTTCCCGCCGTCGGGTTTATCTTTTTTTAACTAGGCCCATTGAGGAGCAGGAAAAAACCAAGTAGACGAACGTTCTGTGCGACAACCGGGATAAGAACGCCTGCATCAATTGTCAAACAATAATGAAATTTAAGGGGAGCAGATCGCTCTGAGAACGCAGGGAAAATAGTAGCAATCTTTTCTTCTGCTCGGAAACAATGATATTATAATGCAAAGCCAAAGCAACTTTATGAGTTCTGCCATTTTTTCTTTCGACCCCATTTTGTACGCGTCGATGCAATGCGCTGGCACTTCCATTTTTTTTGCTACTCTCTGCCCTCTCTTTCAATATTCACGCATAAGTCCTCCGGCAAAAATTATATCTTTGCGCCTTCTTGATATGTTTTCTTTGATAAGCTGAACTTTCCATAGGACCGTTGGCCAGCTTACCAGTCCTTTTGGCGAATTAAATTTTGTTTTTTATTCACCCTTTTACCTCTTACCTCAGGAGCATTTCTAAATGTACGGATGTGCTGCTTATGGTGTTGTCTCTCACATTTTACGGCGCGTTTCTAAAGAATCGCAACTATCGAAACTCACAAGATGGCTCTTTGGAATGCCTTTCTTATAAGGAATGTTTGCACCTGACAGATGGGGGGAAAGTCCAAATTCGGATTAAGAATGGAGCTTAGTGACGCAAATACGCATATGGTATTCACAGAGATCAAGTAATAAGGGGGAGGTGGAGTAGTAACGTACCAAATTTCAGTGTACTGCCAGGAGACAGCTTGTAAGGGTAAGTGGGCATCCATTCTCCCCACGTGGCTTGCGCGTCTTGAAGGTTTTCGATATCTACTTCGATGTTGCAAGCCGTTCCTTGACCGATGTTTTCAATGTACCCCTCGACCATGACTATACGGGGCCCTTCGTATTCGCGCCAGATTTTGGGCTTGCTATACAAACAAAAATTTAGCAAAACATCACCGTTGGCCCCGCTTCCGGGTACTTCTGTACAGTCCGCCTTGCGGGGCGCCACGGGCTTTGGGGGTGGGGGTTGACAAGCGGTGAACGTCGGCGCTATGCTGACGTCTGGGAAGCCGCTGGCAATAGGGACGGCAGCTCCCAAGTTGACGATTTGCTCTGGCGCATAGTAGCCAGGGTAGGAAGGGAAAGTCTCCCTCCCGTCGTCATCCATCCAATTGTTCGGGTAATGATCGCCGAGCTCCGAGTCCAAGTTTTCGATCTCCAAAGTGACATTGCAGACACCAAGCTTGCCCGTGTTGACCAGCACCAGATTCGTCTGCACGATTCGGCCCATCTCCCGGTCCTTCCAGCTTTTCGCGTCCTTCCAACAAAGTGCCAACTCCGATTCGCCATCCAAGCCCGTGTAGTACCCGCACAGCTCCCAATCGATCGTATCAAACGTGGTCGGGGCCGCCTTTCCTTTGCTCGCCAGATGACGCCGCTCGCTCCTTGCCTGCACTCCTTCGCCCAGGTCTTGATGGCTAAATCCACTTATTTGTAGCACATGTTTTGCGGTTTCGGCCGAGGGACCTTCCCACGTGAGTTGTAGCGGCTGGGGAGGGGACGGAACGGCCAAACCCTGCCGTCCGCACGGCCGGAAGGAGGTTACCGAGAGCATCGGAGCTACCCCCTCAATCAGTCCGCGGGGGGAGGCCGTCAGGCCGATCTCCCGCGTTTCCCCCGGGAGCAGTGCCTCAAAATCTTCTCCAGCTGCGGAGGTGGCCGGCCAAGACGTGGCGATCGAAACCTTTTCAAAATTGCTTCCGAGTCGCATGTCACAGATCGCCTCCTTTCCTGAATTTTCGACCCGGCCCGCCAGCTGCACAATGCCATCGCCCCACGTATTTGCCCTGTCCACGCACAGCCTGATTTGGAACAAGCCTGCCATTCCTGTAGCCATCCCACAACGACCAGGACTCACAGAGACAGGTGACAGCTCGGCGTCTTCCTCTTGCATGCGCCTAGCGAGCCCTTCGGCTGTATTAACTTCCTTTTCTACACGCGGGAGCGATGGGCCTTCATCGACGCGCTTGACCATACCAATGGGGAGGAAAACAAGAGGCGAAATATCTCCTGCTTCAACGGGTAACCCTTTCTTCTCGGCGCAGGCGCGGAAATTTCTGAGGGCAATGACTGGACTGTTCCTGGGCTGTGCTTTATCATAGGGCGCTGCTACGCCGACAGGCAGGGCTTCGCCTGGACTCACGTGTTTCTTGTAGGTGCCCTGCCGCACCCATCTCGGCCACAGGGAGTCGAAGCCTTCAGGGCCGGTGGAAATGGCCACCTCCACGTCGCAGACGTCGTCCTCCTCGTTCAGATTCATCAGGAACGTGTTGACCTGGACTAATGTGGTGCCCCAATGGATGATGGACTCAAGGCACAGGGCCATCGTGCTGGAGCGGATGGTGTGGAGTGCGCACCAGCCTTCGCGAATGGTGTCCATGGACTCTTCCCCCACGGGCTCTGGGAGCATGTCATCGAATCCCTCTTTTGCAGCCTCTGTGGACGGGATCGGGACGGCCACTGGAATGGATGTAAGCTCCTCTTGTGGTGACGGGGGCTGCACCGTCTCAATAGGCACGGTTGAGAACGACGACAGTGCAGACGTGGCCATCTCGGCAGCATCTTTGCAGTCGCGGAAGGAGACGATCTCGATGTACGGCGTGGTATTGGTGGGCGGGCCGGTCATGCCCACTGCCGTCATTTGGCCGGGGTCGAAGAACACTTCGTACGAGGCGTCGCTCGCCCAATCGGGCCACAACGAATAAGGCGTTTCACTCGCCGAAGGCAAAGCCGGTCGGATCCGGATGTCACATATGGTTCGATTACCTGTGTTCATCATGAAGCCATTGAGTTGTTGTACATCCTGTCCCCACGTCACCACGCTCTCGGAGCATATGGAGAGCTCAGCTGCACCTTTTCGATAGACCCCGCACACGCCCGCAGGAATGGCTAGTTGTTCCAGAGTCGCCCCAAATGCATCAATTTTGGTACCCGCGGTAGTATCCTCTGCTTGGCGGGTCTCCATTGTTGCGGAGGTATCAGTATCGATTGCTTGCCTTTCCTCGTCGCCACGAGCTTCCTGGTAGTCTGCCAAGCTCACCCACTCAGGCGCTCCCAACGTGTCGTCCATGCTCACTAGCACCACCTCCAAGGGTGATGGTCGTAAAACTGCGCCAGTAGAAGGATCACGCACAACATCTGCCGTGCTAGGATGACCGCAAACGTCAAAATTTTCGAGAGCAAGGGCAGGGCGCGAGCCATCCGCCCGCCCAGGTGACGTCAGCCCGACGGCAATGGCGTCGCCGGGCATAAAATTGTCTTTAGAATGCCCTTGTGATGCCCACCGAGGCCACATGGAAGAGTACTGTGCATCCTGCTCCGCGGCCAAGCGTACGGTGCAGAGAGGAGCAGTTCCCGTATTGAGCAGGAGGCCATTCACTTGTACAACATCGGAGCCCCCATGCAGGATAGATTCAATACAGAGCGTAGCTTGAGCCGTGTTTGTACCTGAAGCAGGTTTTGAATAGATAGCACACTGGCCTTCTTCGGGTACGGTCGCTAGTACCTGCTGCTCCTGCTTGGTCGCTGGCCTCTTTTGCATGGGGTCGCCGGCCGCTGCCGTTATTACAACAGCTTCCGGCATCATCATGTCAATGGGTGATATTTCAAAATTTACATCGTCTTGATCGGCGTCTACTCCACTGGGCGAGCAATCTTTGAAGGCCACGACGTCAATGCGAGGAAGGCTCTGAGGACTATCTTGTGGGCCCGGAACAACAGTCATCCCAATAGCGATTATTTGTGCAGGTTCGATGTAAACTTCACTCATATCTTCCAGGGCCCAATCCGGCCAAAATGAGTCCATTGTCGCTCCCGTCGGGACAAAGGGCCTAATCAAAAAGTCACACAGACCGGCAGTCCCGGAATTCACCAAAAAAGCATTTAGCTGCTTCAGGTCATTTCCGTATTCCACAACGCTCTCTACGCACAAGGACACTTCTGCTCCATTCGATCCACGTCTGTAGACACCGCATTGCCCAGCGGGAATCAATCGGCCGACAAAATCCGGATTGATGAGGGATTGAGCATCCACGCCTTTCAAGTCCAACCCGGAGGGTGCTTCAGGCGTAGGGGAAAGTATGGGAATTGTTGGATCAACCACCTCCGCAGGGAGGCTTGGAAGGTCTTCCTCAATAATATCCTTATTTCTGTTGGAAAGCCCCCTATTCCATGCTATCCCTTGAGCATTGAGGCACCAAAGCAGGTTGATGGACAGAAGGAGTGAGGGCGTCCCCCGCGGTAGACGCATGATTGCGAAATCGACCTACCATCGTCATCAGAATAATGAAAAGCAATGAGGCAGAAGATTGTGGACACAATGAGACAAATGGATTTGCATGCAAAAGAGAAATTATGCAATTTTAATGCTGTGGGTCTCATTCAGGTTGTTTAGGGATGCCGAAAAAAAAAAGATCCGACTCCACGGCATGACGCAAGTGCCGTGGTCCTCGTCGCCATGACCGTAGAGGGGTGCCTACTCGTTTGAGGGATTTACAAATCACCACATTCATTTGCTAGAATTTTACAGTGATAGAACTCATAACAGATAACGAAAGAAATATAAGAGGGAAGCAAAATCGGTGTGATTGGGAGTATTTCTGTTCTCATCTATATGAGCTGCTTAGGTTCAAAAATTCAAATATCGGTTGAGCGGCAAGTCGCTTAATTTGAATACCGCCACGAAAAAAAGACATGTCGTGCAAATTTGGGCATGCCTATCTCGCTCGATCTCCACTGGGTCTTCCACTTTCCTCATGATTCACTCCATGGACACTGTCGGTGGGTAGCTTCGCCATCACGGTACAAGTCAAAGGAATAGTCCTGGATTTTTGACCGTCGTACACCCTGTGTAGTAAATGCACCCCTCGTTTTTTTTCTTTTTCTTCTCGTTAAGTGTATTCCTTGATGACCCTTCTACATTACCATCATTCCCCGCTCATCCTCCACCCAACTCATCATCCCGTCTGTTCCAGTCTGCTTCTTTCCACTTCGATGAGAGAGGATACCATGCGCCTGCTCCTTCGCGTCACGCTGGAAAAAATTGAATTGTACGGGGTAACTTACAACATGCGTCAAGAAGATGAAGGTACATTATAGGGTTCGTGGTGCTAAGTTTCAAACAACACTCCATCCATCCATACAAATGGACTAAGACGACAAACCACGACCTATTCATTGCTCCACTTCGTGCTTTAGTCATCCATGCTTTCTCCCAGGCCGTCTATTTGCGCTTTTGCAACGCGGCCGACAACCAGTCCAAGCCTTCGTAGAGCCCATCGCCACTTGTGGCGCAGCAAGCCTGAGCATGTTTGAAGAGCACAAGACCGGGGAACGTACAAGACATCATTTAAGGATGTGCGATGTTTTATTGAGGAAATGTGTCAATTTAATAACAGTTCAGTTCCCAACTCCCTATCCTCTCGCCAATCTTCCAAAGAGCCATACCTGAATGTACCACTGCCGATGACGGAGAGATGACAGGCCCAGTTTGTCGGTCATTTCGGCCGCATTCATGGCCTGCGGCAAGTCCTGTTTGTTGGCAAAGACAAGCAAGATCGAGTCTCGAAGCTCGTCTTCGTTCAGCATCCGGTGCAATTCGTCGCGGGCTACAAAATTATGAACATGCAAGAAATCGAGTGAGATGTGCAATCAGGCATGAGATCACCAAATTCAGGAGCACTTGAACTGAACGAGTCAAGTACGGAGAAAGCAGAGTTCGGTAACGCGCGTCGAAGGCTTCCGAAGACAGACCACGGACAACGACCAAGAGATCCCTCCCGACGCGCGCATCCCTTCTTCCACTCACCAGCATCGACACGGTCCCTGTCATTCGAGTCCACGACGAAGATCAAACCCTGGGTGTTTTGGTAGTAGTGTCGCCAGAGGGGACGGATCTTGTCCTGTCCCCCCACGTCCCAGACAGTAAAAGAGATGTTCTTGTACTCCACAGTTTCAACGTTGAACCTGCATGGAGATGCGAGGGGTGAAATGTGAATACGTTGGCAGGCCAACAATCATGAAAGAAACTGGCGAAGGGAGCATCGAGGCTATATCGCCTTCTATGTAAACCAAAGCTTGTACGTTACGTACCCAATCGTCGGGATTGTGGTGACCACCTCTCCCAGCTTCAGCTTGTAAAGGATCGTTGTCTTCCCTGCTGCGTCAAGGCCTACCATCAAAATACGCATTTCCTTCTTGCCGAACATGCGCTCCCAAATCCGGGAGAATGTCAACCCCATTATTGCCTGCCGTTACCAAAGTAGAAGGGCTTTCTCTCTCCTGCTAGTAAATTTATCCTCGTTCACACTGCCTTCGGTACGGAGCAGGAAGCAAGAGGACTCCTGTGAAAAACAGGGCATTAGGGGAGCAGAGGGGTGAGACTGTGTCAGAGAGTAATCAAGGGAACCCATTACTTGCACAACTTTCCAACGCACGCTGATGCACGACAAAAACGACAACAGGAAAAGGTCCTTGTGGCCCAGGAAGCACAGGCCTAGAGCGTGTCCATATGTTCCAGACCCCCCGAACACAGGCGTCTTCGTCAGCCCTTCGACCTCCAAACATGCATATTTTGAGCGAGCACTCAGTCACGAGCTTAGGTCCCGAAGGACGCAAGTTCCTTAATCGTTTCCTATCCGTCTAAACGGCTAGAAGGCTATATTGTGGTCATAAGAAAGCAGGTAATGGCCTTAGGGAGGAGATGACGAGGAAGCGAAGGGCCGCCAATGCCCTTATACAATCCCAGACCCGCCAAAGCAGAATAGGCAATTCCAGACGGCAAGTCGCCGCACCACGGCGAACAGTGCTGGAATGTTTAGCGTAGTCAGTGATCTAGAAGGTGTGCGCCTCGCGTTCATAAAACTGGCAGGTGATTTGTCTGGTATTCGTGTAAGCGGTTGTTCCCTTCTTAGCAATCGCCGTCTCGTCCTGGGCGAAGACAACTCACGCGTAAGCAACATCAGGGAAATCGAGTCGTACGCACACGCCACATGAGGCACGGCAATGTCCGCTCAAGGTGTTGGCACGTATGCCCGTGAAAAGTGGACGGGGAGAGGAAGTTTGGAAGCGACAAATGGCATGGAGGGGCCCATGCGCTTGGATGACTGGGGCTTGCCCACGAGGGGGGGGGTGAAACCGCCCGTTGTCCCGTGACGTTTTATACGGCAACGACAGATTCCCTTTCTTGGACTGATTGGGTGAGCTTTTGTTGGCGTTGATCATGTTGGCATGTGTCGGTCTAATAATTCCGGACGTCTGTCTCATCGTGCGTTTCAGCCCAGACAGGCGCCCCGCGTGCCGAATCGGCCTTCCCATCCGAGCCGTTCGTCCATCACTTTTTTCATACCTCCTCTGTCAACCTTGTTTTGTGCGACATTACAATGTCTTCAATGGAATGGAGTTCTTATCCATGGGATGCTTTTCTCAAGTAACGAAAAGACGTTTATTAAACCGTGGACGATAACTACAAGGCAGCAAAAGGAAAAATTATGAGAAATGAACCTACGAAATTAAAGTATTTCCGCGCGTTCACAAGTCCATTTTCGAGTCTGTTGGTTTCCTTTCTCGTCCTCATTTCTCATGATAACGCCCTCTTGTTCCAACTGGATCGGGGGAGGAAAAGCCCATTTCTTGATCTAGGAGTGCTGGGATCAACCCTGGGGTCGGAGAGGGCCTTAGAATTAGGGAGCGTTGCCACTGATCATAGTTTTGTAACATGCCTACCACGCCATTTGGCTCCGTCGCAACCAAATAACCCTGTTTGGGCAAGTATAGATACAAAGCTTTTCTTGAGATATTGTGATGGTGCTATATTCCTGTTTTCAGTACTTTCCTTGTCCTCCCACCTCAAGACCGCACGCATGCATATTTGACCTCCCGCTACCTTCTTTTGCATCGCATGGGCCAGTTCCTGCTGATGGTCATCCATGAGAGCAGTGTTCACCACCACAAGCAAAGCCTTTCCTAGGTTCAACCCCTCCATCACGGAGCCAGCGCCTGCTTGTGTGTAAGCTGGGGCGGTGAGAACCAGTGCATTGTTCAAGCCAATTTATTTTTCGGTAGCGGTTGTATTAGTTGACGAGAACCGTTCTCACACGCTCGCACACGTGGACCTATGCTTTAGTTCGTACCGGCATGGCTAATTATCAAGTCCGCCGCCTCCATATCCGCCCGCAAGCTGTCCTTGTAGCGGTACCAAGACACAGAGACAGCTTCATTACCCCGTATTTGACCTGATGTGCTCCTCTTTGCGACACGTCTTCGCAGGAGAGAAGTCAACCGACTTTCTAGGACCCCCTTCTTCGTCTCTGTGTCCTTGTTGTCATGTACTTCCCGCACATAGTCTGAACCTGCCGCTGTGCCTACCGTTGGCTCAGGACTAGCCCCGATTTGGATCAGTAAGTCGGTAAAACCCTGCACGGCCAGACATTCCAAGGCATCTGGTGTTGATATTGCCTGGAGGGCGCAAGGTTCGTAAATAATGAGACGAGGGAGGAGGTCAAGGGCGGAGAAGGCCTGACCGCGTATCCTACCTCAATAAGCGCGTCAAAACGCGTGGTTCCGACAGTGACGAACACAAGCTTCCGTGCCGTCGATGTACCCATGTACCTCTGTTTTGGGGGTTTGGGGTTCAGATGTAGAGGATAAGCAGTGGGGAACTACGAAAAAACGAGAAGAGGGACAATCACGCACACTTCCCCTGTACGCGGACAGGGCGCCACTGGACGACTGCATTTTACCACACAACAAGGTTTACCAAGGAGGGCAACCTCGACATGTCTTTTTCAACAACAGGGCAACCTCCACATGTCTTTTTCATAGCACATGCGCGCCGGGTCGCTGTCTTGGCGAACATCGAGAAACGGCTGAGACGAAAGCATTCGAGGCTAAAATGGCGGGGGGCGTGCCTGATACAGGAAGATTGATGCGCGTTCAAGCTCAAGGCGGCTGGGGTACGCGAAGTGTGCACATGTAGGGTGATGGTATACTAATAATTCTGCCCTTTCTCGTGATCACGCAGCCGCGGGCATGGCGGATGCCATGCAAGAAAGGCCTCGTCCTCAGAATGAAGCGATACAGGAACAAGAGACATCAACATCACCTCCAGCTTTGATGGCGCACGTGGATGACCCACATCTCGAAACCATACTCTATAGCTTGCGAGAGACGGAGGATGCGGTCGAAGATATGTCGATGGCTTCTCTTGAGGCGGGGGATGAACATGCGCCCCCTGGCCACACAGGGTCGGGGCCGGAGGGCAGGACCGGGACCGTAGTGCGGCCTTTCCCGTCTCTCTCTCAACTTGTCATCTCGTATTTGGGCCGCTCAGGCTTGGTCCAGGCGTTGCAAATCAATACCAATCGGGAAGCAGGGCCCGTGGACCTGGCCCTCCTGCGTGCGAGCCGACGGCCTCCCTGGAGGTTGTTCGCCCAACAGGACTGGAGTCTCCCAAAGAAGGGAAAATCGACACCACTTTTCGTTGCGATTGCCCAGGGGCATGCCTTATTACTTCGACGCGGGCCTGATTACGCTCGAGAAAACCAGGTCCTGCTTCAGTTGCCGCCCGAGGAGCCTCTTTTTCAGCCAGGAAATTGGAGCTTGGCCTTTACGCCGCAGCTGGGCCGAGGCGAGCCGGACTGGGTAGCTGTTGCAGGGTGGTCTGGCGTTGTGCACATCTTTCCTTGCCAGCCCCCGGTCGGTATCCCCGGCTCAAAAGGGCTCGCGCCCTGTGTGCTCCCGCCCGCCCTCAGCATTCCCCCGCCGCCTCTCGCGACACCCACCCAGCTGCCCGCAGAGCACGGACTGGTGGCTGGCATGGCCTGGCGGTCCGAGACACGACTAATGATCCTCAGGTACACAGGGTTATTGCAGTGTTTCAACCTCCGGGCGCTTCCACGGGCAGGGCCTGAGGACAGGGCCCCGGGGAGCCCCAAGGGCGAGAGCTCACCTTCCCACGCCGGCCTCCTCCGCACCTCGACGACGAGCATGGACCTGGGGAAATGGCACCGCGGAATCTGCAGCGCCATGACCTATGACCCGTTCTCGAGGCTCCTGGTGGTGGCAGGAGGCTCCCTCCGGCACGGCTCGGCAAGCCTGGTGACCGTCTGGCGAGCTACCTCGGCCCCGGTAGGTGCGCCGTGGGTATTGGAGCACGAACTCGCCGTCCCCGTGGGCCCGCCTTTCCATCTGAAGCCGAGTGAGGGGCAACATGCGAGCACGGGCTTCCTCCACTGGTGGCTGGGGGGGGCGGGCCTGGCCTCCGCGCTGGATAGGAAGGTGCCCGTCGAGTGCCCCGTCCTCCAGGTCTCCCTGGCGCCGCGGGGAGGGGGGCTGCTCGCGGTCTTGGATTTGGAAGGCGGCCTGAGCCTGTTCGCCTTCCGAGGAAGCCGGAAGGCCAGGACAGGACGCGGCACCAGCGCGGTGGACGGGGCGTGGGGAAGCCTGGGTCGGCGCATGGTGAGCCTGAGGTTGGAGGGCGGCGGGGACGGAAAGAGCGTGCAGGTGTCTGAGGTGGCCTGGTGGTCTAAGTCCGCTTTGACTGTTTTGGACAAGAAAGGCCATGTCCACG
>Ga0102934_1000919_pt1 | contig 20289 bp, 26 predicted proteins | sample SalPonR2_A_D1_MG_FD_78175 | JGI IMG/M metagenome (GOLD analysis project Ga0102934, IMG submission 78175) | Salt pond soil microbial communities from South San Francisco under conditions of wetland restoration - Salt Pond MetaG R2_A_D1_MG | ecosystem: Environmental > Aquatic > Marine > Intertidal... | reverse complement strand
GGGGGTGGCCGGGCGGGGAAATTGGGGGAAAGGGGGGGGCTGGGGGGGGGGCGGGGTTGGGGGCGGGGGGGGGGGGGCGACTAGGGAGGGAGGATAGAAGATAAATGGGCCGCGCGGACGTGCGCTTGGGCGGATCGACACAGGAGTTTGGCTTCCTTGGACTGTGCGGCAGGTACGAGAACTGATGGTGGTAAAGCCGGGGTGGGGAATAGACACGTCGGAGGGCAGAGGAGGGTGAGAGTGGAGGGAGGCCATAAGGAGGCATGGAGGCGCACGACACCCAAAAATCAAAAACGGCCTCGAGAGTCTCGCTCTGGCACGTACGGCCCTCTGCGGACGGTCCCACGATTTTGTAATTTCCCCTCGAATTTTTTTTCGTAGCCAATTACTCGTCTTGCTGGGGCAGCTGTTGCCATCCTTCTTATGAACCTCGTCCCCCGCCACCGCCCCGCCATCCCGCCCACCCTATGTATATCCCCCTTCCTTCCCCCATTCCCTCGCCCTTTCCACGCCTGCAAGATGAGCCCGGTGTCCCTGCTTGCTGCCTGGAACCTCTCTGGCCCCCCACTCAAACAGTCCCTCCACCCTCCCTCACCGCCCCTCCTGCGTGAATTCGTCCGGCGTCCCCTCCCGGTTCTCTTTGATATGCCCAGCCGCCTCCACGGCCGCGGCAGAGACTTGGAGCAGACGTTGACGTCGTTCTTGCATCCGAGCGTCGCTCTCCTTGCCTTTTAAATACCGACCCACCGCTTTGAGGACCTCGTCGAGGAGCAAGATGGGGGCGGCCCATTGGAGGACGTTGAGCCAGTCGGAGTCGGCCATGCTCGACACGCCGAAGACCTGGTTCAGGAACGGGAAGTAGACTACGGCCAAGTGGATGGAAAAAGGGAGGGCCACGCCCCCCAGAAGCCATGGGTTTTTCCAGGGTGGGACCCGAAGAATGGAATTGTCCAGGGAGACCGCGGAGAGAGCCTTGAACATCTCCATGGTCACGAGCACGGAGAGTGCCAAGGTCTGAGGGGAGGCGAGGGCGGGGCCGAAGACGTCGCATCTGTCGGGGTGCTCGCCCAAAAGGGACGTCAACCCGCCCAAGTCCGGCGCGAAGCTGTCCTCCCAGTTCACGCAATGGCCCCAATGCGTCAATTCTTTCCAGGTGACCCCACGTCGCAGGAACCATTGCACAAAAATCCCCACTGTTGCAAAGCCCACGTAAGCCCCCGTGATCAGGTAGCGAATCAGCAGCCATCGGCTCAGGATGGGTTCGGTGGAGCTGCGCGGCGGCTTGAGCATGGCGTCCGGGTCGGGCGGATTGAAGCCCAGCGCGGTGGCGGGGGGGCCGTCCGTCACCAGATTCACCCACAGCAGGTGAAGAGGGGTCAAAGGCTCAGGCAACCCCAACACGGTGGCGCCAAAGATGGTCAGTATCTCACCAATGTTGCAAGAAATCAGGAAACAGATGAAAGCCTGCATGTTCGCGTAGATGCACCGGCCTTCCTCCACGGCCGAGACAATGGTGGCGAAGTTGTCGTCGGCCAAGACCATGTCCGCTGCCTGCTTGCACACCTCAGTACCCGTGATCCCCATTGCCACACCGATCGCCGCCTGTTGCAACGCCGGTGCGTCGTTGACCCCATCCCCCGTCATCGCCGGCACTTCCCCTTCCTGTTGTAACATCTTCACCAGCTGCTGCTTGTCCTGGGGCTCGGTCCGACAGAAAATCAAATTGCCCGACCGCAAAATTGACCGTTGCTCCTGCTCCGACAACCCGAAAAAGTCCGCGCCCCGAAAGGCCTTGCGACTCACGTCTTCCTCCCGCCCAAAAATGTGCACGTCCCTGGCAATTGCCACCGCCGTTTCCCGCGAGTCCCCCGTGATCATGATCACCCGCACGCCCGCCTCGCGACATTGCAGTATCGCCCGGGCAGCCTCCGGTCGGGCCGGGTCCTTGATCCCACAAATGCCGACCAGGGTCAGCCCGCTTTCGATCTGACCGAACTGCGCGGGGTTCCGCAACAAGGGGCTCGATGCCGCTTCCTCCTCCGTGCTCACTTTGTTCAGTGCGCCCAGCTCTCCCCCCTCCTTCATCGCCAGCCCCAAACACCTCAAGGGCCGAACGGCCATGCTCTCCACCTTGGCCATGATCCGGTGCCGCATCTCGTTCGTCAGGGGCACGGTTTTCCCGCTCGCCAGACGCAGCCGCGTGCAGCGGGCCACCAGCAAGTCGGGGGCACCTTTGACGAAGAGCTTATTCCCTCCCCCGTTCCAAGGCCGACAAAGGACGGACATGCTCTTTCGGTCCCGGGAAAATTCCAACGTGGCCAGTTTCGCGTACTTCCCTTCCCAGTACTTGCTGTACTGGGAGCAGGCCACAAAGGGATCCTCATTCCGGGGTTCCCCGGGAATGTGGAGCTTCTCCACCAGGACTTTCAGGGCGGCCTCCGTAGGCTCCCCGATCCGTTCGAATTTCCCGTCCTGGAAAACGATTTTGGCCTCGTTGCAAAGCGCGGCGATGGTGGCGATGTCTTCGATCCCTTTGGGCAGGGCGTTCCCAGCCCCGAAGCCGGACGGCATCAAGCCTTCCACGGCGCCACTCGGGTTGTAACTGACCCCTTCCACGGCGAATTCGCTCATGACTGCCCCCCCTTCCGCCTTCCCACCTTCCGCCAAAGTGACCAGACTCACGCAGGTCATCTGGTTCGTGGTCAAGGTCCCAGTCTTGTCCGAGCAGATGACTGTGGTGCATCCCAAGGTTTCGACGGAGGGCAGCTTCCGGACAATGACGTTGCGCTTGGCCATGCGTCGGGTCCCCAAGGACAGGCACAGCGTGATCACCGCCGGAAGCCCCTCGGGGATGGCGGCCACGCCCAAGGCCACCGCTACCTTCGCGTAGTAGAGCGCGCCTTTCAGTGTGGACCCGTGGACGGGGTTGGAAAATTCTGGGTACGAGAAACACCAGACGGCCAAACAGATTCCTCCAATAATGTAAGTGAGTTGATTGCCGAATTCGTCCAATTTCTGGGCCAAGGGAGTCTTGATCTGCTCTTGCTTCGCCTGCTCCACCCCTTGGTTGATTTTCCCAATCTCCGTCCGCGCCCCCGTATCCACCACCAGGGCATACGCAGCGCCGTTGCTGATCATGGTCCCGCTGAAGATCATGTTCGTCTTGCTCTGGATCCGGGCTTCCTCCGAGACAGGATCCAGGAACTTGGACACACTCGCGCTCTCCCCGGTCAGGGAGCCTTCGTCGCAGGAGAAGGTGGTGGTCTTCAAGGCCAATATTCGCGCGTCCGCCGGCACTTTATCGCCCACTCGGACGAAAATGATATCCCCGGGCACCAACTCCCGTGCGGGAAGGTCATTCAGCCATCGCCCTTCCCGCAGGACACAAGCATTCTCCGGCTGTAGTTTTTTTAGCGCGTCCAATGCGCCTTCCGCGGACCGGCCTTGCCATATGCCCACGAAAGCGTTGATGACAAGGATCATGACAATCACCAGTGGCTCGACAAAGGCAGTCGGGTCATCCTCAAAGAGGGAAAGCACACTGGATACGACCGCGACCATCACCAATATCTGCACCAACCGGTCCTCAAATTGCTCGGCGACAAGTTCCAACAAAGATGTTTGCTTTGGTGGGCTCAACTCGTTCGGCCCCACGGCGGCAAGACGCACTTGGGCTTCCCCCGCGGTGAGACCTTTCTCTTCCGAAACCACAAAATGCCGCAAGGCCGCCAGAGGAGTGACGGCATGCGCGGGGTAATGCCGCGTGTAATCTGATGGGGGTACAGGAACATGCGGCAAAGTCGACGTGGACGATGTGGGTGGGATCGCGGCTCCTCCGCGGCCGGCAATTCTTATGCCGGAACCTCCTGACCCTCGCGGGCCCGCAAGCCCTCCAATACCACCAGGACCGTGGCTTCCCCCGGGCAGAACGGGTGCTTGCGCTAAAAAACTTCCACGACCTCGATTTCTCCAACACGAAGAGCCTCCATGTCTACCGCCGTTGCCCCCAGTGTTCGTGGTTGCGCGGGCCAGGTTGGGAAGGGAGAGGAGGAAGGCAGGGAGAAGAGAAACCACGAGGGCGGCGGAATGGACAAGAAGAGGAAGAGGCCGCATGGTTTAAAGGTCGCAGGTGAGATGCAATCAGGAGTGCTGGCCAAGAGCAAGGATGTTAATTTTGCGAGGAAGACGCTTTGACTCACACCCTGATGATCGGCGTGTGCGTTCCTCCCTATCCGAGCCTTTTCCCTCTTGCAGCCACTGATCCACCGTGATAGCGATGTGGAATGCGAAAAAGAGGGTCAGGGTGGGTCGACATTTAAAAGACATAGCAGTATGAACAGAGCATTGTATGGAGGTTTCAATGAGCAAACGGGTCGTGGAAAGCGTTTTGGGTTTGGTCTCAGTATCGCTGTGGCATTTGACTCGGAAGACCGCAGCCGCTCGCCAACCCGAGTGGAGATCGCTCCAGATTAACCCTAATAGGGAAGTAGATTGCTGGCCCAATAACACCATGCATGCGATTCCTACGAATATTGTCTGGCATTTTTATCAACATTCCCATATTATGCCCCTGTGGAGTGCAAAATTTCAGGGAGAAGGCACTGTTTTGGTCGAAGGCCTAAGATCAGCAATGTTTGCTCGAAGTGCAGCCCCTGTACAGTCATAATTTCTTGTCTGTGCATGCGAAAGTTGAAGCATAGGTTAGGCAAGGAAGCTGGTGCATTCATGTTGCGATTCTAATCCGCGAATATTGATTTCAGGCTCCAAGTGTCCGACAGGGCAATACAATAGTATCCACACCACGATACCCCCCAGGCTGAATTCCTGCCGCATTGCTCTCCACACGAGCGATAGAGCGAGCGTGGTTAAGGGAGGCGGAAAAAACGTACGGGCAGTCGTGGTACAGGAGGAGAAACATGGAGGAGGAAAGAAAAAAGTATGAAAGAGAAGCAGAGGAACCTTTGCGGGGTGGCTGGATGTGCAGGGGCAGTAAATGAAAAGAATCCATCGGTCAACCCATCAGGATACCGTATGGTATGCATGCACACACCTGTCTTTATTTGCTCGTTTAAAAATACTAACACGAGTTTCGTACAAAGATCCTATCACTATTACCTCTGCACCACTGACTTCTCTGTGTGGTTATTTTGCACGTAACGAGGTCAGATACTACAGAGCCTTCCCCCTTTTTCATCCATCGCCACTGTCTGCCTCACAGACCAGAGTCTAATAGACTACAGTACCGTACAAGCGCACCGTGCACGACATCGCATGACCCCACGGTCTCTCCCTATCTCGATTTGTACACCGCGCGACCGTTTTCCGCGTCGCCCCCCGCCTCCACCCGCTTTTCCCGCGCACCCCCTCCCTTACCCCGAAACATCCCTCCTCGCAAGCACCCTCTGCTTCAGCAAGCTCAGACCGATCCCTCCCCCCAAGAGGGACATAACGACGGCCAAGGAGACAGAGATCGGGACTTCCACGTGGAAGAACTCGGCGACCATCTTCCCGCCCACAAAGGCCAGAACCAGGGCGACGGAAGGCTTGATGTATTCCAAACTGTTGACGGCCGTGGCCACGAGCGTGTAGAGAGAACGCAGGGCCATGATGGCGAAGATGTTAGATGAGTAGACGATGAGAGGGTCCTGGGGGGAGGGAGGGGGGAGGGAGGGAGTTTTCACAATGAGATCCTGGCAAAGCGAAGATGCAGGGTGGCTGGCTGACTCCCGTTGTGACAAAGAAGGGAGAAGACGTGCGAAAGAGGTGGGCGACAAGAGACACGGGAAAAAAGCGATCCGAGGCATCCCACCCGCCGGACGAAGAGAAGGGCCATGGCCCTTACCTTGGAAACCCCCAGCACGGCCGGTATGGAATCGACGGCAAAGACGAAGTCGGAGAGCTCGATGCAAATCAAGCACATGAAAAGGGGGGTGGCGTAACGCTTCCCGTTCCTGCGCGTGAAGAAATTGTCTCCGTCGTATTCGTCCACCGCATGAACCAATTTCTTGGCCCATGCCACCAGCAGATTGTTGCTCAGGTCCTCCTCCCCGCCCTCGTGCCCCACCTCCGCCAGCAGTTTAAAGGCACTCCCGAGCAACACCCCCGCGAAGAGCAAGACTACCCACCGGAAACGTTGAATGGCAGCCACCCCTACGAAGATCATGATGCCCCGCATGGCCACGGCCCCCATGATTCCCCACGAAAGGGCCCGCGATTGATATTCAATGGGGACCTAAGGGAGGGAAGGAGACAGAGAGGGACAGCGTGGGCGTGGGCGTCTAGGAAAGGCCCTGTGCCGCCACACTGCTCCCTGTCCTGTTCTTCTTCCCTCCTTCCCCTCCACCTTCCCAATCCTACCTTGAAATATTCGAAAAGCATGATGAAGACGAAGATGTTATCAACGCTTAAGGACTCTTCAATCAGGTACCCGGCAAAAAATTCCATCGCCGGCTGTCGACCTTCCATGAACCAAAGCCCAAATCCAAAGGCGAAGGCTGCGCCCACCGCCAAAAGAGTTCGACGCACGGCCGTGGCATATGCTTCACCGGCATCAATGGCCGCGGGGCTCTTCCCTCTTTTTCCGACGGCTTTGCCTTTGCTTGAAGGTCCTTTTACGACCGTCGCTGTCTTGGCGTGTGCGATTTGTTGCTGGCGGAAGGGTAGGGTCAATCCTCCCCGACTGCTTACCCATTGCGGAAGATGAGCTGTTTGTGAAAATGTGCATGGTGCAGCACAGTTACAAGAAATGGTGACATAAGAGAGGTATAAACTTCCCTAGCACCGAGGGCCTGCGGTGTGTGGCACTCGCGGCATCAGGAATGAGGTCCCGAAGGGATTGAGGTGGCGGCGGGGTATTTTTCAAAAAACGAAATTTAAATCGACCCCAGCATCAGGCCAATCAAGCTATGGCACACTTTGTAAAGTACCTGATCCTTGTCGCGGCGCTCGCGAGATTTGCGTCTTGTCTCCGGGTGTGGGGCAAGTGCTGCTCGATCCGACGGCCAGAAAACTGACGAGGCCTGCAATTAACAAAACGACCCGCATCTCTTTCCTGATGAAGAGTCCTCGCATGAATACTGCCGATTACGAGCGTAACAAGCCTTGTATCGTTTAGCCGAGAACACAATCCTTGGGAGAGAAAAAGGGAGGACTGAATCAACACGGGACAGTAGTCGGGCGCCGAGCAGGAGACCACTGATAGCACCTCCTAGCTAGGAGGGAAATTCAGCACAACGACCTCCGGAACGCTGGCATGGCATGCGCGCCCACGTAGACTAACGGAGAGAGGCATAGTACGCGCATGACATTGTTCCTGACACGGAACGGTGGCATGCAAGCGGGCGGTGAGGGTCCATTATTTACCACGACCCCCCTCCATACCGTCTCGCCGGATGCCAGCGCGACGCTGTGGATACATGAAGCCCCACGTCCTTCAGGTCGGGGGACTTTTGGTGCAAAACACCGGCACGGAAGAGCACAGTAGAGTATGGAAATGAAACCCTTGTCATAACTGTATGCCATACGACCTCGTGGAAAGCACTTGTCGTCGGAATTCATTCATATTTAACCCTCAACCAATCGACCCTCCCCTTGGCAACGGCCCCCTCTCTCCGTCACCTTGGCGCTTTTCAACCCAACTAGCCTTTTACGAACTCCTATTCAATACCGAGACATCCTGATCGACGAATACATCCATTCTTAGAGTTTAACAGTACATTCAGCCCTCGTTCATGGACCCACAGCTCCTTCCTTGTTTTTCCAACACACAGATTCTGTTCCCTTGTCTCCCTTCCTCGCACTGGGCGGCGAAAGACTGACCCATTCATGCCCGAGACCGGCCTGGGCTCCGAAGGATTGGTTATCCAAGAGTGCATGACGATCAGTAGAATTGACGGTCCTGGCTACGCAAATGGGGCTGGTAAAGGTTTGCGTTTGTCCTTGGACGATGAGAAAACCAGCCTTTTACGGGGGGGCGAGGCGGGCGGGCCGAGCGCCAAACACGCAGAGGCACGGGATAGCGACGACAATGGAGGAATAAACGGCGGAACGTTCACACAGATCACTTCAACACCTTTGATGGCGGAGGGACAATCCTCGCACGGCCACCAAGCAGGGCAGCATGCGGCCCGCAAACCCTCCATTTCCATCGTGGACGGCTACAACAGTCCCGTCCGTCGCGGGGGTTATCGAAGCTACATGGAAGTAGACGAGGAAGCAGCGGCCGGGTCTTTGAGCAGAAATGGGTGGACAAGCGGAAATAATGGTGGGATTATCCACCGGTACGGAAGCGGGGATGCTGGGAGCCATGTTCCTCCTCATGCTTGCCAGGATCATTGCGTGATAGCCCGACGCGAAACCGAACAAGCAGAGCGCTTGAGTAACAAGGTTCGCTTTGCCGTGCACGCCTCCATATGTGCCAATGTTCTCCTGTCCATGGCAAGCGCGTACGCGGCCTTCCGGTCAGGGTCCTTGGCCGTGCTGGCCTCCCTCGTCGACACTCTCTTGGATCTCATCTCCCAAGTAGTGCTTTCGGTAGCGGAGCACGGGATGCGGAAACCCTCCGACGAGCATTATCCAGCGGGTCGGTCTCGGATAGAGCCTGTGGGTGTGATCATCGTCTCGGTCATCATGGGTGTGGCGGCCTTGGAACTGTTGCGGGCGTCGGTCGGGACCTTGGTGCTGGCCATTGCCTATGGGAAATTACCGCACTTAGGTAGGCTGCCGGAAGGGAGGTTGATCAAGAAGGGAGGGAGTTTGACTCAGTTGGTGCATGGGGATGTGGTAGGGTAGGAAGAAATGCGAGGATGGAGAGGTCCGGGGTAGGTTGCCAGAGGTAGTGGAGTAAGGGGAATCCGTCTTGGCTTGGGTACGCTTTCCGAGAGATTTGTACCAATACTTGACAATCGCTAGTGCCTACTAGCTAATCGTACAAAACTCCATGGAACGGTGCCCAAAGAGTCTCCGTCTTTGGCCAAGATGATGCAGAGCTTTCTGGGTGCTCTCGGGTCTCTCGCCCTCCCTGGTTGCCCCGTTTCGGCTCTTTCATCTCTCATGCGCAATGTTTCTCGCACCACCACAGACATGGAGCCGGTCACTGTTGGCATTATGGTCTGTGCGGTTGGCGTCAAACTCTCCCTCTACCTGTACTCGAGCACCCTCGCGGGCGTCAGCGGCACGGCCGAGGCGCTGGCGGAAGACCACAAGAACGACATCATGACCAACTCCTTCTCGGTCCTTTCCTCAACAGTGGCCCATTATTACCCCAAAGCCTGGTTCGTCGACCCCATCGGCGCGATCGTCATCTCCTGCCTCATTTTTTACAACTGGTTGCACGTAGGCATGGACCACGCGTCCAAAATCGTCGGTCTCTCCGCCCCTCCTGAGACCCTGGAACACATCAGCGACCTGGCCGGGCAGCATCACGCGCAGTTGGAGCTGGATATCATCAGGGCTTATCATTTTGGACCGAATTTTTTGGTGGAGTTGGAAGTTGTACTTCCTTGGGATATGAATGTCAAAGAAGCGCACGACATCGCGCTTGGGCTGCAGCAGAAGGTGGAGCAGCAAAGTTTCGTGGAACGGTGTTTTGTGCATGTAGACTATCAGGTGCGGGGTTACAATGAACATAAAATATAGGACGTGAGGGGTGTAGGGGAGTTGGGCGGGAGAAGAAATGTACATAGGCGAGGCGAATGAATGGCAGAGGGCTGTCGAGAATCGCGTGGGGTGGAGGACACTAGTGATGCATGATCTCGATGAAAAGGGACGAAAAATCATGGAGCCGCAGTGTTTTCACACTTAGTGTCTGGTGGAACGTGACACGTATATTGAAACTTTTTCGTGGACAATTATGCACAAGTAAACACGACAAACAGACTGTGAAGGAGTTCAAAAAGTGCTTGCCAGCAACCTTTTGCTTTTTGTGGCTGTCTAAGACAATTTGAAACTTAAGAAAAAGAACTAATGGTTTGTCTGCAGTACTGTCTCCTTTGATTTTGGGCTGTTGGATGCTTGTCGAACTTCAGTGTCGCAGGAAGGATGAATCTTCTTGGAGAAATACTCGGACGCGTATTACAATGCGAGGGAAAAGTTGGAGTGAAAGAAACGACAGGGAAGTATTCGAAAGAAGCTTCATTCTTTTTGGGCTCACGTCCCTCACACGGCCCATCCCTTGGAGAATATAGACGCTTCCAAAGCGACACCAATCACCGGCACCATAGATTAGAAGGCTATAGAGAGATAATCTTCCTTGATACTAGGCAGCGTTTGACGCAGTACATCGATCAAACACTGTAGCTGTTGTTACCATCAGGATGTGTGTATGGGCCGAGGAGCGCACTGTTCGACCTCCGTGCTGGCAGAAAGTATCAGACTTCACTTCAGGCATGGTAAAATATATCATTGAAAGGTTACACTCTTTACTTTAAAAGTACGCATACCTTGCCTAGGTTTCCATCGGAGCCTTAAAGAATACTTAAGTACGAAAAAGGAAGGAAATGGCTTGTATAGGGCAGCAAGGACAGCCCCGGCATGCGAAACGTATGACACAAAGCAAAAGCGAGCTATTGCTGGTTATAACATTTTCTGCCTAAAACCTTTAAACATTTAAGAAAGTCTGCACAATTTTGCTCGTCATCGGATGAGTTCAGGGGTAACCGTTTCCCTGCTTGACAATGGCTTTATCCTGGCCACAGGTGTCTTGGCACCAGGAAATCATGGTTATGATGGCGTCAACATCAACCTGATGGCATTAAAAACCGAGTGGTTCGCCAATGGCGGCTTCACATTTGCGTGCGTCTGTCCACAAGTGAGCAAAAAGGAGTACATTGTAGAGTGGATGTCTCCATTTTTTCTTCCGTGGTGACAGCAATTTGGTACTGCTGTCTTCGGAAACTAGACGGAGCAGGGATGAACTTATAAAGATCATACCGTACTCATACTTCTCACCTTTACCAAGGTGCAAGCTTTGACGATGGGGACTGAATTTAAAGACAGTCCGGGGGACACAATCGTTTATCGACTTCTTTTTTAACACAAACCATACAATACAGGATACAAGGGCCGGGGCGGGGCACCAGCATGAAGTTGCTGCTTCGCCAGGTCTTTCTAAGGCGGCAAGGCCTGAAAGCGGCATCTCGCGGAAGACGGTCTATCCGGCCATCATCGGCCTCATCACTGTCACCATCGTTCCTAAACGTAGGGGTCTTATGTAAGCACCTGAGCGTCGAAAGGTATGAAACCGATGCGGAGCTCCGGAAGACCTTAGGCATGCCAATACCTTTGGACGACCATGCGGTGTCAGTCGCCCTCCCCAAATGGCAGCACGTGGTGGGATACGAAGAAGGAGACGTGGATGTGACAGAGAAAATGCTCTTGGGCTATCCACGTTTTGTCTACCACCCCTTTGTCAAGCAACTGGTTGATTTGTGGAAGGCTGGTGCGGTCGAAAGCGGGGCAGTGGCCGGGCACGAAATAGTGGAGGCCCTACCTTTTCCCTCCATGGGGTCCGCGGAACGGTGCCGGCGATTTTTGCTGGAGGCTCACAAGCACGAGCCCGGGTTCCCCGTGGGGATACATAGTTTGGGTGTCCTGGACACGCATGTGGTGAGCTTCCCGGCCATGGCCGCAAAGGACGCCAAGGCCTATTGGCAGCACAGCGGGGAGATCCTCTCTTCCCGAAAAGCGGCCCGGGTCTTGGCGTGCCTGGGTCACCCCGTTCCCACCTTGCTGGATGGTCTTCCAACCTCCCCCCGGCCATCCGCGTCCTGTGCCCCGGGCGCTAGGACGGCGAGCGCCGCCGTGCCCGATTGCTATCGTCGGGGACTGCGGGAACGGATAGCGGCCCTGACAGGGCAACACATCGTTGACGTACATTTGACCATCACAGGCATGGCCGCCATTTTCATGGCCTTTAACATGTGCCGTCAGGCGCGTCCGGGGCGGCCGGTGGTGGTGTTTGGGTTCACGTACTTGGATACTCTGAAGATCTGCCTCCGGAAAGAATGGAATGCCCACGGGGTGCATTTTCTGGGCAAAGGGGATGCACGGGACTTGAGTGTGTTGGAAGAGCTTTTGGAGAAAAAGGAGGTGATGGCGGTCTTTACCGAATTTCCGAGCAATCCCTTGTTGCAGAACCCGGACCTGAGCCGGTTGGTGGCGCTGGGACGTCGCTATGGTTTCCCTGTGGTCGTGGACGACACCATTTCCAATTTCCACAACGTGGATTTGATGCGCGTGGGGGGTGCCGGGGGGGGAGTGGACATGTGCGTGAGCAGCCTGACCAAGTTGTTCTCCGGAAAATCAGACGTGATGGCCGGCAGCTTGGTGCTGAACCGTGCGTCCCCCCTGTACGGGGGGCTAAGGACGGCGATGGAGACGATGGAGGGAGGAAACGACGCAGAATTGTACGAAGAGGACGCTCGGGTGGTGTGGGAGAACGCGAGGGATTTTGAGGAACGTTCTCGGAGAATCAACGAGACCACGGGCCGGTTGGTGGAGTGGCTGGGAAACCAAGCAGGGGTTGCGGAGGTCTTCTACCCCAGCCGGACGCAACGGGCGATATACGACGCATTCAAGCGGGCAGAAGGAGGCTATGGCGGTCTATTCTCCGTGTCCCTGAGCCCTAGCCTGTCTCCCACGGCCTTTTATGACGCCCTGGATGTGTTCAAAGGCCCCTCTCTGGGCACCAATTTCACCTTGGCCTGCCCCTACACCCTCTTGGCCCACTACTACGAATTGGATTTTGCCCGCCGCCACGGCGTCTGTCCAAATTTGGTACGGGTCTCGGTGGGATTGGAGAGTTTCGAACACCTTCAGAAGGTCTTCGAGGTGGCGTTAGACTCGGCCCGACGGCCCATACCGACAGGAGTGGCGCGTGAGAAATACTTCCCGCCCGGATTGACAGGCGGGTAGGAGAACGAGCGTAGGAGATAGCAAGGAGATAGAAGCAATCACAGGGCAGAAAGAAATGCAGGGATGTAAAGTGGAAAATTCGAACAGAAAGGTCTGACTGCCGGACGCCTGGACAGTGGCGACCGTCTGGTGTCGCCTCACAACCACGTTGCGTCCGCATGCTGGTTTCTTTGCAAAATTGCTGCACGAGCAGTCCTTCTGTCCCCAATGGCGAGATTTTGTAGCCCGTACCATCCTCCTCGTACCCTCCGCTTCCCTTTCTACTTGAGGGGCTGGGTTTTCGCGCCGGCTGCTTCCTCTTTCTTTTTCGCCACGGCCGCCCGCAGTGCCTTGTAGCGTTCTGCACACTCCTTCTTGCTTTTGCCTTGCACGCCCTCCGATATCCTCTTCCACCTTTCGTTCTTCTCCATGCTGGCAGGATAAGTCACGAGCCCGGCCTCCAATTGCTTCTGTTGCTCCTGACTCCACCCATCCCCGCTTGCCACGGCCTTTCCATTGTCCTCCCCCCTGCTCGTCCCCGTCTTCCCCGACTTTCTTCCCTCGCTTCCACCCCCCGCCCCGGCGCCCCCCGTGGCTGCCACCACGCGGCTCTTACTGACCCCTGCCTGAACGACCTGGTACTGCTTGATGCATTCCTCCTTGCTCCGCAAAGACGCGCCCCGGACCATGTGGTTCAAATAGTCGGCAATGCACTGCCAGCGTTTTTGCGTGCCCGCGGGGAAGCGCACCACTGCCTTGGCCAGCACCCCGAGCTCCTCTTCGGTCCACGCCGCTTCCTTCGGGGAGGACTCCTCTCCTCCGTCCTTTTCAGCCGACGCGTGGGCGAGTCCAGACGCGGCCTTGCTTGTTTCCTCCTCCCGTTTCGCCTCCCGTCTCTTTTGGCGCTCCCGCTCCACGATCGCGGTGACGCGTGCCACCCCTGCAGGCGATACCCGGGCCGGGGGGGGGGATGGCCCGTCCGGCTCCGCCTGGTAGACGTACGGTACCCCCTCCAAGGCCGCCACCGCCTCCTCCATCCCCATCACGTCCACGTGCTCGAACATGAAATCCTCCTCCTCGACCGACACCACCCTTCGTCCCGCCGTTTCTTCGCCCACGGCCTCCTCCTCTTGGCGGTGCAACAGGCTGCACAGGGCGCGAAACCGACTTCGGGCACTACGCATCCTCTTCTTGGCTTGGTCCCGAACCAGCTTCGCCCGCGCTCTCTCCTCTTTCAACCGTGCTTCTTCCTCTTCCTTCTTCTTCGTCTCTTCCTCCGCATCTTTGCGCCTTTGCACTTCCCGTTCCCGCGCCGCCGCGGTTCGGGCGGCTTTGATCGCCTCCTTCTTCTCCTTCTCCAACTCCTTCGCCCGCTTCAAACGAGGATCGGCCGTCCGTGCTCTCTCCACCAGGGTGGCCAACCGCTTGTACTCCTCCTTTTTCATGGCCCGCGCCAGCTTGTCGTTCTCCTTCTGCATCCATCGTTTCTCTTCCCTGGAACCGGCGGCCTCCACATGGAAATCGTTTTCCTCCGCCGCCTTCAAACTGAAATCCCGCCAACTTTCAAATCGACCCCAGTAGTCGTAGAACCGGTACACGTCCTCGATTTTGCTGTCCTCCCGACCTAGATTTGGCACCGGCCGTTTCACGGCGAAGCGGGCGTTCCGGTCAAAGACAGGGCCATACACCTTGAAAAAGTCACCCTTCTCCCTTCCCGTCGGGATGCTCTCGTCGAAATTCATCTCCGAATCGTACGCGCGTTTTTTGCGTCCGTCGCTCAGCGTTTCGTACGCCTTTTGCACCTCGATGAAGACCTCGTCGCGATCTCCGCGACCAGTCTTGTCCGGGTGGTACAGAAGGAGCGCTTTTCGGTATGCTTTCTTCAATAAGTCTGGACCGACCTCCGTCGCTGATAAATGCCCCAAGCCCAACAATTCGTAGTAATCCATCTTCTTCACATCCTTAGGTGTCAGGGTCTTCTTGGGAAACCGGAATGTCGTGTCATCCGAGCCGCCCTCCCCGCCCTCCCCTATTTCCTCCTCCCCTTCGGCCTCGTCTCTGAGGCGTTTACATGGATCAAAGCCTCCGCTCCCTGCCTCTCCTGCCTCGATCGCCTGTCTCTTCAACTGATATCGAAAGTAGGCAAGGCCGCATGTTTCTATTTCTCGCACGGGCAAGTCAATCGAAGTCTCCTCTGTGGTCACAGACTTCGTACCTCCCCATGGGACTGGACTCGTGATGTCTATTAGCACGCCCTCCTCGTCCATAAATACATCGTCCGCCGAGGACGGCAATGGTAATTTTACACGAAATACCATGTTTTCCTACCCCTATATCGAAAAGGTGTAGGGAATAGAAGGGAAAAAAAATGGATGAGTGAAAAATGTCTGCCCCAGCCGCATATTCAGCCATTCATAACCTCCGGCCATCGAAGTCATAGTAGAATGACATTGAAGGCCATGTTCCTGCGATTTTTGGTGCTCGCAATGTTCTCACGGCGAGGCCACCCTTTACGAGTCATCTCAGCATGAAACTTTCCCAATTTGTATCGCAAAAGCCATGGTCTCCACGATGCAGCCTGCCTACGGGGGGGGTGGGCCACGTCCTCGCTGGATTCCGCCTTCCCACGCCCCACTTGGGCCGTCACAGGTGGCGGAGAAATGTGTCCCTCTCTCACGTCACGTTGGTCCTCTTCATGATTTTAGGTTTTATCATCGGTTGACACGGCGCGGTGCGTGGGAGTGGAGGCGGGCGCCCGGACGAGGCTTTAAGGAGCTTGGGAGCATCCTAGGAGGTACAAGGTGAACGCCGTCCCGGTGCCGCGTCGGCTGGCTCGATATTTTGATGGCCTTCACGGGAGTTGCTCCACGGCAACCACCAGAATCCCCGCGGTCACGCCTCTCCCCCTGTTTGTACAGTCTCCCTCTCCTCGTCGTCCTTTTCTTTCTGCCCGCCGCCTCCCCCCAAACCTCCTGGGGGTCTACCCTGGACGCTACCAGCAATTTTTTTAAATCCACGTGGGATAGCCTCGCGACCTATACAGGCTATCATGATTTCTGTCCGTTTGCCATGGATTTCTCGGAAACGGCACGGCGGGCCGTGCAAGCCAAAATAAAGTGCCAAGACAGGGCCTTGACAGCCATCACCACGGGCCTCAGTCATTGGGAGATGACATTGATGAAGGACCATCCCCGACCCTTGGTCTTGGCGTTCACGGGGCCGACAGGGGTGGGCAAGACAGAGACAGCGCATGTCATCGCCCGGGCCATTTTGCCCAAAACGGAGCTGGTGGGGAGTGGCAAACGACCTCGGGGATTGTTGGTCTTTCGGGGGGAGGACTTTGCGGATCGGCGCGCAAATGTCACCAGGTATGGGGCCAGGGAAGGCACGGTCTGATGGCTCTCCTCTTGAACTGTTGCTTTCTTTCATTTGTTGCTCCCTCCGTCAGTCCTGGATATGACCCCGCCCTCGGTTTCGGTCCACACACTCCATCACCGTTCCCCTCTCTCGCCACCTCCTCCTCTGTTTTGGGTTCCACAGCTACATTGACGTCATCAAAGCCAGCCTTTTCAAGCACTTAGAGAGGTGTCAGGGCCATGCAGTGGTCATCTTCGACGAAGTGCAGAAAGGTTCGATTCTGGCTCCCCTCCCTCCCCACCCATCTTTCCCTCCCTCCCTCCCCATCCCCTCCCCGGGTAGTGATCACGGACTTCCTACCCTCACTCCCTCCCTCCCTCCCTCCCTTTCTCCCTCCCCTCACACCCTCCCTCCCACAGTCGTCCCCGGCACGCTGGACGCCCTGGCCGAGGCCATCTCCGAGCATCCCACCCTGACCTACTACCCCGCCGAGGACCCCCGCGTCATCCACCGGATCGACACCAGCCACGTGGTCTTTTTCCTCATCAGTGACATTGGCTGGGAGGACATGCTGGCCCTGCTGGTGGCGCACGGGGGACACGCCGCTGCCCTTCCCCCCCACCTGCTCTCCCAACGGGTCAAGGCGGCCTTGGACGCGCAATGGCAACGGCTTCGCTGCGGGAAAATGATCGACACGGTCGTCCCCTTTCTACCCTTATCCCAGGCAGACATGCGGGAAGTATTGGACGTAAAGCTGGCGGAGATGAGCGAGGAGCACGAGGGGAGGTTGTGGGCTCGGTTGGAGACGACTGAGGAGGTTCGGGCGCACTTGGTCCAGAAGCCCTTTGTCAAATACGTTGGGTACGGGTTGGAGGACGAGGGCGAGGGCGAGGACGAGGGCGAGGGCGGGGGAGAGAGCGAAGGGAAGGATTGTCGGGCAGGAAAGGAGGTGTATTGGTACGCGGAATTTGGCGCGAGGAATTTGCAGACGGGGGGACCGTTACATGCCTTGGAGAGTGCGATTGTGGAGAACATGAAACCATGGCGGCCGCTGGAGGTGCTGGACGTGCGCCTGAACAGTCAGACCGGGGAGACGGAACTAAGGTGGTGTCCGCAAGAGACGTGGATGGGGGGGAAAGGGGGAGAGGGAGGGGCAGGGACGGCATCGCGGCTGTGGGAGGAAGCGGGGGCGACTGGATGTGACCTGCGATGGGCGGGTGACTTGAAATTGAAGGTGGGCTAAAAAAGGCCTGGGAGGGGTTGTCCTGACCCCGGGAAAGGAGCTATTAGAAAGGACCATCGGATTCTCCTCGGCGCGCGGCGTCGTCCAGGAGGTTCGAGGGTGTCAGAATGATCGAATGGGCGCCAGTGCGGTGGCAAGCAAGAGCCGTGGATCAGCAACAGACCCTGACCAGGGATTGGGTGAGGGACAGGAGGCCGGAACGGGAGGAGGATGGCAGAGCGAGGAGAGGATACTGGTGGAGGTCGAGGGAGGATTGCTTCGGTAGAGGGAAAGGAAAAGGGTCGCCTGAAAGAAATTTGTAACGATAAGGTCATTTAAAAAAATGTAAGAACAGAAGGACGTGGTCCAGAGCGTCGCGCGTCAGTGAAAAGCGAAATGAACACTTTCGACACGACAAATTTGAGGCCGCGACTGCCTCCCTTTTAACGAGGCCACAAGGCACCTTTGCTTCCTTGAGCAAAACCCGGGGGTGCCGCGTACGTCCCGGCCATTCCCCACCCCACACATACATCCTACATCCCAGTCTAATGCCCGCCGTCATCCTCCTCGGCTTCCTCTAGCTCCGAGGGACCGTCGAAATCGACATCCTTGAAGTGTGCGCCTCCCCCATGGTGTCCATGATCCCCATGCCCATCCCACGGGTGCCTCAACCCCAGTACCACGGCGCCATCTTCATAACATCGCCACAACATCCACACCCAGCAAACAGTCGTCATGACTGTCGCCGCTTTTTGATGCATCTCTGAGACATGGAAATGGTCTCCATGGCCGCCTCCGCTTCCTAAGAACCGCCTGCCTGTGGACAAGAAGGTTGGAGCGTCTAGGGTCAACGGGAGAAAACATGTAAAGCCATGGACGGTCGGGAGAAAGAGGGCGGCACGCCCGAGTGAGACAGTACCAAGCAAACTTGGTCAGGTAGACGAAATCGTTTCTAGACATCAGTCAGCTTGTGAGAAGCATCGGGAAAGGGAGTAGCCGGACGAGATAACGGGGAAAGAGGATTTACCGGTAGTAGGACGAGTGAACGCGAGTGACGGCGCCCTTCTCGGCACTTGCCGCGAGAACGTGGTAGCTATGCGACCAAGCATGTCAGAAGGCGGTTTTGTAAGAGTACCACGCCGTGTTCTCAACAACGAAGACCGCTCGCCTTTGTGAGACCGTGAAGATTGCATGAAGGGGAAGACAGAGATGTCAAAGATAAACAACGGAGCATCCCTTCTACGCGATTGTCATGATCAAGAGGTTCCCAACCGCCACATTTCTACTTTTCAGTGTCAACGACCACCCTATCCGTCTGCGTGACACAGCTTCCACAGTGACAGACTCGCACCAAGTCCCCGCAGGCACATTGCCTGCAGACAACCGAAAAGCGAGAGGTCCTTTTCCATCACACTGCCACCGTCATCGTTTCCCGCATGCGGAAGCAAGGCGTCCTCTTCCATTTCACAGTCCCCGTCTACCTTTCCCGCGGGCTTCAATGCTCTGAGGCCTAAAGTCAAGGTTTTCTTTTTGATCACACTCTCACCGTAATCACTTCGTTGGGGCTCCAAGACTCGCGCTTAGAGAAGTAAGGGGTCCTTTTCCATCATATTTTGAGCGTCATCGATTTCCGTGGGCTCCGGCTCTTTGAGAGATGAGGGGGCCTATTCAATCACACCATGGCAGTCATCGTTTTCCCGCGAAATGCAAAGCAAGCTTTAGAGCGCCTCATTTAAAGTTCCACCCTGTGCGTGTGCACCTCTTATTTCCCAAAAACCAACGACAGTCAATCGATAACAGAATGTGTTGAAGAACGACTGGTGGGCTCACCTGGGATGATTGTGCGGCCACGCTTCCTTCTACCTCCCCCTCCTTCAGCTCCGCGCTGAACATTTTCGACAGCCAAGGTCCCATGGCGTTTAATGGCGTGCTTGAAGAGGTGGGGACGGCATCGCCACTAGTGTCTCCTGGAATTTCTGGCGGTGATATGGACGAGGAAAGTGGTTTGATTGCTCGACCCAAGCGACTTTCTCGCGGGGTCATTTTGGCGTACCGGAGTGTGGTAGAGCAGGTCCTCCCTACTTTCGCGGTTGCGTTGCAGCTAGACAAGTCCACCGGTCTTTCATCAGGAGACGCAGAACATGGAGCTCAAAAATTGAAAGATCTGTGGCTCAAAGCGATGAAAGAAAAATTGGGAGTGGACTTGGGAGTACTATCCATGTCAGAGGCTACTTTGCCTCTAAATGAAGAAGAGGGGCAGGGAGGAGCAAGGGAGGACGTGAACCTGCCGAGGGACGGGAGGGTATTAGATGCAGATCGGGAGAAAGAGGGCGACGACGAGGAGGAGAAGGCAGAAATAATGGGAGAGGAAGAACGACGGGTGGAGGGTCTGAAGGTGGCGCAAGCTTCCCGTACCTTTCGATGGCTAAGTCCTCCCCGCCGCCCGTTCCGAGCACCAAATGACGGGCTGCGAGGGAATAGTGGAGAGGGAGTGCGCCTTCCGGGGAGGATACGGCAAGCGGACAGGCAGGGAGGTCCTTCTCCGTGGGGAAGGCCGCTGAATTTTATGCCCCCCCCCCAGGTGCCTCTCACATCTGGAGCTAGGAGGGAAGGGAGGGAGGGCGGAGGGAAGGGGAAGGGTGCGAAACGGGGAAGAGGAGAGCGGAACAAGGGAAGAGCGGGTCCGCCGCCCCAAGGCGAAGGGTCAAAGTCCCACCTTCCGCCTACATTTCCCCCCCCCCCCCCCGCCCCGCGCCACCCCCCCCCCACCCCCCCCACCCCCCCCCCCCCACCCCCCCCCCCCCCCCCCCCCCCCCCCC
>Ga0102934_1000918_pt1 | contig 20303 bp, 16 predicted proteins | sample SalPonR2_A_D1_MG_FD_78175 | JGI IMG/M metagenome (GOLD analysis project Ga0102934, IMG submission 78175) | Salt pond soil microbial communities from South San Francisco under conditions of wetland restoration - Salt Pond MetaG R2_A_D1_MG | ecosystem: Environmental > Aquatic > Marine > Intertidal... | reverse complement strand
TCAGCGAGAAATCCTTAAAACAAGATTCCTCGTCGCTGGCGCTCCTCGGAATGACAGTGGCGGAAGGTTTTGGAATAACAACATATAATTGCAGGCGTGAAAGTAACAACGGATTAATTCGTGCTCGTCATCGCACTTGGAAATTTAGAGGCGATGACGAGCACGAATTAATCCGTTACTTTCACAGCTGCAATTATATGTTGTTATTCCAAATCCTTCCGCCACTGTCATTCCGAGGAGCGCCAGCGACGAGGAATCTTGTTTTAAGGATTTCTCGCTGACGCTCGAAATGACAGTATGACCCGAACACCTATTTTAAGCTTCTGCCGCCGGTAACCGCCGGATCGCCCTTGTAGCCCAGCGCCTTAAAATCCATGACGCCGTTTGTGCCATGACAATCCAGGCAGGACAGCGCTTCCTGTTTGGGGGCGACCTCATGATTGAGCCGCCAGTGCATGATCGTTTCCACGAATGTGATCTCTCCGCTGAAATCCAGGCCGGCAGCTTTCATCCCCTTGCGGGCCGCCTCCGGCCAGTCATAATTGGTGAAATAGCCGTTATGGAGTTTCGGAACAATCAATTGTTCGAGCTTTTTATCCGCCGGCACTTTGCTCTTCATTAATTTGTAGGGCGTGATTTTTGCCGCTGGATCATTAATGTCTCCCATTGGCGGATTCAAATACGTAACTCCCTCAAGGTTGACGGGATCGCCTTTTAAATACCGCTGATGTTTGCCGTTGTACCAGTCATAGGACGGGGTTAGCCCTTTTTCGCTGACCAGCAATCCCTTTTTCTTATTTATCTTTTTTGTTTTTTGATCGGTCTCTTCTATCATCTTGCTGGGCTCGCCGCTCCTGGACCAATCCCATCGCGTCGTGGTCTTCGTCTGCTTGGCATACTTCGGAATGTGGCAGGTCTGGCAGGCGATGGCATCGTAGTGGGAATTTAACCGATCCAGCACCGGGGAATCCGAATCGTGCGGGGCCGGTGAGTGGCAATCCGTGCATGCCACTTTGCCCTCACTGACCGAAGACGTGGTGCTTCTGCCTGCGATGCGATGGTTCTCGGTGGTGTGGCATTCCTGACAGGTAAAATCAAGCGCTCCCATATGGAAGTCATGGTCCGGAGGCGGGTCAGCCAGGGTGTCGCCCATATCCCCGTGTTTCACATTATTTCCGCCGCCGCCATACCAGTGACAGGTCCCGCAATTGGAGCGCGTCGGCATACCGACATGGCGGGCCACCTTGCCCAGATCCACGGATTCATTTGGAAAGCCGCAGATATTTTTCTTTTTATCATAGGTGCCGGTGGTGTCATGGCAAACTAAACAATCGGCCCTTGACGGATCATCGAAGCAAAAACCGTCTTTCTTGCCGCAGGCGTCAAACGCCTCATCCTGCCAGCCATAGCCGGCATGACATTTGGTGCAACTGCACCAGTTCGACTCGATGCTCACTCAGAAGTTGTTCATCAGTATGCGTTTGCCCAACTCCTTGTCGGCTTGAATCCCGGCAACATGGGGGGACGCCCCCTTCCACCGCCAGTGGGCGGTTTCGATAAAATCCTGCCCCTGCTCTTGATGGCATTGCAGGCAGGCTTCGGTCACAGCGGGTCCATCCGCGTAATCGCCCGTCATGAAATTTCCGTGATCAACAGCCGCTGCCGGACTGGATATCAAAACAGCCGCCAGGATCATCCCCATCAGATGACGCATTGTTCCACTCCTTTCCTTACTTAATCGTTGGTTAGGTATTTGCAGACAAATTGTATCGCAAGCATCTATTCAAACTGAATGCCAACTTGCGGAAGATTTTTAAGTTTTTGATTTTTTGGTTATTTATAGGATATGGACCGTCGGTGGCCGCCGTTACAGGGGTAGCTTGGTAACGCATAAGTAACAGTTAAGTAACGTTATTTAGGCTGAACCGGCCCGAAATTTTTCAAATGACCGATTTTTTGCCAGTCAAGCCCAAGCAGGGCCGCGGATGCGCGGTCAACGGAAAGCGCATCAAAGCCCGCCACAAGCGTTCCCACGGGAGGATCGCATGAGCGGCCGCCAAGGTGCTGGTCCGGCATGCCGATACTCGCATCCATAAGGGTTAAGTCCGGGGTGCGGTATCGGTTAAGGTCGATAATCGCCTGCTGAAGGCCCTGGTGAAACGCCGCCTTGTTCCAGATGCCGCCGGCACCGGCATAGTGGGCCGGCGGAGCGAACCCCATCATGTTTTTCAAACTGCCGGTAAATTTGGACAGGGTATGCACTTTTAGTACAGGCAAGGAAATGATAAAATGGGTATCTGCGATGCGCGGCAGAAAAAGTTCGGGCAGACGGGGGCAGTCTGGGTTTTTAGACTGTTCGACCGGTTCAGTGTTTAAGTCCAGCAGCGGCACGTCAAGTTCTTTTGAAAGACGGGTATAGCCAAGCTTGTCAAATACCTCGTGGGTCGTCTCGCATGGGTCGCCCGTGCCTTCGGCAATAATGATGTCTGCCGGACTGCAGGCCCGGATATATTGTATCACCGCCCGGCAGCAAGCCGTGGATGTGGTTACCGGATGCGGCATGGAGGTGACCAGGTTCGGCTTAAGAAGGATTTTCTGTTTTTCAGCCAGGCGCTCTCTTGCCCTGACGGCGTCCAATACAGCCGGAACAGAGTCCTCATAATTCAAAAAAGGGATTGTTTGCGGCTGCATCAGGCGTCCTTTTCGGTTGGTGTCTGGCTCTGGGCATCGGGTGATGGTTCAGCGGTCATCTGTTCCGGGGTGATGATCAGTTCAGCCGCTTTTTTGTTTTTCAGGTATTGCCCGGCCAGTTTGGACAGCTCCTCTGTGGTGATCGACTGGTAATCGCTAAAGAACGTCCGGCTCCACCCGATTTGCTCCGGATGTCGGGTGGAGCCCTTAAGCACGCTGTTTAACCAGTATTCGTTGGTCTTTTGTCGTTCCTTGATGCTGGTCAGGATCGGTTTGACCGCTCGCTCGAGTTCATCCTGGCCCACCCCCTGCCGGGCAAGGTTTGCCGCTATCTCTTTAACCGCGGCAAGGACTTCGCTCGAATCCTCGGGGGCGATTTCAACGATCGCATGGTAGATGCCAAAATCCTGAAACGCGCGGCTGGGGTGGTTGTAGGCCTGATACGAGTAGGCGGCCCCCATTTTTTCCCGGATTTTAATCCGCATCCGATCAGACATCACTTCCGAGAGCACAGATAGCCGGCGGGTCTTGTGAATATCCCAGAAGTCGTCCGTAGAGTAGGCGATGTCCACAAGCCCCTTTTTGATTTTCGTGGGCACCTCGATGTGTCGGGACTTTCCGGCCGGGAAATCCGGAGCGCCGGCCTTGTCAGAAGATATCGCTGCAGTTTTTCTCGGCGCCAGGGCACCAAAGTATTTTTTCGCGTTTTCAATCACCCGATCCACGTTTAGATCTCCCACGACTGAGATTTCAATCGGGGCTTCTGCCATACTTGCGCCCACCCATTCTTTAACATCCGCTAAGGAATTCTTTTGAAACGTTTCAACGTCGGGAAATCCGAACCGGCTGTCCCCGCCGGCCAGAAAACGCTTGCCGTCAAGCAGCAGGGCTCCGTGAATGGAGTGCTGCCAGGATTTATATTTCTGTTCAAACTGGCGCATGGCCAGTTCATAGGCATCCTGTCGGAATCCGGGATCCATGATATGCGTGTACATCAGGGAAAAGAGCAGGGAAATTTCTTCTGAAACCGAGTGCCCGGTGAAGACAAATTTATCCTCTTCCACGTGAAAGCCTGTGCTCGTATTCTTGCCGGCAAGGGCCTGTTTGAGCTGGTCGCGGGTGAGTTCGGCGGTGCCGCTTAAATTCACCACTTTTTGGGCAAGCTGAGACAGGCCGGGTTTATCAATGGGCTCCGCCTTATTGCCATGGCCGAAGACAAGGGCGGCCGTCACTTGGTTGTCCTTGAAGTCGGTTTTTTTAATATTAAGATTCACATTGTTTTTAAATTCAACACGGAGCATCTCCGGGTCTTGAATTTTTTCTTTTTTTGCGATTTCTCCTTCACCCGCAGGTGCATCCAGGTAGGGGAATTCAACGGCCGCCTTTTCGGCCGGTGCGTGAACCGGGGTTTTGCGGCTGTTGGTAAAAACATCGGCAATCTGTTGTTCCGGTTCGGCATCTTTGCCGGATAAATCCGCATTTCCCGTGACTAATACCAGCCGGTGGTCCGGGGACCAGTCTTTTTTCAAAGCCGCATGGATGCTTTCCGCGTCCGCCGCCTCGATCATAGGGGCCAGGATCTTCTTCTTCTGGCTTGGGGATTGAAACACCCGGCGGCTGTTAAGGCTGCTGATAATCTGGCGGGCCAGATGGCTGCTTTCCCGGGTAGCAGCAGATTTGATCCGGCGGTTCAGCTCTGCTTTCAACTCTTTTTTTGCCCGCTCGACCTCGTTTTTTGTAAATCCGTATGTCAACGCCTTTCGCAAGTTCTGCTCAAGGGTTTCAATCGTGGGCTGCCATTTGTTCGGCGGGGATTCCGCCCGGATTTCAGCGGCTTGAATATAATTGAGGTAGTTACCCGCATGCATACTCGCTGAAGTGAAAGGCGTGTCTGGGTGATCGAGCATCTCATCCAGCCGGTAATTGATGATTTGGCTGGCCATATTGGATAGCAGGCGCTTTCGCCGCAGGGATTTTGAATCCGCTGGCTGTGGCTTTTTGCTGACCACCTCAATGCTTGTGGTGGTGCTGCCCGCCTCGGGTTCATGGTGGTAGAAGGTTTGCGGGCCATGGTGGGATATGCTGCCGAAATCCGGATAGTCACGTAAGGGGCCTCTGGCGGAAAGACCGGCGAATTTGGCTTTAATCAGCGACTTCGCCGCATCCAAATCAAAGTCACCCACCATGATGGCAAGCATGCGGCCCGGCCGGTACCAGGAGTCGTAAAAGGATTTGAGCAGTTCCCGGTCAGCGGCTTTGATGACCTTTTTCGTGCCGATGGGCAGTCGTTTGGATATCAACGCATCCGGAAATTCAAATTTCAGGGTTTCAACAAAGGTTCGGTAATCGACGGAATCGCGGGTCCGTTTTTCCGCAAGTATGACGGAGCGCTCCTTTTCCACCTCCTCAGCCGGAATCAGGGCCCCGGCCGCGTAATCCCGAAGCACCAGCAGACCTTTTTCCAGACCTTTTTTATCCCCTTCCGGAAGATCGATGTCGTATACCGTGTTGTAAAAACCGGTACGGCCGTTGACATCCGGACCAAAGCGCATCCCTAAGCTCTGGAAGTATTTTACCAGTTCGCCGGGTTTGAAATGTTCGGTGCCGTTAAACAGCATATGCTCCAGGTAGTGGGCAATGCCGCGTTCATTGTCCTTTTCAAGCATGGCGCCCGCCTGTATGTATAAATGCATGCTGACCCGGTCTTCTGGCTTTTGGTTGGGCATCAGGATGTAACGGAAGCCGTTTTCAAATTCACCAAAAGTCACATTCGGATCGGGTTTAAGATCTGACTGGCGGTGCGCAAGCGTTTGGCTTGGATTGAAAATGGCCGTGGCCGAATCTGCTATGCTTTTGGCGTTGACCTTGCCGCCCAATGCCGGCAAGGTCAGTCCCATCAGGAAGAGGGCAAAGATTCCAATAGTTAAAGAAAGATACTGGGCATACTGTCTATATCGCATTTTCCGTCCTTTGGTTAAGGTATGCAAAGTTTGGTTCAAACAATTTTTAAGCAGTTAAGATAAGACCTCCGATTGGGTTTGACAAATGATAAAGGATTTTAACCCCGGCGGTTGGGGATTGCCGACATTGGCGAGAAAGCGGGCTGCACGGATTTTGCCTTGCGCTGGTTATGTCAGTGTGTTAAGTCGACACCCAACTGTAACCATTCAGACAAAAAACGGTGGACAGCGTGCCAACTGAAATTGTTGTTCTTACAGTCGGTTTTATGGTGGGGTTTTATATGGCCTGGAACATCGGGGCCAATGATGTGGCCAATTCCATGGCCTCGGCTGTTGGCGCAAAGGCCATTACCCTTCGCCAGGCTATCTTAATCGCCGGCATATTAAATATCGTTGGGGCCGCCTTTATCGGGTCCCACGTGACCGATACCATTCGGAAGGGCATTGTATCGACGGATGTAATGAGCGATCCCCATATAGCCCTGCTGGGCGCCCTTTCCGCCCTGCTTTCTGCTTCTCTGTGGGTTTCATTTGCCACCTGGCGGTCCCTGCCGGTCTCGACGACCCATTCCATTGTGGGCGCTATGGTGGGGTTTGGCATTGCCATGGGCGGTTTTTCCGTAATTCACTGGCCGGTGCTCGGGGCCGTGGTGCTGAGCTGGGTGATTTCCCCGGTGTTCAGTCTGGTCATCGGATTTGTGATGTTCAAGCTGATCGTGCGTTTGGTGTTGTCCAAGCCCGATCCCTATGCGCTCGCCCTGAAACGGGCGCCGTGGTTTATCAGCATTACAGTGTTTATCATCGCCATGTCGTTTCTGTTTAAGACTCCCTTGGGCGCGAAACTGGCGCTGAGCACGTCATTCGCCAGTTTGATTTCCCTTGCCATTGCCTTATGTATTGGTTACTTCGGCAAGCGCCTGATAGAGTATAAGCTTGATGAGCAAAAAAAACTCAGGCTGGGGGCTGAAGCCATTTTTCGAAGGATTCAGATCGGGACATCCTGTTATGTGGCGCTCGCCCAGGGAGCCAATGATGTGGCCAATGCCATCGGCCCCCTAGCGGTCATTTATTTTCTGGTGAAAAAGGGGACGCTTGGCGCTACCGTACCGGTCCCCTTTTTTCTTCTGGTTTTCGGCGGAGTGGGGATTGCGCTGGGCATTTCCATGAGCGGGGCCCGGGTGATCCAAACCGTGGGCAGCCGTATCACCACACTGAGCAACACGCGGGGGTTTTCGGTGGATTTTTCAGCCGCCACCACCGTTTTGGTCGCCTCCAAGCTGGGCCTGCCGGTCTCTACCACCCATGCGGCGGTCGGCGGGGTTATGGGCGTCGGGATGGCCAGAGGCTTTGAAGCGGTCAATTTTGGCATTATATTTAAAATTATGCTATATTGGGTGCTTACAGTGCCAATAGCTGCGATTACCTGTGTCGGCATCTTTAAATTCCTCGCCTGGTTGACTTGAACCTAAATTGAGCGATTTTCAAGTTTGCCGCAGATCCAAGGAAAATGATGTCGAGCTATAGTCGCCTATGCGGGGCATTATTTGACGCAGTAGATGCGGTGAAATTGAAAATCCCGGAGGGTTTCAAATTTTTAAATTAGAAAATGCTTTAACTAATCAAAAAGAATATAAAATTTATCTATTAAAAATTTGGAACGCTCAATTTAGGTTGAAATAAGGAGATTGAGAATGCGAATTCCGTTTTTTAACATGTTTATTTCTTCTCCCTTTGACTGGCTGCAAGAGCATGCGGAAAAAGTCAAAGAATGCTCCTGGGCCTTTCAGCAGGCCATGGAATGCTATGCCTCCGCCAGGTGCGAGACCTTTGATGACCACCACCAGGAAGTGATCCGCTTCGAACACGAGGCAGATGAGATCAAACGCCGGATTCGCGGGCATTTGCCCAAAGGGGTGATGCTTCCCATCGAGAAATTTCAGCTTTTCCGATACCTAAGGGAACAGGATGGGGTGCTGGATGCGGTCCATGAGTCATTAAAGTGGCTTTCATTCCGCTCGGATGCGGGCATTCCGGAGGCTGTGGAAAAAGAGCTCTTTCTTCTGGTGGATGCCGTGATTGAACCGATCGAAGAACTCGCCCATATGGTGGGTGAGGCGCGCAAATATTTTAAAACCTTTTCGGAAAAGCAGCGCCAAAAAGTTAAGGAAATCATCCGCAATCTTAGGCAGATGGAGCATGACGCGGACCAGCTCGAACATGCCCTAATCGAGAAAATTTTTGCCAACGAAACCGATCCGATCTCGGTTTTTCATCTGGTTAGGCTGGCCGAAACCATCGGCAGCATCGCCGATCACGCGGAAAACACGTCTGATATGATGCGGGCCATGCTCGCCAAATAACTGTTATGCGGTGTTTAGTTCAGAAAAACGCCCACTTAAGATAGCCGATGAAGATGGCCCATGCAATAATGCAGGTCACATAGGAAACCCACATACCCCGTTTTTTGGCCTTTCCATGCTTGTCCACCCCGCCTACCTTGGTGTGGCAGGAAAAACATTCCTTTGCATCCATGGGCAGGTTGATGAAGCACTCGGGGCATCGTTTGACCAAAAGATTGTCGCGGGCTTCTTTGCTGAGGGGGCCTTTGGTTTGACTCCCGGTCTTTGCGGCCTTTTTGCCGAATACCTTCGCCATTGGCGGCTTCCTGGATTCCGATATTGTTAATAATTTCCCCTTCCGTTTCGCAGGGGATGGCCTCAAATTTGAGATGGATTCAATGCGCGGCCCTTAATTTATTATCTGTTCGGATATTTCGATTTCGCTTTTTTCTCTCAACTGGGCGATCCAGGCATCCATGTACCGGGTTTTTTTCTGGTTCATCAGCTCTTTGACCACTTGATCTTTTTCTTTTTCAAAATCTTCCGGATCCGGCAGCTGTTTATTGGAAAACGCGATCACGTAAAAACCCTTACGCCCGTCTATGGGGGATTCAGGTAAGGGCTCTGCGGCTGACAAATTAAACGCCGCACCAACCATCGCCTGATCCCTGCCGATTTCAGGAATAGATTGATTGCGTGAAAAAAAGTCGGTGGTATTAATTTCGATGCCCGCATCTTCGGCGGCGGATTGAATCGAATTTGCGGATTTGACGGAGGCCAGAAATTCCTTTGCGGCATTTTCAGACGCTTTCCTCTGTTCCTGTTTTTTCCAGTCCGCTATCACCTCTTCGCGCACAGTTTCAAATTCGGGGATTTGCGCCTCCTTTTTTTCAAGGACCTGTATCAGGAAAAAGGCATCGCCCAGTTCCTTGACATCGCTGACATCCATTTTGGGAAGCTTGAATGCGGCCTCGGCAAACGCCTTAGGCTTGGAAACACCGGCCGGGCCTTTCTGCTGGGTAAAGAAGTCGGTGGTCTCGACCGATAGATCCTCCCGGTCCTGGGTGTTTTTAACCAGATCATCCCCGGTAAATGAGATGTTGTACATGGAAACCGCATCATCATAGACTTCGTTCTTGGCCTTTTCCATGGCAAGGGTTTGGCGGATTTGATCCTTTACTTCGGCTATCGGTTTGACGCCTTTTTCCGTCTTTTCTTCAACTTTGATGATGTGCCAGCCGAATTGGGTCCGGACGGGCTCGCTGATTTCGCCGGGTTCCATGGAGAATGCTTTATCAGAAAAGGGCTTGACCATATCCCCGCGTTCAAACGTGCCAAGATCCCCGCCTTTTTCCTTGCTCGGGCCTTCAGAATATTCCGCCGCCAATTCGCTGAAATCTTTTTCCGCCTTGGCCTTTTTCATGATTTCCATGGCTTTTTCCCGCCGTTTGGCTACCTCTTCAGGGCTGGCGCCTTTATTAAGTTTGAGGAGGATGTGACGGGCGTGGACGGTTGCCGGCTGTTGATATTTTTTCTGGTTGTTATTATAGTAGGCTTTAATATCGGTCTCTGAGACATCCACCTTTGAAAGGTAATCCTCAGGGGCAAATTTTACGTATCTGGTCTTTACTTGGGGCTGGGTCTTGTACTGCTCTTTGTGCGCCTCGTAATGGGCTTTCACCGCCTCTTCATCAACGGCGACATCAGAAAAATCCGACGGCTTAAACAGGGCATAATCGATTTTGATTTCTGCATTTTTCCAGTTATACCATTGCCGGGCCTCGGCCGGGGATACCTGTATACCGCTGGCCACAATGGATCGCAGTTTCTGGATAAGCATGGATTCGCGCTGGAGGGCTTCAAAGCTTTCTGGTGACAGGCGGTTCTGATTTAAAACCATTTTATACTGCTGTTGATTGAATTGCCCGTTTTTTTTAAATGCCGGAATACTGGTGATGGTCTCGGCCAGTTCAGAAGGGGCCACCTTTAGTTTGTATTTCCGGGCGGTCTGCCGCAGCAGTTCGGTTTCAATGACCTGGTTCATGGCCTGCTGCTTGACATTGAACATTTCAAGCATGTCATTGTTAAACCGATCCCCAAACTGCTGGCGAAGCCGGTCAATGATTCGCTGGTATGTCTGTTGATATTCTCTTATAGAAACCGGCTCGCCGTTAACACTTGCAGCCTTGGTTGTCCGGCCTGAATTAAAGCTGCCGACACCCATGAAAACAAACGCCAGCACAATTATCCCCAAAAGAATTTTGATCATCCAGGAGCTGGCGCTTTCCCGCATTTTGTTAAGCATTTAAAAATCTCCCAACTATATAATAATTTAGTTTTATGTAATCGGATGTTACCAAATGCCCCGACTGTCAGTCCCCGACAGTTCAGACCCATATAATTTCTCTGTCTTTCTAATGTCTATCTGATTTTTTGTCAATATATTATAAGGTTTAAAATAAGGCTTGACAGTCAAAATACGTTCTATTAAATTGCGTGATTATTTCGAACGGGGCTGTAGCTCAGTTGGGAGAGCGCTTGAATGGCATTCAAGAGGTCAGGGGTTCGATTCCCCTCAGCTCCACCATAACGATTTTTAGAAACCGGACGCCTGAATAGGTGGCCGGTTTTTTATTTGCCAGCCAGTTGTACTTGATTGATTGTCCCGATTTTGTTTCAAATTTTATTATATAAGGTCTACAGTGAGCGGTTATTTAAGAGTTTAGCGAAGCGCCGCGAGGGCTTCCAATAATTGATCAAATGCCGCAATCCGATGCCGCCAGTCGTAGGCTGCCATCTCTTCGGCCAGCTGCCGGCTAATGGCCGTATAGGCTGAAGGATGTACCAGAAGATCGGAAAGTTTGGTCACGAGTTCTTCAAATGTGTCATAAAGGCACAGGTGGTGCAATTCATCGGGAATGATTTCAGGATAGACCAGGCGATTCGGGACCAGCGGGATGCACCCAAAACGTGCGGCCTCAACAATTGAGATGCCGAAGTTTTCCTGGATAGCCGTGCTCACCACCACCGTCCCCGCCGCCAGCCACTCGAAATAGGCGGCTTTATCTTGATCATACCCGATATGAATTAATTTTTCTTTGAACCGGCTGTTCAGGGATTTAAAAACAGAAGGGACCTTGCCAAAGGCCTCTCCCAGAACGGCCAGACGAAAGTCGATCCCCTTTTTTGCCGCTGTTTCCAGCGCGTTGAAGAATAATTCGGGCTGTTTGTCATGCTCCCACCGATGGTTCCAGATCACGAGCGGCGGCTTGCTGGTTTTTTGTTGAGCCGGCAATTCTGTCAGGGAGAAATCACAGCCCGGATAGCAGGCCGCGGACTTTGCCCGGATGTTTTCGATGACCCAGTTGGGCCGGTAATCCGGCATCATTCGGATAAAGCCGGGCAAATGCTGAAAGAAATCCTTGAGATGCGTATTGGAATTAAAAACCACGCGGTCTGCCGCAAGGGCTGTCGTTATATCGGTAAAACCAAAATGTGCATCCCGGATTGCTCCGGGCTGCACCGGGTAAGTTAACTGATTCTCGTGAAAATAAACCATGGCCGGCGGGCATCTGCCGGGGCAAAGGGCTTTAAAATCGGCAAGCCCCATTAGATCCGAGCAGATAAGAGCGTCATAGGCTGAGGGATCTTTTATCTGATGAATAAAGTGCAGGGCCGCCCCCCGCATCCGCCATTTCCAGAAACGGGCGGGCAGGATGTAAAGATCCACATCATGTTTGCTGTATTTAATAAAGCCATCGGCAAAGTCCCGATGCGAGCCCCCGTAAAAGGGTTCAAGAAAAAGCAGTCGCATGGTTTGGGTCGCTATTCGATTTTGGATATGGACATGATTAACCTGAATGTAGTATGAATAAAAATTAAACGCAATTAACCTGTATCCGGTTTACGTGTCAAGATGGCCGCTGTTTCGGTCGTGGGAGGTGGGTGTGAATTCAATTCTGAAAAAGAGCCTGATGTTACTGGTTTTAGGTATCTGCGCCGCAGGCTGCATGTCTCCGCAAGTCAAGCTTTTCACAGATGCCACGGATCCCCTGAAAGAGTTTACCTTAAGGGGGGAGGCAGACGAGAAGATGCTTTTGATTCCGGTAAACGGCATTATATCCGACTTTTCGCGTAAAGGCTTTTTGCGGACAGAGCCGAGTATGGTGCAGGAGATTGTCTCTCAGCTTGATATGGCGGCAAAAGACCCGGAGATCAAAGCGGTGCTCTTTAAGATCGACTCGCCGGGCGGATCGGTCACGGCCAGTGATGTGCTGTATCATGAGATCCAGTCGTTCAAGGAGGAAACCGGCAAAACTGTTTCTGTCGCATTAATGAATGTGGCCGCCTCAGGCGGATATTACATGTCCCTGCCGGCGGACATGATCATGGCGCATCCCACCTCGATTACCGGCTCCGTGGGGGTTATCTTTCTGCGGCCAAAGGTGAACGGCCTGATGGAGAAAATCGGTGTGGATGTGATTACCCACACTTCGGGGACGCACAAGGATATGGGCTCCCCCTTCAGGGAGGCCTCCCCGGCGGAGGAGCGGATATTCCAAGGGCTTGCGGAGACTTTGGGCAACCGGTTCATCCGTTTGGTTAAGAAGCACCGCGGGATTTACGGGTCGGCGCTGGCCGAAGTCGAGACCGCGCGGATTTTTCTTGCCGATGAGGCGCTTAAGATCGGATTGGTGGATGAAATCGGTTATTTAAGCGATGCATTCGAAAAGACCCGGGCCATGGGGGGGCTGCCGGAAGGTGCGCGGGTGGTGGTATACCGTCGGACAGAATACCCGAATGACAACATTTATAATACCCAGACCCGTTTTCAGGCGGGCGGCCAGGCATTGGTTGACCTGGGTATCCCGGAATCCGCAAAATTGGGCCGGTCGGGGTTTTATTATCTCTGGTCCGCCGGCATTGGGTTTGAAGAATAAGCGTTTCAGCCGTCTGATCTGACCCATCTTTTGATGATGTTTACTCTATGAAGCCGAAGATTGATCCCAAACTGCGGAGCCTGATTGAGACGTTTAAAGCCCAGGGCTTTATTTTAAAAGGCATTAAAAACGGCTTTCGAATCAAACTGGAGAACGGTCATGATGTGGATGTCTATACGCTGAAATCGAATCCGTCCCACATACGGGCGCGCATTAAAACCAAAATTAGCGACGAGGCGGCCCGCAGCGAAAAGATAGAAAAAATTTACCGGATGCTTTCGGAGCGGACCCGGGATATCGCCGAGGTCCATCGGTTTAAGCTGACAAAGAATATGGCGGACGCATTTGTCTATTACGCGCATGTAGATTTATCCCAAACCCCGGCCTACCAGGAAACCATCGTGATCGGGGGCCGTGCTGAAGAGGTATCCGAGTCCTATGAGGTGACGGAGGTCTCCGTTGAAGCGGATGCAGAAGCAGAGCCAATGGAAGTAGAAGCCTCTTTGGCCGGGGAGGCCCCCGTCGGGCAAGCTGATGAACAGATCGATCTCACGGATTTTCTGGAAAGCGGGGAAGCCGGCACGCCGGAGCCGGAAGACGCGGTGCGCAAACTGGAGGCCGTGGATGCCAAAACCCTGCGGCAGGCATTGGATAACCTGTCTTTGCCAAGATCCAGCAATGTGCGCCTGGTGGTCACCCGGCTCTATCGCAGCGCCATTGACCCGGAGGAGTTGGAGGAATCCATCGGCATTGAAACGGAGAAAATCAATACGGATAATGATATAGCGGAATTGAAGATGATCCGGGAGATGCAGGCCGTCGATTTTTTGGATCCATTGATCGAGCTTTTATGGCAGGCCGTAAACCGCAAGGCAGACGCTGAATAGGGCTTTGATCGGGATGAGCTGACTGTCAGTCGGTTTGCCTGACCGCCCGAACCGTTCCGCATTCCGTGGCATGCCGGCGAATAACTTCCCAATCTGTCTTGTTTTGGCCGGTCACCGTATCCACAATCTTATGCCATCCATCTGAATAGCTGGAGTAGTTTTCCGAACTCCAGTACCACTTGGTGTCACTGGCAGGGAAAAAGGGTTTTTCCTTATAAATTCCCGCGAGCTGCGCCGGGGTCGGCAGCTCCCAGTCCGAATACCCGCCGATTCTCAAATTTTTAGCATATTCCCGGGCCATGTCATAGGTCAGGCACTCATTCGGCCGCATGATACTTGAGTCCACAAGGGTCCACATAAGCCCGGTTTTTTTGTCCAGCACGACGACCCCGTCGGATTTTTCGATAAACCGATCCCCCGCCCGGCTCAGCTCAGCGCGGATTTGTTCCTTGGCGCTGTCTATCCGTTTCTGACGGAGACGTTCGTCTAACCTGGCCAATTCACTGCGAATATCTTCTTTTACCGTGGTGTCCGGGTAGGCTTCGAGATAATCCTGAAAAACCTGCCTGGCGGCGCGATAATCGCTTCCCTTTTGGGCCGCCTTATCCTTCAGGGTCGCAAATACCTGTTCGTCCCGCTGGCGTTTTTGATATTTGGGCAGCAGCTGCTTGAGCTGATCGGTATGGCTGTTGTCATAGAGTTCAATATAGTTTTCACACAGTTCAATGCATTTCCCCCAGTTTTCCTGGTTTTCGCATTTATTCAGCCGGTTTTTGACGAATATGAAATACTCGCTGCTCATATCATCGATGAGCTCATCGATTTGTTCCCGATGCGCCCCGTTGGGATGATTGCTAATATAGGCCTGGGCGGCGGCAATTTTTTCGCCCGCGGTGCCGTTGACCATAACGGTCTTCAGTTCTTCATAAGCGTGCCCTTCGACGAGCGACGCCATTTTATCGATCTGTTTTTTAGCCTGGCTGATATAGGGGTTGCCCGGGTTGCGCTCAATAAACTGCTGGTAGGCCGCGGCCGCTTTTTCATAGTCGCCGGCTGCCTCAAACTGATCCGCCTTTTCCATGGCAGCCGCGTATTTATGTTTTTTAATCTGCTCCTGTACCTTTTGAATTTTCTTTTGGACCGGTTCCAAATATTCTTCGGGAGGGTTAGCGTTCAGATACTCGCCCAACAGCTTCAGTTTTTTTTCAGGGGTTTGCTGCTGGCTGACATTGGCCATCATGGACTGGAATTTGGCTTCCTGAATCTGGTTTTGGTGAATCGCCGAGAAGATGAAGCCGGCGGCAACGGCCACGATGACCGCGGCTGCCAAAGCCCCGCCGATGATTATCTGTTTTTTTCGTTTATCCGGGGCCTTATCAACTTTATAGCCCTTTCGCCGGCAGTAGCCCTGGATATAGGCATTGGCTTCCTCCTGGTCCATGCCGAATTCCATGGCCTTTTGCACCAGCACGTCATAGTATTCGGGCCGGATTTTGCCGTTGATGGCGGCAATATCAATATCCGAATCCAGCGCAGCCAGACGGCATCGGGCCAGTGAAATATCATAGGAATTCCGGGTTTCATCGGATTTGAAAATCGTCATGCAATGGCCGGCCAGCGTGTTGCTCGCTGTTGCCGTGGCGTCCCTGCGGCTGATATTGGATAATTCCTTCTTCTTCCGGCCGGCCTGGGTCTGCAGGGATTCGAGGTCAGCGCTTTCAGGGAGTCCGAGAAAATCGTAGAGCGAGGATTTGCCAAGGATCCTCAGGTTGTCGTTGATGGTTTTTTCAAGGGATTTATCAATGTGGCGCGGTTTAACCTCGTTTTTTCCCTTATCGTCTTTTTTGATGGGGCAACGGACCCGGCGGCGGACTTCATCTTCGGTCAGCGAATGCCGCTTGGCAATCTTGGCGATCTCTGCCTCAGTGATATAGCCTTTGTCCATACGAAGGCTGATGGCCCGGTCAATATGGCCGAATTTTTCCTGCTTCTTGGCATTGATCCGGTCCTGAATCTCGTTTTGGGATAGACCATGCACATTGGCCAGCTTGAACACCTCTTCCTGGGAGATAAAGCCTTTGCCCATCAGGATGTCGATGTGCCGGTCGATTTCGGGATATTTGCTTTCTTTTCCCTGCTTGATGATATTTTTGGCGGCTTCCAGCTCTTCGGCCCGCAGCTGCGGATCCAGCATCACTTTTTCAATTTCAGGGATCAGGCTGATGTTTTTCTGGGCTTGGAGGCCCTTGGTGGGATGGTTGCGCAGTTTGCTCCATTCCGCCTGTTTTTTCTTGATCGTCTGCTTAATAACTGCGGCATCCGTCTCCGGCGGATTAATGGAAAGGTCTAAGAGTATATAAAAATTTTCACGTTCCATGGAAAGTTCTAATGCTTATTTGTTATTTTTAAATCTGCTTGCGGGCATGCGGCCGGCATTAGTGGATGACCAGACTCTGGGATCGGGCCTTGGCCTTTTCCAATGCCTCGCCCTGGATCACCGAGGCGGTATCCAAAACCACCTCCACCTGCCGGGATTCACTGGTTTCAAGGGCGGTGATATGCAGGCGCCCCTCTTCATTTAAGCTGAAGGTGATCTCTATCGGCAGGTCGGCCGGCAGTTGGGGGGGGAGGTTCAGTACAGCGGTTTTGATTTCAACCGTGTGGTCCAGCGGGATTTCCACACTGCTGGTTTCACTCTCCATGATCCGGATGAGAACGGTCTGCTGGTCTTCCACCGCTGTAAAGAAATTCTTTTTCCGGCTGATGGGAACGGCCGTATTTCTCAAGACCAGATTGAATACAATTTCTTCGTTTTTCGGATTATGCGCAACCACGCCGAAGCTTTTGCTGGTCACGTTTTTTACCTTGAGCATGGCGCTTTGGATGGTGGGCAGGGTGTAGCCGGTATCATTGGCCACCTCCTGGGCCGCAGCTTTAAAGTCTTCCGGTTTGACCTGCTCGGACTCGATCATCTCCGAGAGGTTGGCAAATTCCTCCACCGATTTCTGAGTCTTTTCCGCCAGACGCTGGACCAGGCCGTCGTTCAGGCTGAGTTTCCATCCATAAATGGCCGCCCCCTTGGCCACCGCCTCATCCGGATCAAACACCTTCGGGGTCACATCGAACCCCTGCTTGATCAGTTCCTGTATCTGGGGCATCCGGGTGGAGCCGCCAACCAGGATAATTTCGTCAAACTTTTGATAGCCTTTATCACTGGCCGCGCTAAGCATTTCCCGGGTAAAATCGATGGTCCGCTCCAGAAGGTCCGCAGTGACTTCCTCGAATTTTTCCCGCTCCAGAACGATTTTCACCCGCTCCCCGCCATGGGTGACCGATATCGGGGTCTTGCTCCGCTGGCTTAATATTTTTTTGGCCTTTTCCGCAGATAGCTGCAAATCCTGCCAGGTGTCCGGATCCTCCAGGATGTCCTCCTGGCTCTGGATCTCTTCCTGGTATTTATCCACCATGTAGGCGACAATCCGATCGTCCCAGTCCTTGCCGCCCAGATTATGATCCCCGCCGGTGCACACGACTTCCACTGAATCCTTTTGAATATCGATCATGGTAATATCAAATGTGCCGCCGCCCAGGTCATAGACGAGAACGACGCGGCTCTCATGGGTATCCAAAGTGCCATAGGCGATGGCGGCGGCCGTGGGCTCGTTGATAATCTGGCGGACATTGAATCCGGCAATCTCGCCGGCTTTTCGGGTGGCCTCGCGCTCATTAATGCCGAAATAGGCCGGGCAGGTGATAACCACGTCCCGGACTTTTTCGCCCAGATGCTGCTCCGCATCCTGGGCCAGCTTTTTTAGAATATAGGCGGAAATCTCTTCAGCCCGGTACTCCTCATTGTTGTATTCAAATACGAAATTTGGCTCGCCCATGGCCCGCTTGACAAAGCTCACCACTTCATTCGGGTACAGTTTGGAGCTTTCTTTGGCCACATCCCCGACAACAACAGACCCGCCGTCGAAAAACACGACTGAGGGCGTGACCCGTTCATTTTCAGCATTGGGAATAATAACTGCTTTCCCGAACTCATCCACGTAGGAAATGGAAGAATAGGTCGTGCCCAAGTCAATACCGAAAATGCGCTTGCCTTTTTTCTCCATTAGATCTCCTTGTTATCGGCCGTAGACTCACTATTGCAGATATAGATTGAGACAATTTCCGGGCGGATAACCTTGCCGTCCCATTCATACCCCGGGCGAAGCCGCTGGGCGATCGTTTTATCCTTTAACGGATCATCGGTTTCAATTTTATTGATCACACGCTGGCGGGTGGGCTCAAGGGCGTCCCCTTCCGTGGTAAAAGCCTCAACCCCTTCCCAGCCAAACATATCCTCCAGTTCCTGGGCCATGTCTTCTAAATACTGAAGCAGTTTGGCATTGTTCTCCTCGGAAAAGGGCTGCTCCCGATAGTGGCTGGCCAATTTCCGCACATCGTCAACGATTTTTATGACATCGGTAAAAATCCGTTGCAAATATTTTTTCAGCAGCCCATCCCGATAATCCTGAAGCGATTGGTGCAGGTCGTCAATGACTTTATTCTTGTGCTCATCATATTTGATTTTGCTTTCAAAGGCATTGGCCAGCTCTTCAAGCTGCCGTTCAACCCCTTTGATGGCCGGAAACAGCTGTGCCATGCTTTCTTTTGCGGCTTCCTCGGGCGCCTCTTCAGCTGTTTCGCCGGCGTCGGCCGCATCGGTCCCTTGCGTCTCATCGGGTTCGCTGCGGCTTACTTCTTCCTCAGCCGGTTCTCTTGCTTCTTCTGAGGTCTCAGCCTCGGTCTCGCTCAGATTGTCCAGATGAATTCCAAATTCGAATTCATTGCTGTCATTGCCGGTGTTCTGATCCATGGAAGACCCCTGATCGTCATTCGGGTTTGTCGAAGATGCTCGGATGTTCAAGAATCTATAATTATTACCGCGCATTAAAGATGAAAATCAGCCGTTTGTCAAGGCAAATTTCTGTCTGAACAGTAAATATCCTTTTGAAAATGCACGAAAAATGTAGGTGCCATGCTGACAAGCGACCGCGAATTCCTTTAAATACAATACCCTTACGATTCATTATCCGGCTGTACCTTTAAATTCGGATATAGTTTTCTTTAACCAGTCCACCCACTGATCGATGCCCTCACCGGTCTTACAGGAGACTTCGAAAAGCGCTATATTCGGATTGAGTCGGTTTACATGGGACCTCAAACGCGTGGTGTCGAAATCCGATAGCTTCATATAGTCGATTTTGTTAACGATCAGCACACTGGCCTTGGTAAACATCAGGGGGTATTTAAGGGGCTTGTCATCGCCTTCCGGTACACTTAAAATCATGGCGTCCTTTATCGCGCCGGTATCAAATTCCGCCGGGCAGACCAGGTTGCCGACGTTTTCGATGAAAACCAGGTCCAGCGCCGGATTATCCAGTCCATCCAGCCCTTTTTTGACCATCGTCGCATCCAGGTGGCAAAAGCCGCCGGTTCGCAGCTGTAAACTCGGAATACCGGTTTCGGCAATTTTTTCGCAATCCACCACCGAATCGATATCCGCCTCAATCACCCCGATGCTTATTTCATCTTTCAGGGCGTCAATGGTGCGCAGCAAAAGACTCGTTTTTCCGGATCCCGGGGAAGACATGAGATTGATCATCAGGGTTTGGTCCCGCTGCAGCCGGTCCCTCAGTTCCTGGGCCACCAGCGCATTGTCTGATTGAATCTCTTCTTTAATTTCAATAAGCTTGATTTCATCCATTACTGGGCCTCCATTTCTTTGATATAGTACTCGCGCCCGGAGACCAAGGTAAAATCAGCACTCGCCCCGCATTGCGGGCAGATCATTTCGCCCAGCTGCTCTTTGCTGATTGATTCGCTCCGGCCGCAGGCATTGCAGCGAATGACAATCGGGGTGCGTTCAATTTTCAGTTTCGCGCCGGCGGCGATGGTGTCTTTGCTGAGATAGTCGAAATAATGCTGTATCCATTCATTTTCGAGTTCACTCAGTTCACCCACAGTCAGGGTGATCGACATTATTTGGGCAACCTGGTTGCGTTCGGCGTGTTTTAACACAATACTGAGTATACGCTCGGTCACTGGGAGTTCATGCATCGTTTTTGCTTTCTAAACCGGTTGACATGGTTATGCTATAGCATAGCGGGCAGTATATTGCCTACCTTAACGTTTTGATAGGGAAAAGGCAAACCGAAGTTACAGGCGGTTGCAGTCCAACGATAGATGTATAAATTGGGTTCATTGTCATGGGCGCCACTGTTGATGAACTCGTAAAAAGTCGATTTTGGGACGGCAAAGAAAAAAGTTCAAGATCGCGGCGCGCAAATCCCGAGGAATGCAGCGTACTGACTCGTACGTGAAATTCCGAGGGATGCAGCGCAACAAAGATATTGGACTTTTTACGAAGCCGTCACTGTTGATGATGAAATAATCGGCCCTTCGTGCACCACGTTTGTTTTAAAGAAAAGCGGAGACATT
>Ga0102934_1000917_pt1 | contig 20328 bp, 19 predicted proteins | sample SalPonR2_A_D1_MG_FD_78175 | JGI IMG/M metagenome (GOLD analysis project Ga0102934, IMG submission 78175) | Salt pond soil microbial communities from South San Francisco under conditions of wetland restoration - Salt Pond MetaG R2_A_D1_MG | ecosystem: Environmental > Aquatic > Marine > Intertidal... | reverse complement strand
TAGACGATATGCGTCCCGGGGCGACTTTTGCAGTCATCATCCAGCCCGCCGATTCGGGATGGCATACACCTGCACGACGAAGCAAAAAGCTGAAGGCAGCGGCGATGGCAATGTCGGTTAGTTCTACAGGAACGTGCACTGAACAGCAGACTGAACGACCAGCGGCAGCGAAAGAAGATGAACATGTATTTTCCAATTTGGTGCCCTTAGTCCGCGTCACAGCAGAGCCGGAGCTGCATACACCTTGGTCCGAAGTCGTACATTTTCGGGGATTGGAGCTTTCTGTGCAAGAGCTTGAAATGCGGGTAGATTTGGACACGCTGTTTTCGCTCGTTGCCTATATAGGGCGTCTGTCGAGATTCGACTCGGAGCGAGAAGAAAGAGCTGCGACAGCCGGTGATATTTATCACCATTATTATAACCAGCATCGAGATCCATCCATGCGCAGCCTTCGGACCAATATCATGGACGAAAAATCCATATCATTGGTTCGTCGCCTTCTACGATCCAAGGTGCGCGTGCCCGACGCAGCCCTAAGCGAAGCCGTCGGGCAACGGCTTGTTTACATTGAGCTTTTCCATCACTCTTCTTTGATTGTCGGGATGGAACTCGTACCAGGCGGAGGAAATTTTCCTTCCCGAAAGGAAAGGGCAAAACAGACAGGTCTGCCAGGCAACCGGATGGATGGCAGTCTGGGCTTGGATCAAGAGTTGGACGAAGCATTGGTCAGCGGGCTGGAGCTAATTGGCACGGGTGTTGTGCAGTTGCTTGCAGATATGGCGCGAAGCCTTGCCCAGCTCAGTGGATTGACCTTGGTCTTTAATGAATTGCTTTTTACCCATTACTTTGGAAGTCATTATGATTTGGGTCACATCGTAGTCCTGTCCCTTCGCCAGCAGGCCATTACTCAGAGTTATAAGCTATTGGGTGCCATGGACCTGTTAGGAAACCCTCTCAACCTATTCTTGGGCTTCGGCTCCGGCGTTGTGGAATTTTTCAGACGCACGCAAGCAGAGCTTGTGGGCGATGCGGACAGCAAAGGTGAGGGGCTACGACGCTTGGCGAAAGCAGTGATAGGTGGCCCTTTCTCGAGCGTCAGTAAGATCACCGGCACGGTGGCATCCTTGCTGGAGGAAGTAGTTGGCGTGCGGGAAATGGCGGCGATGGCCGAAGAAGGAATGAGGGATGAGCTTTCTTCTTCAACTGCACGGGCCATTGGCCACCAGACAGAAGACGGGGGTAGCAGCGCTGATGGCTGGAGGGGGCGTGCACCGCCGCCGCAACATTTAGGTGAAGGTATACTGAAAGGAGGAGAGGTCTTCTACAAGTCTGTGAAGAGTGGTGTCAAAAATATCTACGATCTACCCCAGCAGGGTGCGTCGCGCGAGGGATTTTCGGGATTTTTGAAAGGCATGGGAAAAGGCGTAGTCGGAGCGCTCGCTGCACCGTTGATCGGGACTTTGGGTGGCATTTCTCGCGTGACGGATACGACAGCATACTTCGAGAAACCAAGAATACTTCGACGACGCCGGGCAGTGAGGGTTGCGCTGGAAAGTCAGGCGTTGCCGTTGCTGGAAATTGTGCAGGTCGTGCAGGAAGAAGGGGAGGAAAAACAAGAAGAATGTGACGAGAAAAGCAAGTTCGAGGAACCTGCACTGCGACGAGGGCAGAAACAATTTTGATTCCAAAACGTCACACGAATTGTGTCGTGAACCATGCTGTACAAATTGAAGAAAGCATTGGAAAAGAAGGCGCGCAGAGTTTTCTGAGGAGCATGTATTGTGAATCTTACTTACGCAAGTAATGAAAAAAATCAAATAAAGTATTGCGAGTGGAACATGCAATTTCTTCTATGCTTTTACTTTTCAATCTTCGGTCTTATCCGTTTTTTTTGGACGCCCGCCCTCCCGCATACTACAAGTTGCAGAAGTCCAACCCGGAGAAAGGCACCTTTGAAGAACTAGAACCATCCTTCTGTTGGAGCACACTTCCTAAGATAAAAATCATAAAAATCTGACTTACTTTATCTCTGCCGCTCATCTGTACCTGTGTCCCCATCGTCAAGAACGCGCGCGAATGTTCGACTAGGGTCCCTGTAGCGCATGAAGACCTCTGACAGATCGTGCACCACATTAGAGAAAATTGGCGTGTTCAAGGCATCTAAGTTTTCACGAAGTTGATCCACCGACGTGGCGCCCACTATAGTTGACGTCACAAACGGCCGCGAGTATACCCATCCTAATGCTAGCTGAGCCATCGTCAGGCCATACCGGGAGGCAATTTCTTTGTACTCGAAAACACAGTCTTGACTCTGCAACGTACGATAGCGCGCCATGTATCCCGGGAATCGGTTCAAACGGGCCTCAGATGCGCGTCCCTTGAACATGTATTTGCCAGAGAGGACACCGCCAGCCAGAGGAGAGTAGCAGAGAACGCCTAAATCCTCGTGACTCGGGGAGCAGATCTCGGACAGGCCCATGTCCATCTCGTTGCGGTAAAGCAGGTTGTAACAGTTTTGCACGGAGACAACTTCCTGCAGACCTAGTCGACGCGCCGTTTCAAGAAATTTCATGACACCATAAGGACTCTCGTTGCTCAAACCAATGTACCGAATTTTACCCGCTTTGACAAGCTTGCCTAGCGCAGTCAGTTGTTCCTCAAAGCTGACCACATCCTCACGCTCACGCTGAAGGGAAAAGCGACGCGAATGCGGGAATGGTGTAAGAAGAAGGATGAATGATTCCGTACCTAGGAGTCTTATCGATGAGTGTGGTTGTCTGCTGCGCACGTCGTACGCCACCTGATTAGGAGTACACTATCTTCCCTGGGGCCCTCAAATAGCGACTTACCGATTGATCGTACAAGTCAACGCCGAAGAGATTCAAATAGCGGTCAGGCCAGTGTAACTGTGCCAGGTCAATATAATCGGTACCTAGACGCCGTAGGCTTCCCTCAATCGCCTCGGTGATCTGCCCTGCGGTCAGCCGGACGGGCCCCCCGTCCTCTCGCAACCACGTCAAAACGTCGCTGTAGCCCGTCACCTTCGTCGCCAGAATGACATCTTCGCGATTCCTCTTCTTGAGCCATGAGCCAATGATCTTCTCGCTCAATCCATGGGTATCCGGGTCAGCAGGGACAGGATATAGTTCGGCTGTGTCTATCAAGTTCACACCGTACTCGTCGAAAGCCATGTTCAGCTGGGCATGCGCCTGCTCCTCTGTGACCTGCTCGCCCCATGTCATGGTCCCGAGGGCCACTTCCGACACTATCAGATCGCTTTTCCCGAGTTTGCGGTACAGCATACCGTGTGTAAGCCGCTATCAATGTTTATGGTGAGATATGCGCAATGAGTGTCCTATGTTTTGCCAGATTGGCGGCGCTCGGCGGACTCACGAAAATCACTGAAGCCTTTGAGAGCTAATAAGTTGGAAGGCACGCCATCTGACATTAACCTCACCTTGATGTCTTTCTTCTTGTAAGCACGCGCGGCAAGCGCGACGCGTGGGTGCGGCTCTCCCACTTTAGGGGAATCCATTACATCCATATACTTCGCCACACGGATGGCATCAATCCTTCTCCGTTCCAGATCCTGCGTTGTGCGTAAGTCAATGAAAAATAAATACATAGATCCTATAACGTCGTCGACTGCATACTACAAGCTCATCTGTGGTCGACACCTTCACCATATTCCTCCTCCCATACGCCCCGCCTTCCAAAACTCTCGCAACCATCTTATTTTCAGCGTACCTTCTCATCGTAGAGGACTGTGGTGTCCACCTCTTCTCCATACTTCTTCTCCCACTCCTCGGGGGTCAAGGCGGCATCAGGGTCCTCGATCAACTCAGGTCCATATCCCGTCTTCTCATCGTCCATTCCAGGAGTACCCGCCCCGCCGGTGCGAATGGAGTAGAGCGGCAAGAGACTATCTTTCGTCCTCGCTCTTGCCGTACCCCAGTCTCTGCATGTCCAACCGCTTTGTTGAATTGATCTCGGCCCAAGGACGCTGAAGGCGGCTGCTGTGATGCTACTTTTACAGCTGCAGGAGATTCCAGTCGCCGCTGCTAGCACGAGAGTCTTGGACCAGGTTGGCATTATTGCGACCCTCTTTGCTCGCATGAAACTCGCCCGACAACACTTCCCGCCCTGTGCCATTCAATTGGTGAGCAAACATTGGTTAGAACGCCATCAGGAGGAGGATACTCAGGGCAATCTGCCCTCAAGTGGAAGAAACTCAGGGCCACCCGCGCTTGTGAACTGCAACAGCCCCTGTGATCATCTAATCGTCAAACTCCTCGATATCGACCGTCTCAATGCAAAAACTTAGCAAGAGCTATTCTACAACAAACTCTTCAACCACTTGGAACCTCTTAATCATGGCTCTACTGCTACATTACTCTATTTACGGTCCATATTCAAGCCTCTCACGTGATCGCTGCTGCGAGAAGCTCAACCCCCCCCTCGCCATGCGTCAGTTAGAGTATCCTTCAGCTCATCTCCTTACTGCCTCTTACATCCCCAAACGCACAGATTGAACAGTTCTCAAAGGTCGTCCTCCTTTATTAAGGAAGCTCAAATTTGTGCTATTTACCAAGTGCCACTGGGCTGGTAAATCACACTGGGAATTCGATAATTTAGCTCCCGTCGCTCCTTGGTAGAAGTAGCACCTGTGCAGACGAGCCTCTTGGAAATGGTTTTGGGGACTCGCAAAGGCACCTCGTCTTGCTTTTGCCTGTCCTTGACAAACTTGATAACAGTAACTATGTTTTCTTGCGCTGCGATAGCCAATTCTCGACACCAGGTAAATAATTTGGGGAAAATCACTGTGGCGGGAAGCACGCGTACGTGTCTCTCTGGGCACCGCCCAGAAGTTTCAGATGACGGTCAAGACGCCGGACCATGTCTCCGGCACCCGAATCCTACTCTTTGTCTGATATGAAATGCAAATCGAATTTATCTGAACCTGACTGAGACAGGCACAGACGGCCGCTTTCGGCTCGCTTTTGGCCAAGGTGCCGACCAAATCCTCGCGGACATCTCCTCGTCGTCTGCTCGCTCCCTGCGCGTTCACGCAGGCCCCCTCGTGCCGCCCACCACGGTTATTGGTGTCGCCTGTCTCAACCTCTACGACCCTCTACGTCTCAAGTAGCACTGCTGCACCCAGTACTTCCACCGCAACCACCGTGCCAGCCCGTTTGAAAGTCCGGGACATATTGATCAACGGCGACGACAGTTTGATCGGGCAACGCGTCACGGTCAAGGGATGGACCCGCACAATTCGCTCGCAAAAAACCTTCAGTTTCATCGAAATAAATGACGGCTCCTCCTTGGGGGGGTTGCAAGTGGTGGCGGACGCGGAGAAGGTCTGCGACTACGAGGCCGTCCTCTCCAAGATACACACAGGGGCTGCCCTGGGTGTCGTGGGCGTGATCAAGGCGAGCCCAGGAAAGGGCCAAAAGTATGAAGTCGCAGCGGAGAGCGTGGAGGTGGTCGGGGGCTGCGATCCGGAGGCCTACCCTCTCCAGAAGAAGCGCCACACGCTCGAGTTCCTCAGGGGGATCGCCCACCTGCGACCACGCACCAACACCCTGGCCGCCGTGGCCCGCGTCCGGTCCGCCCTGGCTTTTGCCACGCACAATTTTTTCCAGGAGCAGGGATTCTACTACCTGCAGAGCCCTATCATCACGGCCTCTGACTGCGAGGGCGCCGGCGAGATGTTCCGAGTCACCACCTTGCCGGACAAGGTTTCGGAGTTGCCGCGGGTGGAAGGGGAGGAGGATCGCATCGACTACTCCCACGATTTCTTTGGTGCCCCCGCCTACCTGACCGTGTCGGGGCAGCTCTCGGGGGAGGCCTACGCGTGCGCCATGGGGGATGTGTACACGTTCGGACCCACCTTCCGGGCCGAGAACAGCCAGACCACGCGGCACTTGGCCGAGTTCAACATGATCGAGCCCGAGATGGCGTTCGCAGACTTGCAAGACAACATGCGCAACGCCGAAGCCTATGTGAAGGCCATCGTCAGGCATGTGCTCAAGGAATGCGAGGAGGATCTCGCCTTCTTCGAGAAATTTTACGACAAGACCCTCATGGCGCGGCTGAACACGGTGAGAGTTTGGGACCTTTTTTCGGAAGGTGTGGGAGGAGAACGATCATTATGGCCTGCCGGCTTCACCGACACTTGCAAAAGCGACACATCATTCCATTGGAATCTCCTCGCCGACACCGTTCACCCATTTTTCTCACCAAGTCATCTCCCTCCCTCCCTTCCTCCCTCCCTCCAGCTCGTCTCCGAGTCCTTCGCGCGCGTCGAATACACGGAAGCCGTACGTCTCCTCCAGGAAGAGATCGCGAAGGACAGAGGCGCTTGGCAGTTCCCAGACGTCGACTTCGGGACGGACCTGCAGACGGAGCACGAGCGTTGGCTGTGTGAGAAAAAATTCCAACGAGCCACCTTTGTGTATAACTACCCGCGCGAGATAAAGGCTTTCTACATGCGCGACAACGAGGACGGGAAAACGGTGGCGGCGATGGATCTGCTCGTCCCTGGCGTCGGAGAGTTGATCGGAGGTTCGCAGAGGGAGGAGAGGCTGGGGAGGCTGGAGGCGAAGCTAGAAGAGTTTGGACTAGACAAGGAGGACTACTGGTGGTATTTAGATCTCAGGCGCTTCGGGAGTGTGCCACACTCCGGCTACGGACTGGGCTTCGAGAGGCTCGTGTGCTACGTCACGGGGGTGGAAAACATTCGGGAAGCGATCGCCTTCCCTCGGACGCCGGGAAGCGCAACGTTTTGAAATGGGTGGCGGGAATATAGATTGCAAAACCCCGGCGAAGGAGGAGAGAAAGACCATTCGCATAGACCAATTGCTTACTTGTTTTAAGTTTTCTTTGCCTGCGAATGTACAAATATAGAAGGCGTGCGAGACTTTTCCTTATTTCTGCACATGCATTTCAGATCCCAGTCACCTGGAAATGGGACGCAAGGGAGTGAATGCTCGGACCAGTGGGAGCCGTCGGCGGGCCTCCAGAGGCCCCCCGCCCACTTCGACCACCTCTCCTTCCTCCCCTTTCACCCTTTCTCCCTCGCTCCCCGCCCTGCCGCCCTTCTCTATCGCTGCCCCCCCCCTTGCGACCGCCGCCACGCCCAAGGTCCCGGGACTGCCCGCGCCCTTTGCTGAGATTCTCCCTCTCGTGCTTCTGGCTAGGCACACGGTCCTGGTCAGCGCCCCGCGGAGCATGCGAGGCCCCTTCCTTTCCACCAGCGGACGTGGAAGCAGTTTCAGGAGGAAAAGCGCTTTTGATGCCATTCCCAACCAGGGATACGCGAGCCCCTGGGGCGCGATCCTCGCTGTCAGGCCTGGACCCCGAGGTCCGAGGCTTGAACGCATCAAACGCTGGCGGCCCTTGATTCGCGCCGTTCCTCGGTTTCGCTTGCATGTCTTTGCCCAGTTTGTATTGCCGTTCAAGGAGACGGCTGCTTTGGAAGTTGTTGGCAAGAATTGTTACCTCTCCATCCACGCCCAATACAGTGCTTGGCTCCAGGAGCAATTTATGCTTTACGTATCGAACGTTCTTGAGCAGGATTTTAGTCCCCGGCGGTGTATCCAAGCTAAGCTTGGGTATACGAGCCAGTTCGATGGCAGAATACTTCTTTGACCCATCTGTGACACGCAACATCAAGACGCGTCCCTGCCCACCGTCGCCACTCAGTTGTTTGCTGCTCGGCTTTGTTACGTCAAGCACGCTCACAACCTGGAGAATGAAAGCTCCGGCAACTTTCCCTGCGACGTCCTCCATCTTAGACAGTAGCACACGTTCTCCATCTAGTTTTCGAATGTCGCTCTGATTGATGTGTCAGTAACAAGCCTCATGAGTGGAAAAATATGAAGATGGATAATTACAGCAACCGACCAAGCGGGTAAAGTCCAGATGGGTTTTAAAAATAAATAGCAACCGACCTGGAGAAGATTTGACAAAGTCATCCCAGAAAATTGAGCCTCACATGCTTGTGACCAGGACGGCTGATTCATAATGACGCGTGCTGATTGTCTGGATGCGATGGGCATCAATAAAGAAGGCAAATATGAGTTGCTTTCACTGCAACGTTCCATTATCCGACGAGTCGTTGGTCATTCGTAACAGTGAGATTCAGACCTGTAGTATTTCCCATTTCTTCTTGCTCACATGAAATTTTGGCCCAGATACGTCAAGTAAAGTGAGGAAAATTACACTTATCAACATTAAGGCCGCCTGACAGGGACAGAAGTGTCCGTGCATTCCACTTGACTCTGCTAACCTCCCCACCCCCTGCACGTCAAGCTAGTCAGGCTACTAGTCTTACTCCTATTCCGCAGCGTCTCCCCAAATAATGCAGCACTTAACTGATGCGTCACCCCAGCAGCGTCCGTACCCTAAGAGTAAACTCATATCAAGTTCCTCGTCGCGAGACAAACGGAGGTCGTCGGTCCTTCAGCGCCAACGTGCGGCCAGAAGAGAGCTGACAGATAGTTTACGAGCTCTACATAGGGACACCATCGCAGAGGATGACGTGGACTCGATGACGAGAAGTGGGAATGGTAGTCAGTTGTATGAAAGCGATGTCATTCAAGAGGACGATGGAATGATGGTGGATGGTCAAGGACAAGTACAGGCTGAGAAAATCGCGCTCAGGCGGAAGAGAGCGCGCGCTAGACAGGCAACAATTTACGCAAATCGATTCGCGATTCCTGAGTGGATGATCGAGATACCTCACGATCTACATCCTACGGGAGGGGGTGGTGGCTGGTTGGTCATGCCTCAACCTATGGGCAAAAGGTGCTTGATGGCGGCCACGGGCGGGTTAACCTTAACACGAATGACAAGCGGAGAGGTGCTACATAGGCTTGCTTCGCCGCTACCAAATGGTTCTGCATGGGCTAAAGGTCCCAAAAACGGCTGGACCTTGCTGGATTGCGTGTATCAGGAATCAAGTCGGACGTATTATGTCCTTGACCTCCTCTGCTGGCGGAAGATGGAGTTGTATGACTGTGCCTGCGATTTCCGTCTTTTCTTCCTACGCTCCAAATTTGCAGAAGAGATGGAGCACCGAGCGGGAGCCATTCTCATGCATGGCACAGACGCGAGCAACGAGACGTTCCACCTCGAACTGTTGCCGTGGTATGAGTGCCACAGGACAGGCCTGCAGATGCTCCGAAGCGCCTCCTTTCCCTTCGAGCAGGACGGGTTCCTGTTCTGGAACAAAGAGGGATACGTCCAGGCGGGGCTGACTCCGCTCATTCTCCTCTGGAAGGACGCACACTCCTCTCACTCGCTCTACCGGGACTCCCTGCTGCCACGATGGAGCGCCGTCCTGTCCGTGCGGCTGTGCGAGGACCCTGGGGAGGGAAAGACACAGGACTACCTCTTGCTCACTCTAGAGGGGTTGGCTGTGGGAAGTGTAACCCGCGATGAGTTTCACAGGTGGTCTCGTTCACAGGAGCAGGGGGAGGCAGGGAGTATTGGTGGAGAAGGGGACATCGAGGGAGAGGGTTTCCTGGTTTGTTTTTGGTACGAGGAAGCGACCGAGGATGAGACGAGTCAAGAGCACCGCCTGCACGGCCTAACCTATCGCAGGATCTGCGTACCAAGCAGCGAGACCGCGGATTGCTGGAGCAAGCTTTTGTTCCAGAGCCGCGTCAAAAGGGGCATGGAGGGAGGTGCCGTAACTTTCGACATGCTCTTGTGCGACGTGGAAAGGGAGATCGCTCACACGGGCACGCTTCGAGAGGGGATGATCCAGGCAAGAGGGAGTGAAAAGTGATGATAGAGAGAAGAGGAGGCCCCCTGGGTGTCTGTATTTTGGGCCAGATATTAGGGCTACAAGGGGATGTACTATATATAGTATAAGTTTTTACTATTTATGAACATATAAATATATATATATATATATATATATATATATATAAATGTGTATTGTATGAATACACTTATATATCCTGTATAATTCTTTCAGAGGACGTGTATACGTGCTTGTGGGCACTAGATGTAAATATGTAGACAAAAATTCTAAAACCTTACTCTGCACTATCTTCTCATTTTTTAATGTTAATGTTAAATTAATAGTTTTTAATACTTTGTACCCTTCCTTCGAGTATTTCCTCACTCCGCCAGCCCTGTGGCACTAACAAATTTATTCAAGGATTTCAAAATTTTCAGATCCTGCTCAGGAAACTGGACACTCTTGCCTCCCCTTCCTTTGCGACCGACAGCCCCCTGTCTTCCCTGCCACAACGCAGAAAAATCGAAGCCAAAGGGAAGTGATTTCCCACCGCGATCAGCCCCTGTCTCTCCTTCCTCCAGGAAGGCGTATGCATCCTGAAGGTCGACTGGGCCCGCCTTGATGGGCGCCGAAAAATGCGCAGGGATGACCCTTTCGAATTTCCACTCGCACACGCGCTTGATCCACTCAGCCACCTCCTTTTTGGCCCGGGAGACCACTAGAACGCGGATGACGGGCGATACGATCAGGCGCTGCTTGATCTTCTGGAACGTGTCCAAATTGGGGGGGCCTAGAAAGCAAGCTTGCAGGGCCATTTTCTTCCACAAGTCTTGCCCTACGCCTGCTTGCCTGAGAATTTCTGGCGGTTGATCGTCAATCCAAATGATGGCATCAGTGACTAGGAGAGTTCTTGATTTGCGGTGGAAAAAGGCGACCTCGCTGATGGAGCCTGTGAAGGGACGGAAGATCCACCCGGTGTAGTCGATTTCGTCGATGAAGGGCATGCTCTTCTTGTTCTCCTCGGTCAGCACGCCATCTACTCGAAAACCCAACGGAATGTCAACAGGCCAGCTAAATTGCCCGGGTGCCACGTAAATCTTCGCCTTGGGAAAGAGGGAGGCGAAGCGAGCCATGTAGACCTTGTGCTCGATGGCAGTGACCGGAAGCACTACATATGCCACCTCTCCCAACTCCTTAATGAGTGAAACGCATTCGGGAGTAGGCGCCACCGGTGCGTGCACGAAGAGATCGCCATTTTTGAGGCGGATCACTGTAGACCTGATGTTAACGCTTACATTCACGAACGTCTGAGACTGCTCGAGAAAAAAGATGTCGTCTGAGAATTTGGTCCTGACAGTGTCCCTCGCAATCCATGGAGGCAAAAAAGCTGGTAAATAGAACTTCGATCCAAGGCCCGCTGGTTGTACCGGCGGCATCGGTTTGGTGGGTAAGAGCACAGGCGCTGCCCATGCGATGGTGGCGTCCCGTCCGTAAGGTGAGACAGTGGGCATGGTCGAGAGAAGGACTTTATTAGGATTTTGAGCCATAAACCCCACAGCTGTATGGAGTCCACATGCTGATACCAGTAGCAAGCCCAATTTTTTTCTTAATGGCATGATTTCTTTGCCTACGGATGATGTTGGTGTGGGACATCGTCAGTGTTCCTCTTCGACCTCCCCCCCCTTTAGCCATCAGAGATCCACGCATAGAGGCTATCGCGCACACGCACGCCTTCAAACGAGCGATATGAGCGTACTCTCAAGATTCGTTCCCTCCTGCGCCCTCCTTCTTGCCCGAAGCCCGCAGGAGCAGAGACGCAGGCGCCACGCGAGACTCCCGTGCTAACCCCCGGCTATCGTCATCGCCAGAGGCTGACGTGCGGCGAGAGGGAAAGGCAGTGGCGGGATAGTGGGTTCATGTTATATGGAGCCGCGACGCGGGACATGATGGCATCGAATGCACGCGTTGACTATTGCGCACGCCATGTTGACACCTTTTCAATGCCTTCCATGGACACAGTAACTCGGGAAGGGCGAACGGCTTGAGCCACGAAAAGTGTTGGGTAAGAGAGCAGCAGTTGACGCGAGGATTGAGTGGTAATTTGCTTCGATCGTAAACCCCACAAAGCCATTAAATAGTATGCCCTTACTTGCCGGAATTAATACGGGCTTCCAGCGTCTCTCCAAATACTTGTCTAAAGCGGCTCGTAAGCGCCTCCCCCTGAGCCCGAAGCGAACGGGGAAAGGCTTTTACAAAGGCAACAAGTGTGCATCCACGGGGCGCATAAACAGCATTGGTGGGTGACGTCCTTCTAAAACAACCCTCATTATATTGTATGCTTGAGTGCCGCCATCTTGGTAACCGCAGGCTTGAAGGAGTCCTAGTCAGTCTCACTCGATTCATTTCGGGCACGCCACAGGTCGGTTTCGCATGGACGAGAGAAAGAGAGTAGAACTGAACGTCCCGGATTTGACAGGCTTCAAGGTAATTTGTCTCATTGGATGGATGTGTAGTAATGTGTATGTGATCACCGTCCGAACATTTACGATATCCCTTTTTCGAACACTTTACAGCTCAAGCCTTATGTGTCACCAACTGTTTTTAAGTATCCTGTCGATGCTGGAATTATCTGGCCACCAACCAAAAAGACGACGAATTTTTTTGGCGTATGATAAATGTGAAAAACGTAATATTTGGAAAAGATCAAAGTCAAACAGAGCTGTGTGATGTTTGAGCGTTGCCAGGAGCGACTCCAAAGGATTTTGCCTTGATACTTTGTACTGCTATTGGTTGGATTTTTTCTTTTTCAAATACTGCTTTTTTCTCAAAGAGCACCAGCAGTTTTATTATAGACACGCAGGCCCTCAGTCAAGTCAGGTTTTAATCTTGGAGGGCTTCATGTTGGCTTGCATCTAAAATTGCCAGCATACAGTGAAGCGCAAGTAGAAGCCCATAGGCACATGTACGGAAAGAGGTGCTGATTCGAAACAAACTGCCACCCAGAAGGCTAACAAACCCACAAAAGATAACTTGAAAAGCCCGGATACATGTCAGCCAGCCTAATTAAGGGAGTCGTTGTTAACTTAGATGGCCCATATGCTTGGCGTACGAGCTTCACGACCCGAAACATCTAGCAACCACCGAATTGACTATTGAAAAAGCAAACTTCGGTCTTGTTGGGTAAACGTCAAACCGCATTGATCTGGATACTTAATGGAAGTGAAGAGGGTCTTTTAATAGCTAGGTTCACTGAAGATGATACGTCACATAGCGGTGCAGGAGGTAGCAGGGTTCACGCGATCGGAAGGACGACGTGCACTGCACGGGCATATTTTGCTTTCATTTCTTATCCTCTTCTGGATCAAATGTCAGGATACAGGAGCTCGCCGCGGAGAGACATTTGATTTAAGACGGCTGTCAGGAGGTGCAGGGATCGGTAGCATCTACAACACGTCTTAGCCTTGCTCTCCCTCGCACAACCAGAAAATCATGCATAAAAACCTGCGCATTGTTGTGGAAGGTTGCTGTCATGGGGAATTAGACCAAATATACGCATCGATTGCGCTAATTGAGCAGGAATCGGGTCAAAACGTAGATTTGCTTATTTGTTGCGGGGACTTCCAAGCTGTGCGGAACAAAGAGGATCTAAAATCCATGAATGTGCCCAGCAAGTACCTGACCATGGCGTCGTTCCATCGGTATTACAGTGGAGAAAAGGTTGCACCAGTTCTTACGATTTTCATAGGAGGAAACCACGAAGCATCCAATCACTTGCAAGAATTGTATTACGGGGGGTGGGTGGCCCCTAACATCTACTACTTAGGGTGCTCTGGAGTCGTTTCAGTTGGTGGAGTGCGCATCGCAGGCATATCCGGGATCTACAACGGACGAGACTACCACCGCGGTCACTTTGAAGCTCCGCCGTACTCTCCCAGCACGCTGCGCTCGATTTACCACGTGCGGGAATACGAGGTTTTCAAGCTTGCCCAGCTAGCTTCGGGAAGCGGGGCACGAGGCGACTCCGCTCACGTGGACGTAATGCTATCGCATGACTGGCCGCGCGGCATCTATCACCACGGTGATATGGGGCAGCTTCTGCGGACGAAACCTTATTTTCGAAAAGAATGTGAGACAAACACGTTGGGCAGCCAAGCGGCGGAGCTCCTCCTAAACCTCTTACAACCGAGTTACTGGTTTGCAGGTCACCTTCACTGTAAGTTCGCAGCCGTTGTACGTCACTCCAGCTCAACCTCCCAGATGTCCACGCCAGCAAATGTGACGAAGTTCTTGGCGCTGGACAAGTGTTTGCCCAACCGGGACTTCTTGCAGCTGGTGGAGATCCCCCGCCCGCCTGATTGTTGGGAGCAGCCCGTACGTCTGGAGTATGACCTAGAGTGGTTGGCCATCCTGCGGTCAACGCATTCGCTTCTGAGTCGCGCAGAGAGGGAGGTGGTCCTCCCGCGAGAGTCGAGGCGGGTCGCTCCCGATGATCTCGAGTGGTAAGGCGCGGGCTCGGCAGTGGGCGAGACGCTGCTCTCGGCATGGGCGCCTTCCATTCTAAATAGCGAACTTGTGCTTATCTAGGCTTTTCGTGTTTTTCAAACAATACTATATACTATACTGAGGTTAAAATTCCCCTCATACGAATTTCCTGTCGCAGGGTGAGGGCCCGCCTGGCCGCCGCCTGCAAGCGCCGAGGAGACGATCCCTCCCAGGCCCTGGAGATCCAACCGGACGCTTTTGTCAAGACAGCGCCCGTTCACGAGCCCTCTTCCACGGATGGACTCCACGGCGATGGTTGTCTTCGGGGAAGCCCGCAAACTGACGCGCTCCTCAAGCTGTTGGAGCTGGGTCACCGTGTCACAGTGCCCTACACGCCCTGCCCTCCACAGGCCGGCGCCCACGGGTCGCAGCGATCGCCGAGTCGTCGCCTGGAGAACGTCCAGCCAGGACAGAGAAGTAGTGGCGAGGAAGAGCAGAGGGGCACCAGCCTTTTCTTTCTAGATAGGGGGGAAGACCGAGGCAGCAGTCTCCCAGACCCCGACTCGATTGACCTAGATGAGGTGGAGAGCGCGGAGTGCGAGGATGCGGTAGCGCAGGAATACGACCGTCAAGAGATTGTCAAGCCTGAATCGGAGGGAGAATGTGGGAAGGATGTCATCGTTTTCAAGGGTGACCATTCACCAGCGCATGCGGCGCCCGGCTCACAGCCGTCTCCTCGATTGCACCCGTCAAGGCCGAAGCTGATTCTCCCTCCGCCTTCGCTATAAGATTAAATTTAAGCAAAGTACCAATTCATGACAAGGACTGCGACACTGGGGAATTAATTTTTGCTTTGCTTTGAAATGTATCAACCCTGTCGCCATTTCATGGCTTTATGGATAGCAGCCCCGCGGAATGGTAATGAAAGTATACCTGTGTCCTGCTTACATGGCATGGATGACGACATCCCCCGCGAATGAACACACGTGGGCGCCACTCCCCAAGATATGCCCATGGTCCATGCGCCCTGTTGACATGCTCACAAATTCTTACTATTTTTACCAAGATTGTACATGACGCCTATCATCCCAAGCAATATAACGATACAAACGACGTCGATGCATAGCTTGTCCGACCGCCGCCCCACTTGATCGAGTGTGTTCTTCATTTTTTTATTCACGCGGTCCAGGTGATCCTGGACGCCGATTATTTTTTGCTCCAAGTTTTCCAGCATCACGTTTGTGGTTTTGATTCCCTGAAGAGAGGTACGTCAGGGATCAGACGCATTTCGACGGGTGAAGTCGGAGATGGACAAAAAAGACATATCTCGCTAACAAATCTTTCTGACGCTTGCAAGCGATATATTTGCATGAACTCATCCACTCACACAACAATCGCAAAGCTCACCTCGTTCGCTCGCAAGGCTATGTCTCGCAGATCCTCAACTCCCTTCTCGATCTGGTCCAAATATTGCGTATCCAGGTCCTTGTCCCGTTGTTGAATCTGCTGAAGTTGCATCTGATGACTTTCAGTCATATCTGTTTGCATCGGTAGCATACCTGCCGCGGAAGGAGGAAAAGCCGACCGTTGTCAGTTCAGAGGGACGTTGCCCACGTAGCTGAGGAGCTGATCATGATGCGCAGTGCCAGATACATTCCGTTGGCAGTAGGACCATTTCTAAATAAGAGACGCGAACAGAAATAGAAATGTCTCAAAGCGCGGGGTAGCCTGCCACGGAAATAGTTACCTATTGGTCCCCTAAAGGCGTCTGATTCCTCCACAGGCGCAAACAGACCGACAGCACCGGGAGTGTTATTTTTCTTTCGAATATACCCTGCCAAGGAAAGCTCTTTGAGCTCCTGGATTTCAGACATCATCTGAGAAACCATTTTACCCCGCATTTCAAGCTCTTCGGGCGAAAACTTGCTCTGTAAACGGACCAAAAATAGAGAGACGGTGTGAGGATGGCGGACAAGGTGGGAAAATAGGAAGTACGTCGTACTTCTTCTTACTCGGCTGTGTTTTCTCACAGCCATCCTTCCAAGCTGTGTTACCTTTCTTTTGTTCCTCTCCTTCTGGAAAAGTCTGTCCAGCTCCTTGCTGTCCTCCTTCAATTGCCGGATATGCTCGCGTATCTGAGCATTCGTGGCAATGACATCCTTGGGTTGCATTTCTTGTCCAGAGGTCTGGCTTTTGGTTGAAGCAATGAGCTCTTGCACGTCAATCATTCGCGCTGGAAATTGTCAATATGGACAAATGATTATCGAAGAAAATGGGTACGAGTACGACTGTTTTCTTCTCTCCGCCAATGATAAATGCTCCATTTAAACCGATAAGTATAGTCAAGGATACCGAAGCTCCATTTAACACACACTTGAGTTTCAAATTTGGTAGTCCGATTATATTCAGTTGAATACTGGTCGGCAAAGACATATATTTCGACATTACCGCTCTTTTTTTCTTGAACTTTATCCCTATTCTAAACCACACGTACCTATCATTGTCTGCTTCAAATCCATGAATTTGTCAACTTTGCCACCCTCCTTGGTGATTTTTTTAACCTTACCGCCGACTGCTCTCTGTTGGCAGTAATGCGGCAAGTCATGTAAGGCGGATGATTACACGCTTACAACCTATTCTGCGTATGCTGTTGAAAATTGACGTACCTGGATGTCGTCTAGGACACCGAGCAGAGTTTCAAGCTCAGCATCGACACGAGACATTCTGCAAAGTTTTTTCGATGTGTCTGGAAGTGACTCACTGGAAACAAACCTGCCAGGTCTAGCTGGGTGTGAACACGGTGTGGTAAGCACTAGGCGACAGCAGTCTATGGGTGCACATCTTGTAAGATGCAAGAGCAGCGACATAGATGGGATTCTGTACTGTTTCAATCTCCATGATAACTATACGGCTGAGTAGGGTCAGATCAAAAGTGCATGGCATGAAGTTAGCCTTTTCACGGCCTTGACTGCGGTCAATCGTGCCGGTGGGCCCGGCCCCTGCGGCAGATGGGCCGTCTGGTGAACGACGTCGGCGATGCCCTACCAAAATCGCCCCATCCTTTGGTGACTGCTTTCTACGTGAGGTTTAATCGCAATTTGATTTCACGCCTTGAAATGCCGCTGACAGAGACCTACCTTCTCATTCTTCTCATTGAACAGATGGATGGAATCGACTCTTCATTGGATGTTCTTCGCCATATCACCGTCTCTGCTCCTTCCGGGAACTCCTTCCCTCTTCCCCCCCCCGACCTCCCGTTGCGTCTGTGGTCGACCTCAAACTCGCCCGCGAAGGACACCGCGCGGCGTTCTTGCTTTTGTAGACTTCTGATACAAGTGGAATACCCGACGTGGAGTGGTCAAGAAGTATCTCAAGATAATCTGAAACCTGTCATCGAGCATGTTGACGCTGAATTTTTGCGCCTCTTTCGATTCCTCTCCCTCATTGCCTTGGACGAATCTCCCTCTGTCGCCGCCCGCGCATCCACTACTCTGCTACATGGTCAGCAATTATCCATTCTGTTTGGACCTGCCACTGACTTGACCCGTGTGCAGGCCTTGTTGACGACATGCATGGCAGTGAGCTCTCGTGGAGGGGAAAGCTTCGCGTTTTTGAATCTGTACACCGCCACACTCCAGGTGCTCAGCTGCCGCGTGACCGCCCGCATCCTGCGCACTCCTACTTCTCAGATAGGCGCTAGCAGCGCACCGACGACCAGACACTGTCTGCTCCTAATCACACCCGTAAGTTTTTGGGCCTACTGCAAGCATCCAGAACTCTTCGCAACGCTCCACCCTCTCTCGCCCACGGCACCCGAACGCCGACCGGAAGACTTCGACTACGATAGCAGCGGAAGAAGAAAGCGGAGGAGGAGATGCCATTCATCAGCTCAAAGTCAAAATCAAGGACCTTCCAAGTCAAAGACAAGAGCAAAGTGCCCTGTGCAGAGAACCTCCCCGACCGACAGGAGACAAGGAAAGAAAATAAACACCACCTAGAAGCACGAAATAAAGGGTCAAATGCTTTGTCTTTTGTCTTTTCTTATCTTCTTGCACCTGTTGTTTCCTCCCGATCAATCCTATACATGCAAAACTGACAGAGCGCACCTACACTACTATTTACACCGGATCATTCGACCCTGCACCGCCCATCCTTCTCGATGCAGGTGGTGCTGACTCAAAAACATGATACTTAGAAACCTTGGCATGATGTTCGCTGCCGGCTGCCCTGTAGTCAGGATTCCACGGGGCAGGAGTCTCCCACCGCTTTGTTCTGTGCAACCGGTGTGGAGAAGGATGAAGGTTAGAAATAACGTTAAACCCGCACTGAAAGTGCAAAAAACGATCAAGAGAAACACACCTTTGATTGTACCACGCCGGTACCAGCAAATCGTTTGAATGCCCACGGTCTTCGCGGGGTCCCAAAGCAATGTAGGTCATAAATGCCAACCCAATCCCCATGACCAGCACACGGGGAGAAAGTGCGATTTCAACGAGATGGAAGGCCCGGGAGGAGGAAAATCCACCCTTACGTGACCCTGGGGGTGGTCGTGGTCTTCGAATCCCAGCCAAGCGGTCCAAAAATCCCTCATCTCCCCGAAGACGAGCACCAGCAAACCTCCTACCTTCCAAGTACTCGTCCAGGATACGTCGCTGACCACTATCTGAAAGCACTTTGTAGGCCTCTGAAACTGCTTTAAAACGCTCTACAGAGCTTGAATCGCCTGCTGCACACCGATCTGGATGCAAATCCATCGCAAGCTGCCTGTATCGAGCTTTTATTGCTTCATCGCTCGAGTCACGAGGAACGCCGAGCACTGAGTAGTAATCCTTCCTTGGCGGTGGTGAGTCCATCAAGCGCTACCACGAATGATGGAGGGCTAGGTTTCCTAGCGTATTAAAATCAGACGAAAGGCAGAAAGGATGATGGAGTTATCGACCCTATGACAGCAAGAGCAAGGACGCGGCGCAGGCGTGGGCAGGGACGGGTATGTGCCGTGGTTGTGGACCGGGAGCCTCGCTCGCACGGGCGCCTGGGAAAGCGGATTCCTTTTCGCGAAATATGTGTGCTCTCTCCCTCCAGGCGTGCCCAGCCCCCCCCTTTCCCGGGCAGGTTGAATGGAAAGGCGGTGAGATGAGTTGTATTTGGGAGGGCTCGCCTGTTCCATCGCGTGTCCGCGTTGTTTTACCGGCGGGCACTGGAATGGGAGAAAACAACCGCCCGAGAAGCTCGAGCGCCTCTTCGTCTACAGAAGTCACGCCATCGCTGTGCGGCGGACCAGTAAATTTCTCTTTTGCGTCGGCTCGTTCGGTATTTCATGTACCCTACATGGATTTGAAAAGGCCGTGGAGGTGCTGGGCATGAGTGATTGTGTGAAGCCTGTCCTTTTACTCATACTGGGTCGAAGGCCTCACGAGGACGAAGGAGCACCCTCCTTTTCCCACACGATGCATGTTATGATCTCCTCACCAGGTCACTTCAATTTGTACTAACACGTGCATGTTTTCATGTAACAGAAACACCAACTCGAATATATCTGCACGCCAACCATGGATTCGCGGGACTCATTGGTTTACAAGGCCAAACTGGCGGAGCAAGCCGAGCGATTCGACGAGATGGTCGACCACATGAAGGCCGTGGCCCAACAGCCTCAGGAGCTTTCTGTCGAGGAGCGCAATCTTCTCTCCGTGGCGTACAAAAACGTGATTGGGTCCCGTCGAGCCTCTTGGCGCGTAATTTCCTCCATCGAACAGAAAGGGGAGCAGGAGCGTCTGCCCCTGATTCGTGAGTACAAAGCCAAGATTGAGGACGAGCTGCTGGAGATTTGCAACGACATTTTGAATATAATAGAGACGGAGCTCATCCCGAACTCGACTTCTGAGGAAGGCAAGGTATTCTATTTCAAGATGAAGGGTGACTATCATCGTTACTTGGCAGAGTTCCAGGTGGGCGAGAAGCGACGCGAGTCCTCGGACGCGGCCCTTTCCGCCTACAAGTGCGCCACAGACATCGCCGAGCACGATTTGCCTCCCACACACCCGATCCGCTTGGGCCTGGCCTTGAATTTTTCGGTCTTCTTCTATGAGATATAC
>Ga0102934_1000916_pt1 | contig 20329 bp, 18 predicted proteins | sample SalPonR2_A_D1_MG_FD_78175 | JGI IMG/M metagenome (GOLD analysis project Ga0102934, IMG submission 78175) | Salt pond soil microbial communities from South San Francisco under conditions of wetland restoration - Salt Pond MetaG R2_A_D1_MG | ecosystem: Environmental > Aquatic > Marine > Intertidal... | reverse complement strand
TGGAGGATCGGGGGGCCTTGGCTCAGGACTTGGGAGTTGCGCCAGAAGCGTTCCTCGGCCTCAAGCGGGTGCACTCACCTGATGTCGTCACCGTCGCGACGCCCTGGGCGGATGATACGCGGTCTCGCGGGATACCTTGTTGACGCGCCGGGCGGGAGTGGTGCTGGCTATCGCCACGGTCGATTGCGGGCCGGATCTGCTCTGGGTACCCTGCACAGGCCTGATCGGCGCGGGGCGCTGGCGGATTGCGGGAGGCGGCGATCAAGGTTGTCATGGGCAGCCTTCTCCTCCCAGCGTCAGTTATTCGGCAAGTCCTCAAACGGATTCCCGTGAATGAAGAGGGCCACTGCGGGTGGCTCATCGCTTTCACGCCCTCCCCGCTTCCCCACCGCATCACTACGGTGATCCCCACCCTCGCACCCCTCGCCCTTGACCGCGCCCCCCTCACCCGCCATCCGGTTGCACACACCCGGCGATACCATTGACTCGCGAACACGCGTGGGCATGCTGCGGCGTCTGCGTGGCACGCTCACGTGGTGTAGCCGGGTGGCACGATCTTGCCGCAGGCCCGTGATCCAGGTGCGCGTCGCGTTGGCGGCGGGGTGCATGGGTTGATTGATCGGCGCGCTGCTCCAGCTTGGGATTGCATATTGGTGTGGCGGCCTGACGCATCGTCAGTCATGCCGCGCATGAAAGCGGCTTTTCGCACCAGCACACCGAACTCGCCGGGGGTCCGCCCCTTCGGCCAGCTGATGCATACGCGGATCCCGTGCGCTGATCCGCGTCGCGACAAAACAACGAAACGGAGTGGTTCATGACCGAGAGAGCGATCAGCTCGCGCATACGTTGGCCTGATGGTCTTTCGCATTTGATTGATACCGATTATCGCATTGGGCAGGACAATATCCGCAGACGGTTCGGGCCGATCGGTCTCGATATCCACAATCCCGTCTTCCTGATCTCCGGCATTGCGTCGATCGTCTTCGTCATCTTCACGCTGGCCCTTCCGGAACAGGCCTCGGCGATCTTCTCGGCGATGTTCAGTTTCACGACCACGACATTCGACTGGTTCTTTCTCACGAGCGCCAATTTCGTCGTGCTGTTTGCCCTGCTTCTGATCGTGACCCCGCTCGGCAAGGTGCGCCTGGGGGGCTCGAAGGCCGTGCCCGATTACTCCTATACCGGCTGGTTCGCCATGCTGTTTGCCGCCGGCATGGGGATCGGGCTGATGTTCTACGGCGTGTCCGAGCCGATGACCCACTTCTCCACCGCCATGGGCGGAACGGCCGCCGAGAACGGGGTGCGCACGGACTGGGCGCCGCTGGGGGCTGCGCAGGGCAATCAGGAAGCCGCAATCAGCCTCGGCATGGCCGCCACGATCTATCACTGGGGCCTGCATCCTTGGGCGATCTACGCGACAGTCGCGCTGGCGCTCGCGCTGTTCAGCTTCAACAAGGGCCTGCCGCTGACCATCCGCTCGGCGTTCTATCCGCTACTGGGCGAGCGTGTCTGGGGCTGGTGGGGACATGCCATCGACACGATCGCCGTTTTCGCCACGCTGTTCGGCCTCGCCACATCGCTCGGCTTCGGCGCGACCCAGGCCAGCGCCGGGCTGAACGCGCTTTTCGGCGTGCCGCTGGGCACGACGACGGAAATCGTGCTGATCATCGGCATCACATCCGTGGCGCTGGTCTCGGTGCTGCGCGGGCTCGATGGCGGCGTCAAGGTGCTGTCCGAGCTGAACATGGGGCTTGCCGCATTGCTGGCCCTGTTCCTGCTGATCACCGGGCCCACGATCTTCCTGCTCGGCTTCTTCTGGGACAGCCTGGTATCCTACGGTGAACGGCTGCTGCCGCTCTCCATGCCGTTCGGGCGCGAGGATGTGAATTACAGCCAGGGCTGGACGGCCTTCTACTGGGCCTGGTGGATTTCGTGGTCGCCCTTCGTCGGCATGTTCATCGCCCGCGTCAGCCGCGGGCGCACGGTGCGCGAGTTCATCACCTGCGTCCTGCTGATCCCGAGCCTCGTCTGCATTCTGTGGATGTCGATCTTTGGCGGCACGGCGATTCACCAGGTGGTGACCGAGAACTACACCGCCGCGCAGGATGCAGCGCTCGAACTGCAGCTTTTCCGCATGTTCGACCTGTTGCCGCTGGCCGGCATCACCTCCTTCATCGGAATTGTTCTGGTGATCGTGTTCTTCGTCACCTCGTCGGATTCCGGCAGTCTCGTGATCGATACGATCACCGCCGGCGGCAAGATCGATGCGCCCGTGTTGCAGCGCGTCTTCTGGTGCATTTTCGAGGGCGCAGTCGCGATTGCCCTGCTCGTCGGCGGGGGACTCGCAGCACTGCAATCGATGGTGATATCGACGGGAATCCTGTTCACGATGGTTTTGCTCGTGATGTGTTTTGCCATCTACAAGGGCCTGTTGAGCGAGTATCGCAGCATCTCGACCGGCTCGACAGGATGATCGGGCAAGGCTCGCGCCAGGCGCGGGCCTTCCCTCACCTCCCGAAATCCCCTATCACCCCCTGAGCGCCCCATCATACGGATACCCTTCCCATGCGGCTTCAGGCTTCTGCGCTTTCCCGTCACGATGATCTCGCCCACGCCTTTTTCACGCGGGCGGCGCCGGTGGAGGATCGGGGGGCCCTGGCGCGGGAGCTGGGGGTTTCGGCTGACGCATTCCTCGGCCTGAAACAGGTGCATTCGCCGGATATCGTCACCGTCGAGGCGCCCTGGGCGGATGATGCGCGGCCGTGCGGGGATGCGCTGGTGACGCGCCAGGCGGGGGTGGCGCTCGCCATCGCCACAGCGGATTGCGGGCCGGTTCTGTTTTTTGACGCCCGCGCGGGCGTGATCGGCGCGGCGCATGCGGGCTGGCGCGGGGCGCTGGCCGGGGTGCTGGAGGCGACCATCGCGTCCATGGAAGCACTCGGCGCGCAGCGCGGCGATATCATCGCGGCACTCGGCCCCACCATCAGCGCGGCGAATTACGAAGTCGGGCCCGAGCTCGTCGCGGCCTTCCGCGAGGCCGATCCCGGCCATGAGCGCTTCTTCACGCCCAATGATGCGGGCCGCGCGCAATTCGATCTGCCCGCCTTCATCGGCGCCCGGCTCGAAGCCGCCAGCATCGGCGGTTTCGAGGATCTCGCCCGCTGCACCTATGCGGAGCCGGAGCACTTCCACTCCTACCGCCGCCACACTCACCGCCAGGAGCCGGGCCACGGTCGGCTGATCTCGGCAATTGCCCTGCCCGGCTGAAGCTCCTGCGCCGGCGCAGCCGCCGGGCAGGTCTCACGCGGCCAGATGCTGATAGCGCTGGACGACGCCGCTCATCGCATCGGAGGCCATCCCCGCCTGGGCGCGGGAGGCCCAGACGATCTGCGCAGCGATCCGCGTCCCGTCTTCCCAGACGACGCTAACCGCAGCGCCCGGCACCAGGGCCCCGGTTTCCTGCAGATGCGGCTCGAATGCAATCTTCAGGCCCGAACCGCAGACATCGACGAGACGCGCCGGCATCACGGCATTCGCCATGCGGATTTCGACGGGATCGCGCGCCGGTATGCGGGTCTCGTTGCGGCGATCATCGACGTCTTCGGCAACGCCGCTGACGAAGGCCTCGACCGACCGCGCCATCTGGTGGGCAACCTGATCGACGCGATCGGAAACCAAGCGCACCTGATCCGCCTCCACACGCGCATTTTCGATGGCGCCGGAGACTGCGTCAAGATTGCGCGCCACGGTTGCCGAACCGCTCACCGTGAGGCTGATCGAACCGGCAATGCTGCGGGTCGCCTCGTCCTGGGTCGCCACCGCCTGGGCCAGCGCCCTGGCCAGATCCGCGATCTCGCCGATCGTGCCCGCAATGCCGTCGATCGAGCCCACAACATTGCCGGTCTTGCTCTGGATACCCGCAATCTGCGCCGATATCTCCTCGGTCGCATCTGCCGTTTGCGCCGCGAGCGCCTTCACTTCCGCAGCCACCACGGCGAAGCCGCGCCCTGCCTCCCCGGCACGGGCCGCCTCTATGGTCGCGTTGAGGGCGAGGAGATTGGTCTGATCCGCCACCTGACGGATGAGCGCGACGACCTCGCCGATCGTCTCCACACCGCGCGCCAGTTCACCGACCGTGGCCGTCGCCGCGTCGGCAATGGTTTCCGCATGGGCGACCTTGCCGGAAGTGGCTTGCGCCTGCTCGGTGATGTCGCGGATGGATCCGGCCAGTGCCTCGGCGGCGCTGCCGACAGACTGGACGTGTCCATCCGCCTCGCGCGAGGCGGTTCCGGCTTCGAGCGCCTGCTCGGAGGCGTCGGCACTGACGCGCGTCAATCGCGCGGATGTCTGCCCCAGCTGGGTGATCTCGACGGTCAGCCCCTCTTGCACATGCGCCGTTTCTTCCCGGAAACGCTGGATCAGACTCTCGATCTTGTCCTGGCGTAGCAATTCCTTGTCACGATCCGTCTGCGCCTGGGATTCGAGGCGCATGCGCGCAAGGGCGTTGTCGCGAAACACTGCAAGCGCGCGCCCCATATCGCCCACCTCGTCCGAGCCCGCGAGCGCGCTGAGATCGACCTCGTTGGTGCCGGCCGCCAGCTGCTGCATGACTTGCGTGGCGCGCCTGATCCGTCCCGCAACGCGATTCTGGAAATAGCGCACGGCTATCCCGGTCGCGGCCAGGGCGACGAGCGCGAGGGCGACGGTCAGCCAGAGCTTGCTGCGAGCCTCTCTGCGCAGCTCCTGCGCAAGCGCGAGATTGGCCGCAGCCGCCTCGACGACGAGATCGACCGCCGAATCGAGCGCCTCGGTAGAGCGGGCGAAATAGGTTTCGAAATCGACCGGGTAATCAGCGGTCTCTGCGGCTGCGTAGAGATCCTGCCGGAGGGTCTCGTAATCCTCGAAGTAGAGCCGACGCATGCGCTGGAAGGCTTCCGCCACGCCGGGCGCGAGATCCGCGCGTCCCGCGAGACTTTGGGAAAGGCCCCATGCCTGAAGGACACGTCCATGAGATTCGTGCATCTCGGGCAGGTCAGTGGTTGTCAGCGGCTGCTCCAATGCCGTTGCGATCGCGAAATAGGTGCGCTCGCGTCCGCCATATTCGCGAATGATCCACGCACGCTGCATCAGGAGGTCGTTAGCGGCGATCGCTGCTGGCGTATTTTGAGTCGGCGGGCGGACGAGATCGCCCAGATCATTCATGGCTGCGATCGTGCTTTTCATGTGTTCGATCACGCCGGAGCCACGCGATGTTCGTGCATCCTGCGCCACACGCAGGTCTGGATCCACTTCTGCGCGGATCGCCGCGAGGGATTGCCGATGCTGCCTCAGCGCTTCGACGAGCTCCGCCTCACGCGGCAATTCGACAGCGTCAAGATGCGCTTCGAGTTGGGCAAAGAGCGCTTCCGAACGCCGCCGCTGCTCATCAAGGGCATTTTGGAACCGCGCCGGGAACGGTCCGGGCAGGGCAAGGCCGACCTGCGAGAGTGAGCGTTCGAGCGATATCTCGATCGTCGCCTTGTTCAGATAGGACAATGCGGTGACGGCGTTACCGGTCTGCGTCGCGGACGACAAACGCCGCATCTCTTGTCCGATGACGAAGCCTGCGGCCACGAGAACGGCAAGCCCGACAAGGCCGGTGAACAGAAGGCTGGATCGACGAATGGATAGCATCGGCTCGGCTTCGTTTTGGTCGAATTCCAGACAGCATTTACGGACAATGATTTATGAAGAGTAAAATCTTCGCCAAAACAAATATATATTTTAGTTCATCTTGTAAAATATTACAATTATTAGTGGCATTTTTTGACGAGCATTCAAATTACATTCATTTTGCGTGAAATGAGAAGGAAGAAATCTCGGTCATGACTTGTCATGCGCCATGAAGAACCGGATCCAACTTCGTTCGAGATCGATTTTCTACGCACCCTTGTAGCGCCACTCGATCAAGGCAATCACCCTGCCCGCCGGCGCGTTACAGCGTTTCGGGCCGGACAGGGTCGGATCGGACGCTCTCGATCCCTTTCGGGCCCATCATTTCATCCAGGCCGCCGATACCCGCACGGAGGCATGGCATTCATTCGCGGATCCCCACCACATCCGGCGTCTCCCACGCCAGGTGCTGGCCGCCATCGAGGGCGAGCATCTGCCCGGTCATGGCCGGCGTCGTGGCGAGAAAGACGACGGCTTTCGCGATTTCTTCCGGCGTCGCGCCATGCTTCAGCGGCGTCGCCTCCGTCTGCTTGCGGAAATCGGCATCGCCCTGGCGCGTATTCGAGATAGTCGGGCCCGGCCCGATCGCGTTGACGCGGATGCCGCGCGGGGCAAGCGCCTGCGCCATGGTCTGCGTCGCCGTCCACAGGGCGGATTTGGTGAGCTGGTAGGAGAAGAAATGCGGCGTGGGCTTCCACACCCGCTGGTCGAGCAGGTTGACCACGAGCCCGTCCACGCCCTCAGGGCATTGCCGGGCGAAATCACGCACGAGGAAGGCCGGCGCGCGCAGATTGATGGCGAAATGGCGCTCCCATTGCGCGGGATCGAGATCGATCAGATCATCCGGCTCGAATTGCGAGGCATTGTTGACCAGCATGGTGAGCGGCAGCCCCAGCCTCGACGCCGCCTCCGGCACCAGCCGGGCCACATCCCGAGCATCCGCGAGATCACCCTGCACCGCACAGGCGCGCCCGCCCATAGCTTCGGTCTCCGCGACGAGCGCGTCAGCAGCCTCGCGCGAGCGCCCGTAATGCACGGCGACCGCGTAACCCTCGCCCGCCAGCGCCAGCGCGATCGCCCGCCCGATGCGCTTTGCCGCCCCCGTCACCAGAACTGCGCGTTCCATCATGCACCCCGATACCGTTTGAATTGCGACACGGTATCAGCTTACGCAGGTCTCCGGCAGATGGATGCGGGCGATCGGGATGCGGCTCAGCGCACCACCCGGATCAAGCCGCCGCCGGCTTCCTGGAAGGTCGGGCAGCCGATGACCAGGCGAATATCGTTGTAGTCGTAATCCGTCCAGCCATAGCCCTTGCTGCGATCTTCCCAACCGTAATACAAGTATTTGCCCGGCTCGCAGACTTCCTCGGCGATTTCGGGATCACGATTGGTTTCCAGATTGGGCAATACGCCGCCTTCATCGATACGAACGCATTCCTCGAGCGTGTCGCAGAGCACTGTCTCCAGATTCTGCCTGTAGAGATCCATCTCCTCGTAGCGCCAGCCGTCGCGCACGCGATACCCGGAAACATCATGCACCAACGCGCCGGTTGCCGGATTGATCGTCGTATCAGCATAATAAATGAACACGCGTCGGCGCGGATCATCCCATTGTTCGGGGTTTTCACGCGCAGCATGCACATTGCGCAACATGAAGCTGATGAATTCTCCCGGCGCGCATTCAGCGAATTCCTGCTCGTATTCCGTCGGCGGTGTCGCGTTGTCGGCCAACGGCAGGAAGTTGCGCCGGCCACCATCGGGATCATCAGTCCGGTCAGGGTTGAAACAGTAGGTGTAGACACGGTCGTAATCGGAGGCCTCATGATTGAGCTGCCTGAAATCCGGTGGCGGCATGACCTGGACCATGGGCGGCCGGCGCACGACCGTCTCCACACCCGCCGTCAGCGAACGCGACATGCCGGGCATGGCGGCCGCGAGCGTCGCGAACAGATCCGCCTCGATGTTGATGCGGTAATGCATCTCGTCGACCCACTCGCCACTCACCGTGACATTCTCCACGCTGTTGCCATGGCGCGACATAACCGATTCGCGCGCCTGCTCCTGCAACAACGCCGTGCGCTGCGGCTCCTTGGCCATGGCGATCGCGATCGCAGTGCTGTCGGCCAGAACGCGCAACTCGCTACGCAGGGAATGCGCCCGGGAATAGTCCAGCGCCGCGCCCGCAAGCCCGGCTACCGGCACGAGCAGCAGAGCGAAGACAATTGCGACGTTTCCACGGCTGTCGAGACCGAGCCGGTCGCGATCGGGGCCATCGTGGCGATGAATGTCGGGCTTTGGCATCAGGGCATGCATGATCGGCAACCCACCATCAAGAGTACTCATGCAATCGATCATAAGACGGATTTATAAAAAATATGCTACCCTGAATATATAAACGTATTCCGCTACGTCAAATTCTGCGGCTGCGACGCGGTGCTGCGGGTGCCAAACGGAAAACGCCCGGATCGGGGCGGGATCCGGGCGTCCTGATCGCAGGGGCCGCACGCTGCTCGTCACGGCACAGGGGTCATTGCACGAGGCGCACCGTGCGATCGGTTTCGATGATTTCGGGGCAGGAGACGATCAGGCGGATATCGTCGAAATCGGCATCCGTCCACTGACCATGACGGGGATGGCCTTGCGGATAGACCGGTCGGTCCTCCCAGCCGAAATACATGTACTGCCCTTCCTCACAGGCACTTGTCGCCTGCTCGGCGGTGCGTCCCTTGCCCGGATGGGGGATGACACCACCCTGCGTTTCGACCTTGCATTCCTCGGTATCGCGACAATGCACGGTCTCGATCAGACCGACGTCCTCCATGGCGATCTTCTCGAAAGTATGGCCATGGCGCACGCGATAGCCCTGAACATCATGCTCCAGCACGCGCGTGTTCGGATCGAGCACCGTGTCGGTAAAATAGTTGTAGACTTCCCGCGACGGGTCATCCCAGGCATTGGGGCTGGTGCGCGCACCGCGGACGTTGCGCAGCATGTAGGAGACATGCTCACCCGCACCACATTCCGGAAGTTCGGTATCATAGACCGTGGTCGAGGAATTGTCGGCGATGGCGGTGAACTGCGTGCGGAACTCATCCGGATCAGTTCCCGGCTCCGCCGCGCGCAATGGATCGTAACAATACATGTAGATGCGATTGTAATCGCCCGCTTCCGGGTCGAGCATCGACATGTCCGGCGGCAGCACCCTGTAAGTCGGCGGGATTCGGTGCACGACAGTGAATACCTGCGCAGCGATCGTCTTCGGCATGCCGGGCACGCCGGCGAGAAGCGACGAGCGCAAATCGGCATTGATCGTCACCTGATAATGCGCGCCGTCGAGCCAACGGCCCTGCATCCGCACATCCTCGAGGTTCTCCTGCAGCTTTCCCCGCAGATCGCCCTCGGCCTTCGCCAGAATGTCGGGAGCCGAAGCCGGGTTTCCGGCCTGGGCGACATTGAGTGCGGTTTGATCCGCAAACAGCCGCAACTCTTCCCGCACGGCGGTCGCGCGGCTGTAATCGAGCGCAGCCCCGGCAAATCCCATGACGGGAACGAGGGTCAGCCCGAAGATCATCGCCACGTTGCCGCGCGTATCAGAAATGAAGCGTTTCATCCGAGCGCCTCCATGATCACTGGCGCTGACTCTCGGAAAAATCTGCAAATTCTTTGTTGCTTGCATGATTCAAATTTTAGGCACCTCCAATAAATCTTAATGCAACCCAAGATTAATTAGATTATTGCATGTATTAATCTACATAGACTGTATCATTTCTGGCCATGGTCTCGATTTAAATTTCGGCAGCACACAAGATATTCAGCGACATGTCTCATCATTGACCGCAATTGTATCAAAAAGATACAACTATAAACTGACTCAAAATTTCTTCAATTACGTCATTTCCGGCCTTGGAAAATGCTCCGCGCCAAGCCGGATTCGCAAAACGGGGCGGGTGGCAACGGGAAACCTGGCCAATGATCGGAAACTCTGCGCGCTTCCCGGCGTTGATCCGGTCAGAGAAAGGAGGGACGTCATGCGCAAGCGCCTCATCGTCGCCGCGCTGGTCTATCTTCCAGTCAACGCGGTTCTCTTCGGAATGATGTTCGTGTCGATCGTGACCATACCGGCTTTGACGGCCCATTCGGAAACGCTGGTTCCGATCGCGACGGTCGCGACATTCATTCTGGCCATTCCAATCGCCTGGTATCTGGCGCCCTATCTGCAGGCCAAGGCCTTCGCCGACATGCGTGAGCGGGCCGGTGTCAGCTTCGACCATCGCCCGGGCGAGGAAAAGCAGACGGTTCCCGCTCCTAAAGGGGCCGAGGAAATCGGTGTCGACCAGATCGGCGGTGGCACGGATACGATCACGCCGCAGCGAGACTAGTTAAGGCCGATTCACAGGACGCGACAGCAGAGCGGGTGCAGCCGGGCGCTTGCCTGCACATATCTCGATAAGCCCCCGCTTCAGAGCGGATATGGGGTATTGCGCCCTGTTAGCGAAAACGATTCTGCGCTTTATAGACATGGGCGTCGAACGCATCCTGAGACTGCCAGGAATACGAGGCCACGATGCGCCGGTATGCATCCGAGGCGCGTGTCTCCAGCCCGGCCCGGTCGTTCACGACCACCTTGCCGCGCGTATAAGTGATGATGTCGTCTCGTGAGAGTTCGGTGCATACGGCGTTCACCGTGGCGCGGCGCAGGCCCAGAGCTTCGGCCAGGCTCTCCTGCGTGATCGGGATCCTATCGCCGTGAACGGCATCATGAGCATGCAGCAACCGGCGCGCCACCCGCTCCGGTGCATGCCCCAGCGAGTTACAGGCAACGCTTTCCATCAACTGTATGATCAACGAACGCCCGTAAAGGACAAGGGCGGTATAGAGACATGGAAATCGCTCCAGCGCCTCGGTCATCGTCGCGAGCGGAACCCAGGTGGCGATGCCGGGTATGCGGGCGACCGAACGGCTGAGGGTGGCACCGCCGCCCAGGATCATGGACAGCCCGATCATGCCCTCCGGGCCGATGGCAGTCTGCTCCGCGATGCGCCCGTCATCCCGGATGGCGAGCAGCGAAATCTGACCGGAATGCGGGAATACAGCATGGGACAATGTGCCGGTCGGCTCGAAGATGACCTCCCCGGCCTGCATGTTGCGCGTCAAGGCCTGGCTGCCGATGAATTCCCGCGCATCGGGGCGCAGCAATGGCAAGATCAGACTCCCGTCAGGGAAGTAATCCGACAAAACCGACTCCTGGAAATTCGCCGATCCGGCAATCTGGAAGCCATTGCACGAGCCATTTCAACCCGAACATGTGAGTTACAGCGATTCTTATAGCGTTCGCAGCTGTGTTAGGCAACAGACAAAGCGTCTTCTGCGTAAGCACCAGCACTCCCGATTGTGATGCGCGTGATTGTCATGCGCGAGACGGATTACGCCATGTGGCCCTCGGGCCCGTTGCGGGTCCCGGTCGCAGAGGATCGGTCGTTGTCCGGTGGCGGCGCGATGCTTTGCCCGTTCGACAGATGCCGCTGGACGGTTTATCTGGAAGCATTATGGTCTGTCACGTTCCGTTGCGATATGGCGGCGTCTTCAAGGCGCCCGTCCCGTGGTAACGAAACGGCGCTGCATACGCGCTCGAGAGCAGACCGGAAAAGCGCTCCAAAGGAGGCAATGGCATGACTACGCAGAACGGGGCCGAGCTGCCCGAACGCGAATCGATGGATTTCGACGTCGTGATCGTGGGCGCGGGCCCTGCCGGGCTGGCCGCCGCCATCCGCATCAAGCAGATCGCGACCGAAGCGGGCGAGGATTATTCTGTCGTCGTGGTGGAGAAGGGGGCCGATATCGGCGCGCATATCCTCTCCGGCGCAGTGATCGATCCCAGCGGACTTGATGCGCTCCTGCCCGCGTGGCGCGAGGATTCCGAATGCCCGCTGAAGACCCAGGTCACCGACGACCAGTTCCTTTTCCTCGGCCCCGGCGGCGGCATTCGCCTGCCCAATTTCGCCATGCCGAAGCTGATGAACAATCACGGCAATTATATTGGCTCCCTCGGCGAGGTGGCCCGCTGGCTGGCTCCCCAGGCCGAGGCGCTGGGGGTGGAGATCTATCCCGGCTTTGCGGCGGCGGAAGTGCTGCATGATGACGAAGGGCGTGTGCTCGGCATCGCGACCGGCGATATGGGCGTCGATCGCGAGGGCAATCCGGGTCCGAATTTCACCCGAGGCATGGAATTGCGCGGCAAGTACACGCTCTTCGCCGAGGGCGCGCGCGGCCATCTCACCAAGCAGCTGATCCGAAAGTTCGATCTTGATGCCGGACGCGAGCCGCAGAAATACGGCATCGGCATCAAGGAGGTCTGGGAGATTTCGCCCGAGCAGCACCGCCCGGGCCTCGTGCAACACTCCTTCGGCTGGCCGCTTGACAACCGCACCGGGGGCGGCTCTTGGCTGTATCATTACGGTGAGAATCTGGTCTCGGTCGGGTTCGTTATCCATCTGAATTACGAAAATCCGACGCTCTCGCCCTTCGACGAGATGCAGCGTTTCAAGACGCACCCCATGATCGCGCCGACCTTCGAGGGCGGCAAGCGCATCGGCTACGGTGCGCGCGCCATCGTCGAGGGCGGCTGGCAATCGGTGCCGAAGCTCGCCTTCCCCGGCGGCTGTCTCGTCGGCGATGCGGCGGGTTTCGTCAACGTGCCGCGCATCAAGGGCAGCCACAACGCCATTCATTCGGGCATGCTCTGTGCCGAGCATCTCGTCGGTGCCCTGCGCGAGGGGCGCGCCAATGACGAGATCGCGAGCTATGACACAGCCTGGCGCAGTTCCGCCGTCGGCGCCGATCTCAAGCCCGTGCGCAACGTCAAGCCGCTCTGGTCGAAATTCGGCACGTTGCTCGGCATCGGGCTGGGCGGGCTGGACATGTGGATGAACCAGCTCTTCAAGAGCTCGTTCTTCGGCACGATGAGCCATGGCAAGCCGGACCACGCCACGCTCAAGCCGATCGATCAGGTCAAGCAACTGAGCTATCCCAAGCCGGATGGCGTTTTGACCTTCGACAAGCTCTCCTCGGTCTTCCTCTCGAACACGAATCACGAGGAAGAGCAGCCCTGCCATCTGACGCTGAAGGATTCCAGCATCCCGATCGCGCAGAACCTGCCGAAATACGGCGAGCCGGCGCGGCTCTACTGCCCGGCCGGGGTGTATGAGGTGGTCTATGACGACGAGGTGAAGAAGACCAACCCGCGCTTCGTGATCAACGCGCAGAACTGCGTGCACTGCAAGACCTGCGACATAAAGGACCCGGCCCAGAACATCAACTGGGTCACGCCGGAAGGCGGCGGTGGACCGGTCTACCCGAACATGTGAGGCGGACGGCGTCCGGATTTTCCGGGCGTGTCAACCTTACACCTTGAAGCAGCGGGGCGATGAGGCCATGCTGTCGTCAGGATTCGCGTTTCAAGCATGTTCGACCCGCCGCGCTGCGGGAGGCGTTCAGGGCTGTCATGCCCAGCGCCGGCACCGCCGGAACCAAGGAGTTATCGCCCTCGTGTTCGCTCGCCAGCCGTCTGACCACATTGCCCCTTTCATGCAGATCCTGATACGGGGCGCCGCAATGCTCGCCCTTGCCGTCACGATCAATGCGGGCCCGTGGGGTGGCGCCGCATCGGCGCAGGCAGCGCCGGAAGCGCCGCGTCTCGATGATCTGCGCGAGATCCCCTACCCCGCGCGCAGTGTGGCGGGGAACTTTCTCGCGGCCCATGTCGCCGGATTCTCCGGAGACACCACCGCCTCCGCCACTTTCTACCGCCGCCTTTTCGACATGGTGACGGATGATCCGGCGCTGCTTGAAAACGCCTTCATCGCCTTTCTGGCGGATGGCGACATGAGCTATGCCCTGCGCGCTGCCGAGCGGATTCTCGAGAGCGATCCCGGCAACAGCCTCGCACAGCTGGCCCAGGCGGTCGGCGATATCCGGGAGGGCCGCTTCGCCGTGGCCCGCTCGCGCCTCGAACCGGGCGGACGCGGCAACACCGCCGATCTCACGGCAACCTTGCTGCGGGCATGGGCCTATGCGGGCAGTAGGCTGGAAGAAGATGCATTGCTCACCGTCGACAGGCTCGAAGGTGAGGCGGGCTACGAGATCTTTCGGCTCTATCATGGTGCACTGATCGCGAGTTTTCTCGGGGAGGCCGATACCGCAAGAACGCGCTTTTCCGCGGCACTGGAAGCGCAGCCGCGCGCACTCAGCATCGTCGATGCCTATGCCCGCTTCGCCGCACGGGATGGCCGTGCAGATGAAGCCATCGCCGCCTATGAGGGTTTTCTGGAAGCCTTTACACGCCACCCGATCGCCCATGCCAATCTCGAAGCACTGCGGGCTGGCGAAAGCCTGCCTCGCGCTGTGTCAAGTGTGAATGAAGGTGCCTCCGAAGTGCTCTACGGGCTCGGCTCGGTGGGAATCAGTGATGGTGACGATCTCATCGCGCTGATCTATCTGCGTCTGGCGCTCCACCTCGCTCCGGCCCATGACATGGCGCTGGCGACGCTCGCGGAACTCCTCGAATCGCGCGCTCAATACGCTGCGGCAATTGAAACCTTCAATGCGATTCCGGCGGCTTCTCCACTTCATTCCGGCGCACAGGTCGATATCGGGATGCTGCTCGAACGGCTCGACCGCAAGACGGATGCCGTCGCGCATCTCGAGGCGCTGATTACGCGCGATGCGCAAAACCGCGAGGCCCATGTGGCTCTGGCGAATATCCAGCGCATGCGCCGCAATTTCCCGGAGGCCGCCGAAGCCTATACGCGCGCGATCGCGCTCCTGGAGGAGCCGGGCCCGGGAGATTGGACACTGTTCTTCTTCCGAGGCGCCTCGCTGGAGCGCATGGGTGCATGGGAGCGTGCGGAGGCGGATCTGAGGCAGGCGCTGGATCTCGTGCCGGAAACATCACCATTGGGCCAGGCACAGATCCTCAATTATCTCGGCTATTCCTGGGTCGACATGGATATTCGTCTCGAGGAAGGCTACACCATGATCCAGCGGGCGATCGAACTCGCCCCGAATGACGGCCACATCATCGACAGCCTGGGCTGGGCCTATTTCAAGCTCGGTCGCTACGAGGATGCGGTGCGCGAACTGGAGCGCGCGATCGAGCACCTGCCCAATGATCCGGTCGTCAACGATCATCTCGGCGATGTCTATTGGCGCGTCGGGCGCCGGCTGGAAGCACGGTTCCAATGGGAGCGGGCTCTGGCCAACGATCCCGAAGAGGATGACCGCGAGATGATCGAACGCAAGCTCGAAATCGGGCTCGATGCGGTCGAGGCCGATTCACGCAAGAGCGACGCCGCTGAGGCGACCGACAAGGCGCGCGAGGGTGGCTGAAGCCGAAGGTCGGGGCCTGCGGCAAAGTGCCTTCGCCCCCGCCAAGATCAATCTGATCCTGCATGTGCGCGCACGCCGTGCTGACGGCTATCATGATCTCGAAAGTCTGGTGAGCTTCGCAGGGACCGGCGACCAACTCACCTTCGTGTCCGATGCAGACGAATCCCTGCAACTGACCGGGCCGATGGCGACGGTGCTGGCTGACGGCGGCTCCGGGGCGGAAAACCTCGTCGCCCGCGCCCGGGCGGCCCTCTCACGACACCTGCCGGATCTGCCGGCGGGCGGTTTCATTCTGGACAAGCATCTGCCGGTCGCCTCCGGCATCGGCGGAGGCTCGGCCGATGCGGCAGCGGCGCTGCGCCTGCTTGCCGACAGAGCCGGTATTCGCCCTGACCATCCGGCGCTGTTGCGCGCAGCCTCCGAAATCGGCGCGGATGTGCCCGTCTGTGTCGCCGGTCGCAGCCGGGTGATGTATGGCACGGGCGCCGATCTCGGCCCACCACTCCCCCTGCCCGCCTTCCCGGCCCTGCTCGCGAATCCCGGGATCGCCGTGCCGACGCCGAACGTGTTTCGCGGGCTCGCACTCGCGCCGGGCGCGCGTTTCACGCCGCCGGGTGACACGGATAGCGCGCTCCCCACCGCGCGCGAGGCCTGGCCCACTGCGCATGATCGTGCCGGCTGGATCGCGCAGCTGAAGGCGGGGCGCAATGATCTCGCCGGCCCGGCTGAAACCATCGCTCCGGCCATTGCGGCCCTGCGCGAGACTCTGGCCGCCTGCCCCGGCTGCCTGCTCGCGCGAATGTCCGGCTCTGGCGCGACGGTCTTTGCGCTGTTTGCGGATGATGCGACGCGCGACGCAGCCACCGCGCGGTTACGCGCGCGGTATCCGGAATACTGGATCGCCGCGACGGTGATCGGGGATGATGCGGAATAAGTTCAGGCGGATGCTGCGACGGGCTGCGCTGGTTCGGCCGGTTTTTCGTCATTCTCCACAAGCGGCTCCAACCCCTGCAGGCTGCGAATTCGCGCAGCTTTCGCCTGCGCCCGTGCTGCCGCTTTGGCCGCCGCCCGCTCCTGGGCGATCAGTGATTTGACATCGGTGATGCTGGCGAGGATCCGGCGCGCCTCCTCGCGCGAGCATTCGCGGAAATGACGCAAGGCGCGGTGGGGCGTGGTTGTCGAGGCGATCTGCTTGAGCCGCGAGCAGACGAGCTTCAGAAAAGCCCATTCGTCCATCCCCGCCGCGCGCGCAAGCAGCACCACCCCGCGCTCATAGGAGCCGCAGATCAGATCGAAGGCGAGCCCGTCATCGATCCCCGCCGCTTCGGCGAGCTTGCGCGCGGCGCGCGGCAGCGAGCTGGGGCGGGTATGTTCGAGTATCAGCTCGGCCAGCTGACGCTCGGTTTCGAGCACCGCCTCCTCCTCATCGCTCAGGCCAAGCGGCGGCATGTCGTCGAGTTGCGGCTCTTCATCCGCGCTGAATCCGGAGACGAGCAGCCGCGCCTTGTCCTGATCGACACAGGCCCCCCAGAACCGCGCCACGTCGTCTTCCGGAATATCCCAGCGGTGGCACAGCGCGGCACGGATATCATCGTCTTCGACCGCCATGGCGGCGACCTCGGCGAAACCGGAACGGTCGAAGCGCGCCTTGCGGTTGCGCGCACAGACTGCGATGGCTTCCTGGTCGCCGCGCTGCAAGAGCCTGGCGCAGGCGCCCGCATGGAGGTCCTCGCGACGCGCCAGATCGCGCAACGCCTCCGCCGGCGCTTCGGTGATCAGCCGGGTGAGTTCGTCCTCGGGCTGGGCCTCGGCGGCGGGCGGCGCCTTCTCCCCGGATTCACGGGCCTCGCGGGCGATGGCGAGCTGGGCGAGGGCGAGGATCAGCGTGCGCGGGGCGTGTTCGTGCAGCGCCATGCGCCGCGTCGCCTCGCCGATCGTGCGTGCCGAACAACAGGGCGCGACCGCGATGATCAGATCCATGCAATCGTCGCGGCGGGAATCGGGCAGCTGCGCGCCACGCTCGATCAGCACATCCACGAGCAGGTCGAACGCACCCTCATGGCCACCGCCCTGCCTGACGAGCAGTTCGAGCCGGCTTTCGATCGTGTCATCCTGCTGTGAACCATGCTCCATTGTATCGTCCATCTGTCGCACCACCGAAAGGATGCGATTGACGTTGGAATTCTCGCCGGGAAAGTTTACATTCTGCTTAAAAATTGCTTTCGCAATCGTCGGAAAATTCACGCAATGTCGAGTATATCATGAAGATCGACGAGTCCCTGCCCTTCATTCCTGTCGCGATCGCGGTGTTGACCGTCTCCGATACGCGCGATCTCTCGCAGGACCGCTCCGGCGATACGCTCGCCGCGCGCATCGGGGAAGCCGGCCATAGGCTCGCCGATCGCGCCGTCGTGCGCGACGAGGTCGAGGCCATCCGCAAGCAGGTCTCGGCCTGGATCGCCGATCCGGCGATCGAGGTGGTGATCACCACCGGCGGCACCGGCTTTACCGGGCGCGACGTGACCCCGGAGGCAATCGAGCCGCTTTTCGAGAAGCGGATGGACGGGTTTTCCGCCGTTTTCCACCGCATCAGCTATGATAAGATCGGCACCTCTACCCTGCAATCGCGCGCCACGGCGGGGGTGACGAACGCCACCTACATCTTCGTGCTGCCCGGCTCGCCCGGCGCCTGCAAGGATGCCTGGGACGGCATTCTGCGCCCGCAATTCGACTATCGCCATCAGCCGTGCAATTTCGTCGAGATCATGCCCCGGCTCGATGAGCATCTCAAACGCGGCAAATTGCGCGGCGCCTGACGCGCCCACTGCTCACCCGGCTGCGGCGAAATCACGATCGGGCTGAGGCTGGCGCAGGATCTGGGCCTCGACACCAGCGATGCGCAGGCGTTTCGCGTGCGCGCCGCCGAGCCGCGAACGGTGGACGATGTCGCCGGCGCGGACCTCGCGCGACAGGCGGCCGACGCGCTCGCGCAGCCATTCCCGCCAATCCGGCGCCCGGCGCGCCAGCCGCCCGATCGGATAGCCCTCGCGTTCGGCGATGAAGGCGAATCGATCGACCGCGCCGATCCAACCCTCCAGAGGAATGTCCCCGGCTTCGAGGCACATGAACCAGTCCCTCCGCGCCAAAGCGGCGCCGGCGGACCATGGGTCGGACCCGGCTGCGATCACCACATGGTGCGCGCCGGTCGCCTCGATGATCAGATCGATCGCCTCGCTTTCCTGCTCGACGATGACCACGGCATCCGCCACGACGCCCTCGGCCACCCCGGTGACCAGGGCGGAAAGCGTTGCGGCAAGGGCCTCGGGCCCGGCGCGGGAATGAACAAGAGCGCTCAACATCATCAGCAAATATAAAGCAAAGCTTCGCAAATGTCTCGTGCTGCACTGCACAAATCGCGCGCATGCGCCGAAAGTCGCACGTGTTGCGCCCCGCCCCGTCAGCCCGAGACGATGACGGGCTCCGGCAGATCGAAGAATTCCTCATCGCCGTCATCACCGCCGCGCCACATCCCGATGGCGAAACTTCCGGGCCCGTCGAGCACGGTGAGCGGGTGGTGCCAGATATCGGCGCCGAAGATGATCCCCTCATCCGGCCCCGCGATGAAAGCCTGCATCTGCTTGATATCCGGCCCGCCATCCGCCGCATGCGGCGCCACCACGACGAGCCAGCGCGCGGCCTGGATCGGCACGAAGCTCTGCGATGAAAATTCGTGGCGCTCCATCAGCTTCACCGCAAAAGGCAGCACGACAGGCTCGACCACGCGCGCAACGCTCAGGCTCGGCTTCGCATCAGGGCGCAGATTGGAAAGCCCCGCATCGAAATAATCCCGCCCGGCCCCGTCAGGCGCGCGCAGGACGGTGCCGAAGGGGGCGAAACTGGCGGGGTCGAGGGGTTGGACTTTGATCATGGGGGGAGTTTAGCGGGGGATTTTTGGAGGGTATAGGGGTGTGAACAGGTGCCCGTCATCGGCGCAACCGACCGGTTCCATGCCGGGCGCCGACGATCGCGGAATTCATCGTCTGCTCCCGCGCCTTCCCCCAGGCCGGAGGACGTGCCGAGGCCGTTATTTCTGTCGCGCTTTGCGGTTGGCGTAGCGCTGATCGCGTGCGGCCTTTCGGGCGGCCTCATCCTCGATGACGCGAGAGACGCGGTCTTTCTCGGCTTTCTCACGGCCTTCAGCTTCGGCTTTGGCCGCAGCATCGGCGGCGGCCTGACGCTCAGTCGCAGCGGCCTCGATCCGCGTCTGCTCATCGCGCTTCAGGCGTTCTTTCTCCGCCTGCCGTTCTTCCCTGGCCGCAGCGATAGCCTTGCGTTCTGCCTCGCGTGCGAGCCGGGTCGGCTCGGCGGCTTCCTTTGCGGCACGATAGGACTTCAGCAGAGCGGCCTTCGCTTCGGCAGCGGCGCCGCGGCGATCAGCGAAGTCGTTGTCTTTCTTGTTCTTCAAGTCTCTGTTCCGTTTCGATTCTGGTCAGGCTGGGCTCAGGGCTTGATGGCCCGCTTCGACTTGAGCGCGGCTGTCGCCCGCGTGCGGTCATCCGCTTCCCTTGCGAGGCGGGCATTCTTCAAGCGCGAAGTCTTGTCCTCGCGCGCCTGTGCCATCGTGTCGATTTCTTCAATGACGCGGTTTCGCGCCATCAGCTGCGATTGCACCTTCGTGAAGGCGCTCTCCGCCTGCTCGCGCGGCTTGCTATATTGTGTCATCATCGTTCCTCCGGCTCGCCTGAAGACGAGCGGCAACAAAAAAGGCCAGGCAAATGCCTGACCTCTCTCAGTCTCATACTCTCGACAGTGCCAGTACATCCGTGGTCAAAGGAGAGCTGATCCCGATTCACGCAGCCTGCAGATTGCAAGCCGACATCTTGCCGGACTTCCTGTCCTGCTCCAGCTCGTAGCTGATCTTCTGACCTTCGACGATTTCGCGCATTCCGGCGCGCTCGACGGCAGAGATATGGACGAATGCGTCAGCACCACCCTCGTCAGGCTGAATGAAGCCAAAGCCCTTGGTGGAATTGAACCATTTAACTGTGCCGGTGATCATGACGATCCCTTTCATAGCATATAGTGTCTACCGCCACGCAGAAGCGCGTTGCGGCTCAGGATAACGATTTTTGAAAGGGAGGTTCGTCCGGGCGCGACAGAAATCGCGCGATAACCAAAGCTCAGCAAGCAAATATCGATGACACTGTTGGTAGAGGTCGCGCCGTGTGAT
>Ga0102934_1000915_pt1 | contig 20331 bp, 26 predicted proteins | sample SalPonR2_A_D1_MG_FD_78175 | JGI IMG/M metagenome (GOLD analysis project Ga0102934, IMG submission 78175) | Salt pond soil microbial communities from South San Francisco under conditions of wetland restoration - Salt Pond MetaG R2_A_D1_MG | ecosystem: Environmental > Aquatic > Marine > Intertidal... | reverse complement strand
GATTTGTTGCGACACGTTGCGTGGGCTGGGGGTCTATACGGTCTCGTGTTTGTGCAGGCAGCGTTTGGAGTCGTTGGGTATTACGTGGTTCGTGCTACGGGGCGCTGGCGGTGGTGGTACCGGAGTGGTTGGGTACTGGTTTGGGGAGTGCTGGCCAGTAACGTGTTGAGTGTGCCAGCACAGCCAATTGCCACTGATACACCGACCGTATCGGTTGGTGTGGTCAGTACGTTTGACAGCGAATTTATTTCAGCCACACCCGCGGAGCAGTTACAGTTCGCTGTATTTCGGCTACCTTCTGATATCGATGTTATTGCGCTCCCCGAAGATACCCGATACGTACAGTACATGGATGCAGCACGCGCTGAGCAGCTAGCGACGTACTTCACCAATGCGTACGTACTTGATTCGGGCTCAATTCCTACTGCTACTGGGTTGCAACCCGAGATTCAAGTATACGATACTGGTGCACGGCGTGTCTCCACGTCCTCTAAAGAATTTCTGATGGTGTTTGGTGAGTATCTTCCATGGGTATACCAAGGCCTAGGCACGCTTTTCGGATTAGATAGCGTGCTTACCCAACTACAGGAAGAGCATCGGTATCAGGTTACCGATCCCCAGCCACTTGCAATTGAGGGTATACCAATCAGTGTGAAGTTATGTTCCGATGCAATTAGCCCAGCGGTATACCAGCGCGATACGCGAGCTGGCGCGACCATACTTTTTAACTTAGCATCGCACGGATGGTTCCATCACTCCCGAGCCTTGCAGCACATGGCTGTCCGTGGCGGACAGGTTCGTGCGGTCGAGAATGGTCGCTGGTATATACGTGCTGGACACGATAGCCCATCGCTGGTTATCGATCAGCGGGGGGTGGTGGTTGCAGCGCACCGTTGGTTTGAAATTGAGCCCCTTGCGGTGAATGTGCCAGTACTTTCGCACCGTACACTCTATGCCCAAATTGGGGTATGGGTACTCGCACTACCGTTGTTCGGGGTACTGGTATACTTGATTGGTAGGCGTTTTCGCGCTTGTAAATCATCGCACAAACAGTAATATGTCCGTCTCGTGCAAAAAGTCGTTACTCGATACGACCCGGGTACGTGCATCTATAGCGCTTCTCGACTCGTATATATTCGTTACTAAGCTAAGCAGCGGTCTGTACGCCAGGTGATACGTATGAATCAATATTGGTCTGACAAATTCATAACGGCAAGCGCTGTGGGACTAGCCATAGCGGTGTGTACCGCTATGGCCCCATCACTTGCGCAGAGTTGGCAGTGGTTAGTTATGTTGATGATGCTTGCTGGCTACACTCATTTTTTTATTGGCGGTTTTTATCAGTGGCGCGGTGTTCAGCGTCGTCAGCGGTCTTATGAGCAGCGCTGGTTTTGGGCCCTTACCGTCGTTTCACTCGTGATTGCTTGGGCAACTATTCAATTATTTGGGCTCACACTGTTTGTGGTCGGTACCCTTATGTATTTTTTGCTTCACGGATATTTTAATGAACTCACACTCTACGAACGGCAGACCGGGAAAACAGCCTCACAATCGTTAGTCGCCGCAGTAATGTTGTTCTTTCTGGGTACGCTCCTGTACGGTATTGGACATCCCAGTTGGTTTTTTAATGCGTCGCTTACGTTTGCATTACCCAGCGCACCGTGGTTGGCAGCGTATAGTACTACCGATCCGATTGCTCTGATAGCTACCTGGCTTGGTGGAATCGTGCTTGTGATGGCACTACTGTTAGCTGCGTATCATTGGGTTCGTCGGCCAGGAGTAGTTAATAGTCTCGGGTTGCTTGGCTTAACGAGCGGTATCGCATTAACATTTTTGTTTCAACCAATTCCGTACGTCTACGTGTTAGTTGGAGTTTTGCTCTACCACTTTATCGTCTGGTTTGTGTTTTACGCGCACCAGTTTGCTGCTCGATCAAAGGTGTCGCTGCAACGGTATTTACTCTTTCATGTTGTATTAATCGGCGGTGCGGTGCTCGTGAGTGATTTCATCGCTACCCACCCTATTTTTAATATGGCTATTTTTCTAACGTTTACAACTTGGCACATTACAGCCTCATTTTTAAACGAACCATGGTTTAAGCGGTGGGTAGGATTAGCGTAGCGTGATACTAACGAGCGCTGTGCGGCAGGTCGCTGTTTTAGTAAGGGGAGGGCAACCAATCGGTACACCTTAAGAGTGTCTTTTGTGTTGTGCTCTCGCCAGGAATGTCGACCCGTACCGGATCAGTACAGGTTGTCGATATTTTTTCCTAGCGTCACAAAATATTAGGCAACCTCTTCGACTCCTGACGGACTGTCTCCCAGACAGTCCTGCTCGAGCACGAACAGAAAAGGCCCCGAAGGGCTTTTTCTATAATCGTGCTCTCGCCAGGAGTCGAACCTGGAGCACCGGTACCGCAAACCGGTATTTTATCCATTAAACTACGAGAGCAAACGAGCAACCAAATGGATGCTTGCATACATTTGTGTTGCGAGTGCAGCTCTCGTTCGTGACGCTAGTCACGAATCAGTAGAACTGCGTGCCCAGCATCATACCGCAAAACGGTAAAAAATCTACCCCCGTGTACGGTACATACTATAGAAAAAGCGCGGCCTGCATGGTGGCAAGCCGCGCCAAACCCTTAGGGTTCTTCCGGTTCAACGTTTTCCATTGAGAACTCCATGATGAGTGGTGGTGTCCCCGGCAAGCGAGCCGATACAGTGTCACCATCGACACTGATCGTAAACTCCTCCACATACCGTAGGCCATACGGGTACCGCAATGGACGATAGGTGAGAGCAGCGCCCTCGACAAGAGCCGATTCTTCAAACGCCTCCAGTCGGCCGTGCTCCCGCCACCCATAAACGACCTGGTTCACACCACCGACTTCGTAGGTAGTCGCGATGAAGTAATCACCACCACGCTCGTAGAGCGTGAGTTGGTAGTGCTTTGGGGTTCCGTCCCCGTAGCGTTGCATCCCAACAAATTCTGCCACCGTTGTGGTGACGGGGCGTTGGAGCGGCTGCATTTCCGCTCCTGCGAGGGCAGGAAGCAGCAGAACAGCAGACGAAAGTATCAGTGTGCGCATAGCACATCTTCTTCTAGGTTTTTTCTATGTTTCTTTTACATTAGATTTAAATACATGTCAACAAAGCACAGCCTCTTTAGTAAGCATAAAGTTTGACAAAAATAAATTAGGATGTATTATCCAGACAGAGAAACCAAACACCTAAGGAGAAAAAACATGATCCGTTCATCGCTTGTTCTGTGTGTACTTGTGGGCTACCTGCTGACACCCACGGCTTTGAGTGCCGAGATGCAACTCAGCTCGTGTTCCATCAGCGCCTCACACACCACCATTTGTGAGTCGGCAGCTGGGCCCATCATGAAACTGGTGCTTCCGGGAGCGTCGCTGCCGGAAACGGTGCATATCGTTTCCGGCATTCAGTCACCGGACGATAATGCGATGTACCGTGTGACGTACCCCAACCAGACGTTCATGGTATACGACTTGGCCCACCAAGGCGTCGACGGCCCCGCTTACGCCGTCAGGGAAAACTGAGTCTTACACCCCCGCTTCGACATAATCGTAGCGGGGGTTTTCATAGGTACATACCACTAAAACCCAACTATTTCCAGGAGCTTGTTTGCCAGCGGTTCTTCCAGGTGCTCTTCAGCGAGGCGGGGGGCAAGAATCGACTCAATCTCTTCCACGTAGTCTGGTGGTATTGGCACAATAATTAGGGGCATGAAAAGGCGGTTTGAGCGCACCAGCAGTTGTGGCCCCAGTTCATGCTCTTCATCGAGATAAAAGCACTCCAATCCTGAGTAGGGGTAGAGCGTATCACCAACCCGAATCCCGCGGTTACTAACGCCAAACGGGATTACGTCGGGCTCACGGTTTGCAACGAGCCCCATAGTGACGCCGGCCAAGAGAAGGAGGAGCGCAAAGAGCGTGTTACCCAAAAAGAATGTGGTCACGGTGACAATAATCGTCAAGATACCCAGTATCCAAAACCAGTCGCCGTTTTTCTCGACGTGGTGGTGTTCGGGAGCTTCCCAGGTTACTTCGCGCGGTGCCGCTCGCTCTGCCATAGTAGCTACAGTATAGCATCGGCTTTCGGTAGTGGTACCGCGCAGGTGGGGGAGGGTAACGGTTGGGGGTACGTAGTACGTTACGTAAGAGGGAGTGGGATTCGAACGTTACACGTTCAGTATAGGTTGTCGATATTTCTACTCCTTTCAGTCGCAAAATATCAGGCAACCTTTTCGAATCCGTTCCCAACCGTATAACGTAATCGAACCAATGCTTGGTCGCATTGGGTCTCAACGTTATATGCGGAGGGAGAGGGATTCGAACCCTCGATACGCGTAAACGTATGGCGGTTTTCAAGACCGCTGCCTTCAACCACTCAGCCATCCCTCCGATTATTTCATTGTCATTCACTCGTTTGAGTGGTGAGATACTACCAGATATTACCAGTAATTAAAAGCATGCTACTATACCATCATGCGCTATCTCGGCATCGATTACGGCACCAAACGGGTTGGCTTAGCGCTTTCAGATGAGCGTGGTCAGATGGCCTTTCCGCACGATGTAGTGCCTAACTCACCTGAGTTGGTGTCGACGCTCGAGAGTGTTATCGCTGAGCAGCACGTGGAGGCAATTGTTATAGGACACTCCAAGCAGCTTAACGGGAGCGACAATCCGCTTCACGAAGCGGTAACCGAGTTAGTGACCGACCTCACGCTCGCGACGGGGCTGCCAATTCATCTCGAACCCGAGCAGTATACGACCCAGGAGGCCGTCCGCTGGCAGGGTCGGACCGATAAAACCGATGCAGCGGCAGCGGCTATCATTTTAAATAGTTATTTAAGTCGACAGCATATATGACGGAAGAGACAACTCCCCAAACCGAGGGCGCAACCGCAACTGAATCAGCTGAGACGCTCATTTCGTATGGTGATTTTGTAAAGCTTACGATTCGCGTCGGAACGATTACGACCGCCGAGGTGGTACCCGACGCCGACAAGCTGTTACGTCTCGAGGTGGATTTTGGCGATGAAACCCGTCAGATTGTCTCGGGTATTCGTGACTTTGTCGATACACTGGAATCATTGGTTGGGACGCAAGCTCCGTTTATTACCAATTTAGCGCCGCGTACCATTCGTGGACTTGAGAGCCAAGGTATGATCCTGGCTGTGGGCGACGAAGACACTTTCGCATTTTTGCGACCAGATCGCCGAGTGCCTCCAGGAACAACGGTACATTAATTTGCGCACGGGGCTACGTTGGCGGTAGGCATGAGTATGGTGTGGAGAGTGTCGTACCAGGGTAGGGAATATCGTATACTGTAGGGAATGTCATTACGTTCGTTTGTGCATCGGGTGCTTCCCGTCCCTAATTATCTTCGCTTACCGAGTGTCGGGGTTGATGTGTCTGATTCGTCATTGAAGTTTGTGCAGTTTCGGCCCGACTACGATGATCACGCACTCGAACTCGCGCAGTGGGGAGATATTGATATCCCCGAACAAACGGTTGCTCGCGGAGAAGTGCTCGATGTTGAAAAGCTCACGGCGACGCTGCGTGAATTCAAGCGCCAAACGAAGGCCACCTACGTACGCCTGTCGTTACCCGAAGAGCGGGCCTACCTGTTCGAGACCGAGATTAAGCGCGGTACACCATATAAAGAAATTCGTGGTGCACTTGAGTTTCGTCTTGAAGAAAACGTACCACTCTCACCCCGAGACGCTTTTTTCGATTACGAGATTATCGCACCGGCCAGTGAGACTGCTCCCTTGCGCGTGTCGGTAACGGTGTATGCCCGAGAAACCATCAACCAGTACTACGAAGCAACCCGAGCGGCGGGGCTCATCCCCCTGTCGTTTGAGGTTGAGGCTGCCGCTATTGCCCGCGCCACGCTTCCGCCGGGTGAGCAGGGAACCCACATGATTATCGACTTTGGGAAGACCCGGACCGGGATCGGTATCGTGCACCGCGGCACACTCATGTACACCTCAACTATCGACATTGGCGGCGTAGAGCTCTCGCGTGGACTCGAAGCAATTTTAGGTGCAACTGACGCCGCACAACTCACCACTATTAAGAATACGATTGGGTTGACGGAGTCTACTGAGTACCCCAAGGTCGCGCCACTCATCCGCACTGAGATGGAAAAAATTATTAACGAGCTCATGCTGCGAATGCAGTACTGGAACTCGCACGCTCGTGGCCTCGAAGACCACGAAGTTGAGTCCGTTGTGCTTTGTGGTGGCAGCTCTAACCTCAAAGGGTTGCCAGCGTTTGTGGCGGAGCGACTCGGCGTGCCCGCCACCCGGGCCCAGGTATGGCAAAATGCCTTTTCGCTCGACGACACCGTGCCACCAATTGACCTTCGTCACTCCTACGGCTACGCCACCGCTATTGGCCTTGCTTTAGCGGGACACATTGCATTCTATGATTAATCTCATTCCACCAGTCGCAAAACGAGCAATGCTACGCGAGTACTGGCAGCGGGTCGCTTTAGTGTGGCTGCTATGCTTGTGTGGGTGTATGGTGCTCGCTGGGTTGTTAACGGCACCGTCGTTTGTGCTGGTCCAAAGCCAATTACAAGCCTACCAGTCGCAAGTGCAGTCTGCTGCAGCTATGGCGTCTGAGCAAGATGCGCTGGCGGAAACTATTACCACCACGAATGAGCAGGCAGCGACGGTGCTAGCAGCGGGGCAAGTGCCGAGCATGACTGCGTATCTTGAGCAGGTACGAGCCTTAGCAAACCAGGGAATTACTATTTCCCGTATAGAAGTCGTCCGGGCCGACACGTCTATTAGCGAGGTAGTTGTTTCAGGTGTGGCTGACACTCGGGTGAGCCTAACCACCTTTGCTAATCGTATCGAGTCTTCCCCACAGTTTTCCGAAGCCAGCGTGCCGTTGGAGAATTTAGCGGCTAACGAGGACATCGCATTTACATTACAAATCGCTGTAACGCCTGCGTCTTAAGTTTATGACCGCTACCACCAGACGTCTCCTAGTTGTACTAATTATCACCGCCGGTATGGCGGCTGGGTTGTTGGTTGTGGTGCTCCAGTTGCAAAGTCGGGCGGTAGCACTTGAAGAAGCGCTGCAAACCATTGCCAATCAAGCAGCAGTCGAGCGAGAATTTGCGGCGTTGTCTGAGCTTTTAGAGCGTACTAGTCAGGAACGAGCTCAAATTACCGAATACTTTGTAGTTGGCCAGGCAGGGAGCATTGCTTTTTTAGACCAAGTGGAGGCACTGGCCGCTGCGGAAGCCATAGAACTTACTAATCCACGGCTCACCACGGGTGAGAGCACCTCACTCAACTCCCCGGTTATACAATTGACCTATAATTTCGCGGGTACAGAAGTAGCCGTGAATAGGTTTATCGCTTTGCTTGAGCAGGTTCCCGTTGCAAGTTATCTAGCAGCCCTGTCGTTTGCAATACAAGAGCCGCCAGGTGGAGCACCACAGGTAACCGGCAGCTTTACCATCCACGCGGTAACCACCAACCTAGATGTATGATTACTAAAGCTGACATTATACAGATGGTGAAGCGTATTCACCGCGAAAGTCACGGGCTACCACCTCGGCGGCTCATGTATCCAGCGCGTGAGTGGGCGATCGGAGTCGTGCTCACCTTAGTGGTGATAGCAGTGATTTGTGTCCTCAGCGGTATCGCCTACCTATATTTAAGTGACATCGCTGAGCGGGTAGAACCAGTGACACCGACAACAGTACGCTACGATGAAAATGCCGTGGCGCGTGCGCTCGAGCTTTACGAATTACGCGCGCAGCGCTCCGCCAATCTGGGAGCCACCGCTCCAGCTTTACCGCCGCTACGAACGACACCACCTGATACTGCAACGAGTAGTGCGACTTCCAGTTCCGTGCTACCAGTAGACGATACCGCCACCGCACCGGTAGCTACGGCAACACCCCAGATAGGTACCAGCACGCCAACCGCCGCGTTTGATGCAGAAGAGACCGACGTGGTGCCGGTCGAAAGTGGAGAGACATTGCAGGTGTTTTAGGAACGGGTTAGAAATCTACGTACGGGAAGAGAAGGGTAGGTTATGGGGTCACGGCGTACCTGTCCTTTTAATGGGTTTATGTAGTTACCGTACCGCAGTCGCACATTAGCAAAGGTACGTGCGTGATACACAAAACGCGTACCGTCACAACGGTACGCGTTTTGTTTGCGGCGGTGCCCCCACCAGGACTCGAATCGTACCGATTCCACACGCTTCTTTTTGGGTATTTAGCTTCGTACCCCGCAAAATTCCACAAACGCTTTTCGAGTCCTTATGACCAAAATAAAACACCAGACACAAGATCTGGCATTTTATTTCGGTGCCCCCACCAGGACTCGAACCTGGATCAAAAGGATAGAAGCCTCCCGTTTTATCCATTAAACTATGGGGACGATACACCAAAGATAGCAAATTTTTCAAATACATAAAGCAAAATCCTGCGATTATGTCGCAGGATTTTGCTTGCTATAAAATAGTAGACAAGAAAAAACGTAGAGCGCTGAGAAAATATCTGCAACCAAAAAAGTATGAAAGATAAGATTTTTCTACTGAGCTCTACGTTTAATGAGGTGTGCCGTTTAGAGGTACGGCAGCACTTCTTCAGGAAGTTGGTCAAGCGAACGAATCGCCTCATCATCTTCCTCGAACATGGCTTCTTGGGTGGCCGGTGGTTGAGAAGATTCTTCACTGGCGATATGATCTTCTTCCGGCATGAGGTACTCCTTTCTGCCAGTCTTTTGTGACTGACCTACCCTCACCATACTCCTGTACTTTTAGTTTGTCTGTGGTCTGGTGGGGACAAGTCGTGAAAGGGGAGTTTGGTGCCCACGTACTATGAGGCGATATGTCAAAAATGCCCCTACTCGCTGGTATTGTCTTTGCAGCAACGGTCAGTGCAGTACTCACCCAACCATTGTCTAACACGGTAGCGGCGCCGACCTCTGCCACCCAATCATTTACCGAGACCGAGGCCGGTTTTGACCCAATGCCCGAGGCAATGCCAACCCCGTATACGCTCGGGAAGGGTAATCGCTACACGCTCGAAGAGTTGCGCACCTGGCAGCGCACCCCCGGGCCAACCCGAGTCGGGGTACAAATTGGCCACTACCAAAACGACGAAGTACCGGAAGAGCTAGCCGGCCTTAAGCGTAACGGGGCGGGAGCCGTTTGGGGTCCGTATAACGAGCGGGACACGGTCGAGGTGGTGGCGCGGCAGATAGCCGCCGAGCTGGAAGCAAACGGTATCGAGGTTGATATCTTGCCGGCGATGGTGCCTCCTGGGTACGAAGCCGATGTCTTCCTGGCGATTCATGCCGATGGTAACCCCAACGAGTCGGTGCGGGGGTATAAGTTTGCTGGCCCGCGGCGCGATTACTCCGGTCGCTCGCAGGTGTTGGTCGACGCACTGTACGACAGCTACGGCGGCGCCATTACCTCGATGCCCGAAGACCCCAACATCTCTCGCCGGATGACGGCCTACTACGCTTTTAACTGGGCCCGCTACGAACACGCCATTCACCCGTATACCCCGGCCGCGATTGTTGAGCTTGGGTTCTTGACCAACGCGGCCGACCGAGCGTTGATGCGCAATCAGCCAGAGCGGTTGGCGCAAGCAGTCGCGAAGGGTACGCTAACGTACCTCACCAATCCACCCGCCGTACAGCTGAGCCCGCAACGATTTAAAGAACCTGCCCAGCCCATTGTTGGCACCCTTACCTGTGTACCCCTACGGGAGGAGCGCTTGCGTCGGGCCGACCGCTATCCCTGTGAGGCAGGGGTGGTAACCAGCAGTGGAGCAGCGTACCTGCTTCCTAGTGTCGCCAGCACCTCACCTGATCTTGGTCGCCAAGTTGCAGTGACTGGTACCTTCCGCCCGGTCCAGGTCCTCGATAACTATTTCTGGTTCCCGTACGAGGTGGGTGGGTTTATAGAGGGAGCGAGCGTAGAAATTCGAGCTAGTGAATAAAATCTGGTATACTCGCCGACAATTGCCGGAGTGGCGGAATTGGTAGACGCGTGCGCTTCAGGTGCGTATGCCTTCGGGCGTGGAGGTTCAAGTCCTCTCTTCGGCACAACAAAAAACTGACCAGTTGGTCAGTTTTTTGTTTGTTGTGTGATGTGGGATTGCGCCAGAACATTTTATATGAAAATACCCCAACACTCGCGTGAGGGATATCCTCTGAGTGTGGGGTGTCTGTGGTTGCTAGCCAACCAAGACAAAGAGTGCGCCAATAAGAGCGAGATTTCTCGCAGCTTCTGAATCTCCTCCGAAGACAAGGACAGCCAGTGCCGCACAAGCGCAACCAAATCCGAAAGTTTTCATCTCCGTACTCCTGTCAAACTGAAAGTAAAGTACAACAAATTTAAATATATGTCTAGTGCACCATATGAGGCGATGTTAGAACTATTTTATCGCAATATGATAGAGTTAAATTATGAAAACGACACTCTATCTCGGTCTATTAGTGCTAACTGCTGGAGTTTTTTATCTCATGGGCAGTCTCAATTCGGAGGTGGTATACGTTGAATCTTTAGAAATAACGCCATCTCAAGAAAGAATTGACTTTGAGTTTGCCGCCGAAAGTTTGCCGAGGGGTGGATTAGATATACCTGCTCAATGGTTCATTATGGATGGTATGGCTGGAGAGGAAAAGATGATGTTTATATTTGGATATGCAGATAACCGTTCAGTTTGCGAACATACTTTGGAACTAGCAAGAGAAGAAGCACCTTGGAGAGAGTTCAGGTGTGAAGATGCTAATTGATTTTTATAATAGGCAAAACTATCGAAGTAATAAAACATTTCCAGACATTTTTTAAGAGACTTGGCGCCAGTTCTAATTCACTCCGTCCATAAGAACTCGCTGCCCCGGCGCTCAAATCGTCCTCGCTCCGCTCCGGGCGATATATTCGCTTTCTTCAAGTCTCTCATCACTCTGCTAGATCTGAGACACAAGAAAAGCCAGACACATGTCCGACTGTTCTTGGTCTAGTGCGCGCTGAGAGACTTGTCCCGCTTTTTCTAATTCGCTTCGCTCATAAGAACGCTGGACGCGGCTCACTTGTTTTCTTCTTTAGGTATAAAGAATAAAACATCGTTCCGCCGTTCAAGTCTCACGTAACCGTGCATTGGCACGGTTACTTCATCGCGCACGAACAAAAATTGCCCAAGCAAAGCTTGAGCTGATTTTTGTACTCGTGCGCGATGAGAGACTTGAACTCCCGACCTTCTCAGTGTAAATGAGCTGCTCTACCAACTGAGCTAATCGCGCATGTATATATGTGTATCTGTCGTCAAGACCGGTTGCGGTTTTGACGTCGGCATATACTACCGCTTTTTCTAAATTATTCAATACCCGGTATACTATCGCTATGCAACAAATTGAGTGCACTATTCACGGCCAGGTCCAGGGGGTAGCCTACCGCGTCTATACCCAAGACGCAGCCACTGAGCTTGGGTTACACGGTTACGTCAAGAATCTACCAGATGGGACGGTCTTTGTCTGTGCCCAAGGCGAGCGCGATACGCTGCGTGACTTTGTGGAGTACCTGCACGAGGGGTCGCTTATGGCAAAGGTAGAGTCGGTGTCAGTGGAGTGGGGGACGCCAGCGACAATATTTGATGATTTTGGTATTGTGCACTGACTATGTCTGAGCCAACCATTCTCTACGAAGACGAAGCTATTGTGGCGGTCGATAAACCAGTTGGTATGCCGGTGCATGCCGACGGTGGCCTGGAGCAACCGACCGTGGTCGATTGGTTTTTAGCGCGGTACCCGACTGCCAAAGGCGTAGGTGAGGAGCAGACCGCTAATGATGGCACACCATTAGAGCGCAGTGGCGTAGTGCACCGGCTCGACCGGGACACCTCAGGCGTCTTGGTGCTCGCTAAGACGCAGGCGGCGTACGATCACCTCAAGCAACAGTTTCACGACCGGTTGGTTAAGAAGGAATACCGGGCCCTGGTGTACGGTCATATGAATGAGCGCTGGGGAAGCATCGATCGACCAATCGGCCGCAGTGCCAAAGACTGGCGCCGACGCAGTGCCGAGCGCGGCGCCAAGGGTCAGCTACGCGAAGCCCAAACAGATTGGGAGCAGATTGGTCAGGGGGAGTACAAGGGTGAACCCTTTGCCTACCTTAAGTTGAAGCCACAGACTGGCCGGACGCACCAATTGCGGGTTCATCTGAAAGCTATCGACCGGCCGATTGTGGGGGATACGCTCTACGCCGGTGCTAAACGTGAGCAGTCGAACAATCTGGGTGTTGAGCGGCTGGCGCTCCACGCCCACGTGCTGGAGGTGGTGTTGCCAAGTGGGGAACCACAACGTTTCATTGCCCCGATTCCGCCCGTATTAGAGCAAGCAATCGACCGGTTGCACGAGGAAGCGTGAAGACTTGCCTAGCGGTTGAAATACCCCAAACCCTGTGGTAGATTAGGACACCTTTAGAACGTGCTACCGCGTTAAAAGTTATAGATATTATGAAAACACAGCTTAATGGGGTCGCGATTTCGCCCGTCAATATGCCTGATCGGCAGCAGCTCGGTATCAAAGCCGGCGATACGGTTCGTGTCCACCAAAAAATTCAAGAGAAAGGCAAGACGCGTATCCAGATTTTTGAAGGTCTGGTGCTCGCGCGTAAGCACGGTAACGAGCCAGGCGCTACCTTTACCGTCCGTAAGGTGGCGAGTGGCGTTGGGGTAGAGAAAATCTTCCCCCTCTACTCACCACTTATCGACAAAATCGAGATTGTTCGTCGCGCTAAGGTACGTCGTAGCAAGCTTTACTACATTCGTGAGAAGGTTAACCGCGAAATCAAGCGGCAGATGCGTCGTATGACGATGGTTACTATGGCAACCGAGTCAGAGGCTGAAGCAGCTACTCGTGCTGCAGCCGAAGCCAAAGCAGCTGAGGAAGCCGCTGCCGAAGCTGAGGCTAAGGTCGCTGAAGAGGCAGCCAAGGCCGCCGAAGCCGAAGCTACTCCTGAAGCAGAGCCGGTAGCAGCAGAGACCGCTACAGAAGAAGCTACTCCCGAAACAGAGGAGGCCCCAGCCGAGGAAACTCCTGAGGCGGAAGAGCCAAACGCGGAGGAGACTGAAGCTGAGAAGAAGGATTAAAACGCGACAAACCCGGGCTAGACCCGGGTTTGTTGCGTTTTAATTTGGTATACGTGATAGTATAGAGGCATGTCTACGCGGGGTCGAAAACCAGCAGGGAGGGTTGATTGCACCTGGCGAGCCGAGCTTGCGTATGCGGTAGGTTTAATCACTGCAGATGGATCGCTTTCCAATAACGGTAGACATATCAATTTTACTTCAAAAGATATCGACTTAATTCATACCTTTCAACGTTGCTTAGGTTTAGAAGATATTGCAATCGGTCGAAAAGGGAGTGGGTATTCAAAAACCAGTACGTATTTTCAGGTTCAATTTGGTGATGTCCTCTTTTATCGCTTTTTAGTTGAACTCGGACTGCACGCAAATAAAAGTCTTACGCTCAAAGGGGTTCGTATACCTGATGAATACTTTTTTGATTTTGTGCGTGGCGAATGGGATGGTGATGGTACGGTGTACCGTACACAAGATGTACGGTGGAAGTCGAGTTACGTTATTAGTATTGGTTTTACCAGTGCTAGTCGGGAGTTCCTTGAGTGGTTACAGGTCAATATTAATGATCGCTTAATGACAACCGGTTTTATCACTCGAGTAAATCGAGGATGGCAACTTCGCTACGCGAAACGCGACTCAAAAAAATTGTTTGCAGCCATGTTCTACGCACCAACACTGCCACATCTGGCACGAAAGTTTGCAAAAGCAAAAGAAATATATAGAATAGACGGGCTATCTAAAAGTTGACTGCTCAGGTGGTGGAATAGGTAGACACGCTGGCTTGAGGGGCCAGTGGCCATTGCGGCCGTGCTGGTTCAAATCCAGTCCTGAGCACTGCGAAATAATACAAAAAAGCGGCTGCAGCCGCTTTTTTGTATTATACTGATACTAGAGAGTAGAGCAATCGATATACAGCATTAATTGCACAACTATGAAACATTCACTGATTATTGCCGGCGTTATTATCGGCGTTGCGGTGGTGGCGTACCTCATTATGGCGCAACCAGCCACGGCTCCCACCGAGCCAACCCCGGCCACTACTGAAGAGGAATCTGAAGTAATGGACGAAGCAGAAATGCCAACGCTTGCTACCGGGCAGGGGACGCTGGCCGACTTCTTTGGTCGGGGCGAAAGTGTGTATTGTACCTTCAGTGGCACGTACGCTGACGATACCACCGGTGAGGGCGAATTTTGGTACGCCGACGAGCGCATGCGCGTCGAGGCCATTACGCGCGTTGATGGTGAAGTCTACACCTCAAACATGATTAACGATGGTCAACGCACTTATATCTGGAGTGGTACGGCCGACGGCATGCAGGCAATGGTAATGGATACCGACATGACTGAAATGTCGGCTGAGTACGAAGCCGGCGCCGCCACCGATGCCCGCGTCGACATGGAACAAACTATTGAATACGAATGTCAGCCCTGGACACCGCAAGCAGCGCAATTTGTACCACCCAGCAACCTCGAGTTTATCGATATGAACGATATGATGGAGGGCATGTTCCAGGGCGAAATGCGTGGGCTGCCTGAAGGGATGAACTTTTAGACGTCGAGCGGTGGCACCGTGAAAGAAGTCGGTAAGGCGCACGTAGTAGGTGGTGCTGCAGCGCTTTTACTGATGTAACTAACGATTGTCCTACATGTCGTATCTGAAAACTCTTGTCGTGAGTGGCGCCTTTACCCTCCTGATTATTGCTGCCCCAGCGAGCGCGCAAACCATTGTTGGTGTGGCGCAAAGTAATGATGACTTCTCCAGCCTAGTTGATGCGGTGGTCGCTCAAGATTTAGTCGACACGCTCAATGGTGAAGGTCCGTTCACTGTCTTTGCCCCAACCAATGACGCCTTCGCTAATCTACCAACCTACGTGAGCGATGTGCTGGCCGATGAGCCAGAGCTTCTAACGGATATTTTGCTCTACCACGTCGTTCCCGGTGAGCTGATGGCCGAAGATGTACTCAGTGAGCGTCGCCTTGAGTCAGCGCTCGGTACCCACCTGTTTGTGAATACTCGCGCTGGCGCAAAAATTAACAACGCCAACATTACCGCTACTGATATTGCGGCCGATAATGGTGTCGTACACGTCATCGACCGTGTGCTTATTCCACAGTCGGTCTATCGGGCTGCTATCGAAGATCTTCGAGCGCAGCTGCGTGAGATTGTGCGTACTTTGCGCGACGTCCAACAAGATCGGGCGGCTGATCGTACCGGTCGGTAATTCATACACCAGCCACGCAAAACACTCGGACAGCCGCCGGGTGTTTTTTAGTGTCAGCTGTACAGGTTCATTTTCTTAGTGTAAAATATACACATGAGACGAGCTCCCGAAAAACTACGCTTTGCCGCTATGGCTGTAGATGCAGTAGTGTTTTCTTTTGTTGACGGTGAATTAGCCGTTCTAACCGCAGGGGTTAATAATGAATCGGCATACCACGGCATGGATGCGTTCCCGGGTGGCCTCATTAAAGAGACTGAAAATACTGACCAGGCCTTGGTCCGGGTACTGAAAGACAAGGTTGGATTAACTCCTGCGTTTAGTGAACAACTCTACACCTTTAGTGCGGTCAATCGTGATAAGCGTAACCGTGTGGTTTCGGTAGCCTACCTTTGTTTAGTACGACCCGATACGGCAGCGAGCTTCACGCGAGCCGGTGCCCAGTTCGTGCTGGTGAGTAAGCTGCCTAAATTGGCGTACGATCATGATGAAATGTTGCTGGTAGCACATAAACGGTTACAGGGTAAGTTGACGTACTCCACAATTGCTCAATTCCTCTTACCACACCACTTCACCCTCACCGAGCTACAAACTGTCTACGAGACGGTTTTGGGTACGGAATTTGATAAACGAAACTTCCGAAAAAAGATTCTTGCACTCGATATTGTTCGAGATACAGGCCGGTTACAGGAGGGGGTTAAAAATCGTCCCGCTGCGCTCTACAAGTTTGTGGACCAGAAACTTACTGAGTTACCGTTACAGGTGTAGTGTTTTTAACCAGTGGTATGAAAAAGCACCGGCCTGGAGGGCCGGTGCGGTTTTTGTGAAGGTACGAGGAGAATCAGATTACCGGTGCGTGTTGTGCTTCGTCGGCGAATTGGTCCAGGAAGCGATTGTACACGATGGTGTCATGGGCGAACACGAACTTCGTGGTGTCCGGGAGTTCGCTCGGGGAGTTAACCCAGAACGGACGTGTTACACCCACTTCACCTCTGAGTGGCCCAACGTTGACCATCGTTTCAAGGACGATCGATACCTTCGGTCCGCGCGGGTCACGATTGAGTCCGGTCAGCATGCCGATGAACTCGAAGTGGGAAACACCGTTCCCGGTCTCTTCTTCGAGTTCACGTCCGGCCGCCGCTCGAACGCTTTCGCGTTCTTCGATACGACCGCCGGGCATGGCGATACCTGGTACCTCGTCGAGTCGTTCGATGAGCATGAGCGCACCGGTCCGAACACAACGGGCATAGACATCTACGCAATATTCCGCGCCAACCACCGGGGTGTCGTCCATGATGGTGATCAGGGATTGTACCGGTATGTCGAGCAATTTCGCTCGACCACCGAGCTCTGGCAGTTCCGAGACGCAGGCGTAGCCAACGGCTTCACCGCCGAGTTTCGACACGAGTTTGACGCCGGCCTCAGCAGTGCCGCCGGTGGCGAGGAGGTCATCGATGAGCAAGACACGCTTGCCCTCGATAAACCCGTCGTCCGCCATTTCGATGACGTCCTCCCCGTATTCTAAACCGTACGAGACGGACTTTGTTGGGGGAGGAAGCTTACCCTGCTTGCGAACCATGGTGAACGGTACGTTAAGACGTTCCGCCACCATTGGTCCGAAGAGGAAGCCGCGCGAATCGAACCCCGCAACCACGTCGATGTTTGCCGGTTGCCAGTAGTTGGCGATTTCGGTGGCAATGGTGTCCATCACGACCATATCCCGCAAGAGGGGGTTGAGATCGAAGAAGAGGATACCGGGCTTCGGGAAGTCCGGCACTGGGCGCAGCAGCGAGGCTGCTCGTTCGAGGATGTCGTTTGTCATGATACCTCCATGATATCAGGCTGCCGTAGGCAGACCGTTTCTGATGATTTCGCTGACGGAACCGTCGACGATGTTGTTCTGTAGAACCGCGTATGCCATGTAGTCGGCGAGCGGCAGAACAGTGAGCCAATCGTGCGGCTCGGTCTTGAGCGAATCGGTCGTGACGACCTGCAGGCCTGACTCGGCCAGTCGCTCGTAGGCGGGACCACCGAAGACGGCGTGCGTCGCCGAGAGAATCACCTTCTTGGCACCGTGCTCCGTGAGCGCAGTTGCCGCCTTGGTGATGGTCTCACACGTGTCCATGATGTCGTCGTTGATAAGGCAGATTTTGCCTTTCACTGAAGCACCGTGGATCTCGTGCATCTCGACTGCCTTCCCGTTGCGCTCCTTGGTAAGAAACGCACGTTTGCAGCCGACACGCTTGGCGATGGCGCTGACGCGCTTTTCGCTACCCGCATCGGGACCGACGATGACGATGTCATCGAGGTGGTTGCCAAAGTTCTCCTTAATCCATGGCACGAAGATGACGTGGCCGGGGAGGTGGTCCGAACGCTTGGTAAATACACCTTGCGTCTGGTCGGCATGCATGTCGAGGGTAATGGTCCGCTCGACCTTGTCATACCGCTCGTACCCTTGGATGAAATCCCGGGCCGAGATTGGTACCCGCGAACGGTCTTTCCTGTCCTGTCGGAGGAACGGCATGAACGGCATCACCAAGGTGATGGCGTCCGCACCAGCGTCCTGCAGGGCACTGACGGTGAGTTGGAGCACGAAAGCATCGTGGCAGGCGTCGCCGTTGAAGTCGTAGAAGAGATAGACGTGCTTAAGGCGCACGCTCTTCTGTGGAATCGGCAAGACTTCACACTTCGAGAATTTGTCGTACCCGATGACGTGGAAGTCAAGTGACCTCTTCTTGATGAGTCCCCGGAGCATTTCGTACGATTGGTGTGCCATGTACTCCATGCTGGGTGTGCTGACGATGGCGATACCTCCAGAATGGAGGATTTGATACTTAGAGCTTTTTCCCATGACTATTCTCCTTGTCAATGAGCTTTCCGGGGCAACAATACCTGAATTTCTCATGATGTACAGAGATAATGGTAAAACTGAAACAAAAAGTATACACTTATAATATGCAGAAGAAGGAACTCTTCAAACGTCTTGGTCACCCGCTCCATGCGAGTGAGGTGTACGATGCACTCGTTCGTTCGAACGAGTCGCTATCGGTCGCTGGCATTGCGGCAGCTAGTGAGCTACCTCGAATGACAGTCTATCGGTGTTTGGATTCGCTCATATCAGGGAAGCTTGTCCGTAGCGAACGAATCGGCAAGCGTACATTCTATTCTGTAACCGGCGCTCAGGCATTGCAGAGAGCGGTTTCATTCGCCGATACTCAACACACCTTGGTGGTGAAGGGGGCGATGAAACGACTGGAAAAGGATGTTCCACAGAGCGTTCGCTTTTTGAGCGGTCCTGATGGTATCCGAGCCGCGTTTGACGATGTTGTCACTCATGCAAAACGAGGCGAGACGTTCTTCCGATACACGTCAGAACAAGACTTGGCCAAGGTTAATCGGTATCTCGCTCGAGATTACCGCGAACGTCGTGATAAGAAGAAGCTCGAACGACAGGTTATCAGCAATGCGGCATCGGGAATCCAGAAACGTTCCCGTCTAGAGCGGTTCATTAAATTCATTCCGAAAGAAGCCGACCAGTTCGAGCAGAACATCATTCAGCTAGTATACGGAAAGCGGGTGAGCATTATTGATCTGGAAACTGAGGAAGTTACCATCATTGAGAATGAACGGTTGGCTGATTTTCAGCGAGTGATTTTTAAACTCTTGTATAAACGATTATAGAGAAAGGTCGGCGCCATGGCGCCGACCTACTGTCATCATGCAACCGCCTTAGTTGCGATTGAAAAGAACTGTTTTGCTTCACGTGTCATACCTGACGATGTTGCCACGACTGGACAGTCTAGCTGACCACTGATGACTCCGAGTACGTGTTCACCTTGCATCGGCGCTTTGCGATAGGTCGCGGAAACTTCTTGCATCAGCCAGTCAGATCGTTTTGCTAGCTGTGCGAGATCTCCCGCTTTGAGAAGTTCAAGCTCATCGAGTTTATACCCCATCGCATCGACATACGAGTCAGCATAGAGAAAGCTTGGCAAATGCGCGAATTGATCGAGTGATGTCACTGCCACTCCATCAACCTGCTCATTCACTGCGATAGCGTATCGCGTTGCGATTGGGTCAAAGTGACCCATCCGAAACGCACCTTGCCAGGCTCCATGCTCGTTGTGTGCCTCATAGATCTGGCCTCGCAACCAAGCATTCTCAGTCGGGAATGGTCCTGGTCCGTGACGGGCGGCGTACGCCCGCGTGATACCTAGAACGTAGGGTCGGTCGGTATGACCAACTGCATCCAGAAGCTCGTGCGCGTGTACGTCACGAACCTTGCTACGCGTCACGTAGGGGAAGAACCCGAAGTCTTCATCGAGTAGTGTCCCCTGGGCCGCTTCAAAGACAGCCCGGTTGCCAACCTGTAGGTGGTTCTTGAGGTACGACGCATCGGTGATACGTACGTACTTCGCAAGTGCTTCGTAGGACCTGAGGGTTTCTTGGAAGAGCGTCTCACTCATGAACATGTGCCACGCTCTTGTGATGCTCTGATTCGCAGCGTATTCCTGCAAAAGTGGAAGTGACGCTCGTTTCTTTTCTTCACGAACCTGCGCGAGCTTGGATTTCACGAGCGCAGCATTTTTGAGGTCGCCGACCCTGATGTGGTCGATGGTCTCATCTTCGCTATCAGCCCGGGTTTCACCGATACCGATGCCAGTACTGCCGTGTCGCCCGGCCCCACGAGCCAGCTCTTTGATCTGGTTCACGAGCTGGTGATACGGCGTGATGACGGGGGCACGTTCGTCGATGTACATCAGACGAAGCGGTGCTTCGATACCTAGTTTCTCGAGGGCGGCTGCTTCCGTGAGGAGCAACTTCGGTTGCACCAGCACCTTTGGTCCAAGGTACGTGCGTGTGCCCGGCCGGAAGCTGCCGCTTCCAAACTGAGCAAACGTATGATGTCGGCCATCAGGCGTCACCACGTTGTGTGCAGCTTGCGCTCCACCACT
>Ga0102934_1000913_pt1 | contig 20344 bp, 25 predicted proteins | sample SalPonR2_A_D1_MG_FD_78175 | JGI IMG/M metagenome (GOLD analysis project Ga0102934, IMG submission 78175) | Salt pond soil microbial communities from South San Francisco under conditions of wetland restoration - Salt Pond MetaG R2_A_D1_MG | ecosystem: Environmental > Aquatic > Marine > Intertidal... | reverse complement strand
CTGACAAAGAGTGATCTAACGTGCTTAACCAATTAACGAGCATTTTTAAGATTCCTGAGTTAAGAAAACGCATTTTCTTTACTTTGGGGGCGTTGGCCATATTCAGGGCGGGTACGCACATTCCGATCCCTGGGATCGATCCTGAGGCCCTGACTAGTTTGTTTGAGCAAGGAGGAGGAAATATCCTTCAGTACCTAAACATGTTTACTGGTGGGGCACTCGGTCGTGGAACTCTGTTTGGATTAGGCATTACTCCTTATATTAACGCTTCAATTATTATGAGTTTATTGACAGCCGTGGTACCTAAACTGAAAGAGCTGCAGCAACAGGGGAGAGAAGGCAGGCGTGTAATCACGAAATATACGAGATACGGTACCTTAGCCATCGCATTCATTCAATCCTATGGTTGGAGCTATTTTTTGGTTCGACAGGGTATGGTCAAAGGCTCCACCGCCCTTTTCTTTATTACTGCGGTGCTTTCAATGACCACGGGAACTGTTTTCCTAATGTGGCTTGGAGAGAGGATTACGGAAAACGGTATAGGTAACGGAATTTCCGTATTAATTATGGCTGGTATTATGGCCCGGTTTCCAAGCCAATTGTATAGTACGTGGGTTGAGATTAACTACGGTAATGTAAGTGCGTTGTGGGGCTTGATACTGATTGCAGTGTTTATAGTTGTAATCGCTGGTGTTGTAATAGTACAACAAGGAAGGAGGAATGTTAGGATTCAGTATGCTAAGAGGACTGCTGGTCGAAAGGTTTACGGTGGTCATACCAGCCATTTACCTATCAAAGTGAATCAGGGTGGAGTGATACCGATAATTTTTGCTTCGGTGTTGTTGTCACTGCCTATGACAGTTGCTCAATGGGCTCCGGGGCTGTCCTGGATGACCAAATGGGTTTCACGCGGAAGCATCCCGTATTTGGTAGCTTACGTGTTGTTAATTATTTTCTTTACGTATTTTTATAGTGCAATTATCTTTGACCCCAACGATGTCGCGAAGAATCTAAAAGAATCCGGTGGATTTATTCCTGGTGTAAGGCCAGGAGATCCTACAGTCGAATACATTCAGTCAATCTTGAACAGGTTGTTATTGGTGGGTGCATTATTTTTGGGCGCTATAGCGGTTTTGCCCTATATTTTTAGTGCTATCAGTGGTCTCACGTCTTTTTGGCTTGGAGGAACGTCGATTTTAATTGTGGTTGGTGTGGGTCTGGATGTTTTGATGCAAATAGAATCACATATGGTAATGCGGCACTACGATAGCCTGACGGAAGCAGGTAGTTCTGCATTGTTGGGTCGGAGGAGATAAGATGTCTTCTAAGTCGACAGAGGTTAGCAAAGTGAATTTGATCCTATTGGGTGGACCGGGAGCCGGAAAAGGGACTCAAGCGGAAAAGATCGTCGAGGAAAAAGGTCTAGTGCACGTATCCACAGGCGATATCCTTAGGAACGAGGTGAATGAGGATAGTGAGTTAGGAAATAGGGCAAAGAAGTACATGAATCGAGGGGATCTCGTCCCCGATGGCTTAGTTATAGATATGGTCAAGAAAAGACTGAAGAAAAAAACTGGTTATTTGTTTGATGGGTTTCCCCGAACCATTAATCAGGCCGAAGAGCTGGGGGACTTTATTGAGATTGATAAGGTTGTATACATAAAGATTAGCTCTGAAGAAGCTGTTAGGCGGCTATCTGCGAGAAGAGTTTGTTCTAATTGTGGAAAGATATATAACTTATTATTTAACAAACCTCGGCGATCCGGTATATGTGATGAATGTGATGGTGAATTGTACCAAAGGAGTGACGATAAACCTGAGGTAATTCGGAATAGATTTGATACTTTCATCGAGGAATCCAGCCCTTTGATAGATTACTATAGAGATCGTGGAATATTGGAAGAAGTGGATGGGGAACAGGAGCCAGATCAAGTTTATCAAGAAGTGGAATCGGCAATTTTTGAATGAGGACATTCCCAAATGATAGAGCGGAAATCAAGTTCGGAACTTGAAATAATGCGTGATAACGCTAATATTTTAGGTAGCATTCTTGATAAAATAGTTGACATGGTTGAGCCTGGAGTCACCACCCTCGAGTTAGATAAATATGCTGAAGATTTAATTTCTGATGCCGGAGGGAGTCCTGCGTTTAAAAATTATCGTGGATACCCGAGTTCTTTGTGCACTTCTATTAACGAAGAAATCGTTCATGGAATCCCGAGCGATCGACAGGTTGTCAAGGGCGATATCCTTTCTTTGGACATCGGGATTGAACGTAAAGGTTTTTTTGCGGATTTTGCTACGACGATACCAGTTGGTGAGGTGAACGGACAGGCTGAGGACCTCATTCAAGTTACTAACGATGCCTTGACAGTAGGTTTGAGTCAAGTTAATGTGGGCAACAGAATTGGGGATGTTTCGCACGCTATTGGCTCTTTTGTTAAAGATAAAAGCTTTTACGTGGTAAGAGAATTTGTAGGGCATGGAATCGGTAGAGATATGCACGAGGACCCTCAAATCCCCAATTATGGCGATCCTGGTACTGGTGACAGGATTCAAGAAGGAATGGTTCTTTGCATTGAACCCATGGTAAAGTTGGACGATGAATCGACCGTCGTGCTTGACGATGGTTGGACAGCGGTACCGGCTGGCAGAGAGCTATCGGCACATTTTGAAGGTATGGTTGCAGCGACAAATAGCGGGCCAGATGTTCTCGTTCGAGGTGGTTCTTAATAGCAATGGCTTCTGATAACAAAGATATTATAAAGCGGCGAGGCGAAATAGTGGAAGCTTTGCCCGATTCGATGTTTCGAGTTGAACTGGATAATGGGCACGAGGCAATTTGCCATATTTCGGGAAAAATCAGGAAGCATTTCATTAGAATTGTGCCGGGAGACAGGGTATTGGTCGAATTTTCTCCCCATGATTTGAGTAAGGGTAGAATAGTGTACCGAGAATCATAAGAGGAGGAATACTATGAAAGTGAGAAGTTCTGTAAGAAAGATTTGTGAAGATTGTAAGATTATAAGAAGACATGGACGTGTTGAGGTGACTTGCAAGAATCCTAAACACAGACAGAGACAAGGCTAGTTAAAAACATAGGTGGTTGAGGATGCCAAGATTAGCTGGTGTAGATATTCCGGAAGACAAGAAAGTCAAAATTTCATTGACTTATATAAAGGGTATCGGTAATAGCAGAGCACATAAAGTGGCCGAGGCTTCAGGGGTGGACCCCGATGCTTTCGTTTATGATCTAAATGAGGCCGACGTGGCTAAGCTCAGAAATGCAATAGATGAGTATCGTGTAGAAGGAGATTTGGAACGCAAGGTTAAATCAGATATTCAGAGATTGAAGGATATCGATTGTTATCGCGGTCGCCGACATAAGACCGGTTTACCTGTTAGAGGTCAAAAGACACAATCTAATGCGAGAACCTGGAAAGGACCGCGTGAGGCGAAGGCAGGTAAGAAGTGATATTATTGACACGAGAGGAGATTTAATTGGCACGTAAAAAGATAAAACTGAATAAGGCCCGCGTTCACGTTAATGCTTCGTTTAACAATACTATTCTTACCTTGACAGATACTAATGGAGATGTTATTTCGTGGGTGTCACCAGGTTCCGTTGGTTTCAAGGGATCGAGGAAAGGTACCCCGTACGCTGCTCAGGTCGCTACTGAAAGCTTAATTAGCGAGTTGCGTGACTACGGCGTGAGCAGTGTTATAGTGACGGTAAAAGGAACGGGGCCCGGACGGAATTCCGTGGTCCAGACCATCGAAGGAGCAGGCATTAAAGTAACCAAAGTTTCCAATATCACGCCCAGGGCACATAGTTGATAGAGGGGGTATCAAATATGGGGAGAGATACAGAAGCAAAATGCAAGAAATGTAGACGTGAAGGAACTAAGTTGTTTTTAAAAGGGGAAAAATGTTATTCTGATAAATGTCCGTTAACGAGAAAATCTTATCCGCCTGGTGAATCCGGAGGAAGTAGGTCCAGATGGTCGCAGTATAGAATTAGGTTAAGGGAAAAACAGAAGGCACGTCATATTTACGGTCTCAGGGAAGAGCAGTTTAGAAATTACTTCCAACAATCGAAGCGGAGCAAAGAAGTTACAGGAGAAGCTTTGTTAAAACTCCTTGAGAGACGTTTAGATAATGTACTCTACCGGAGTGGTTTAGCCAATTCTAGGGACCAGGCTAGACAACTTGTTAACCACGGTCACATTGAAGTAAATGGACGTTCGATCGATATACCCTCTTATTTGGTTGAAGAGGGCGATGTAGTGTCGTTTAAGGCTAGTTCTAGTAAGAAGGAAGGGTTACGTCAACTTGTAAAAGAAGAGCCTTCCCGAGTACCCCCCTGGATAGAGGTTGAGCCTGAAAACATGAAGACTTCCGTTTTGTCGGAACCTACAGTTGAAGATATCGAAGAGACACTTAAAGTCAACAGAATTGTTGAGTTCTATTCACGATAATTCTTACGTAGCGGAGGGCTAATGTTAGAATATATTGAGCCGGAAGATGTACATTTTGAAGAACTGAATAATACCAATGGGAAATTAGTGATAGGCCCGTTAGAAAGAGGAATGGGTGTGACTTTAGGTAATTCTCTCCGACGGGTGTTGATGTCTTTAATACCCGGCGCTGCGGTAACCCGAGTGCGATTTGATGGAAAATATCACGAATACGATACTATAGAGGGAGTCCGAGAAGACGTCATTGAAATTATTATGAACTTCAAAGAACTCTCTTTAAGGTTAACTAGAGAAGAGACGTTGAAGATTTACCTAGAAGTTTCAGGAGAGGGCGAGGTTACTGCCAGAGATCTCCAGGTTGAGTCCGGAATAGAAGTCGTAAATCCTGATCATGTTATTGCTCATTTGTCGGACGGGGCAGAGCTAAACGTGGAAATGGATGTCGAAGCTGGTATGGGTTACAGGTCCGCGGATGAAAACAAGCTTGATGAAGCTGCTCTGTCTATAATTCCCATTGATTCTGATTTTTCTCCTGTTAAGCAAGTAAATTTCACTGTTGAGAGCGTGAGAGCTGGCGGTAAGGGAGACTGCGATGAACTTATCCTCGAGCTAGAAACTGACGGAGGGATTAGACCGGAAGAAGCAGTTGGCCGAGCGTCGAGAATACTGGCTCGCCGTTATGAGTTGCTCTCGAGTTTGCCTGAATTTCCGTTCGGCGAGTTGGGTAAGCTACAAGAGGTTGAAGAGGAAGTTCCAGAGGAATTTAGGGAAAGATTGGAAGATTTAGGGTTCAATCAAAGAGCCTGTAATCTGCTTCAAGAGAAGGGTATAAAGGTACTTGAAGATTTGCTTGACCAAACAGCAAACGACCTGTTGGATATCCATGGGTTTGGTGACAAGACGTTACAAAAAGTTAAAAGCAAGTTAGACGAGCTTGGTTACTCTTTGGCTGACGAGGAGGAAGGTAATAATGGATCATAAAACGAAGGGTTGGAGGATAGCTGGATCCAGCCATCAAAGGCAAATAATTGCAAATTTGATAAAAAGTTTGATCGAAAATGGGAAAGTTGATACTACTGTTACTAGGGCAAAAGAGGCTCGACGCCACGCTGATCGACTTGTCACTCTTGCCAAGCGGGGGAATGGTCACGCAAGGAGACAAGCTTTTAAGCTTATCAATGATAAACAGCTTGTTACAAAACTGTTTGAAGAGATAGGGGAGAGTTATCAGGATAGGGAAGGTGGATACACCAGGGTGTTCAAACTGCCGCCAAGACGCGGTGATGGCGCAGATATGGCAAGACTAACATTTGTATAACCTAATCTGTGCGTTTTCTGTTTTCTCCCCTATAAACATCTTCTAGGTCAGAATCAAAGACAGGCTTCTTGTCTTTTTCAACCAGATTTATTCACTCAATTGGTTTAGCCTAACCATCAAAATCAAGTTGCTTTCGCGAAAGGAAACCCCGTACTCGAATGAGTTGCGACACTCGGCTCAACTGTTTGACCTATTGGTGGAGGATGGGGAAACTGCCTTCTATGACTGTAAGCTACCCCTTCCAAGTAACTTTCCTCATTTGAGTGCTGGGTCAATTTCCGGTTATTAACCTGAAGGTTCTGTTGTTCATGTGTCTTTTACACGCTCCGCCCCTTGGGGCGGGGATCTTGACCATGGACAGTTTTGCTTCCATATTTTATTTCGATCATTGGTGACGATGTCTAAATGTCTAAAGAATTAACGTTCCACTTTTTGTCGACCTCGCGGATGCTGAATAAAGAGGAAAGTAAACCCACGACCACACCCAGCAAAATTGACCACACGGATAAAATCAGCAGTTGAGTGTTGCTTTCGAGTGTAGCGAGATGGTTGCTGAGCCATATTCCGCTGTGTGCCCACCTTGATAAAGCAAATAAAAGAACCAGACTAAGAATGGATCCTATTAGCCCAACCAAGGAGCCAAATAATAGTAAGGGGAGTTTAATAGATAATCGCGATAGCCCAGAGTACTTCACGATCTGGATTTCGCCTTGCCAGGAATCTAGAACATCCTTTGTAGTGGATTTAACTAGGTAGAAAACCAATCCGGCCAACCCGACAGCAATTATTAGTAAAGTGATTTTTGCCCACCCCGGGAGATTGTTCGGGGAACTGGTGTTGAGATTTTTTTTGGACAATGTGGTGATCATGGTTATTTGGGGTTGTTGACGTAGCTCATTAAGGAGGCTTTCTCTGTCTGGTGTTTTAAGTAAAAATATATCCGAGTTACCGGGTAACTCAGAAGGAAGTTGTAATAATCCTTCTTTGATTTCTTTCGATAAAACCAGGAATAGGCTTTCTACAGACTCCAATCTACGGAGGGATAAGTACAGTTCATTTATCTCTTCGTTGGATAAACCTGTTTTGATTTGGGCCACAGTATTATGCCCCTTTGGGAACCTTTCAAAGGTAGGTGTAACACTTAGGGGTTGTTGTTTCGGGACCAAAAGTACGTATATTAACCCGATAAACGCGAGAAGGAATAATACCGCGGCTAGGGTTTTAACCAGGCTTTTTTTTGTAAGTAGCTTGTTGAATTCTTTTATTAAGTATAAACTCGTTTGCATGATAATATCCGGTTTAGTTACACTTCAATGGTTCGGATACTGCTTTGGTTGGATTTTAGTTCATTTGTTAATAGAAATACAGTTAAACCACTGGATTCCACCAGGTCTATAAGCGTGGCGAGAATTTCTTTCTCCTGCTGGGCGTTTAGGTCATTGAAGGGATTTTGATAGATAAGTAGCTGGGGATCGTTAATTAGTGCTACCCCGAGTATGGCTTTAACCCTCTCTGGGTGATTCATCTCCTTTGGTCTATATCCTGCCAGATCGTTGATCAATAGATCTCTCATGACTTCTTCTATCCGTTGGTCACGTTCATATTTTTGTCCCAGGATAGTCAGTTTAAATTCTAAAGTGTCCTTGATTGTCTTTTTCCGTGGAAGCGTGAAGTCCTTAGGAATAAAGCTAATCTTTTCTTTCAACAACTCATCCCTTTTTTTGTTCTTTATTCTGACGATGTTTCTGCCAGTCAGTACAATTTGCCCCGAGTCTGGTTTCAGCTTGCCATATAGAAGATTAAACAACACGTCGTATTGGAAATCCGATAGGCCCGCCAGTTGACAAATTTCCCCCTTAACCACGTTGAAATTGATGTTTTCAAGCAATAACTCGTCTTCTGAGTTTGTTATGGAAAGTTCAGCAACTTGGACTATGTTTGTCATAGTTAACCCTTCTTCTTGCCGTAAAGGATTCTGTCTTTATCGTTCGAATCCGTTATTAATGTAATATCTGCGAGATTACATTCAGTTGCTAATTTTTTGACGTTCTCTCCTTGGTTATAACCAATTTCAAGAAAAATTGCACCATTATCTGTCAAATAATCGGGAACCTTATCTAATATTTGTTTTATTTCGCCTAAACCGTCTTTACCTCCATCCAATGCTTCAATTGGCTCGTGACGTTTTATTTTTGCGCTCAGTTTCTCTATCTCGGTACTAGCCACGTATGGAGGGTTGGAAACGATTAAGTCATAGCTTTCGGTTACTTCAGAAAACCAGTCGGATTCGTGGAATTTTATGTATTCTGAACTGTCGTTCAGGGTTGCATTTTTTCGTGCAAGTTCAAGCACCTCCGGCGATTTATCGACAGCAGTGACTTGAGGTTCGATAAGAAATTTGGCGAGTGCAATCGCTATAGCTCCGGATCCTGTTCCTAGATCTAAGACTTTTAAACCACTTTCTTCTCTGAATTGTGATAAAATTTCTTCGGTCATTTCCTCAGTCTCTGGTCGAGGAATGAGTGACCTTTTATCTATTCTCAGAGTCAGACCCATGAACGAGGACTTCCCCGTTATATATTGTAAGGGTTCTCCAGATTTTCTCTTTTTAATTAAAGGACGAAATTCCTCCAATTCCTGTGCACTTAGGGGTCTATCTGGGTTTAAGTATAGATTGAGGCGATCCACATCGAGAGTGTGGGCGAGTAATTCCTCAGCTTCTAGACGGGATTTCTCGATACCTGCGCCCATAAAATAATCTCGAGTCCAAGCTAGAATTTCTCTTACCGTCCACGTCTTTGGCAGAATAAACCCCCCGATTTCTGCTGGCCTAGTGGTTTACAAGCGAATTTAAGGATATCACAACATTGCAAAAAGGTCAAGTCGCTGCTAAACTTTCTTGTTACGAACTATAGTTTGGGGAATCGTTAGTTTAGGGAATCGTTCCAACTTTTTTTTAGGTTGTTTAATAGTATTGAAGATTTTTATAATTCTATATAAAGATTAGTCGTAGAATGGTTGGTGATAACCGAGGGGTGCAGAGAAATGAAAAAGACTAGTTTACTAATTTTGTTGCTTGCTGGCTTGGTTATTTCTCTATCCGGTTGCTCGTTTTTTAACCGAGGTCCGGATATTCAAAATTGGCAGCCTGGGTCTTCTCCGGAAGGGGACAAGATAGTTTTTTCGAGTAAGGTTGGGAAAAAATTTGAGTTATTTACTTTGGACCCAGATACTGGCGGCAAGACTCAGTTAACTAATAACGATTTTGACGATTGGGGTCCTGATTGGGGCCCAAAGGGTGAGCGTATAGTTTTTGTTTCCAGGCGAGATGACAATACAGATATCTATATGATAGATGTTGATACTGGGGACGAGCTTCGATTAACTACGGATTCAAATCAGGATGTAAATCCAAAATGGAGTAGCGCGGACTCTGTGGTATTTAACTCGGATAGAACCGGGTCTTGGGAGATATTTGAAATATCTGTTGAAAGTAACAAGGTAACCCAGTTGACCTTTGCTTCTGAGAGTTCCTAACACCGAGACGGCAATTGGGTTTTCTAGATATGTATCAAGAAAAAACTGTAGGTGCTGTTATCCTAGCTGCCGGCAAAAGCAGTAGGGCAAAGGGCAAAGTAAATAAGCTTTACCGCAATTTGGCGGGAAAGCCGGTGTTGAGTTATTCCCTAGATAGATTTACCAGCTCTGAGTTGTTAGATGAAGTGGTTGTGGTGTATAACAAAAGCGATCAAAATTTGTTGCAGGATAGGGTAATGAATAGTATGGATTACAACCTAAAAGTTAAAATCGTGGTTGGTGGGGAAAGGCGTCAGGATTCTTCGTGGGCTGGCCTTAACGCCCTGGAAACCGATTACGTTTTTGTGCACGATGGAGCCAGGCCAAACTTTAGCAGTGAGTTACTTTATAACCTTCTAACGGAAGCGTTTGCTCACGGAGCCTGTTTTCCTGGCTTGAAGCCCGTCGACACGATTAGAAAGTTAAATGAGGGTTTGTCCGGGTCCACCGTTGACAGGGATTCGTTGATTCGTGTCCAGACGCCACAGTGTTTCAAGCGTGCATTGCTAACTAAATCCATTGGCGATGCTTTAGAGAAAAACAGGTATTACACGGACGATGCAGGTGCGGTGTTGGATAATCGGGATATCGCTCCCAGTGTAGTCCCCGGTGAAAAGTGTAATTTAAAGCTTACTACCAATGAAGATTTTGCTATTATGGAAGCGCTGATGGCAGATTAGGCGTTTCTTGTGGGCTAACTAATTTGCGAACTGCCCGTTTACTTAATAAAATGAGGTAAAGATATGTTAAGCATAGTAATTAGATTCATTTTTTACATAAGTTCGTTCGCTCTTGTCGGAATAATATTGGTGCAGATGAGTGAGCACGCTGGATTGGGTGGCGCGTTTGGTGCTGGTGGCTCAAGTACTGTCTTTGGCAGGGAAGAGAAGACTGACCCTAAGAGGACCGCCACCTCTGTTCTTGCCTCTGTATTTATGGTTTCGAGCTTGCTCTTGTCCGTTATTTAAATTCCTTTGGGGGAATTATGTCATTAATTGACCTTAAAAATTTAAAGACCTACTTCTATACCGAAGATGGAGTTGTCAAAGCCGTTGATGGTGTAACTTTTAGTATTGATGAACAACAGACTATGGGTGTAGTCGGAGAAAGTGGATCTGGAAAATCGGTTACTGCCTTATCGGTTATGGGGCTGGTGCCTATGCCGCCGGGTAAAATAGTTGAAGGAGAGGTATTGTATCATCGTAATGGCGGCGCTGTTGACTTGACAAAGTTGAGCCCCAAAGGCAAGGAAATGAGATCGATCCGGGGTAACGAAATTGCTATGATCTTTCAGGAACCTATGACTTCGTTGAACCCTGTCTTCACGATTGGAAATCAAATAATGGAGGCTATTACCTTACATCAGAAGGTAAATAAAAAGAAGGCAAGAGCCATAGCTATCAGGATGTTAGAGGAAGTAGGGATTCCTTTGCCGGAACAAAGGGTTGACGAATATCCCCACCAACTTTCTGGTGGAATGAGACAGAGGGCTATGATTGCAATGGCACTTTCCTGTAATCCCACGATGTTAATTGCCGATGAACCAACTACAGCGCTAGATGTTACAATTCAGGCCCAGATACTGGGTTTGATGGAGGATTTACAGGAAGAATTTAATACTTCGATAATGTTCATTACTCATGACCTTGGTGTTATTGCGGAAGTTACCAGTTTCGTGGTGGTTATGTATCTGGGGAAGATTGTTGAAAGTGGAGAAGTTCACGAAATATATCACAACCCTACCATGCCTTATACTCAAGGGTTGATGGAATCTATACCTTCTCTAGACGTGGATAAAGGCCGGCTGGAACCGATTAAAGGAGTTGTGCCGGATCCTTATGAAATCCCGGATGGGTGTCCTTTCAACAATCGTTGCCCGCATGTTATGGATATTTGTAAAGAGAAGAATCCTCCGTTGGTGGAAGTGGCAGAGGATCACAAATCTGCTTGCTGGTTGCATATTGATCATTAAATGGGGTGAGCTTAAGTGGTAGAAATGGAAGAAGATAGACTTCTGCAAGTGAGCGGGATGAAGAAGTACTTTCCGGTCAGACGGGGAGTGTTCCGCAGAGTTGTCGGTCATGTCAAGGCAGTGGACGACGTGGATATGTTTATCCGTGAAGGAGAAACTCTTGGTTTGGTTGGTGAAAGCGGGTGTGGTAAGACAACTGCGGGTAGAACAATTTTACGCTTAATTGAGCCTACTGCTGGGGAGATATTATTTCGGAGTGGGGAACTAGGCAATGGTTCAAAGCAAGTTGTAGATATAGCGAAGGCGGACAAGAACCAATTGAAACACCTACGGCGAGATATGCAGGTTATCTTTCAAGACCCTTATTCGTCGTTAAATCCCCGTATGACGGTTGCAAGCATCGTTGGGGAACCTTTAATAGTTCATCGGATAGGTACAAAAAAAGAGCGGACCAATCGAGTTATTGAACTTCTGGAAGCTGTTGGGCTTACCGAAAACCATATGAAGAGGTATCCTCATGAGTTTAGTGGTGGGCAGCGTCAAAGAATTGGTGTAGCTCGGGCGTTGGCTCTGGATCCGGAATTGATAATAGCTGATGAGCCTGTCTCTGCGTTAGACGTATCAATTCAAGCTCAAGTTTTAAATCAGTTGGATGATCTACAGGATGAGTTTGGGTTAACTTATCTATTTATCGCACACGACCTTTCGGTGATTAAACATATTAGTGATAGGGTTGCAGTGATGTATCTTGGGCAGATTGTTGAATTAAGTGACGTTGACACATTGTTTTCTACTCCTTTACATCCGTATACGGAAGCTTTAATGTCTGCCGTTCCTGTAGCCAATCCTGATTTTAAATCTGAAAGAATCATTCTTGAGGGCGACGTACCATCTCCGGTAGACCCTCCCTCTGGTTGTTATTTCCATCCTAGGTGTCCATACAGTGAGCCCGTTTGTAGTGAGAAGGAACTGGAGCTTCGGGAGGTCGAGCACGATCATTACGTCCACTGCCACCTTGCTGAGGAGCTGGAACTGGGTGGTTTAGAGTCGATGGGAAGTGGAGATAACAGTTAAGCTGCTTCTGGGTACTAAGAATCCAGGGAAAATCCAGGAAGCGGAAGCTATTCTTGCCTTGAAGGGGCTGGGTCTAGATCTACTTACCTGCAAGGATGTGCCTTTTTCGGAGGTTGACGAAGACGGAGCTACTTATGAGGAGAACTCTTTAAAGAAGGCACGGATTATACATAATCAGGCGGAACTACCTGTTTTAAGTGACGACTCTGGATTAGAAGTTGATGAATTGAACGGTGCTCCCGGTGTTCTTTCTTCAAGGTTTGCTGGTTCCGAAGCCAGTGACGAAGAAAACACGGAATTGCTATTGGATAAATTGCAAGGTACTGAGAATAGAAGGGCACGGTTTGTGACAGTTGCTACCTTGTACTTTTCTCGTGATAGGAAGTATCAAACTACGGGAATATTAGAGGGTCACATTGCCGGAGAAAGGCGGGGTCACTCAGGTTTTGGCTATGATCCAGTATTTGTTCCCGATGGGTTTGAAAAGACCTTGGCTCAGCTTGGATCTTTCAAAAAGAATGAGATAAGCCACAGAAAAAGGGCCTTGGTAAAAATGAAAGAAATTCTAGGAGATATTTTAAACTAAGCGACCCTGAGTTAACTGGTGTTCCAACTCGTCTCCATATTTAGCAATGGGAGGTTTCTATGCCGGCCAAGTGGATCGTTTTATTCACAGCTCTTCCTCTCTTAGAGATATATCTTCTGGTGAAAATAGGTACCACTCTTGGTCTGTGGCCCACAGTTTTAATCGTCGTCGGGACGGGAGTAGTTGGAGCTTTGCTGGCTCGCCACGAGGGAATTTATATTTTACGTAGCGTCCGAGAAAAGTTCCGTAACGGGCAGTTACCAGCGCAGGAATTGATAGACGGTGCTATATTGCTCATTTCGGGGGCGTTCTTGCTAACTCCTGGTATAGTTACTGACTTTATTGGTCTGCTTGGTTTAATTCCGTTTACGCGGCGAGCTTTAAGGTCGTTTGGGCAGAACTGGGTCAAAAGAGAGTGGAATTTAAAAAGTCAAACTTACGTGGATCTCGAAGACGATCAGGCGGACTCTGATTAATGACGAACTCGATCACTACCAACCTACCCTATGATACCCTACCTGTTGTTTGGACAGTTGTAGTTTAAACCAAAATAGCAGGATCACGTAGGCCGCCAGAGCCGTAGGGCTTACCATTTGTATTGCTATCTGAACGAGTGGAAGGTGTGACACGGCTTCGAGTAATGTATTGAATGAATCTATGAATCTTGACGTGAGGTAGGTCGTAATATATCCAATGAACAACAATTTTCCCCAAAGCAGAGATAGAATCCCTAGATACAGAATGATGGTGATTGCTGGAATTGCTATCAGGTTTACTAGTACACCCCACATGTGGATTGTATGGAAGCTAATTGCAATTATTGGTAACACGCCCAAGTGTGCTGCAAGAGAGGCGGCTAGTATATCCCTAACATACTCTGGCCGAATCCTATTTATTCTCTCTTTTATTGGATTGAAGAATAACGCTAGCGCGAAAGTAGCTCCAAAGCTAAGTTGAAAGCCGACGTCTGTTAAGGAATTTGGGTTGATAAGTATTATTATCAATGCTGCCCCGGCTAGTGCTTGGTAGCTATCGTACCAACTCGATAGAATGTGGCTTCGATCTCGAAAGTAGAAATGGGCCCCTGCGAATAGGTATATAAGAGAGGCCCGGGAAAGGGGAAGCTTAAACCCTACGATCATTAAATAGACGAGGAGTATTGGAAGGCTTATGATGTATAGGGATTTGGACGTGAAGCCAAGCTTGGAGAATATCCACCAGCTACCGCCAATGATGATTCCTAAGTGTAGACCAGAGGCTGCAAGAAGATGAGCAAGTCCGGTCCGTTCAAACAATTGGGTTGTCTGTTGATCCAGTGCATCTCTGGTCCCGAACAGTACTCCCTTTAAGAACCCGGTGCGATTCTGAAATAGTTTATCCAATCGGGAGAAAATGGCTTTTCGGGTTAACCAGCCCAGATGGAGCAGGAAGTTACCCTCGTCCTTGGTTTTCTCCTGTATGACCCCGTTGTAAACGACACCCCAAATCCTCTTTTTTCTCAGGTATTCCCTGTATTTAAAGTTTTCGAAATTGCTTGGTATAGCAAAATCTCCTGAGAGTCGTAATTTATCTCCGTAATTCACGTTGTAACCTTTGCTGGTGGGTTTACTGACGTTCGTAGGATTTGATTTTAGGTAAACTTTTATTCGACCCGGATAGTGGTCAGTTTTGATGATGAATTCATTACCGTTTTTTGATTTCGTCGGAAAGTTAACTATCTGTCCCTTCACAGAATTCATCTCTAATAGCTTTGGATAAAGTTGATCTGGATGGAAGTATTGTGAACTATACAGGTACATTCCAAAGGCTATTAAAAGCAAAATTATCAGTACTGCACTGAACCTAGGCAAGGTGTTGGTAAACTCCAGTAGGGTGAATAATAAACTGAGTATTAGTACTATTGCCAGGAGAGCGGCAGGCAGCTCCGTGATCCTGAAGAAACTCGCGGTTAGAATTCCACCAGCAATGCCGAGAAAAGTTATTACTAACGGGCGTCTTTTCATAGGTCTTATGTTTAATCAATGGTTTATTTTCTTCATTGTAGGAGATTCCACCAGCATTGAAAACATTAACATAACCCCTAAACTAGTTTCCCCTCCAGTCAGTATTGTGTGTCCGGGTGGCGGTCCATAGAATTGGGTAAGGAGTGATGTTAGTGGAGAAAATTGAGGAATTAAGAGATAAACTCAAAGAGATTGGTGATTACCTTTGACCTGGATCAACTGGAGCGGGAGCTTGAAGAACTGAAGGCACAAATGAGTACTCCAGGCTTCTGGGATGATCCAGAGCACGCTAAAAATATTTCAAAGTTGGCGACAAGGAAAGAAGAGAAAATCAATAGACACCAAAAATTAAGGGAACAACTAGAAGAACTGGAGGTTCTGAGTGAATTGGCCCTGGAGGAGGAGAATGACGAGGAATTATCTCGTATCGCACAAAAGGCCGAGGTTCTGAGTGACGATTTCGAAAAGTTTGAATTGGAACTCGTAATGGAAGGGGAGTTCGATCATAAAGATTGTTATTTGAGCATTAACGCGGGTGCAGGGGGTACCGACGCGCAGGATTGGGCAGAAATGCTGTTAAGAATGTATTCGCGATGGTTGGAGGACAACGGCTTTGGTTATAACATACTGGGTTTAAGCAAGGGGGAGGAGGCAGGATTAAAAAGTGTTACTTTGGAAGTTAAAGGAGAACGAGCCTATGGTTATCTCAAAGGGGAAGCTGGGGTTCATAGGCTGGTACGAATTTCTCCGTTTGATTCGGCCGGGAGACGACATACCTCGTTTGCTTCGGTAACTGTAACCCCAATATTTGCGGATGACGTGGAAGTTGAAATAGATGACAGTGACCTACGTGTTGATACCTACAGGTCCAGCGGGGCAGGCGGCCAGCATGTAAACGTAACTAATTCCGCGGTGCGAGTTACCCATGAACCGACGGGTATTATGGCCACGTGTCAGAACGAACGGAGCCAGCATAAAAACAGGGAAACCGCTATGAAACTGTTAAGGTCGCGACTTTATCAGCTTAAACGGCAGAAACGGGCGAAAAAAATCGATGAAATTAAGGGGGAATTAAAGGATATTGAATGGGGAAGCCAGATCCGATCCTACGTACTTCACCCTTATCAAAAGATAAAAGACCACAGGACCGAAGTGGAGGTTGGCGATACGGACAAGGTTCTGGATGGGGAAATCGATCCTTTCATTCAGGCCTATTTGAAGAGTAAGTAGTTCCCTTTGACTGCGTATTTTACGGTTTTCGGCTGTAAGTGTCCATGCCTAGCAAAACTGCTAGTCCGTGATGTTATATGTAAACCTTCCTTAGGGTAAATTTGTTTAACTCTCTCAATTTTCTCGTTCTTTATCCCTGCAGGCAAATCTGAGTAGACCCAACCGCGAAATCAAAGCTCCCACCAAGGTTGCACGATTGATTTGGTTTAGTTATACTGTTTGCAGACTGCTATAGAGACCTTTCAGTGCGAAGCTTGATGACCTAACAGGAGCTTTTGCGCGTGCGGTTGTAGATCAATTGGCTGGAGGTGGCCTTACGATTCAACAACGAAAGATTTCATTCGGCTTGTCCATCGTCACTGTATCCTTCCTTCGGCTTAGTTACCTCCTTGGCGAAAGGGAATCATGAGCGGTATCGCTCGGTATATCGTACAGCGGCTCCTGTTGACCATTCCGATGCTTCTAATTCTCTTAACGTTTGTTTTCCTCATTCTGCGGGTGATGCCTGGGGATCCGGTGATGGCGATGCTCGGTGGGAGGAACATATCACCTGAATTGATTGCGGAGTATCGCCATAAGATGGGTGTTGATCGTCCGATCTTGGTACAATATGGAGAGTACCTCTTTGGGATTTTCCGAGGAGACTTTGGAGAATCATTCCGGACGAGCGAACCTGTTGTTAAAGAATTGTTCTTACGATTTCCTGCTACATTGGAGCTTGCTGCTTTTGGTTTGTTGTTTGCTGGCATCTTCGGTTTTGGCTCCGGGGTTATCGCTGCTACTCGGGCTGACCGACCTATTGATCATACTATACGTATATTTCACATCGGCTCGTTCGCTACACCTCTATTTTGGTTTGGCCTTATGCTTCAGGTCTTCCTTGCCGTTAAACTCGGTTGGTTTCCGGTCGCAGGCAGGGTTGGAGGTCGCATTGCGTTTACCTTCAATTCAATCACTGGTTTCTATCTCCTCGACTCGATATTGAGTGGCAATACCAAGATTATGGTGGATGTGGCTAAACATCTAGTGTTGCCCGCTATTACCCTGGGGTTTGCCCTCTCAGGGCTCCTCGGCCGTATGAGCCGAGCAAGCATGCTTGAAGTGCTTGGTGAAGACTACGTGAAAACCGCGCGCGCCAAGGGTGTTAAAGAGCGGATTGTCATCATGTCACACGCATTGCGCAACGCGTTGATTCCGATCGTGACCGTATTTGGGCTACAGTTTGCCATTCTCATGGGTGGGGCAGTGCTCACCGAGACGGTCTTTTCTTGGCCTGGGGTAGCGAGCTTCTTGGTTCGAAGTATAGAGGGGCGCGACTGGCCAGCTATACAGGGGAGTATTGTATTTATTGCCATATTTATCTCTATCATTAACCTGATTGTCGATATTTCGTACTCGATCATTGACCCACGGGTGAGATACTAAACTATGTCAAAAAACATGGGACAAACACAAAACACCGGCTCAACTTTTTTAATTCGTGTCATTCAGTGGATTGTGAGAAAATTCTCCAGCGGACGGCACGCGTTACGCGGACAGACCATACTCAAAATTGGTCTGGTCGTTGTGTTTCTTTTCATCCTAACCACGGGCTTGACGCAAATTGAGGGTTTGACCCCCTATCATCCGACGAAATATCGTGACGCTCCAAGGCTGGAAGGGCCTTCTATAAGACACCTCATGGGTACTGATCAACTCAAGCGTGATGTGTTTTCTCGGGTGATCAGCGGCGGCAAGGCTTCAATCATCGTTGCGTTTGGCGCAGTGGCACTAAGCATGAGTGTTGGAGCCATTCTGGGTTGGATCTCTGGGTTTACTGGTGGCTTGCTTGACCGTGCCCTTTCTCTATCTATGGATGCGATCTACTCGTTTCCTTCGATGATTCTTGCTATCACTCTTGTTGCCGTATTGGGTACCGGTATTGCCCCCATGATATGGTCTGTGGGTTTTGTGTACATCCCAACCTATTTTCGCGTTACCCGTGCCGAGGCGTTACAGGTACGTGAGACCACGTATGTTGAAGCCGTGCGGGCAGTTGGTGCAAGTGATGTCCGGATTGTCCTGCGCCACATCGCGCCTAATACGGTCAACGCGATCATGGCCGTTTCCTCTTTTAACCTGGCTGACGCTATTCTCACTGTGGCTGCACTTTCTTTCCTTGGCTTCGGTTTGCCCCCACCGGCTCCTGATTGGGGCTTCGATATCCAGAATGGACAAAAATACCTGCAATCCGGCTCATGGTGGCTGATTACATTCCCCGGATTGATGATCATCGCCCTCTCACTTGGGTTTGGTTTGATCGGCGAGGGGGTCAGCGATCTGGTTAATCCAAAACGTAAACGTAAACGAGTTTGATTTTATTGAGCTGTTGTGCTAGAGTGAGTAGTGGATTATAACAAATCTATATAATTTAGAGGTGATATCTACTAATACTATTACTATCGGTAAGAAGTAGCTGTTTTGGCAAGTTGTCTAGTACGCAAGGAGGAATAAAAGATGAAAAAATTATTTAGTATTTTATTGATGTTTGGGCTTTTAGCTTCGCTCTCATTGGTTGCCGTAGCTCAAGAACCATTGATCATGGGGACAACCGACCGAGTGACAGAACTTTCTTTTTCTAATTCTTACGATGCCTACACCTGGCACGTGCTCAGGCATACGACCGGTGCTCTGGTGAAATATGAAGAGGAAACCTTAGAGATCGCTGGAGATATAGCTGAATCCTGGGATATTTCCGAGGATGGAAAGACCTATACATTCCATATCCGCCCAGGAATAACGTTCTGGGACGGCGAACCCTGCAATGCCGAGGCTGTAAAGTGGTCTCTCGAGAGGACTATACGCTTAAATGGCCCGGAAGGCGGTGTTGGGCTCATCAAACCATATATCGAAAGTATCGAAGTTGTCGATGACTTAACCGTCAAGATCAAATTGACAATGCCAGATGCGATCTTCTTATCACGCATAACCGACCAGGTCGCCCCGGCTTTAATTTACTCGCCGAAGAGCACCCCGGAGAACGACTTTGCAATTGGTGAATATGCGGGGATAGGTCCATACAAGCTTGTTGAATACGCACCGGACCAGTACGTAAAGTACGAGGCCTACGATGGTTACTACGGACCCGCACCCAAGTCAAAGGAACTAATCGAGGTGTTCTACTCGGACGCAGCGACGCTTCGTGCGGCTCTCGAGGCCGGTGACGTGGATTTCGTGTTTAGGACGCTTTCACCGCAAGACATAGATGATCTGCAGGACAATCCCGAGGTTGTAATTAAATTCTTCCCACCGAGTCCAGGTGTCCGCTATCTGTTGTTCAACGTGACACAACCACCGGTTGATAACCCGTTCGTGCGCCAGGCGATATCCTATGCAGTGGATCGCGGCGCGATCTGCTCGCAAGTCTTCGGTGGTGCCGTGGATCCGATCTATACGATGGTCCCTAATGTAGATCCCCCGTTCTTTGGGGCTCTTCCTACTTTCCCAAAGCGCGACTTGGACAAGACAGCGGAGCTATTGGCCGAGGCTGGATACGACGAGGATAACCCTCTAGAGCTTAACCTGTGGTACACACCGAAACACTACGGGACATTTGAGGCTGACGTTGCTACAGTGGTAAAGGGTAGCCTGGAGGAAACCGGTGTAATCAAGATCAAGATTCAGGTCCTGGAATGGGGAGCCTACGTAGAGCGCATGGCAAGTGGTGGATTTGACATGTTCTTCCTCGGCTGGCACCCTGATTACCTGGAGCCCTCGAACTTTCTCGCACCTTGGACGACCGAATCACCAGAAGGTCTAGGTACATACTTTAATCACCACCCAAACTACGAGGCTTATAAACACATCATGGAAGTAGCGAGTGGCACGGTCGATACTGACCAGCGAGCAAAGCTGTATAAGGCAATCCAGATCCTGAGTACTCAGGACGTCATGTGGATCCCGCTGTGGGCAATGACCGATGAGATGGTGCTCGGTTGGCGCAAAGGTGTACATGGTGCCTCGCTTGACATCACCATGGATGTCAACAACTACCTGGTCTGGAAAGAATAACTGTACAGCTAACTACTGACTAAAAATATATGGGGCCGAGAAATCGGCCCCTTTTTT
>Ga0102934_1000912_pt1 | contig 20373 bp, 25 predicted proteins | sample SalPonR2_A_D1_MG_FD_78175 | JGI IMG/M metagenome (GOLD analysis project Ga0102934, IMG submission 78175) | Salt pond soil microbial communities from South San Francisco under conditions of wetland restoration - Salt Pond MetaG R2_A_D1_MG | ecosystem: Environmental > Aquatic > Marine > Intertidal... | reverse complement strand
GCGCTCCAGGCCCGTTCCACGACAGCCCGCAAGTCCTGCGGGTCGACGAGTTCCGTGACCTCCACCTCAGTAAAACGAGCGCGGAGCGCGGGAGGGAGCTCCTTCTTCCCCGCATCATTGGCCGGATTCATGGCTGCGAACAGACGGAAATTTTTGTGGCGTTGGACCGGAGCTACGTCCCCTCTCTCGGTCAACACCAAGGAGCCTCCTCCCCCCCTCCCTCCCTCCCGCCCCCCCCCCAGGTCGAGCAGGGGGGTAAGGCGTTGGAGCACCTCGGCCGAAGCCAGGTTGATTTCGTCGAGTAAGACCCAGTGGCCTTCCCGCACAGCTTGGACCAACAAGCCCTCCACGAACTCGAACGTCATGCTCATCGGGGAGGAGGGTCCCGAGGAAGAGGAAGAGGCGGATACCCGGCGCCCAAACCGGTGGATCGCCGCCGCCAGGTTGGCCCATCGGGCTCGAAGCTGAACCCTAGTCCGTTCCTTCTCCTTTTCCTCTCTCCCCTTCTCCGTCTCAGCCTTCTCCTTGCTTTCGTTCGCGTCCTCCTTCTTCAGTTTCTCCTCAGCGGAAAGCACGGCACGTGTCATTCCCTCCGCGAGCCTCTTCCACTTCTTTCCTTGCACAGCCATGGCCAAAGCATCCAGAAATCGGGCGTTCTTTTTCCGGGAGAAAAGGGCCTCAAAAGCAGGAAGTAGGTCGTTGTAGAGCCTGCGTGCGATTTGACCCAACTCCAAGGGCCGGTATCCACCGATCAAATCCGCGCTGTCACTCTGCAAAGAGAGGTTTTGCACGACCAGACTTTGGCCACTTGCACGGGCCAAGGCTTGAATCATGCTCGTCTTCCCGCATCCCGTCTCTCCAATGAGTAAGACAGGCTCCGAGGCACTGACCGCGACAGCCATCCGCTCCACCACTCGGAGCGCATGGCCGGTCCATACGAAGGAGGAAGATGTGCTCGGAAAGGGCAAGCCGGACGCGTTTGGTGTCTCCGATACCAAATTGGCCCCGGGGATCGCCCCAACATCCAGCGTCTTGGAATGGATGCAGGGAAGAGCCGCGCGTCCGATCCGGAGGACCACGGCGGAAGGGGGCTCTAGGTCCTCCCCATTCCTTCCCTTTGAGCCAGTCACAAGCTCCAACGACGGGCGATGGCGCAGGCAAGTCTCTGCCAACCGTTCTTTTCGCACATTCCACAAGCGCGCCAAGATCTCCTGCACGCTGCTGCTGCCATTGTTGTCATCCCTTCCCTCCCTTAAGCCTCCTTCTTCCCCCCCGACAACATCGAGGATGTGGGCCAGCACCTCCAGTCGCTGCGCCTCTGTGATGTAGGTTTCCCCACCTGGCCCCTCCCTTCCTTCTCCATCAGTCTCGCTGCCCCTGGCTTGGGATGCCCTATCCGCGAAAGAGGAGAAGCCGCAAAGCAAACGGTGTCCTATCTTGATGATATCTCGAAGGGGGGAGACCCGTCGGCGGCGCCTATCGAGCGGAAGCGCGCGGAAGGTCTCCAGCAACAGTCTACGCACCAGGGAGGGCAAATGTGGGCAAAGACCGCGTACAATGTGCTCCATGTCCTCCTCTTCCACGTCATCAAGACGCACGTATGACCATATCTCGGTCAGGGCCGCGTGTCCGCCCAGTAAGGGTTTGAAACAGGAAACGGTCTGGGTGGTAACGGTCCCGATTAAACGGAAGTTTGGATGTGCCCGGACAGGACGTGGTCGCCCTGGTAACGTTAGCTCGCCTGTCTCGAGGAGAGGGGTAAGCGCCGCCAATATCTCTGCAGGCGCGCGGTCCACGTCCTCGATACAGACCCATTGACCTCGTTCCACCGCCCGCGTCAAGGGTCCCGGACGCCAGAAAAAGTGACCGGGCGTATCCCCGCAGACCACAGCACCAAGGAGAGTCTTCGCGTCCGCCTGGTCGTCCAAATGCATCTCCAGCATGTCGACGTTCCCGGTGACATGGGCCACGTAGCGAACAAGGAGGCTTTTCCCCGACCCGCCCGGCCCTGCCATCAGGAGAGGCGGAGGAGGAGCGCGGTTGCTGCGGCCAGGGGCAGGGGAATGGGAATAAGACAGTTCGAGGGCAAGAGCGCGAAGACCCGCCCGGGCGGAGGTGGTTAGAATGAGACGAGGCGGGGGATCGTGACTGCTGGTACTCGGGGGGAAGTCTGCAGAGGAAGAGGACCGCTTCGACAGCAAAAGACCCTGGAGATTGACCACGTGCTCGCTGCAAAGGGGTGTATAATCCAAGGCCACGTCCCGAAATTCAGACCCGTTTTCCGTGACAGGAACCCCCTGGGCGAGCAGACCCCCGGTAGCAGAGGCCGTAATGGAAGAGACAGAAGGTTGGTAAAGAGCACAGGCGGCTTGAGCACACGCGATTGCCTCCAACGATGCAGCTCCATCGGAGCCACTCCTACAAGGATGTTTTCCTGGAGAAAAAGAGAATCTCAAGGAGGAATAATACTGCCGAGCTTCGCTTTCGTTCATGTGGGCGAGGAGGACCAGGCATTGGGCGGCCATGAACGCCAGCCGTTGATGGGGCTCACTTCGCAGGGGGAGAGAGTGGACGAGCACCGCTTGCAACATGGGAGAAAAAACTGCCTGCAGAGCGGCATGTTTGCTCATATCTTCAGAGTGGCTGACAAGAGGAAGGCAGGTATCAAGGCACGCGTGAAGGGCGGGAAGCACGCCCTCCGCATCCAGCTCAGGTACAAAAGCAGGATTGCGGCTGATGCGTAGAAGGTAGTCCGCAACAATTGGACGCAAATGCCGGGCCCGTGGTAAGAGACCTCCGAGAAGCACGAAGAGGCGTCGATTGTATTCCTGGGTGTCCCCATCCCTCCTGCCGCTGTCATGGTTGTAGACCAACCACGCTACAAGATCTAGGAGCACAGGCCGGAACAATCCCTCTATGAGGCCACAAGCTTGCGAATCCCATAGCATGAGTTGTGTCAGAATCTCTGATGCACAATTGATAGCTCGCTGGGTCTCATTTTGTTCCACTTCTTGTAGAATCGTATTCAGGGCAGTGCGGTGTATGTCGGTAGACGACACAGCTGTTGACCCGAGGGCACGTGAAAGATGCCTACATGCTTCCCAAAAGGACAACATACCGATTGACACGTTTCTGTCTGTCGGCGTCCCGCTATGAGCCTTGAGAAAATCCGTAAAGTATAGAGACGAGGGGGATGGGGGGAACACTTAGGGGGTGCTGTAATATGGGCAGGTAGTATCTTATGTACAATTAGTATTAGGCTAAAGGTGCATGAAGACAAGGCCTTGAATGAAAACTGTGGTCTGAGGTATGTGGTAGAGACATTTTGCACCTTTTAGTCCTCCTGACATGCGAAACATGTATTAAATGCTTGTCGGAAATAAATATGGACACGTACATACGCGACAGCAGAGGAAGCCCCTCGGGCTCGTATGAAGACGAAGGGAAAACATGTCTTCCCGAGTAAAGCATTTTTAGAGCCCTCCTACGCTTTCTATGAATAGAACAGCACATCAATAGCCCAAAACCGAATGTGGGACCTTTTCCGAGCGTGCTGGTGCACGTAAGGCGCATATTTGTGGTCATTGGCTATGGGAGGGGGAGGAGGTTGCTGGCGACGCGTTTCCTGTCATTGGATGGTACGAGGCGAGGCAGTACGCGGACGACATCGTGGAAATATGTACACTTCATGGAATTTCACCGTCCTGTTCCTCGTATATCTCATGCATAGTCCATACGCATGGCATCTGTGAATGAGGACGAGGTTGACGAGGGGACTGGCGGCTCTGGTAGCGGAGCAGCATGGACAGACATCACATCGGTAAGCTTCGACGTTGTTTTCAGACATCCAGTATGGCTTCCATTTGCATGTGAAGCGCGCGGATTTGAAGAAAGATATCTTGATTCTAACTTTTTCTGGGTCGATGACTAGTGTACTCCGTATCTCGCGTCCAGTAGTCCTTTTTGTACAAGCCTTAGCAAATACTCGGGCCTTGTCAACGTAAAGTTCCATTATTCTCCTGACAGGATTGTCGCCTCGCAGCCACTTCTCTCGACACGGGTGAAATGATTTGCTCTCCGGCCTTTTCTCTTTTCGAAGCCATGAGTGCCTTGGAGCTCATGGATCCGAAAATGGATGAATCCCTGCTCGAGGTAGGAAGGAGGAGGTTGGGTCGTTGAGTGAAGCAGCTGCATATTTACCGTTCAGCATTAAGGGCTAGTTTTCGGTCGTGCATATTTTAATCCTTCTAAATTTAGGTTCCTACACTGACTTTGTGCTTGCAATCTCTGTCCACTCGGTCTTTTCTCCTTGCCTCCCGGAATCGTCGCTCCTGTCTTCCTTCATCCCCTCCCCTCTTTTCACCCATGCTTCGCTCTGTGCAGCCCGTAGAAAGCGTACAATCCCGTCTAGCAAGAGGAGCCTTGCCTGTGCAAGTTTCTGTAGCTCAAGCAGCTCGTGTGGTCGAGAATATGCTTGCCTTCGAGGTGAGGAGGAGGGATGGTCATGGCCTCTGGATCCTTCACTTTCTCTTTCTCCACACACAGCTATGTACGTCCCAAAACGCACCAACCGCTGCCCTGGAAGAAAAGTGGCCACTCTCACCGTCCCTCTGTCCTCTCAAACAGGTCGCGTGGTACCAGGGCGCCAGCCTCCTGGATTCCCTCTTCCTATGTCTGTACCCGCATGGAGCGAGCATCCACGCCCTTTGCTCTCTATGCGGTGTGACTCGGACATCGGAGCCGCACGAGAGTGGAGCAGAGGGAATGAGGAGAAAAAGCGGGGGCGGAGGAGCTGCGGGACCAATCGTGCGAGGTGAAGAGGAAGGAAGGGTGGTAAAAAGGGAAGGAGGGAGGGAGGGAGGGAGGGAGGGAGAGGTGAACTGTGGCTGCGGGAATACCTTGACAGAGAGGATGGAGCTAGAAGAAAATGGCTTGCGTCTCTAATCTTGCATCTGCCCTTTGTTTCCCTGGTGCTCCAGACGCTATAACCTCTGACCCCGCCTGTACCCCGGCCCTCACCCTTTTGGCGGTGGTTTTCGGCACCCTCAAGACCGTGGCCGGTTTTCGAAAGGTGGGTAGGGGCGAAGGAGGAACGAAGGAGAGAGGGAGGGAGGGAGGAAGAGAGGGAGAAAGGGCAAAGGGGGGAAATCTCAAGACAGGATGATGAAAACCAAACCAATGAGGGGCCTATTTGTTTCGGGAATGCGAGCGTTTTCAGATTTGAGTATTTAAATTCAAATCTGCGTCGCTCCACGAACCCTCCTGAAAGCATGGGCTCTATCAGTGATCGTAATGTGCTTGTTCTTGCAAGCTGTCTGACGTCTGAGTTGCCTCCACCCTCCCTCTCATTTGCAAGGGTTCCGTGCTTGGACTTGAGCCTCACCTTTCTCCTCCCTCCCTCCCCTGCTCTCCCCCTCCCTCCCTTCCATTGGCAAGGTCATCTTGGACGCAGATATCTATGAAGAGGAGGATGCGCAGCCCAACTCTTTGGGCTTATATTTAGCCGAGAATTTGGAGACAGACGACGCTATATTTCTGTTGAAAGAGGTAGGTGACAAGGAGAGGAGGGATCGAAGGCGACAGGAAGGAGAGATCCGGGGGTGTGACTATGACGGCAATGTGGAGATCAAGAACGGGCAGAAGGGAGAATGAGAGAAAAGGGCCTGGTTAGAAGTGTGAAAGCGCTTACTTATTCCCATGGTACCGCACAGGCGCGGGAGGGTCTCCGCCTCCAAGAGGGAGGATCCTCCCAGAATAAGGGGGTGGCGGGGCATGAGGAAGGGGGGGAAATGGAAGAGAGAAAAGGAGGGCCGGGAGAAGACAGGGATCTTGCATCTCTTGTGGCGCAGCTAACGTTTCGCATCGCCCTGTTGAATTTAATTGACGTGTTGCGTGAGTTGAGGGAGGGAAGAGGGAGGGAGTACGAGGAGGGGAACTCAAGCATGTGACTGAGCGATGGAAATCCTACCTTAGCATTTGTGGCGCGATAAAACAAGAGAGGTGGGAAGTAGAGTTGGGCGAAGAGACGCAGGGAAGGTGTCTTCGTAGGAAGAAAGGGGCTCTGCCAAAGATAAAGTCCGGGTGGTATGTAGACTTTATACCTTTTTTCGCTTTTTCCCTCCTGTAGACTCTTTCCATCCGTCCCAAGGAGCAAAGGCAGGCCATGTGATGCGAGACGCCCTCCAGGAAGCGATCGATGCGCTTGGGACCATAAAAGAGGGGGGGAAGGAAACCGTGGAGGAGGAGAAAGTGGAGGCCAGTGGCGAGAGCGGATCTGTTGCGTTCGCGTTCGACCGAGGGATAACCCGCGCGCTGAAAGTAGGCATATATTTGAGGGCGGGGGAAAGGGAGGGGGTCGGTTGGGGGGCGTCGAGTAGAAAAGGGGCGGGAGGGGAACACGCGAGGGACGTGTGGCGTCGTGTTGCTTGGTGCGGAACTCACATGCTGCCTCTCTTCCCTTCTATCTGCGCCTCTTCCTACCCCAGGGCAATGCCCCCCGGCGCGTCATTCACATTCCTTCCTTGTCTCAGGCTTTCCTGGTCTACCGAACCCTCCTTGATGACCTGGGGAAAACCCTGGCCGCCTTTGCTTTCGACGTCAATTTTGAGGTGGAGAAGGAAGCGACGGGGACGGAAAGGGTGGGAAACATTTGTTGGGCATTTCTATGTATTTCGTGGAATTTTGCTCCCTTTGAAAATGATCTTTTGCTCTAGTATCGTTTTTTGGATTTCTTCGTACGCAAAACTATAGCAGACGCTTAAGCCGAACCGGTGTATCATGTATCATGAGCATTGCTTCCACTGTTTCAGCGCCTCTCGTCTGCAACTTTCTGCAAACTCATTCTTCCCCATTTCTCATGTACAGGCTTTCTCTTTACAACGGCTCCGTATGTTTCTGGACGCTTTTGCTGCTGCTTCCCCGGGCATTATTTCACGTTCCTTCCTTCATCAGCATTTGGTGGTAAGTAGGGAGGATCTGAGAAGGAGGGGGCTAAAAGAGGAACATGCGATGGGCAGGTAACAAAAGACGTTTCTGAACCAAGATTCTGACAGTATGCCTTAAGATTATCTTCAAGGCAATCCCCCTTCCTATCAAATCCCTCTCTTAATTGCTCTTCCTCTTTCTCTTCAAAAATACAGAAAGAAGATGAGGATCTTCTCCTCGGTCGCTTTCCTTTCTCCCTCGCCCTGGCCGAGCATATGCAAGGTGTCGGTCTTCCTGTCAGCGTCGTCTGCTCTCCCCAGAGCCAAGCGTTTCTCCTCACAGGTACACCTTCTCATTTCTCTTTACCCCTCCCTACCCTAACCCTCTCTGTGTTGAGCGGTGCACTGATTTCCTTCCATTTTCTTTTCTTTTCAGCCGCCAAGACTCTCGCGGAGGCATTACGCAATCTTTGTCACAATAAAGCTCGTCAACGGACGCGTCTGGAGGTGCTTTTTCAGGTACTGGTCGGCATAGGGAGCTCAGAGGGGATTCAGAGGGCGAAATATCAGACTGTGTATGATAAATTGTCGATTTTCCCATAACTCTAGGATTTGGGTGTCTTGGAGGAGCAGGCAGAAATCTCGGACGCCGACTTCCGCGCCGCGCACCAGGTAAAGAGACAGGACGCAAGGGATGCAGGAAGCAGAGAATTGCGGGTCTCGGAGGGTGATCGGGTAGGAGTGTAAAGGGTTGAGTGAGAATTCCGCAGAGGGGAGGGAGGTGGAGGGGTGTGGGACGAGAAGGTGGGATAGGAAGGGCGTGTGGACGAGTTTATACAGGAAAGAAATGGGAAATTTATAAGGAATTGAAAAAATATAGAGCATTGACCATTTCCCCCCTTCTCCTCATTGCCTAGCTCTCGGAAAACACGACCCCGTTCCTCTTGCAGTGGATCATGGAGGAAGCTCTCAGGTGCGTCTGTGACATTGGCTTTCTTTCTTATATTCGATCTTTCACACATATACGCACGTATGTGTGTATATATATAGATGATATGCTAAAGCATATACATACATTTCTATATACATATCTACATGAATGTACAGGCACATGCAATCGTACATTCAGCTGGGCTTCGAGCTGGATCTGTACGCGGCCACGGAGGCGGAAGAGATTTTGTGGTACTTGGACTGTTTATTGAGCGTCCGGTGAGGGGTCCTAGGAGGAGGGACGACGATGCAAAATGGGGAAGGGGGGGTTGGTATGGGGACAGGAGGAGGGGGGTACGCGCAAGGACCGGAATTTATGGGCAGAAGCTAGTTAAATGCTGCTCATCTTCTATAATTTGCCTCTTCATCCTCTTTACTCATTTTTTCTTTTCCAGCCTCCAGATTTTGACGAGCTTAGAAAATCAGAGAATAGAATTGGAAAAGCTCCGGCGGCAGACGACTGCTGCTGCTTCCAGCGACAAGGAGAAGCAAGTAAAAAAAGAATCTAAGTCGGGAACCGGGACCGGCAAAGGGCGCGGGGGTGGCGGAAAGAAGAAGCAGAAGAACAAGGGAGCTAAGGGGACGGGGGAGAAAAAGGGGGAGGAGGAAGCGGTGGAGGGAGGGCCAACGATCAGGCCAGACGATGACGCTTTGGCGGAGACGCAGGTATGATCCTTTCAGTCGCGTAAACGAGTGCCCCTTACATGTCCCCCCATTGACCCCATAGGATCGGACCTCCCTTCCCCTGGATTCTTCTCTATTTCTCCGCTTTCCACGGACTGATATCGATCTTTCGTTCAAAAGTGTGCGCACCAAGTCACAACTTTTTCAATTCCACTATGCTTGGACGCACACACGTCTGTGCCGTGCTTTCTAATCAGCTTTCTGTAAATATTCTTCGGTACTCCCACATTTACCCTCCGGTGTGGTTCCTTTGGCAACTACACCGATATGACGCCTTGTCCTTTTCAAATTTTGTTTGTTCCTCGCAGATCGCTCTCTCTATACACCGTCTGCTGGCTCGTGGTGGCCACTTGGCCCTGACGGGCCTTGGGCGGGCACGGGGGTCCTGGCCAATAGAGATACCGCGCGCCCGGGCGGCAATCCGGTTCCATCATCGTTTCAAAGCCTTTGCTCCACTGCGCTACCCGGCACTGATGACCTACGACGATTTCCAGGCAGTGCATGACCAACGCAGGGAAGAGGGGGACGAAGAGGGCGCGTCTCTAACGAACGCGAAGGAGTGCTTTAAGGCAGTTAAGACCCTGGTAGAGCATGGCGTGCGCATCAAGAGTCATTTACAAGACGAGGAAGGGAAGGTCAATTTGAAAAATCTGGCACGTGCAGCCATATCCAACAGCGTGGCATTGGTGCAGGCGGAAGCCTCTTTGAGAGAAGGAGGGGAGAAAGGTGGTAACAGAATTGGAAAAGAAGATTCCAGGAACGGACTGAAGAAAGAGGAAATAAGAGGAGCAGGAGTGGAAGGGAAGGAAATCGAGAGGCCAAGAAAGCACGCAGAAGTGACTTTGTCTTTTGTTGCCCATCCTCAGGTGCCGGTCTTGGTTGTGAAGGTGATGGAGTAAACTGTTATGTTGTGAAGGTAATGCAACTACCATTGGATTGTAAAGGTGAACTAATAAAGTGTAATCCTCGGGCGCCGGTCTTGGTTGTGAAGGTGGTGATATAAACGTCACTTAAGACGCAGGCTTTGTGCGTTTGTCTCAATACAAGGTCACAGGAAGATCATCGTGTACATTGTAGAAATACCCCGAAAGTGTTTTTGTAAATTGTACACATGAAATCAGGACATAGGAGGGGAAAATAAAGTTTGGTGTCGTCAACTTTACTGGCACGTTTACGAATATTATTTTTTGGTTTTTAGGGTACTATCACCTCATTCCTCTAAGATCTTCTTATTGCTTGCTTCCGAGTTTGCGCCAACAAGCGCGCATCTTTCGCCCGCCTCGCCTCCTCTTGCATCTTCCTTCTTTCTCTTACGTCGATAACGGGCTTTGACACCCCGTCTACCCACCTCTCTGCGGGCAAAGGCAAAGATCTAAACGTGCGGAACTGGGCTGCACTCCTTTGAAAAGGGCTTCGAAGAAGCTTGTCCATCCGCTTCCCGTACCGTTCCCATTCTTTGAAGCCATACTCATAGTATTTCTTGCCCCGATACGACGATTCGCTCGCAGTTTTCCCGTTCAAATGCTCAATCGGGAACACGTCGATGACGCTGCAGACGCTTTCAACAGGATATCCACAAACTTCATGTAGGTACTGGCACCAGCAAGCGTCTGGCCCCCAACCACTCACAGCATCTGCATCTATCATCTCCCAGTAGCAGGCGTAGGCCTGGTCCAAAGAAATTAGAGAAGTTAGGGGGAAGGGTAGCGATAAGGATAAGAAGATAAAAATGCAAGAGTGAACTCGCTCGCTGATGGTTACAGGCATTGTTTGCGTCGAATGATTTTTTTCCCTTCTTCTTCCCTTCCTACCTCCTGCGAGACCGAGTAGAGCGGCCCATTTTCCACCACGCTGGTGACACGATAGAGCGTGTCGTTGTGCTCTCGGCAGACATCGTGGTCGCTGGAGCGCCCAGCCTGTCGAGTGAAAAGGAATACGAGAAGCGAAAATCGGGAATACTGAGCAGGGCGGCTTCTTCTCTATCCCCTTTCATGTTCAAGGTCCCTCCTCGTATCCACGCTCCACATAGAATAGAAAAGGACCAATACATGGATCGGTGCCTTTCCGAGTCCCTCCTTTCCACGTTGCTCTTCCTCGACCCCAAGTACCTTAATTATGGCAGGTTGAGCTATGAGAAGGCCGTGGTCGGAGAGGAAGTTCTCGTATTGGGTCAGATTGAAAGGGCGGGAGGGTGGGGAGCCGGCATCCGAGTCGACAAAGTGCACGTATCTGCGAGGGGAGAGACGACCAGAAACGCTTGAGAATGGTTGCTTCCTTCTTAATTTTCTTTCAAGCTGGCTCATCTCTCACCTGTAGCCCCTAACCAACCACGGCGTGGCAAAGCGCTTATAGAACCAAAACTTTGCCTGCTGCTGCCCCGTGATGGCTACTGCGTGCTTATACCAGTCGAACCTAGAGGAAAAGGAAGGAGGTCAGACGCGTATGAGTGATTCGTCGCCGTTTCGTTGTAGTCCATATCTTTTGCCTGGTATGAGGGAGACAAGAGGGGGAAAGGGATGGCGGAAAGAGAGCCATACCTGTTCCACTCCGAGGAGGAATCGTCATAATGCATCAAGACGTAGTCAAAATGCTCAAAACCCCACGACCGCACCAGGTTGTCGATATTTTCCATCGCGCTTCTTCCCGCTGTGAAGATGACGAGACTCCGGAAGCTGGAGTCTTCCTCTTCGTAAGGAAAAAACATATCCCGGTTGGGAAAATAATTGAAACCTCGTTCATCCCAGACGCTCCCCCGGGGGCCCACGCATTCACCAGGACGGCGTCGGCCAAGATGAGGCTTGGAAGAGGGAATGGCAGGATAAGACGGACAAGGCTCTCGTAGAGGGACGGACGAGCAAGGAGAATGCGACGGGTCAGAAGAGGAGCTATTCGGATCGGCTGTCTTTCGGGGGACCGCATCCACCGACGATAAGCTTTTGTCAACGCCGTCAACTTGGCTATTTGCCGTACTTTCCCTGGTATGGTTTTTGTTTCTGGATTCTTCTCTACCAGCTTGTAATCCGCGATGATAAGCTTTTGATGCTTCTTCCCAAAGCTCCTTCTCTGTGATGATTCTGGTCTGGGGCGGGTGTTGGAGTGCAGGAGTGTCCTTCTGAAGAGAGGGGAAGAAACAGGGAAAAGCATAAGCTGGCATCGGCACAGAAGCATTTTAATGTCCTGCTTCCTGTTTTAATCGTAACAGACCATCACGTTCAGCGATTTTCTCCGTTTATGTCACCACTTCATGAGTCCTGTCTTCAATTTGGGGTCCAACGTGCTTGCCTGCCGTCTTTTCTTTACCTCTTCTAGCTCCCGAGCCAGCTCTTGGGGTGAATTCCGACCCAGCGGACGACCAAGCAGCCATAAAAGAGCCGAAATACAGACGATGCACTTTCCCAAAGTCAAAAGATTCTTTACATTGGGAGGTCCCAGATCAGACAGGTGCAAGGCGGGTTAGCAAAAAGAAAATATTCTTACCACCCCAGAACCACCCTACTTACATGCGGTAATTTTCGAATAAACCCCCCATGCCGAGGATGCCATCGGTTTCTACGAGATATCGCTACCATGTGTCATATGGCTATAGATAGAAGCCGCCTGCATAGAGAATGAGATGACAAGAAAGAAGAGTCGATAAGGCTACGTGATGACGATAGGCAAAAGCGGGACGAGTAAAATTAATACGGGTGATAGCTCCCATTATTATCATCCTGCGAAATATCTCCAGCATCTTATCAACTCACGATCAGAAATGGTCGCGGTCGATAACATATTGACATTATGGAACTGGCATGTTGGTGGTTCGGCTCATATCACGCTTGGGATCTTGTAGTAGGTATGGGCCATGGGCCTGATGTCGTTGATCGTCATTCGCGCCTCTTGGCCTCATTATTGTCGAGCTATAGACGAGCAAACCGATGGATATGACTTACTCAATTACATGAAAGAGGCTTCATATTAACATATGTACTCAACTTTGCCTCATTACCATGGTAAGGTCTTTGTTGGATGACTACCGTCACAGCCCTGTACTTCGGCCCATGCGCGGGTCGTCTCTTTGAACCATGGGACGTGACTTCCTGTATTCACCCTTTTATTTTTTTATCCTCTGCCTTCAATTTGGTGTAACAATATAATTTACAGGTCGTTCATTTTTAAAATGCCGTCACCAAGACCTCCTCGACATCGGCGTCCTTCTTCTGTTAGAAACATTATCGACTATCCATCTAGCCCCGCAAAATCACCACAAGGCGTGAGCTGTCGTGCAGCACGCTCATCTCTGTCGGTAGGCGAGACCTCCTCGCAGGCTTTCAAGTCCAAACTGTCTACACATCAAAATGCCCTCAAGGATGAGCAGAAAGAAAGCAGAAGAGAACGGCTGAAAGACAGCGAGACGGAGCACGAGAATCATGCAGAGCAAAAGCAGCCGGGCAAAAGAATGACCTGGCGTGTAGAAACGTTTTGTCGGTATGTACTTGTCAATAGATCTATCAAGGTCAGAGCCTTTACACACACACACCAATATATCATCCCCTACAATAGTGTCAAGCCCCACTTAACGCCATCTTCCCCCCCGGCTAAGTGTCTACGGTCGATCCCATACGAGCTACGACAGGGACAGGGCCGTACGTATATTCATTACTGGAGGGGGCTGGTCCGAGATAGAATAGCGAATCACGGTGTACACATTTCTTTGTCGTCATACTTTTCTTATGCTTTCCTCCCTCTAGCGCTTGGTAGCGATCCTCCGTACAGAAGCCTGCGTATAGGATGTGCCGAAAGCAGCGCAGGTGCATTATTATGGAATACTCGCCGACAAGAGATAGATTTCGATTTCACAGAGGTAAGCGACCATCGAATATATTCTAACAAGGGTCTTATACTGCACAAAATTTTACACGTTGAAGAGGGGTTGGTCTGCATCTTGGTACCACTCCTTCGTATCTTGTCTTTTGGCATCCTACCTTCAAACCCCCTTTCAATTCAGGTTTTTCCCCCAGCGGTCGCCCAAGCGGAAATATACGACCGAGCAGCTAAAGGGGTGGTAGACTCCGTTCTTCAAGGCTACAACGGAACAATTTTTGCCTGTAAGTAGCCTCCTCATAGAGCACTCGTTTTGTTCCTCCTTTCTTTTCCTTCCCTTTTTTGTTCTTCGATCAGCCCTCCCTATCTTTTTCCTCCCTCATTTTATCTTTCTTCTCTGCTTAGTGCTGCATTCTTAGGTTTATTGTTTCCCCGATAATTCTTCATTGACAACGGTTCAAAGCAGTGCCTTGTCTCATGTAGGCGCATGACCACCAGCCTCTTAGTTGTCTTCTTGCTCTTCTAGGTCTTACAAATCTCAAGCCATACGATCCCTCTGATATTATTATTGTCATGGGAGATTTTCTCGCTCCTTATGTGCAACCCGATCATTCCACACTTGTCTGATTCAGACGGACAGACGGGCTCCGGCAAGACCTTCACCATGACGGGAGGTGACTCCTTTCAGGAGCGCGGTCTCATCCCGCGCGCCATAAGTGACGTGTACGAGTCCATTGGAGGGACTCCAGACCGAAAATTCAAGGTACTGGTTTGCTTTTCATCCGCCGTGGATCTAGAACGTGAAAATCTCCGCCTGTGGAACCTAAGAATGGCTTTGGCAATGGATATCGTACACACAGTTGACAAGATCGACCGTCCCGTGACTTTGCTCCTCCTTGATTCCTGGCTCTCCCATACCCTTTCTTTTGCACAAGGACAACTGAGAGCGCGACCTGCTGGTAGCTCAATTCACACTGATACGTTTCACCCTCCCTCTTTGTGCCCGCAAGGTCCTCATCTCCTACATGGAGATCTACAAGGAGAGCGTCTATGATCTTTTGGACGTCGGCACCCGCAATAAGCCTTTGGAGGACTGGACAAAGGTATCTCCACGCCTGCATCATTCGCTTACATCCCCTACGCCCCGTTTCTTTCCTGCATTCGTTCCTAAATGGATTCGAGTGCTCAACAATCCTTCCATACCCCCCCTTCTTTTCCCTCTCCTCTTGGCATTGCAAGGTACTGATGATGGACGACGAAGACGGAGAAATGCACCTCCGGCACCTAAAGCTTTACGAAGCTGCATCTGAAGAGGATGCTCTCAACCTTCTTTTCATGGGGAACTGGAACAGAATAACAAGCGAGACACCAATGTAAGTCGTAGGGGCAAGAGAGAGTGCAGAAGGGACGAAAAACGGTATCAAAGGCGACATCTATCTCATTGTAATTATAATTATAACACGGGAAACGTCCTGATCATGACTTATTCAAACTCAACGAGGGCCTAGGAATGAGGCAAGCACTCGCTCGCATTGCATCTTCACCATCCGCGTGCAGTCTGACCCCTTATTACCAGGCACGGCGGGAGGAGAAAGGAAGGAAAGGGAGGGAAGGCGGAAGTAAAAAAGCCATGGGTTATGTCTTCGAAAGTATTTTCTCTATTTTCGCTCAATTCTAACCTTGTTCAAATCTTCATGGCTCACAATATATTTCCAGGAGTGACCGGTCATCCGTCGAAATCCACGTTTGGGAAGCTGAACCTCGTCGATCTTGCAGGCAGGCGTCGTTTTTCCCCTATCGTATTGTATCGAATTTTCCTTTTTTCTCCTATCTAGAGTTCTCGCAATTGTCTTTCACTTCTTGCGTCTCTTGCTGCATTTTGTCTCTGTATATTTTCTGAGTTCTCCTTCCCATGCTTTCTTCTCTCTTCTTCAGTCTTGGCTGATTTCGCGCTAACTTCTTGCCCTTCCTATCTACGTTCATCTAATTGACAGGTTCGGAGCGTCTGTTCAAGACGAATGCAGGTCATACCAGTAACAGCATCGCAAACGGAAGTTTCGCGAGCAACAACACCCGCATGGAAGGCAAATATATCAATCTTTCCCTGCACTACCTTGAACAAGTAATTGTCGCTTTGCAAGAGAAAGGTTGGACTTCACCCTTTTTCTCCTCTCCTAGCGTTGCTCTTTTTTCCCCCCCTACGTATCTCATACTTTTTTCATGCTTATCTACGGTACAGCCCGACGGCAGAAAGATGAAGACGAAGAAATTACAAACCGGCTAAGTGCCCCTAGGCTCGGGCGTGGATCGTCGTCCTCCTCTTCTACGGGAGGCCAATCGTCTTACCATATTCCTTACCGAAACAGCGTCATGACGTCAATCCTGCGCGATTCGCTCGGTGGTAACTGTCGAACGGTTTTCGTCGTTACCCTGAACTCGGTAATTTACCCGCCGGACACTCGCCTGATATATATCTGTGTGTTTCGTTGTCTGTTTCTCATGATATCTACCTTGCATGTCCTTCCCGTCTCCACGTATAAATTCCATCTCCCCTCCCCCCACCCAGGAAATGGATCATCTCGAAGAGTCCCTTTCAACTTGTCGCTTTGCGCAACGCTGTGCTCAACTGTCCATGGACGTGCTCGTGAACGAAGAGATTGACCCTTACCATCTAAGCGCCTCCCTCCAAGCTGAGGTACAATATTATTTTACACTCGTCGATTAGGTTTCATTCATCGGTGTCTCATCTCATCCCCTACTGCATTGGAAGTGATTACATTCTTTTCCCGCCAGCCGTAAGCCTGTTTGCATTGAATTTTCCAACACCCCATATGGCTCGTGAGGGACGCCGTCATCTCTCGTTTCACGGAGCACCCCAAAAACCTAACCCAACAGGTTGCAAGTCTACGACGAAAAGTAGCCAGCCACGAAGAGGCTTTAAAAAAGGCTCATGCTATAGCTGGTATGTTAATCACGCTATTGCTGTTAAATTCATAATATTTCATTCCTCGGCTTTTCATTTCCTTTATCCTATGCTGTGGTCTTCAGAAAAAGAGGAGGCAAGAAATTCCTGGCGGGCCTTGAGCGAGCAGGAAAAAAATCTGTGTCACGCTGTTGTCCAGGATTTTATTCAGGTACTTTTCTATAACTTTTATTTCCTCGAACAAAGATTTGGCTTTCATTTGTAACGATATGCACTTTTCACGTTCCCCTTCTTCCGCCTTACTCCTCATAGGCCGCCTCTTCTCCCGTTGCTTTCCTACCTTCCTCTTCGGGTGCTTCTTGCGTCCCTTCTGCTTATCAATGGGTCTACACACTGAGTCGTCCATTGGTTGCTCATTGTGCTCAGCTGCTTCTTCTTCGCGGAGAGTCTATGCGCGAGGGAGGAATAAAAGAAGGGGCTACGGAAGGGAAGAAAAGCGCAAGCGTCACCATGTAAGAAAATATCGGAAATCACTTGTGGACGCTTTGGATTGTGAAAGCGAGAGGGCAAAATGTGTGCAAAAGAAATGGACGTCCACATTAATTTGATCTTTTCCCACATGTGTAAACTTTTCCAGTCACCAACCTCCTAATTTGGAGCACGAAAACGACGGCATGCTACGCCACCCTTACTATAATCATCGTCAACAACATCAACATCATCATCATCATCATCATCATCATCAACAACAACAACAACAACAACAACAACAACAACAACAACAACAATATTGTGACCCCTCTTTTCCCATAAAGGAATCATCCTGTAATGCCCCGGAGGAAGAAGGACCACATCTGCATGTACGTTCCATTATGATCCCTCTACATACCTTAAATCATACTCACTTTACCTCTCTTCCATGCCCATAGGGGTCATCAAGTCAGCATCGCGTGCAATCACCTTGTGCGATGCCCGTCTTACAGGCCATCACTGCTGCTCCTATCCAAAGCAAGCAGAAGGGACGAAAGCCTAAAGCTGGTAATATTGATTGGGGAGTCAAAGAGCGCCTTCAGCAGGGGCAGATCTTTTTCAAGCTGGGCCGGGGAGGGAAAAGGCACGAAAGGTTTCTTTGGGTGTCTCCTGACATGGCGTCCTTACGATGGCGAAAATTAGGGAGGAGAGGAGGGGGAGATGGTCGGAGAGACGGAAATAAGATAGAAGCCCTCTCTCCGACTCCGGTATCTACGTCACTGCCCTTCGCGGAATGCCAGCGCGTCGTCGTGGGGCGAGACTCCGGCAGCCCAGAGAGGGGCGCATCAAAGAATAGGGACGGAAGCGCCTGTTTCACTCTGTACAGCCACGATCGATACGTGACGTTTGAGGCCCCCCGGGGCTCGCAAAGAGAACTTTTGCGCGACGCGTGGGTGGCAGCCCTTGCTCATATGATCCATCGAACACAAGGGCTGACCACATATCGTGACGTTCATAGCATGTCCCATGAACACATGTTTGGGAAAACTAGAAGTGGTGTTGAATCGGGGCCTTCCATCTTGCCAGAATCATGTGCTCAGTCGGAGATGCGCGACGATCCCACGGGATACAAGGATGCCGAGTCGCACCGCCAGTCGCGTTCTCAAGGGGAGGAACAATGCAAGATAGAAGAAGAGACCCCTGTATCTGCCCAAGAATTGCCGTACCACCGAGAGGGGAGATCTCCACGCGTGCAGGAATATCCAAGCATGCCATCGGCCTTTTGGACAAGTCACACACAAGAGCCAACGAGGTATATATACCCAGCAATGTCTGAGATTCCTGCGCCTGCGTTCTTCACGCATGCCCAGCATTCCCTCGATCGCCAGAATTTTTGTAACCCTCATTCGCATCAACAGCGGCACAGTCGAGAGGCTCTCCTCCATCGCTCTCTTTCAGGTTCAAATGCGTTCCTGGCAGACCAATCGACGCAAGGAGATGACCATGAAGCTCCCCGACAGAGCTATCCGGACCAGAATGACTCGTCGTTCCGCAGCTTCACCACGCCCCAGCGCAAAATGGGTTCCCGGAGAGATAATGAACAGCTGTCAGCAGTCAGCAGCAACAGCAGGACCGTCAACAGCAGCGAAGATCGATATCGAGTGCCTTCGGAAGCTTCTAGCCATCCAATCAATCCTCACCTGGCAGCCACACATCCTGCTTCGATGCAGAGTAACATGCAGCGCTCAGGTTCACAAACATCCCTGAAGGAAGGCGCGCAAGCAGAACGCCAGGGGTCAGGAGAGGTCAATCTTCATCCCTCCTTGATAACTCCGTCAACGGAAGTCCTTCCGCACGAGCGTGAAAGAGCCGGAGTAGCCGCAAGGCAAGGGGTTGAAGAAAGCAGCATTCAACCTGTGGGAGAAGGGCGGGAGTGGGGAAGGAGCAGCAGGGAAGGTACATTGGCGTGCGAGGGCAACGGGTATCCCATCTACCCTCCACCACGTCCAAATGCCTTAACCACCTTGTTCGTGCACACGGGTTCCTTGCCCAAAGGCCCGTCACCCGAATTTTCTTCCTCCCCTCAACTTTCTTCCACGTCACGTCGTCATCACACTCTCTCCGGAAGCGCCCCCTCTCCCTCCTCAGCCTACCCGCGCTATTCCCCTTCGCAGCCCCCAGATGTAGCATTGTCCTCCCCCCCTTCGCTTCCTCGAGAAGAGAAGGCCTTCACTGCTTCTGCTGAGAGAGGATCGTACAGTACGAAGACTGCCCTGGTCCCTGCTTATGCTTCTCCCTCATCCTTCCGCTCCCCCTCCTCTGCATCCTTCTATTCCGCATTCAAGCGCGGCGGTAGTCGTTCACAAACCCAAGCAAGCACGCATGACACCGTAAATTCCCGCCAGAACACTTCCTCTTCCTTCGTCACCTCCATCATGGTCGCCTTAGGCGGACGTAGGAAGGAAGAAAAGAGGGCAGAGGCGCATGCTTCTTATGCACCAGAAAGGGAAAAGAATTCGGGGAGCTACGCAGCGCAGGGTTTGTTGAAACGCACAGCCAGCATCAACCAGCAGGCACGCCGAGCCATGTATTGAGGCGGGATGCGGGTGAAGGACTTTTGATATGGAATGATCGCAAAGTACCGCTGAAACTTTATATAATGTGCACAAAGACATGGAAAAAGACTTTAATCTCGATAGCGTTGACAAGCTTATTCATCGCCTGATATTTTGTTCCTTTTTTTTCGCTGTACTACCCAATAAATACTGGGAAGGAATGTAGAGATGGGCAAGTAGGTTTAAATGTATTCCGTTACATGCCGTGGCGCTTCCTTTGCTGCTGTGTACAGTCAGTTTCCTTTGCTTTTCTTCCTGGACCTCTTCCAGGACGCCCTCTCCGCGGACCACACATTTTCTATCATCCCCCCCTTAAATGTACCTCCTGCCCCCCTCTTCCCTCCTCACCCTGTACCTCCCTTTGCTCCTCCACAGCATCCACGCTATTTTCCATTTATCCAGCAACCGACCCACCACCCTTCTCTTTTCCGCTCGACGTTCGGCTGCCTCCTCCGCCTGCACTCGGGCCCACGCCTCCTCCAAGTCTTCTCTCTCCTCTCCTTCCTCCTCGACCCCCTCGTCGCCCACCGTCCTATCTCCCGCCTCCCTCCCTTTTCGCCAGCCCTGCGGGCCAAGTGATAGTCTCGAGGCATATGACTCTCCTTTTTCCTCGCCCTCTAAGGCCATAGCTTCCCTCGACGCTTTCCCATTGCCTTTTATTTTCTCGTTTAAGTGCCCCTCTCCGCCTTTATCGCCCTCATGCGCCGACAAGACCTGTAGTTGTCCCTCTAGCTCACGTTGAGCTTTCCTTAGCTTCGAATACGCGCGCGGGGCTTCGCTCTGCAAGAAGTGGCGGAAAAGAACTGCCGTGCGAGAGAAAGATCCGGGGGCGGGCGCGGACAAAGGAGAGACATATGCCTCGAGACTCTCACCTGGCCCGCGGAGCTGGCGAAAGGGGAGGGAGGCGGGAGCCAGGACGGTGGGCGAAGAGGGAGTCGAGGGGGTAGGAGAGGAGCGAGAAGGC
>Ga0102934_1000911_pt1 | contig 20375 bp, 20 predicted proteins | sample SalPonR2_A_D1_MG_FD_78175 | JGI IMG/M metagenome (GOLD analysis project Ga0102934, IMG submission 78175) | Salt pond soil microbial communities from South San Francisco under conditions of wetland restoration - Salt Pond MetaG R2_A_D1_MG | ecosystem: Environmental > Aquatic > Marine > Intertidal... | reverse complement strand
TCGGGAATATCATTCTACGCAGACTACGGGATTGCCCCAAATTATATGGAACGGAGGGTAAAGGTGAAATTCAAAAGAAGGTCAATTATTCTCTATTTTGAGGGTTATTGCTTGACTGCTGGTCTTCTTTTGTAAAAGACCAAAGATAGTAGTTAAGACTGCTTTTCTACAAGCTCCGTTCCTTGAGGCGGGGTTCTTGGCTCGGTGTGAGGAGAGTGTGTTATCAGTTACAGTATTTTAGGTATTGTACTTGTTATCGTTCTGGTAATTGTTGCGGGGCGTTACATTTATAGAAGGTTTTTTGTCAAACGGTCCAGTAAATACACTAGATGTCCTCATTGTGGTAGATATATACAGAAAGATTTATATTACTGTCCTCACTGTGGAGAAGTAGTCGGAGGAAAGAATGGCGGTGAGGACGGTGAGGAAATCGATTAACCGGTATTCTCCAAACGAAAGGCCTGGGGCAAGAGTCCTGATAACGAAACAATCTGGTAATCTCCGGATGTGTTTGCCATGATAACGGTTAAGTCCGGCGCGTGTTCGTAAAGAGTTTGCCTGCAAGATCCGCAGGGTCGACAATATTTACCCTCGCAGACTACAGCCAGTTTTTCGAATTCTCTTTCCCCTTCTGAAATAGCCTTGAATATTGCCACTCGTTCTGCACAGATTGACAGGCTGTTTACGAGGTTTTCTATATTTGTTCCCGTGTATACGGCACCGCTGTCCGTAAGCAACGCGGCACCAACTGCAAATTTTGAGTACGGACAGTAGGAGTTACTCTTTGCTTCTATAGCTCGATCAATCAAAGTTTCTGTGTCCATAATATTATCACTTCGCAACTTTATAAGTATTTTGCAAGAGATTGTAACGTCGTGACAGATCTTTGCAAGTTACTGAAACCGGGGTTGAGCTATTCTACCTGGTCAGCTGAGACAGTAAGGTGAATTCTACGGGCTGTTCCATAACCGGGCAGCACATATTGAGAAACAAGATCGATTTTATTAACAGACAGAATAGGCTCTGGGTGAACAACGAAACAACTTAAGCTTCTGGGCTCCAACCTTTTATTCTGTACCAAGATTCGTTCGTATGAATCAATGGTAAGATTTGGGTGGAAAAATCATTTATTCGCTCTTATCTTTGAGGTTGTATTGCCTTCGAGAATTTTTAAACCTACATTTTGTTTTTCAACGGGGGTGCTTGTCATCTGGTGGGAAACCTTGGATCGGATGAAGAAAGGATAGTTTTTGACCTTGATGGGTATTGCTTAATTCTGAGGAAGATTTTGACTGGCTGGATGAGGCGCTTATATGTGCGCTGAAGGAATTGGGAATTGAAGACACTCCTGAGAACGTGGAGAAGCTCTATCCTGGTAAACTTCGTGATTTTAGGCATGTTGTGAGGAAATTCTCGCATAAACCCGAAATAATCTGGCAAGTCAGAGATAAGCATTATGTTGATAAAAAGATATCCATGATTGAAAAGGGTAATATGCGTCCCTTCGACGACGTGGATTTAATCTGGGAACTCAAGGATCGCTATACCCTGGGGATAATTAGCAATTCGCCCCAAATAGTCGTGGATAAGTTTGTCCAGTCTTATGGTTACTCGGACCTTTTCGTCTTTTGGTTGGGTCGTGGTTCGGAAATGAGTGATTTGAACAAGATCAAGCCTCATCCATACCTATATGACAAGATGGTAGAACAAATTGGAGAAGGTCCTACCTGGTATGTAGGAGATCGGGACTTAGATGAAGAATTTGCTCAAAATACCGGCATGAAATTCGTCCTGGTCTCTAGGAATGGAACTGGTTTTGTTTCCTTGAGCCAACTTGTTGATTACTTTCTTCGGTATCGGGGTTCAGGTAGCTAATCCCACAGGTCGTAAAGCTGATCTCGGATAGGTTTTTGGTATTTCTTACCATCTATTTTGAGCACCGGCTCATCCCCCTCTTTTGCGTAACCTATTATGGTGGCGGGAACGTGAGCCTTGTCCAATTCATCGAGAGCTTGAGTGGCGTATTCCTGTGTGACTGAAGCTACTAAGGCGCCGGAACCAAATATTTTTAGTGGATCTACGTTTACTGCCTCGCAAAGTTCTTTCGTATCCTCAGAAGTGATAATTTTGTTTCTCTGGATATCTAGTCTTAGGTTCGAGGCCATTGCTAATTCCAGTAAACCGTCGACTATGCCTCCTTCCGTGGGATCGTGCATCGAGTTAGCGTATTTTCTGAGTATCTCAGATTCGGGAATCACGCTGAGTTTGTCTAGTTTTTTCTTACCGTCTTCGAGAACTTTCTTGCTCACTACCTTTTTTACCTCGGAGTAGAAATCAGTTGCAATTATCCCGGTTCCTTCAATACCCGCACCTTTAGTTAAGATAATTGCGTCGTTGGGTTTAGCGCCACCTGTTGGAATGAATTTATCTGTAACTCCGAAGCAAGTCAATCCAAGAAAGGGGCGATCCAAAATGGGGACGAATTCTGAATGGCCACCAATTACGGCAATGCCCAGCTTGTTAGAGATTTGATTGACCTGTTTTGTTATTGTATCTAGTTTGTCTCCGTCGTTCGCTGGTAGAAGATAAATGGTGGTTAACCATTGTGGGTCCGCCCCCGAAGCTGCGACATCGTTGCTGGCTATGTTGACCCCTAGTGTTCCAATCTGATCTGCCGCGAATATTATGGGATCGGAGTTTATGGCCAGAATTTGTTCCCCGATTTTGATTGCTGCAGTGTCCTCTCCGTAGGCAGGGCCGACGAGGACGCTATCGCTTTTTTTTCCAATCCGAGAAAAGACGTATTTTTTCAATTCCTCTGGACTGACTTTTCCAATCATAGTTTCCTCCTGAGCATCGGGTTGTCTCATAGATGGATGTACAACAATCCGATATCCTATCGTGAGCTTTTACGTATATTAATAGATTATCCCAAGGTTATAAAGTTTGACGGTGATCTCTGACGGGCGATTTTGCCTTTAATGATTTGCATCGTTAATGAAAAACGTGCGGAGGGAGTATCTGCTCCGATGTGTCCACGTGCAAGAAGATTACAGCCTTTTTGATCTTTATCGACGCATCATTCTGCCGTTGTCGTTACCTGGTTTCATTGTGGTGACTATCTGGCGGTTTCTTAAATTTGGAATGTATTTTTCATGTGTCTTTTTCAAGCCCCGTCCATTGGGGGAGCGGGGTTCTTGACTCCTACTAAACACGCTCCCAATCCGATAACAGTTGGACTCGCTCAGCTGGCAGGCGGACAAGCAGTCAATTGGAATATGCCAATGGCGGGAGCGATTATTGCTGCATTTCCGGTCCTTATTATTTATATTTTCATGGGTAGTCTCCACAATACGGAAGTACTTGTTGCAATTCGTGAGTCGTCACGGAAGAATGAGTGGGTAACTGTCGAAGGTTGATCCAATAATCGGGTTTCTTTTAAGAAAGAAAAACTAGCTGTGAAGGTTCTCGAGCATTGATCTTTGGTGATCGAAGCGAGTGGAAATTTACAATGCTAAGTAAGTTCTGAGCCCAATGGTTATGGCTAGTTATTTGAGTCATTAACTAGATCGGGTGAACTATGAGGTGTGTTGAATGGAAGAGATTGTAAGCGTCGATAGGATTGGAAATTTGGAAAGAACAAAGAAGAGAAAGGATGATGGTAGATATGTTTATTACTATCGACGCATGAACAAGGAGAAGGATAATAGCGATGGCTGAACTCCGCTGGAATCCAATTTTAGAAGAGTGGAACATAGTGGCTGACGAACGCCAGGACCGGCCTGTTTTACCCGAAGACAGTTGCCCATTGTGTCCCGGGGTTCTGGAAATACCAGAAAAGGACTTCTATATTGTCTCATTTGAGAATAGGTTTCCGTCTTTAAGACGTGAACCAGAAGAGCCAACCGTTGCGGATGACCAGTTTTACAGAGTGAAACCCAATAAAGGCGTTTGTGAGGTGTTGCTCTACACCGCGTCTCACGAAGTTAAACCTGCTGACATTGATGTGAACCGGTTTGTGGACCTGGTCTACGTGTGGTCAGATCGGTTTGAAGACCTATCAGAGGAGGAGTTCGTCGACTATATTTACATCTTCGAAAATCGAGGAAAAGAAATCGGCGTCACCTTAGCTCATCCACATGGTCAGTTATATGCGTTCCCCTTCATACCCCCCAAGGCTCAACAAACTCTGAACAGTGCTAGACGCCACTACGAACGAAGCGGTAGTTGTATTTTTTGTCGGGTTGTCCAGAAGGAGCGCGATAGCGGGAAGAGAGTGATTTGGGAAGACGATAATTTTGTTGCTTTTGTTCCCTTTTTCGCTCGTTTGCCTTACGAGGTGCACTTATACCCAAAACGGCACTTTTCGGACATCACGAAGTTACAAAAAGGCGAAGCCCTGTCGCTTGCGAGGGGCATAAAAAGTATCTTAGCCAAGTACGAAGGACTATTTGATATTGAGGAATTTCCATACATAATGGCTTTTCATCAGGCACCTGTTGATGGCGGAGATTATCCCTATTTTCACTTTCACTTGGAGTTTTATTCTCTCCGGCGTGCTGAAGACAAGATCAAGTATCGAGCAGGTGTGGAGACTGGCATGGGAACCTTTATTTCTTCTCTCTCTCCGGAGAAGATGGCAAGGGATTTGATGTCCGCGAAGGAGTCAACATCACACTAGCATGAGAAAAGAGCGTTTGTTTGACCAATTTCAGGAGGTTTTTGGAGGAGTTCCTGAGGGAGACGTTTATAGAGCTCCGGGTAGAGTGAATCTTATTGGAGAACACACCGATTACAACGGGGGACTGGTTTTACCGATTGCCATCGACATGGATACGTGTGTTTGCATGAGGGAAACTGCGAATGATATCGGTTGTGTGTACTCCACGAGTTTTGATCAATTAGCTACTATGGACCTGAATGATCTCGATCATCCAAGCAATACATGGACAGATTACGTACAGGGAATAATGGTTGAAATAAGGGAGAGGGGGAAGCAATTTCGTGGCTTCGACTTATTGATAGATTCGGAGGTCCCTGTGGGAAGTGGTTTGTCAAGCTCGGCCGCCTTGGAAATAGCCGTTGCCAATGCGTTTAATGACATGTTTGATTTAGGTTTGGTTGATCTCCAGCTAATCAGATTATGTCAAAGTGCGGAGAATAACTTCGTGGGCGCCCACACGGGAATTATGGACCAATATATCTCTTATCACGGTCTAGCGGGAAAGGCGTTGCTTTTAAATACAAAGGAGCTTGTTCACGAGGTTATAGAGTTAGAGCTGGACGATTTTCAGTTGGTGGTTATTGATACTACTGTGTCCCACGAACACGAAAATAATCAGTATAACGTTAGGCGGAGTGAGTGCGAGCAGGCACTCGAAGTAATTAACGGGAACGATTTTCTCCCAGAGCAGCTGACTGCCCTTAGCCAGATAAGCACAGAGCAGCTATCGTTTTTGAGAAGCGTATTGGAGGGTAGGTTGTTCGATAGAGTTTCTCATGTCGTCAACGAAAATCAACGCGTGATCGGTGTTGCGGATTTTTTAACTCAGGAAAAAATCGAGAAAGTCGGCGAGTTGTTTTACGAATCCCATCGAAGTCTAAAGAATTTATATGAGGTGAGTTCAAAAGAATTAGACTTCCTTGTAGATTTTGCGAGAGACTATCCTGTACCCGGTGCGAGAATGACTGGCGGCGGATTTGGAGGCGCCATCATTAATTTGGTGCCTGAGGGTAAAGTTGAGGATTACATTCAACAGGCTACATTTGCGTTTGAGAACGAGTTCAATATCACTCCGAAATGCTTCGTTGTGAATTCAAGTGATGGGGCGAGGGTAAAGCCCATGGCCTGATATTTCCTCTGTGAAGGTACTCATTGCCTTAGTGACCTGTTGGGGTCGAAATACGCCATGTACGCTCTTCTCTTTGTTTGTTCTATTGACTCATTAAGTGTCGAGAAGGATGCTCGACAAATAAATCGGCTTGATATACCCACGACAAATATATAGCATATTTTTAGTACTCGGGTTGTATTGATCCTGTAACCCCCTTAGCTTTAAATAGAAAACTGGAGTCAATTACTCTACTAAATATAATAGCAGGTGAGATAAAATGATTAGCCGTGAGGAAGTAGAAAACGCCTTAGATGAAGTTCGTCCGTCCATACAGGCCGATGGCGGTAACGTGATACTGGACGAAATAACGGAGGATAACGTAGTTAAAGTACAACTTGTCGGTGCATGTGCTGGATGTCCGCTGTCCACCATGACTCTTAAACAGGGAGTGGAACAAGTACTGCAGTCGAAAATTCCGGAGGTAAAAGAAGTTCAGGCAGTTTGACGTAGTTATTTTTCAATTTTCTGTGACGTCTAGGGAAAGTCTCCCCAGTAAATTACGTCGGTAGTTAAAAGGTATTCGTTACTTGAGGAGTGACGGATTGCTTAGTATGATAACTTGTAAATTGGTTAGAGGTGAGGAAGATGGCAGCAAGTCTTAATCAAGTGATATTAATCGGGAATTTAACTGACGATCCGGAGTTGCAATATACTCAGTCTGGTGTAGCCAGGACTACATTTAGTATAGCTATAAACAGGCAATATAGGGATACTAACGACGAGTTACAAGAGGATACTACATTTGTTCCAATAACTACCTGGCGAAACCAGGCGGAAAATTGCGCAACTTATTTAAGTAAAGGAAGGTCCGTTGCTGTCGTTGGTCGATTGAGGATTACTAGCTATGACGATGACGACGGAAATAGGCGAAAGTGGACAAGTGTAGTTGCTCGGAACGTCCAATTTTTGAGCACCGGGTCTCAGTCGGGAGGGGAACGGGATCAAGAACAACCCTCTGGTCAACGACCTGAGCCTCCCGAGAGCACGGATGAGGACGAAGAGATACCGTTTTAACCTGTCCCATTGGCTATTGACTGTTGTTGGTGAGAACCTGGCAGCCCAATCAAGAAGTCAGTTCTTTTCGTAGTCTTAATCCTAACCTTTTGGGTAAGGCTTTTAACAGGTTTGTAAGAATTCTTGGTTGCTTGAGCAGTTCCTTGGCGAGTTTGTATAGATGGTCGATATCCCCGCGGTTTATTAACCAGCTGGATATGCTTTGATCGTTGAGGATTTTCAGCAGATTGGCTAACTGTCGATCCGATAGTTGGCCAAGTATCTTGTGAAGTAGCATTTCTTTTTCTAGTTCTTCTCCAACTTTTTTCATCCATCGTTTTCTGTAGTATGTGCTGAGACTATTATCTATGGAACTTGTTTTTGCGATCGCACGACCGGCAATTTTGGCGGTTTTGGAGATTGGGTACAGTCCCCCGCCAGTGGTTGGTTTAACTTGTCCGGCTGCGTCGCCTACGTACAAGATATTTTCTGCTGTAGGTTCACTTGATGTACCTATAGGTATAACACCCGTTTGAAAATCATGTTGGGAGGGTAGATCCAGTTTGTTCAGCAGGTTGGAGAGACAAGATAAAAGACGGTGGCCTTCGCTGGTAGCCAGACCAATCCTTGCCTGACGAGCGGATGTTGGAATTACCCAGCCGAAGAATCCAGGTGCTATCTCTTTACCGAAGAAAACGTGCACTAAGTCTTTACTCGTCGAGTGATATACCGTTTCGACTTGAATTGCATATAGTAGTTTAAATGGTTCCTGGTAACCAGAAAGTCTTCTCACGTCGCTTCTTGGGCCATCTGCACCGATTAGATATTTAGGGATACAAGTAAGTTGACTATTATCTCTTACGTGATTGAGTATAGCCTTCTTGTTCTGGAGTTTGGCTAAATTGTAACCCCGTTTGATCTTTACTCCTTGGCCCTGCGCTCGAGATAGTAGATCCGCATTAAGTTTGTCTCTATTTATTACTACGGCTTTCTTTTCCGAGCACGACAGCTCATAAGATGAGTCATCTGGTGAATGAACGACTACACCGTGTATTTGGTTTAAGACGACAGAGCTGGAAGACTCTAGGTTGTTCCAGGTGTTTGCGCTGATCAACCCCCCGCAGGTTGTCGATTTCTCGATATCGAGTTTTTTGTCTATTAGTAAGGTGTTAACACCATGGCTGGCGGCCACGCGCGCAGATATGGCGCCTGCGGGTCCAGCCCCAACTACTAGTAAATCCGGTTTATCCATTACTTTTTCCTAATACGTTACCAATACGTGTGATTTTCTCTCCAACAAACAAGTTTTAAGAAGACCCAAGGTCAACTTTCCGACTATTGTATCACCTTGTTACCTTCACGCAACAGGTGTTGCCTATCAAGGTAATTCAGTAATTCAGATTCCTTTCGCCAAAGACCACCCACATCGCAAGTAGGTTTTTACCACTCAGTACGTAGTCTTAAGTTTAACTGTGAGCCGTTGCCTGGGCTCATTATCTCCAGGCCGTAGTACGTATCTGAATTGTAGCCTATCATCAGACCGTAGCTCCTTTCGTGGTTGAAGCTTCCAATAAGCCCTAATTCCCATTCACCTGATTGGGCACGGACGAGTACCTTGGTCAACCAGAAGTTTTTTGTGACAGCCGAAATAGAGATACCGTTCCAGGTGAAGTTTTCCGTAAAAGCAAGGGAATTGTAGGGTTTGTCTAAGTTTATATAGATTCCTTGAGACCACTGTAAATCCATTTTGCCTGGGAACAACTTTTTGCCACCCGAAACTATAAGGTAGTCCATGTTTCCGCCTTTATCGGATAGGTAGCTTCCTCTGATCAACTTTTCCCAGTAGTATTCCGAATTTGATAAAAAGTACCAGTTTGAAATAGTTTTTTCATGGTTGTTGCTAAGGCTTAACCCCAAGGATAGACTTAGGTTACCGACTGAATAATTGCCATTGCTACAGGTCACGAAATTTGATAGGTTTGTCCATATAGAGGAATTTATCGTTAAAAGCCAGCCCCCTATCCTGTAATCGAGATACCTTAAGCCTACACCTCCACTTAACTTTTCTGGCGTCAACCCACCGGAAATAGTAAATTCTCCACTAAAGAACGGGCTAAAATTCCATTTTTCCAGGTTAAAGTTGACGTCTTTTGCCATAACGCCAAACCCGTACTTATCTGGTTCAAGTTGGGACAACCCAATGCCATAATTACTCCACTGGTAAGAGACAACTGTTTGGTGATCAGAATGGCTTACTGATAACTGGTTATTTCGCTGGGCTTTTAAGTCGGGAGCTATCAAAAATATGATGGCAATTAAAATGACAATGATCGGTGAGTGACAGGCGCTGAGATAAGCTTTTCGATTCTGAGAGAAATTGTCTTTTACCAAAATTAGCCGAGAAAGCCCAAGGGCTTGCCCTGGGGAGGAATCGGCTGGTTTACCTCCGGCACTCAATTGAGATACGGACCCTGGTGAAATTATCGTAAGCTTAACCTGCTGGGTAAAGTAAACAAGAAAGCTTTTATTTGATTTGCCCAAGTTAGTCTCCTCAATTGAGTGAGTGCTGAGTCAATTTTCGGTTGTTAATGTGGTTTTCAAGCCCCGTTCCCTGGTGCGGGGCTCTTGACTGTGTGATCTTTGCCGTACGTAATTTCCGGTTAATTTTCGCTCTTACCCCGGCGTTCAAATAACAGGTTCATGATTCCATAGCGGGCAAGTAGAGCGAGTCCAACCCCGACAAAGAAAAATTCAATTACTTTTACAGAAAACGAGTATGCGACAGCCTCGCTACCACTTATTCCAAATAAAGCGAAAATTCCAATTAAACCCCCTTCGGCAATACCGATACCACCGGGTGTTATCCAGAACATCGACGAGAGGACGGAAATAAGGGCAAATAACATTGTTAATTCAATCAAGGAAAAGATCCTTCCCTGGGTAAAGTAGAAATATATCTGTGGTCGTAACAGCATGAAGATGGTGGCAATCAAATCTAGCAGGAGAGCGATAAACGTGTGCTTGATATGTTGGCCGAATGCCATATTTATTTCTTGTTCAAGATGTTTGACGATTCCCTCAACTTTACCCAATACCTCGGGCCACGGGAGAAGCTTTTTTAACCAAGCGAGAAACCGTGTAAACAGAAACAGCTTTTTGTAAAAATTTAGTATTAAGGAGGTGAGTAAAAAGACAAAGAGTAACGATATTAGAACCAGGTAAAGTAAAGTGTTAGTTGGTAATTGACTGAATAGCCCAAACAGGGCTCCAAGAACTATTACCGTTACCAGTGCGGTCATCATTGAGATCCGTTCGGCGACTATAGTGGCAAAGATTCGACTATAAGATGATTCGCTTTCTCGTTCAATTACCAGCGCTCTTACAGGCTCACCGCCGAAGTGCATGGATGGAGTAAGGTAACTTACAGCAAAGCTCCCGATGCGAGCCCAAAAACACAGCGGAATGGGTGCTTCCACTTCGAATCCTCGCATTATGACAAGCCACGCTAATGTCCAAAATAGAAACATCCCTAGAATGGAAACGATCAGGAAGCCAAAGCCATCCCAACCCAGTGTGGCGATTTGATTTATTACTTTTTTGGGCCCAACGATAGCTAAGATCGTCCCAAGAATACCAAGCCCAGCGACCACGGAGAGAATTGTTGTATTCTTTCGGTTGAGATGCAATGAGACCTCCCAAACGACCAAACACTATTCAATTATACAAGATTAAGGGATAGTTTATACTTTAGCAATATATTCCAGCTAGGGGTGAATTATGCCGGAAGATTTTGATTTCGAACCAAGAGACCAACGTAGGAGCTCTGACTGGGAAAGGTGGAAAACTAATTTCAAGAAATTCGGTAACAGGACTAGTTGGATAATTATTGCGTTAATAATCATTATCTATCTTGTTCAGGGTATATATCAGGTCGCTCCCGCTGAAGTCGGTTTGGTTAAACGTTTTGGAAAATATATGAGCACGGCGGGACCTGGCTTGCATTACCACCTTCCCCCGCCGATTGAAACCGTTCAACATGTTGATGTAAAGTCGGTCAGGAAGATCGAGATCGGTTATGAAACCATCTCTCCGCCACCTAATCCACGCTATCGGATAAATAGAGAGGAAGCATTGATGTTGACCGGTGACGATAACATAGTTCACCTGGAATTAGCTATTCAGTATACCATTCTGGATCCAGAGAAACTTGCCTTCAATATCATTGATCCAGAAGCGCTGGTAAAAGAGGCTGGGGAGGCAGTTATTCGCCAGGAAGTGGTCAAGCGAGAAGTGGAACAGGTCCTGACTACACAGCGGGCCGAGATTGCTCTGGACGCTAAGCAGGCTCTCCAGGAATTATTGAAACGATACGGGGCAGGGGTAAAGGTGGAAACGATTAAAATCCAGGACGCAAAGCCACCGGAACCCGTAGTTCCAGCCTTTGATGATGTAACAAGTGCCAAAGAAGATAAGCAAACCAGAATCAACGAGGCTGAAGCTTACAGCAACGACGTCATTCCGAAAGCTCGAGGTCAAGCCGCGGAGATACTTAACCAGGCGGAAGCTTATAAAGCTGAACAGATTAATGCAGCAGAAGGTGGAGTCAGCAAGTTCTTGCAGGTTTTGGAAGAGTGCAACAAGGGAAGCCGGGTTGAACTTCAAAATACCTTTTATTCAGTCCGTCCAGCTATTAGAAGACCGCTTACTTTCCTACGATATAGAACCGCGCAAGCTGATTACTGCAGACAAGCGCAGGCTTTTGGTCAACAATTACGCAGTCTGGCGAATCGAGGACCCAAAGGGGTTTAAGCAGTCCATGAACGGCAGGATGGATATCGCCCAGACTCGGATTGACGATATAGTATACTCGAACCTTAGAAACGTCCTTGCCAGCTATGAATTTAACTCTATTGCTCCGGTGAGAGAATTGCTATGCTCGATCAAATCACCAAGACCAGCTCGAAGAAACTGGACGAATACGGAATTAACCTTATTGACGTCAAGATCAAACGAGCAGATCTCCCCGAGGCAAACGAACAAGCTGTTTACGACAGAATGATATCTGAACGACAGCGTCAGGCGGACAAGTTGAGGGCGGAAGAAGAAACAGCAGCGAAAGAAATACGATCTCAGGCCGATAGGAAGAGTAGCGTAATAATTGCTGAGGCTAAGAACAAGGCAGAGTCGATACGAGGTGAAGGAGATGCTAGATCTCTGGATATTTATGCAAAGGCATACAGCAGAGACGAGGAGTTTTACAAATTCTGGCGTAAATTAACTTCATATAAGAAGTCTCTATCAAAAGGCAAAACCACAATTCTCCTCTCGCCGGATTCTGAGTACTTGAAATTATTAACCGAAGGAGATCTCGAATCGTTGAAGGAACTTGATAACGAAGCTAAAGAGAAGAGCAAGGAAAATACTGGCGGAGATTAACTTTTCCTTGAAGGAATTTCCATAGCTGGGTTGTAGGTCCCAAACAACCCGGCTTTTTTTATTCCAAGCCCTCGGAAATTTCAAGTTAGTCTGATGTCCGGCACTCTCGAAACCAAGCAGCCCGCCCCCTAAGTTGTCCCTTAGTTGTTTGGGAGAACTTTTTAGCTAAAATAGTTGATGACTATTTTACAGATAAAGGGGGGACTATGACACAAGATCTAGATTCGTTAAAACAAGATGTAACGAAGAACGTTGACAGGTTGGAAGAACGGTTAAAGAAAATAGGGCATCGGATTTTCGAAAATCCAGAGCTAAAGTTTGAAGAGTATAAAGCCATGGGGTGGCTTACCCAGGAGCTCGAAGAAAATGGCTTCGAGGTGGAAAGGGGCGCAGGGGGGCTGGAGACCGCCTTCGTGGGTCGATGTCCACGTAATGACGACTCCGGACCCACTCTTGCCTATCTCTGTGAATACGACGCTTTGCCTGGCCTAGGCCATGCTTGCGGCCATAATTTAATTGCGACTATAGGACTTGGGGCCGGTCTAGCTTTATGTGAAGTTCTGGATCAGCTTACTGGCAATTTGTTGGTTATCGGAACTCCTGCCGAGGAAGGGGGAGGGGGGAAAGTGGAGTTAGTTAATCAAGGTGTCTTTGATGAAGTTGATGTTGCGATGATGGTCCATCCCTCCGATAAAACTCTGGCAGGCCGGGGTAGCCTTGGTATCCAGGAGCTGAAAATGGACTTTTACGGAAAAGCTTCACATGCTTCTTCTAAGCCGGAAAAAGGAATAAACGCGCTGGATGCTGCGCTCGCGACTTTTAATAACATTAATGCTCTAAGAGAGCACATGCAGGAGAGTGCCAGAGTCCACGGAATCATTACCGATGGTGGAGAGAAACCCAACATAGTACCGGAACATGCCGCCGCTTCATTTTATGTGAGGTCTCCTGAAAACGAATATCTTCAGGAGTTAATGGATAAAGTAAAACAATGTGCAAAGGCCGGAGCATTGGCGGCTGGTGCCCAAGTTGAATTTTCCTCTGACGGCCACCCTTATAAACCTATGAAGCCAAATCCGGTTCTCGTACGTCTTTTTCAGAATAACCTACAATTTCTGGGCGTCGGTCTCGATGAGCCATCTGGTGGAATGGGTTCGACGGATATGGGAGATGTAACTCAAGCAGTCCCTGGTATTCATCCGTACATAAAGATAGTGGAAGAAGGTGTGCCGGCCCATTCCACCGAATTTGCTGAAGCAGCGGACTCTGACCGAGGTTATGCTGCTATGATTACTGCCGCTAAGGCCTTGGCCCTCACTGCGGTAGAAGTACTCGGAAACGAGGAGACCTATAAAGAGATCCAGAAGGCATTTAAAAATGCCTAGAATCATACAGGCAAGCGAGCCGATCTCATTGTGTTTGACAAGTCTTTGTAGATAAAAAACCTTAGTAACAGAAGGTCGGTTATGGATAGAACTCTGCGTTGATAAATACCAGGTTTCCGTGATCTTTAGGAGGGAGAACTTTATGTTTCTTGCATTGGACGTTGGAAATACAAACATTACCATTGGTTGTTTTCGAGGCGGCAAACTTTTCAGGGACTGGCGAGTTTCTACAATTCAGGGTATAACGGAGGATGAGTTCGGACTAAAGATACTTTCCTTGCTTGAGACAATAGAAATAGATAAGCTTGATGTGGAAGATGCCGTTGTCTCGTCCGTTGTGCCCTATCTAAATAAAACAATTGCCGCGGGTTTGATGAAGTACTTGGAAGTACCAACTAAGTTCCTGCATCCGACTGAAAACGGTGTCGTTAAACTTGAAGTGGACGAGCCGAGTGCGGTCGGGCCGGACAGGATAGCTACCATTATCGCAGCAATGGAAAAATACGGCGGTCCGGGCTTAATCATTGATTTTGGTACAGCTACTAGCTTTGAGTTGTATTCGGAGGAAGGCAGCTTCTTGGGTGGCGCAATTTCTCCAGAGATGGAAACATCGCTTCAAGCTTTAGTAGAGAGGGCAGCTCTCCTGCCGGAAGTGGAATTGGAAGTCCCAGATAGTGTTGTCGGTAAGACTTCAGCTGACAACCTTAACTCGGGGTTTGTGCTGGGTTTTATTAGTATGATTGAAGGTATGATTGCTCGTTTTCAGGAGAGTTTTACTTCGGATCTGCCCGTCATAGCTACGGGGGGTAGGGGGAAGCTATTTTACGAACATATTGATGCAATCGACTATTACGAGGAGGATCTTGTAGTCCAGGGTTTAAAGTCTTGGCGTGAGCATGTAGTTGAAATGTAAAACAAGCTCAACCTGTGGAAAAAGCTCGAAGGGAGCGGGTTTTTCCTTGCTAGGTTTCTAGGTAGTAAACGAGTTGCTCTAACTCTTTTGTTATATCAACCTGAGCAAGCTTGATATCTTTTGGCAGGTTGAGTAGAACTGGGGCGAAATTTAAGATTCCTTCAACACCAGCTTCTACCAATGTGTTCGCTACCTCTTGAGCGGCAGAAGCAGGTACCGTTATCACGCCCAGCTTGATGTTGTTTTCTTTTACTCTCTCTTCCAATTTTTCCACATCTTCTATTTCCACGTCGTTTATTTTCTTCCCGATTAATTCGGTATTAGTGTCAAATGCCATGCTAACCTCAAAGTCTCCCTGGGTAAATCCCCCGTAGGTAAGGAGGGCGGAGCCGATGTTCCCTACGCCTACCAGTGCCATGTTCCATTTTTTATTGAGGTTTAGTATGGATCTAATCTGGCTTGCGAGAGCTTCAGTTGCATATCCGACCCCGCGTGTTCCAAAATCGCCGAAATAGGAAAGGTCCTTTCGAACCTGCGCAGAGTTTAGGTTTAATTTTTCGGAGAACTTTTCCGAGGATATATTGATCTCCCCTTGATCAATAATTTTTTCAAGGCAACGAAGATATAGTGGTAACCTGTCAATGGTTTCTTTCGGTATTGTCCTCTCTTTCACCTTTCCTCCCTCCCGTCTTACGCTTTTGTAACAACCTAACTATTATAACAAATATTTGCAATAATGTAAGATGAAGCTGGCGGAGCCAGATTGAAGCTTTTTTCAGTAAAACGTTAGCGAATCGTTTTAGTTTCTTCTATAATGGATTACCAACACTTGTGTTTTATTTTGCAAACCATAATTTGGTTTAATATCCTTTCATGTAAAAAAATGGAGGTGCTTGTACAATGCACGATAAGTTATTTACACCAGGTCCTACTGAAGTGAGAACTGAACTTCTTCAAGCAATGGCTAATCCACAAGTTCACCATCGCACAGAAGAATTTAGCGAAATATATGACGATATTCAAAAGGGACTCAAAAAGCTACTTTATACTGATAATCCCGTATTCTTATACACCTCTTCATCCACCGGTGCTATGGAGTCAGCAGTGACCAACGGTGTCAACAAAAAATGTCTTAGCTTGGCAAACGGTGCTTTTGCTGAGCGGTGGCACAAAATTACGGTAAACAATGGAGTTCCAGCTGACCTTCTGCAGCAGGATTGGGGTAGAGCGGTTACTCCCGAAATGGTAGATGATAAACTTTCTACTGGAGACTACGACGCCGTCACCATGGTTTTTAACGAGACTTCGGTTGGTATGATGAACTCGCTTGAGAAGATTTCAGAAGTAATCCACAACTATGATGATGTTCTCTTTTTGGTGGATGCTGTATCAGGAATGGCTGGTGCGAAGATAAAAGTCGATGATTGGGGTATAGATATGTGTCTTGCAGGTGTACAGAAGGCATTTGGTCTCCCCTCGGGCCTAGCTGTAGCTTCCATAAGTGATAGGTTGCTGGACAGAGCTGAGGAGGTGGAACCTCGCAGTTACTACTTTAATATACCGCTGCTTTACAAGTACCATAAGCGGAGTCAAACAAGGACAACACCGGCAATACCGCAGATCTTTGGATTGCGCAAACAGCTGGCCTCCATTTTCGATGAGGAGGGCTTGGAAAACAGGTTTGCCCGTCATGCAAGACTGGCTAGCATTGTGCAAGATTGGGCAAAAGAATACTTTGACGTATTTCCGGAAGAAGGGTACTGGTCCAAGACGTTGACTTGTGTGGAAAATACTCGGGGGATTTCGGTAGCTGATTTAAACGCTGAGCTCGTAGAAAAACACAATCTGCGAATTGCAAATGGTTATGGCAATATGAAAGAAGAAACTTTTAGGATCTCCCATATGGCGGATCTTACTGAGCCGGATATACGTGGCTTACTTGCCACCATTAACGAGATTCTTGGACTAAAGTAACAGGAGGGAATAAGCATGGCAAAAATATTGATATCAGATCCAATTGCCGAAGAAAGTGTGAAAAGTTTGGAGGAAGCTGGGTTTGACTTGGCTATTAAGACTGAGTTATCCCCCGATGAATTGACAAAGGAAATTCCACAGTACGAAGGGATTATCGTTAGGTCCGGTACAAAGCTGCGCGCACCTATTCTCGATGCTGCAAGTAACCTGAAGGTTATCGTTCGGGCAGGTGTCGGATTGGATAACATAGATCTAGAGCATGCTGACGAGCTTGGAATTGAGGTTAGAAATACCCCAGAGGCAAGCTCAAATGCGGTGGCCGAACTGGCGCTGGGTCATATGCTCTCGCTGGCCCGGAACATCCCCCGGGGCACCCAATCCCTCAAAGAGCAGAACTGGATTAAGGGGGAATTAAAAGGGACGGAACTTCTTGGAAAGACTTTAGGTCTTATCGGTATAGGTAGAATTGGCCAGCTGGTTGCTAAAAAGTGTGATGCCCTGGGTATGGATATAGTCGCGTTCGATAAATACGTTGACGAAGCGCCGATCCCCGAGGTTGAAATGGTGAAAATGGACAAGTTACTTGAAGTTTCGGATTACCTCACTCTTCACATTCCTTTCGTTAAATCAGAAGGTGCGACTATAGGTAGGGAAGAACTCCGCCAAATGAAGGATTCATGCTGCGTAATTAATTGCGCCCGGGGTGGAGTGGTGGACGAAGACGCTTTAACCGACGCTCTCGCCAATGGCTGGATAGCTGGAGCTGGACTGGATGTGTACACGGAGGAACCACTTCGTAACGAGACGCTGTTAAGTATGGACAACATTTCTTTGACTCCACATTTGGGTGCTTCTACTTTCGAGGCTCAAAGTCGAGTAGGTAAGCAGACTGTTGATGAAATCGTTGATTTCTTTGGTGAGGTGTAAAAGATATGGCTGATGTGTACCCGTTTAGAGGGTATAGGTATAACCGTGAAAAAGCAGGGGATCTAAATCGGGTAGTGAGCCCTCCTTATGATAAGATTGACGATGAACAGAGGGAAGAGCTTATCAATAGTAGTCCTTACAATATCGTAAGAATTATATTAAGTGAAGCTACGACGAATTACGACGACAAGTACGAAGTTGCGGCGAAATATTTGCAGGATTGGATTGACGAAGGGGTGCTTCAGAGGGATAAGGAGCCCTCGTTTTATTCATATTATCAGGAATACAAAGTGGAGGGGGAAAAGAAAGTGCGAAAAGGATTCGTCGGTTTGGGGAAGATTGAGGCAGGGGAGGGAGTGAAGGCTCATGAGGAGACCATGTCTGGACCAAAGGCAGATAGACTTAGGTTGTTGAAGGCAACGGAAGCGAACTTTGGTCAGATATTTATGCTTTACTCCGACCCGGAAAACGGGATAACCGAGGTACTTGATAGTAATACCGAAGGTGAGCCCCTGGTTGAAGTAAAGGATCAAGATCACAACGCCCACAAAGTATGGAAGATAACTGATGAATCAATTATTTCTTCCATTCAAGAGAGAATGAAAGACAAAAGTTTGTACATTGCCGACGGTCATCACCGGTATGAAACTGCATTAAATTATCGTAACGAATGTCGGCAAAAAGATTGGGAGTCCGTTAACAATGAAGGTTTCGATCACCGTATGATGACCTTTGTTAACGTTGATGACCCTGGTCTCAGTATTCTAGCAACTCACAGATTGGTTTACGGGCTTGACCAATTTAAACCCCACGGTGTGCTGGACAAAGCGCGTGATCACTTCTCGATTTCTAGGTTTGACGAAGAGGAAAAACTGTTGAGCAAAATGGACAGAGACATGGGCGAGAAACACACTTTTGGTTACCGGGCGAAAGGGGACAAGGCTTACTGGAGCCTTACGCTTCAGGATGAATCCGTGATGGATGAATTGTTACCTGAACGATCAGAGGAATGGCGTCGCTTGGATGTCGTAATACTCCATAAGTTGATTCTTGAGGGATACCTGGGTATTGACGAAGAAGCACTCGAGGAAAAGCGTAACATTGAGTACGTCCGTGGTCGAGAAGTAGCGTTAAATATGCTTAAGGAAGGAAAGTACCAGGGTGCGTTTATTACTAATCCCACCAGAATTGATCAAGTGAAAGAAATAGCGGATAAAGGCGAAAAGATGCCTCAAAAGTCGACAGATTTCTATCCCAAACTTTTAACTGGGCCAGTTATCCATCAGTTGGCCATAGACAAGGGTTAGTCAATGGACTGGAGTACTGACAAGCTCAGAGAAGCTTACCTAAGCTTTTTTGAAGAAAAAGGTCATCAGATTAGAGAGGGAACGGGGTTGATTCCCGATGATCCCTCTATGTTATTTACCTCGGCCGGCATGGTTCAGTTTAAGGATATCTTTTGGGGGGTGAGGAAACCGGAAGTTTCCAGAGTAGTAACCTGCCAAAAGTGCTTTCGAACGAATGATATAGAGCGTGTGGGAGAGACGTGGTATCATCATACTTTTTTCGAAATGCTCGGGAACTTTGCGTTTGGTGATTACTTTAAGCTAGGTGCTATAAACCTGGCCTGGGAATTCGTTACGGAGGTTTTAGGGTTTGAGGAGGAAAGACTCTGGATATCGGTTTACGAAACCGATCAGGGGGCTTACGACATCTGGAAAGACGAGATCGGCGTGCCCGAAAGCAAAATTGCCAGGTTGGGAGACGAAGAAAACTGGTGGGGGCCAGTAGGCGATTCAGGTCCCTGTGGTCCGGATTCGGAGATCTTTTACGATGCAGGTGAGGAGTATAAATGTGGTCCCGACTGCAAGGGAGTCGCCTGTGACTGCAACCGCTTTAACGAGTTGTGGAATCTTGTGTTTACTGGGTACGAAATGGACAGAGATGGCAACGTAAGCGAGTTGCCGAGTCAAAATATTGATACCGGAATGGGTCTTGAGCGGGTATCTGCGGTACTCCAGGGTGTGGATTCGGATTTTGAGATAGATATCTTTCGCCCCTTAATGTCCGAGCTGAAAGGCACGATTAAATTAAACAGCTATTCGGAGAAGCAGGAGAAATTGGTCCGGCGAATTGCCGACCATCTTCGTGGGGCGGCTTTCCTCATTGCCGAGGGTGTCATTCCGTCTAACGAGGGACAGGGATACGTTCTGCGTAGATTGATCAGGAGATGTGTTCAAGCTGGTGATAGGTTGGGCATGAAAGAAACCTTTTTAACTTCCAACTTAGCTCCAGTTTTTGATACTATGGGTAAAACTTATCCCGAGCTGGTTGAGAGAAAAGATTTTATCGAGAATGTCGTGGGGAACGAGGAGCAATCCTACAGGGAGACATTGACAGAAGGAGAGGAGCTATTTTACCGGTTGGCCTCTGACCTATCCGAGGAATCAGAGAGTCGCATTTCTGGCGTAGACGCGTTTAAACTTTACGATACCCATGGCTTGCCTTTGTCTTTTCTGGAAAAACTCGCGAATAAAGAAGGACTGGAGGTCGATCATGAGGGCTTTCGTGAGCAAATGGAACAACAGAGGGCTAGATCTAGGTCCGAGCAAGAACAAGAAGACATGCTGCAAACTGTCGTGGATACTGAAAAGACTGATTTCGTTGGCTACCATCAGGATGAAGTAGAAGCGCAAGTCCTTGCGTTAACCGATAGTGATGGAATGGTAGATAGCTTAAAGGCTAAACAGCAAGGCTTTGTCGTTCTGGATCGCACTCCGTTTTATGCCGAGGCCGGCGGGCAAGTTGGCGATACCGGTTCGCTAAAATCGGAGAACTCAGTCGTATCGGTGG